>Ga0163153_10004037_pt1 | contig 18859 bp, 11 predicted proteins | sample OliLakLV19MP6IB1_FD_148629 | JGI IMG/M metagenome (GOLD analysis project Ga0163153, IMG submission 148629) | Freshwater microbial mat bacterial communities from Lake Vanda, McMurdo Dry Valleys, Antarctica - Oligotrophic Lake LV.19.MP6.IB-1 | ecosystem: Environmental > Aquatic > Freshwater >... | reverse complement strand
GCTTGGGCGTGGACGCGCAACCGGCGAGCAAGACGGCACTGATAGCCAACACGCATAGGCGGTTCATTGCGCGTCTCCTTCGCCCAACAACTCCTGCCGCAACCTCGCATTCTCGCTGGATTTGCGCTCGACTTCAGCGCGCGCGCTGGCGGCGCGACTCTTGGCCGCCGCGAGTGCCGCGTCAGCGGCTGCCTGATTGGCAAGCACCTTCGCGCGCGCGTAGCTGCGTGCGGCCACCGCTGCATCGGCCTCGGCGCGCTTGTTGATCGCAAAGCCAAGCTCAACAGGCGCGTGTGATTCGGCATCCAACTCGCGCGCCTGGCGCAACGCCGCGTCGGCCGCATCCAGTTCTGCCAAGGGCGGTGGCGTCGAAGCGCAGGCACTCACCAAGGTGGCAAGCATCACGGCCGCCACGATTCGTATGCAAGCGTGGCCTATTCTTTCGCAGCGTGTCATATCATTCGACCTGATCGATGCCAGCGGTTCGGCAGCGTATTGTGGAAAGCCACGCCAGCGCACGCAATGGCTGAAGTCTCGAACCGCTGTTCGCAGACCGCGCCGACGCCAACAGGACCAGGGGATTCCAGCACATGGATATTGGTTACTTCCTGAAACTCATGACCGAGAAGAGTGCCTCGGACATGTTTTTGACCACCGGCGCGCCGGTGAATATCAAGGTCGAGGGTAAACTTTATCCGCTCGGCAATACAGGCTTGCCTGCAGGCATGGTCAAGCGCATCGCCTACTCGTTGATGGATGAAGGTCAGGTGCCAGCGTTTGAGCGCGAACTTGAGCTCAATATGGCAATCGCGGTGAAGGACGCGGGACGCTTTCGCGTCAACGTGTTCAAACAGCGCGGCGAAGTGGGCATGGTGATCCGCGCGATCAAGAGCGAGATCCCCAGCATCGACGAGTTGAAGCTGCCGGAAGTCTTGAAGGCGATCATCACCGAGCCCCGCGGTTTGGTGCTGGTGGTGGGTTCCACAGGCTCCGGCAAGTCGACCACTTTGGCTTCGATGATCGACCACCGCAACAGCACTCAGAATGGTCACATTCTGACGATTGAGGATCCGATCGAGTTCCTGCATCGGCACAAAAAATCCATCGTCAATCAACGCGAAGTGGGCTTGGACACCCACGGCTTTCACACTGCGCTGAAAAACGCGATGCGCGAAGCGCCTGACGTCATCCTGATCGGCGAAATCCTCGATCAGGCAACCATGGAAGCGGCGGTTGCGTTCGCCGAAACCGGCCATTTGTGCTTGGCAACGCTGCACTCCAATAATGCCGATCAGACCCTAGAGCGCATCCTCAACTTCTTCCCCGAGTCGGCGCACAAGAACATTCTGATGAACTTGTCGCTGAACCTGAAAGCGGTGATCAGCCAGCGGCTGGTGATTTCAAAGGACGGCAAGCGCATCCCGGCCACCGAAGTGTTGATCAACACGCCGATGATTCGTGACTTGATGCGTCGCGGGCAGACCCACGAGATCAAGGAGGCCATGGACAAGTCACTGGAAGACGGCATGCAGACCTTCGACCAAGCGCTGTTCAGACTCTACAAAGAAGGCAAGTGCGAGTTGGAAGAAGTGTTGAAGAAAGCCGACTCACGCGATGGCTTGGCGCTGAAGATTCGCTTGGCCGAAGGCGCCAGCGGCGATCACGATCCTTACGCGGAAGTGTTCTAGTCCAGCCCCGCAGCGCAGCAGGCTCCAATACAGAGCAGGCTCCAATACAGAGCAGGCTCCAATACAGAGCAGGCTCCAATACAGAGCAGGCTCCAATACAGAGCAGGCTCCAATACAGAGCAATTCGCCGACAAATTACCCGTTCGCCCTGAAAAAACCGCGCGAAAGCGAGCCGGGTTTCGCTGATGAACAGGTTTCGGCACATGCCTCGCGCCAATCTTTGCTGTTGTGGGAGCGCCGGAAGGCGCGCTGCTCCTCTGCCTGAACGAGCAATCGCGGTTTCCGCCGCTGCCGCAAGTGCCTCGTCCGTGCTCGTGTTCATGGCTAGGTATTGAAGGCCGAACTTAGCCTCGAGGCGGCCGTTCACGGTTCGATTGCCGCAGTCAACTGTATGCCAAGCCTGACCAAGCATCACCGCGAACGGCTTAAACAATGAGCATTGGAGGTTGCTCGGCTGATGTTGAACATTGGCCGCCATTCGACGCCTGGCCCACGCGCCCCTGTCAACTGCTAAACGAGCCCCCTGTCACACAAATGTAGTCGACAGTTGCACACTTCGGCCTCACACTTCTGCGGCTTCGCCGATGCGCCCTTGGAGGGGGTCACGGTGACGTCTTTAACTCAAGCCTGACCCGTTCGAACGGCGAGGATCGCCCAGCACCGGTGTTGCCGTCGATCACACGTTCGGCGCTCCCATGAGGGCGTGGGGCGAGCGTGTGGCTCCGCTGAACCTACCAACCAGGCGGGTTTTGCCGGATAGAGTCGGGCAACCCACCGCAGCGGACTGAAGTCTGGCTTCCACTGTCGCTGAGCCTCGCGTGGCAAAAGCACGCGCGGGGCGGAAATCAGGAATCTTTGGAATCATGAAGTTTCGCAATTGGCTGGGCGTTTGCCTGGGCGGCGTAAGCCTGCTCGGTGTCGGATCGGCAAGCGCCGATGTGTTCATCAATGAATTTCACTACGACAACGCGGGCACCGATAGCAACGAGAAAATCGAAGTTATCGCGCCTGCCGGCACCAGTCTCGCTGGCTGGTCGGTGGTGCTCTACAACGGCAGCGGCGGCGCCTCCTACGCGACCTTAAGTCTGTCGGGTACGACTGTCGATCAGTGCGGCGGGCACGGCACCGCCGTAGTCACGGTCGGCACCACTGGCATGCAAAACGGCGCGCCTGATGGCTTTGCCTTGGTCAACGCCAGCAATCAGGTCGTGCAGTTTCTGAGCTATGAAGGCACCTTCACGGCCACCAGTGGTCCTGCCAGCGGCCTGACCAGCACTGCGATTCCGCCGTCGGAAACCGAATCCACCGCTGTCGGCCATTCGCTGCGCTTGACCGGCAGCGGCACCAGCTACAGCCAATTTACTTGGGCAGCAGCGGCGACCAGCTCGTTTGGGGCATGCAATGCCGGGCAGACGCTGACTGGTGGCGGTGGCGGCGGTACCAGCAACGTGTTGACCAACAATGTGCCGGTGGCCAATCTCGCTGCGACTACCAACAACGCAGTGAACTACACGATCAGTGTTCCCAGCGGCGCCAGCAACCTGGTCATCCAGACCAGCGGCGGCACCGGCGATGCGGACCTGTATGTGCGCTTTGGTGCCGCGCCAACCACCACCACCTACACCTGCCGGCCGTTCTTGAGTGGCAATAACGAGACCTGCACCATTGCCGCGCCACAAGTCGGCACCTATCACGTAATGGTGCGCGCCTATACCTCGTTCACGGGTCTCATCTTGAAGGGCAGCTTCAGCACAGGTTCGACCGATGTCGCTCCCACTTTGAGTTCGTCATCGCCCAGCAACGGTGCCAGTAACGTGGCGGTCAGTGCCAACGTCAGCCTTACCTTCAGTGAGGCGGTGACCTTGGTCAGCGGCTGGGGCAGCCTGTCATGCGGCAGCACTGGCGCGCATCCGTTCGTCGTCAGCGGTGGACCCACCACGTTTACTTTGAACCCGAATACCGATTTTGGCGCGCTGCAAACCTGCACGCTATCCATTATCGGCGCCAACGTGCGTGACCAAGACGGCACCATCACGCCGATGGCGACCAACGCGGCGGTGAGCTTCACCACCACCGGTGCCCAAACGGGTTACTACGCCGGCGTCGTCACCAGCAGTGCGGCGGCGTTGCGCAGCTCGCTGCATCCCATCATCGATGACTCCAGCAAGATCCCCTACACCGCGAGCACCACCGATACCTGGGACGTGCTGAACCTGGCTGAGCAAGATCCGCTCAACAGTGGCCGCATTCTGGACATCTACAAGAACGCGACGTACACCAAATCGGCCGGCGGCAACAACTTCTACAACCGTGAACACACCTGGCCGAACTCGTTGGGCTTTCCTTCCGATGGCCCAACCAACTACGCCTACACCGACGTGCACATGCTGATGGCATCGGACATCAGCTACAACAGTTCGCGCGGCAACAAGCCGTATGACAACTGCCCCAGCGGCTGCACCGAGTTCCCGACGGCGGCCTACAACGGCCAAGGTGGCGGCACTGGCGTCTATCCGGGCAATTCGAACTGGGGCAACAGTAGCGTGTTCCAGGTCTGGCACAAGCTGAAAGGCAACGTCGCCCGCGCCATGTTCTATATGGATCTGCGTTTTGAAGGTGGCACCCACGGCGTCAGTGGCGCGGCTGAGCCGGACCTGCGTCTAACCGACACCTTGTCGCTGGTGGCGACCACCGGCAGCAACGCCTCGGTCGCTTACATGGGCAAGTTGTCGACCTTGATCCAATGGCATCAGCAGGATCCCGTCGACGCCGCCGAAGTGCTGCGCAACGAACTGATCCAGACCTATCAGGGCAACCGCAACCCGTTCATCGATCGTCCCGAATGGGTGGCTTGCATTTATCAGAGTGTCTGCAACTGACTGCGCTAATAAGGGCCTAATCTGGAAAGCCCCTCTCCCGTCGGGAGGGGGCTTGGGGAGAGGGTGCAGGTTGATCTGGGGCGTAGGCAGCAATCGCGGCCTACCGCCCGAACCCCATCCCAATCGAGCAGGCTAGACTGGCGAAACGCGCCAAGTCCGGCTAAAGATCGCCCATGTCAGCCAATCCCGTCTACCCTGCGTCGGCCGAGTTTGCGGCTGGTGCCAATTTACGACCCGCCGACTACGCGCGCCTGTACGCGGAATCAATGGCCACGCCTGCGGCCTTCTGGGCCCGGATCGCCGAGCGCTTGGACTGGATGCGTGCACCGACCGTCATCAAGGACGTGTGTTTTGATCTGGCCGACTTTCGCATCCGTTGGTACGCCGATGGCGAACTGAACCTCAGCGTTAATTGCCTGGATCGGCATCTGCCTGCGCGCGCTGACAAGACCGCGATCATTTTTGAAGGCGATGCGCCGGGCCACAGCCGCCGCATCAGTTATGCCGAGCTGCACCGCGATGTCTGTCGCTTCGCCAATGCATTGCGCAATCTGGGCGTCGGCAAGGGCGATCGGGTCACCATCTATTTGCCGATGATTGCAGAGGCCGCCGTGGCCATGCTGGCCTGCGCGCGCATCGGTGCGATCCATTCGGTCGTGTTTGCTGGCTTCTCGCCGGAGGCGCTCGCAGGCCGCATTGCCGACTGCGGCAGCAGGCTCGTCATCACCGCCGATGAAGGCTTGCGCGGTGGCAAGCACATTGCGCTGAAGCGCAATGTCGATGACGCACTCGATCACGACAGCACCGCCTGCGTTGAAACCGTGATCGTGGTTCGCCACAGCGGAACCACGGTGCCAATGCAAGCCCCGCGCGATCGCTGGTTCGATGTGTTGATCGATGGTCAGAACGAGACCTGCGAGCCGGCGCGCATGAACGCGGAAGATCCGCTGTTCATCCTCTACACCTCGGGTTCCACCGGCAAGCCAAAGGGCGTGCTGCACAGCACCGCTGGCTATCTGGTGTTCGTCAGTTACACCCACGAATGCGTGTTTGATTTGCGCGAGAACGACGTGTTCTGGTGCACAGCCGACGTGGGCTGGGTTACCGGACACAGCTATGTGGTGTATGGCCCGCTGTGCAACGGCGCCACTACCTTGATGTTTGAAGGCGTGCCCAGCTATCCCGACAGCCGCCGCTTCTGGCAGGTCTGCGACACCCATCACGTGACGATCTTCTACACCGCGCCCACCGCCATCCGCGCCCTGATGCGCGAAGGCGACGAGCCGGTTAAACAAACCAGTCGCGCGTCGATTCGCCTGCTTGGCACGGTCGGCGAGCCGATCAATCCGGAAGCGTGGGAATGGTACTGGCGAGTGGTGGGTGAGCAGCGCTGTCCAATCGTTGATACGTGGTGGCAGACGGAGACCGGTGGCATCCTGATCTCGCCTTTGCCGGCCGCGATTCCGCAAAAACCGGGTTCGGCGACGCAGCCTTTCTTCGGGGTGCAGCCGGCGATCATCGATGTGCTTGGCGTTGTGCAAACAGGTGTCTGCAGCGGCAATCTGGTCCTGCTGGATTCGTGGCCAGGCCAAGCGCGGACGCTGTACGGCGATCATCAGCGCTTTATCGACACCTATTTCAGCACCTATCCCGGCAGCTACTTCACCGGAGACGGTTGCCGCCGCGATGAGGACGGTTATTACTGGATCACTGGTCGCGTCGACGATGTCATCAACGTCAGCGGCCATCGCATCGGCACCGCTGAGGTCGAGAGTGCGCTGGTCGCGCATCCAAAAGTAGCCGAAGCCGCCGTGGTCGGTTTTCCGCACGACATCAAAGGTCAAGGCATCTACGCCTACGTCACCTTGAATGCCGATCAGGCACCGAGCGATGAACTGCGCCACGAGCTGGTGACCTGGGTACGCAAGCAGATCGGCCCGATTGCCGCGCCCGATCAGTTGCAATGGGCACCGAGCTTGCCAAAAACACGCTCCGGCAAAATCATGCGCCGCATCCTCCGCAAGATCGCTGAGAACCTGCCCGAGCAGCTGGGTGACACCTCGACCTTGGCCGATCCGTCGGTAGTCGAGAGTTTGCTGCGGGAAAGAATGGGCTGAGCCGGCGCGCCTGCAAACCATCGGTTTGCGCGCCGGCGACCGAATGCTATGCGCGAGGGCCGGGCAAGAAGCCGAGGCGACTCCCACAACACCCAACCCGGACTTTTCATGAATTGCGCACGCCCTCGTTCGGCGGCTTCGCCGCTACGCGGGGCTTCCGCCCCGATGTCTCCTGATCGCACAGGGAATTCTCTTCAGTCGGCCGTATGGCCCGATACGCCGCTCCTTCAGAGAATCCCCTGTGCGACCAGTATCCTGCGCGATCATCGTACGCATTCACGAAAAGGCCGGGCTAAAAAGCTGGCTCTCGGTTCAGCACGGGTGACCCACCACTCAGGCGCTATTCAATGCACAAAATCGCCTTTATCAGCTTGCTTGCCGCCGCCGCTGGTGCGTTCTCGCCCAGCGCGATGGCGCAAGCGCCCAGCGCTTTGCCGCATTGGTTGGGTGGACACTGGTGCAGCGAAACGGCCGACCAGACCATCGAGGAACATTGGCTGGGCGCCGCCGGGGGCATGATGCTGGGTGTTAGCCGCACGCTCACGCAAGGCCGAAAAGCTCAATTCGAGTTCATGCGCATTGAGCAGGTTGACGGCTTGCCAACCTTTATCGCGCAGCCGCAGGGTGTTCCCGGCACGGCGTTCAAGCAAAGCGCAACGGGTGCCGAGTGGGTAAAGTTCGAAAACGCGGCACACGATTTTCCGAATCAGATCGAGTATCGCCGCACGGGGGATGAATTGAACGCCGCCATTAGCGGGCCGGGCGACGACGGCAAAGACATGACGATCCCGTTTGCGTTCAAGCGCTGCAAAGGCTGAGCGGCCAAGCCAACCGCACTTCATTGAAGAAGCAGAGCTTGCACAGGAACATCAGCCAGTTTCTGCGAGTTGCGAATCTCGGCGGGTGTGGGAGCGCCGGAAGGCGCGATGCTTTGCGCCTCCGAATCGAGTCATGCCTTCCGGCGCTCCCTCGAAAGCACCAAGCGAGCCGTTGTCCATGAGTCTGCTCGCCTCACATCAGTGCAAACACCGCGCAAAAAAAGCCTCGCTCATTCGATAGCGGTGCAAAGCGTCGGCCTTCTGCAAACCGTGTTTGGCGCCGGGATAGGTCATCAGCTCGAACGGTTTGGCGCGCTTTTGCAGTTCACTCATCAACTTCGTGCTGTTGCTGAACAACACGTTGTCATCTGCCATGCCATGAACCAGCAACAGTTTGGACGCGAGGCCATCGATATGGCTGAACACGCTAGACGCCGAGTATCCGCTGGCGTTGGCCGTGGGGTGATCCATAAAGCGTTCGGTGTAGTGGCTGTCGTAAAGCGCCCAGTCGGTGACCGGCGCACCCGCGATGCCGCAGGCGTACGCAGCACTGTGCTTGGCCAACAGCATCAGAGTCATGTAGCCGCCGTTCGACCAGCCGTGCACGCCGATACGCTGCGCGTCGACCCAAGGTTGCGTGGTCAACCACGCAACGCCGGCGAGCTGATCTTCGACTTCGACGTTGCCTTGCTGGCGAAACAGCGCGCTGCTGAATTTGACGCCTCGACGCGGGGTGCCACGGTTGTCGAGAGAGAACACGACGTAGCCCTGCTGGGCCAGATATTGATTGAAGAAATGATCGCCACGCCCCGGCCAGGCACGGACCACGGTCTGCGCGGCCGGGCCGCCGTACACGTAGACAACCACAGGGTATTTCTTGCCGGGATCAAAGCCGACGGGCTTGATCAGGCTGTAGTGCAAAGGCGTGCCGTCGGCAGCGCTCAATTCACCAAATTCGACGGGTTGATGGGCAGCGTGAAATTTCGCGTAGGGATGCGCGGGATCGGTTAAGGCATTGGCGACCAAGCTGGCCACCTTTTTGCCATTGGCACGACGCAATTCAATTTGCGGCGGCGTGGTTGAATTCGACCACTGATCCACATAGACGCTGGCATTTTCGCTAAAGCGAACGTCGTGCCAGCCCGCTTCGGTGGTCAGCCTCTGCGGCTCGCCACCGGCCAGCGGCAGTGAATAGACATTGCGCTCCAAGGCTGAGTCGCGCGTGGCGCTAAACCACACCGTGCCGGCTTTTTCATCCACCGCCAGCACAGCTTCCAGCATCCAGTCACCGCGAGTCAGTTGCTCTGCACCGCCACTCGCGTCATACCGGTACAGATGCGAAAAGCCGTCGCGCGCGGAGGTCCACAAAAAACCACCGTCCTTCAGGAAACGCAGGTTCTCGTGCAGATCGATCCACGTCGATGCGGTTTCTTGCAGCAACAGGCGTTGCCCGGTTTTGCCATGCTTGAGTTGAGCACCAGTGAGTTGAGCACCAGTGAGTTGAGCACCAGTGAGTTGAGCATCATCAAGTTCAGCATCATTGACTTTCGCAAGCTTCACTTCGATCAGATCGAGCTTGCGCTGGTCGCGACTTTGCCTTTGAAAGGTGAGGCGTTGGCCGTCGATCCAATTCACGCGGGCCAGATAAATGTCCGCTTCTGTGCCAAGGTCGAGCCACTGCACCGGTGCAGCGAGAGCCGGCGCGCCCGCGTCGACCGGCTTGTCCTGCAGCGTATCTGCAATCGTAATCACACCCAGTTGGATGGCGACATTGGGATCGCCGGCGGCGGGGTAGCGCTGCGCGATCACCGCTGAGCGATCCGGATAAATCTCCACCCGCTCGCGCACGGGCACAGCGCTTTCATCGATGCGCGCAAACGCGATCGCCGAGTCATCGGGCGCCCACCAATAGCCGGTGTGTCTATCCATTTCCTCATCTGCGACAAACTCGGCAACGCCATTGCCAATGGTGTCCGAGCCGTCTGTTGTCAATTGCCGCTCGGCACCGCTGGCAAGATCGATCAACCACAGATTGCGAGCACGGACGAAGCTGACATAGCCACCCTTGGGCGAGACCTTCGGATCGGTGGCGAAACCGCCACCGTTAGTCAGCTTGCGGACCGGCGAGGCTTGCACGTGCGCGACTTCAGCAACCGCGAGGTCGTACAGATACAACTCGCCGCCCAGCGGAAACAGCAAGCGTTTGCTGTCGGGTGCCCAGTGGTAGTCGACGATGCCAGCCAGCGCAGCAATCCGCTGCCGCTCGCGGCGGGCTTTTTCTTCGTCGGACAAGACTTCGATGCCGGGCAATACGACTTTCGAATCGACCAGCAAGCGGGTCTCACCGGAGTCGACGTGGTACTCCCAGAGATCCAGTTGATAGCGGTCGTCATCCTTGCCGCGCAAGAACGTCACTCGCGCACCATCGGGTGCGATCTTGGGCTGAATCAAGGTTGGACCCGACAAGGGTGCGTCGCCGGTGATGGCTTCCAGGGTGAGCATATGTGCGTCCTGCGGCGGCTTAGCGGAAAGGGTCATGGGCAAGATGGCGAACACGATGGCAAGCGAGCAACGAGTGAGCATTACGGCGTGACCTCGCGAATAGGAAGTGACAAGACTTCGACGATCGGCTGAGCTTATCGGGCCGCGGCGGCAATGGCACTTTCGTGGACCCACTCGCACTCCCCGTCATTGTGGCGAACGCCGAAATCCGCTCGTTCGCGCGAGTGCTAGCCCGCAAGACACTTATCTCCGCCGACGCCGGTCACCCCTCCCCAAGTGGTCTCTCGCATTTGATTGGGTATCCTGTTCCGGAGCCTGTCAAGCTACTTGTCGCCTGATCGTCGTGTCTCCTTTGTTATCTAGCGCTTTGGCGATTGCACCTGTTCGACCCGATGCGGGTTGAGGGTGACCTGTTCGATTCGGGACCCGTTGCGGGTGCCGGCTGACCAACGGTGTGGGTGGCGTTGGCGGGCGTCGGCATAGACCTGCTTCCGCTGCGCCAGGATCGCCACATCGCCGCCGTCGTGGCGCTCTTTCGGGGTCACGTCGCGAATCTGGCTGTGGCGATGGTCGGTGTTGTACCAAGTCAGCAGAACGCGCGGGCGTCCTCGATGTTGGCAAATGGTCTGAGCGGGTGCTGCGGGCGGTACTTGATGGTCTTGAACAACGACTCGATGAAGGGGTTGTCGTCGCTGACACTGGGCCGAGAGTGGCTGGGCGCGATGTGCAGCGCCTGCAGGGTGGCGTAGAAGCTGCTGCCCTTCATTACCGCGCCGTTGTCGGCGTGCAGGGTCACCTGTCCCGCGGCGATGCCTTCGCATTCGACGTAGTCGCGCATCAGTGCGCTGGCGTGTTCTTGCGACTCTCGCTAGTAGACCTGCCAGGCAACTTTGGCCTGCTCCACGTCGGCTTGACCGCGCTCGTTGAGCTGCCCAATGCACTGCTGCGCTGGACACTCGGCAACCTGCTCGGCGTCGCCGCCGTGGTGCCGGCGATCATGCTGATGCTGGCACGCGGGCATCCTGGCATCCGTCAATTGGCCAGCGACCAGTACGCGCGCCAAGCCGAGCAGTCGCTATGGAAGATCGCCCTGACCACGAGCTTTCTACTGATGGCGTGGGGCGGTAGCTTCGGCAGCAATTATGGTCTCGGCTTGGTCGCCTTGCCGCTCACGGTACTGGTGTGGAGCGCGATTCGCTTTCCACCTTTGCACACCGCCCTGGCCGTGGCTGCCTGTTTATTACTCTTCGCCGCTTGCGCCGGCATGGGCCTGGCCGGTTTTCCGCCACCCTTGGCGACCTTGGATGGCTTGAACTTGCTGGTGTTCTTGATCGTGGTCGCGATGCTGCCGACCTTGCTCTCCTTCGCCATGCAGCAACACCGAATCACCTCCGCTGCCTTGCAGCGACGGGCATGCATCGATCCGCTCACTGGGCTTGCCAATCGCAGCACGTTTGAGGACCACGTGCGGCTTGAGTTGGCGCGACCGCAAGCGCCCATGATGGCCTTGGCCTATATCGACCCAGACCAGATCAAGGTGGTCAACGACACCGCCGGCCACGATCTGATTCGTGGCATTGGTGGCGTACTTTTAGCCAATCGCCATCCCGACGATGTGCTGGCGCGCTTTGGCTGCGACGAGTTCGCCCTGCTGCTGCGCAACTGCTCGCCGATGGTGGCCGAGGATCGCGTGCAGTCACTGCTGCATTGCATTGCCAGTTATCAATGCGGCTGGCGTGGCCAATTGCTAACCACCAGCGCCAGTGCCGGCGTGGTCACCTTCTTGCCCGGTCAGGGCGAGTACGCGCAACTGCTGTCGCAGGCCGATGCCGCCTGTTTCACCGCTAAGGAGCAAGGCGGCAACCGACTCTGCCTTGCCCGCGTGGACGGCGGCGAATTGCTTGATCGCACCACCGCCATGCGTTGGACCGTACGCATCCGCGAAGCGCTCGATCAGCACGCGCTAGAAATCTACTGCCAAAGCATCGTCGCCCTGGCCCCCGACCAGCAACGTCGTCGCCATTTTGAAGTGCTGATGCGCCTGCGTGATCCGCGCAATCAATCGCGGATGCGTACGGTCCAACGCATGGCGGTGGCCGAGCGTTTTAACTTGGGCGCGCGTATTGACAGGGAAGTGGTCAAGCAGACCTTGGACTGGTTCGAGGCCAATCCGCAGGCCGCCGACCAAGTCGCCACCTGCTGCATCAACCTCTCCGGTGACGCCACCGTAGATGAGGGATTTATCGTTGTTCTGATTGAGAGATTGCGCCGCAGCCGGCTGCCACCGCATCGGTTCTGCTTTGAGATCACCGAAACCAGTGCCGTACGCGACCTCGCCCGCGCGCAACGCTTCATCACCCAATTACGCGGCCTTGGCTGCCGCTTTGCGCTGGATGACTTCGGCACCGGCTTCTGCTCGTTCAACTATCTGCGCGCACTCGATGTCAACTATTTCAAAATCGACGGCAGCTTCGTCTGCGACCTCCTCTCCTCGCCACTGGCCGAAGCCGTGATGCGCTCAATCACCGAGATCGCCCACGTCCTGCACAAACAATGCATCGCCGAACACACCGAATCCGAACCCTTGCGCGCCGCCTTGACCAGCCTCGGCGTCGACTACGCGCAAGGCTATGCCAGCGACCGACCGACACCGATTGCTGAGTATTTTGATAAGGGCTGGCCGATTTAGCGGCTGGCTGTGATCGTATGAACTCCATGGTCTTGCTCGCAGCATTTTTGGAGGCGGGTCGTGACCCGCCCTACGCGCCTTTGAGGGAGCGCCGGAAAGCGCGATGCCCCGCGCCCCGCAAACTAATCGCGCCTTCCGGCGCTCCCACAAGCGCCTGCTGTGAGGCCGTGTTGTGTGGGTAGGCTACTGAACAGGCGTTGCTTCAAAGCCGTGGGCGAAGATGGCATTGCCGAGGACGTTGATGGTCATCAGCGCGCTGCGGACGGCGTTGTTGGTGTCGCGGACTTCGACGTTGAGACTGAAGCTGGCGCCCACTAACAACGGTGTGCCGTTACTGACGGTGATTTGCCCAGTCGTTGGATGCACGGCGAAGATGGCTTGGCCAGTGCCGCTGACCACGCTAAAGCCGGCGACGGCATCGCCGGTATCAGGATCGGTGGCGACGATGGTGCCGACGACGGCACCGTTGACGGCACCTTCGTGAATGCGCAGCGTTTGGTTAGCGACCAGCGGCGGATCGTTGACGCAACTTAAAGTAATGCTGACCGAAGCTGTGGCCGAGCTAGTGGTGCCGTCGAAGGCGCGGTAGGTGAAGCTAGCGTTGCCGCAGAAGAAGGCATCAGGAACGTAGGTGAACGAACCGTTGGCGGCCAAGGTGAGTGTGCCGTTGCTAGGCGCGGCTAGTACCACGGCGGTGAGGTTGGCATTGTCGATATCGCTGTCGTTCTGCAACAGGCCAGCGGCCGCGCTTACCACTAGGGTGGTGCCTTCAACGCCGTTGTAACTGTCATTGGCCGCCAGCGGTGGGTCGTTGACGCACTGCACGTTGAGGCTGACCGTGGCTTGTCCGGTCTGGGTGCCGTCGGTGCCCGAGTAAGTGAAGCTATCGGCACCACAGTAGTTAGCCGTTGGCGTGTAGCTGAAACTGCCATTGGCTTGCAGGTTGAGCGTGCCTTGCGTCACCGATGTGCCGAGAGTGGCGACCAGGTTGCTGCCGAAGTCATTGCTCAGTACGTTGCTCGATGTCAACGCGCCGTCCTCGGCCACTGCGTAGCTATCGTTGCGAATGGCGAAGCTCGGGTTGTCGGCGAAAGTCGGCTCCAAACACCAGCGATCCAGAAAGCCGAGATCGGCGCCGGCACGGTCCGACACGTTAAGCACCCAATCGCCAGCGAAGGCCGCCGTATCAAACGCCGTCAGCGCATCGTCGGGACGGAAGCGACCACCGATGGGATAACCCGGGTTGGCGTTGGTGCAACTGGCCTCAGCGGTGGCTGCGGCTTCGTCGTCCAAGATCAGATTGGGGTTGTCACCCTGGCAGCCGCCGGTGCCTCCGGGGCGATCCAAAAGGCGCGCCGTGGTCGGCGATCCGGTTTTGCTCAGACTGACTGCCAAGTCGCCGATCCATGGGTGGCGCGCCTCGAAGCGGACATCCAAATCGGCGATTTGACGCGCGATGGCGACGGTGATCGTGCTGTTGATGCCAGCGGCCATGTTGTCGGGAATCGCCGTACCTGGCGCTGTGCAGAACACCGGCACGGTGGTAAAGCGACGCACCGCAGACAGAGCGCCATCACCGCAATTATTGCGACTGCGGACACGCCAGAAGTATTGGGTTGCGCCCGACAAGCCGGGGTTGACCGTGTAGCTGGTGGCGGTCACGGTGGCGGTTTGGACAATGCTGGCAAAGTTGGCGCTGGTTGAAAGTTCCACCACGTATTCCGTCGCAGCGGGCACCGCTGCCCAAGAGAGCGTGGACTGGGTGGGTTGATCGAGCGCGGCATCGGCCGGGCTGGCCAAACTCGGCGCCACTGCTGCGGCGTCACTGTGAGCCAAGGTGACTAGAGCAGTCCGAGTATTGGCACCGGACACGCCGCTGACGGTCAGCGGATAGGTGCCGGCGGCGACCCCCGTGGTGGTCAAGGCGAGATTGGATTGGAATGGCGCGACCGCGGTAGCCGGAGTGAAACTGTGGCCGAGACCGTTGGGTTGCCCGCTCAAACTCAAAGCCACCTGGTCACTGAAACCACCGAAGGCCAAGACGTCGATTGGGAAGGCCGCGCCGGCGGCACCGCAACTGCTCACCTGCGACGTGTTGGCGGTCAAGGCAAAGCTGGTCGCAAAGGTGCAATTGCTGCACACCAAGGCAAAGTCTTGATCGGAACTGTCCGCGTTGCCGGGAATGCCATCGCCGGCGACGTTGAACGCGGTCACCTGCACGCGCAGCAGGCCGCCAGTGCCAGCCGCCAAGAACACTGCTTCGTAGTTGTTGTTGGCATCTGCGTTGCCGCCCGTGCTCGAGAACGCGCCGGTGAAACGGTTACCCAGATAGATGCTGCCGGCGGCCTCGACGCTTAAGTTAAGGTTGTTGACCTTGGGGTCGGCACTGGTCGCACCAGGCGCATCGGAATAGGCCATCGTCAGGCGAACCGGCGCGGCGGGATTGTCCACTTGCAGGAACAACTCGCGTACTTGGCCAGTGGCGGTGAACGCATCCTCCGGCAACTGATCGCGCACCACCCGAGCCGTGCTGGCGGCAAACAGTTGGCCCAAGGTCGGCATGCCATAGCCTTGGGTATTGGTCGGCAAGTTGCCATTGCCAGAGACGCCAGTGAGATAGAGCGGATGCGCCATCAAATAGGCCTTCATCATCGCCGCGCTGGGCTCGGCCACCGCGTAGTTGTCTTGCAAATAAGCGTAGGCCAGCGAGGCGAGGCCGGCGACCGCTGGGGTCGAATGGCTGGTGCCGGAGGACGCCGCGAATACGGTCTGTCCACCCGGTCGGAACTGGTCGCAAACAGTCTGCCCGGTATAGCCAAGCGCGGTGCTGGCGGTGCCTTGGATGTGGGTGCCGGGGGCGATCAACTCCGGCTTGGTGCGGCTACCTTCGGCCGGGCCACGGCTGGAGAAGTCGATCACGTCCATGGCGTTGTCAGCACCGGTGGGACCGGTTTGGCAGCCATCGGTCCAGCTACCGCTTTCATCACTTTGGCGTTGATTCTCAGAGGCACCAATGGTGATGACGTTCTTGCCAGTACCGGGCGAGCCGACGGTGGCAGCGCCAGCACCACTGTTGCCTGCCGCAAACAAAAAGATCAGCGGCTGCGGGCCGGCGGTCAGGTCGTTGGCATCGCGGGTCATGAGGTCGTAAGTGGCCGCATCGGCGGTGTAATCACCGTTGACCGGCGCGCCCCAAGAATTTGTCGAAATGCGCGCGCCCGCCACTTGCTGGTTGCGAACGAGCACGGTTTGGCTGCCACCGCAATTGGTTAGGCTAAAACCACCGGAGTTCTGAAAAATCTTCGCGTTGCCAAGCCGCGCAAACGGATTCACGCCTTGTCCGCGCAAATAGCCATTGGGATCAATAAACGGAAAGCCAGTGCGGTTGTCGAAGCCACCAACGATGCTGGCGTTGATATGGCCGTGGCCGCGCAAACTGGTGGGTGCGGGATCGGTCGTACAACCGGTCACGGCCAGCACCCGGCTGGTGACACCGTCGCGATTCGTGGTCAGCGTGCTGTCGCCAGCACCGTTGACGATCGTGCCGTTGCCGACGCCATCATCGACCACGTAGACAATGGGATATTCGGCGGGATCAGTAGCGAAGCCGAGGCCGGTCAAATAGGCGAGGTAGCCAGGTGCGCTGGGACCCGTGCGGTCCGCCGTCAAATTGCCGGCAACGATCTGGTTTTGTACTTCATCAAGCAAGATCGGCTCGACGTAATTTTCGATGGCAAATACATCTGCCAGGTTGGCCAAGGTGGCCACGTCGGTCTCAGAGATCCGCAGCTTGATGGCTTCAAACTCACCAAACGTCCACCACGCCGATAGCGCTGCTCCACGGCCTTTCGATTCGATGATCGCCTTGCTGGCGCGATTGCCGGGATGACGCGCCAACACCACGCTGACGTTGACTTCGCGCGCGCCGCTCAAGCCAGCCTCGGCTTGTTCGGCCAGCACGCGATTGAGCTTGTAGATCGGCTCCAAGGTGGATGCCGTCCGCACCACCGGGCTGCGCGCTGCGTAATCGCTCAAGCGCGCGCGACCGCCAGCGTCAGCCAGCACGGCGTAGGCGTTATTGGGCACAAATTGCAGCACCTGCACGCCAAGCGCGTCCAGCTCGTCGCGCCAAGAATTTGCAATCGGGCCAACAAATTGCAGCAACTCAATCGAGACCCCACTGTCGCCTTTGGCCAGCCCAAAGCCAGTTGGCGCCGGCGTGCGTTGGTGGTTAAGCGGATCGAACTCGCCGGCCTCAAAGGCGATGCCGCCGGCCATGCGGGTGGCTGTGGTGCCGGCGACCGACTGCACGTCGATACTTTGCAATTCAGCGTTGTGCGCGCCGTCCACGGACCAAAGCTGAAAGCTGCCGTAGTCGTGCAGCAGCTTGCGCCCCGGTGCGTTGTCCAAGTAAACGCCGCGCGGCAACACGTAGGTGTGCGCATAAGCAGCTGGCGCCGCGCTCAACACGGTCGACGTGCACAACAGCGCGGTGGCGATGGCAACACTCAAACGTGCAGGCACGCGCCCGCTAGCAGTCGACCTCTGGCTCATCAAGCAATTCACTCTTGCAATGGCCGACATTGCCGGCAGTGATCGTCAAGCCACATTGCAGCCCCTGCGACGTGGCTCATGTCCTATCGGTTTGCTCATTGGGAAACAAGCTTTTACGAAGCGCGCGCAGGCTGTGAATTAACCAGCGAAGCCGCGAACCGCGGAGAAGGATAGCGCTTCTTTTCGGTCAGGGGACAGCGACGGCGATGTGGCTCATCGATGTCATCTCCCAACCTTGCAAGGTAACTCTGGATGAACGCTCTTCGTTTAGTTGTTGTCGCGGGAATTGCTTCTGGGGTGTTTGCAGGTTCGTCGCTGGCGGCTGAAATGTTTTTTGCCGTTGGCAAGTCGCAACAGTTCTACCAGGCCGGGTCAGTTGCTGCAGCAGGTCATGGCTGACACAACCAGAGCGCGTATCCAGATCGTTGCCGCGAACGCGGGTTTGATCGATGCATCGCGGCGCGAGCTGAAAGTGCGCTTGCCCGGTGGCATCGTCGTCGGAGCCGTACAGACGTCATTTGAGCGCATGCGCAGGGGCAACGACGTTTGCACTGGCAACATCCCGGCGACGCCGATGGTTGCCGGACGCGCCGGTACCCAGCCGTTGGACGCGACGCTCGACAGCATCGTCACCGCGCGTTCTGTCGAAACACTGCGGGCTTAGCATCCGCATCGCTGGCTTGTTGTATCGACTGATTCCGATTAACCGTGGAGCGCATGCGCTGGTCGAGGTCAATCAGGCGAATCTCTTGCCCGATGAAGACGACGATGCCTACAAGCAAATGCTGAAAGGGCCGACCGATAGGTGCCGCCTGCAGCAACGACAACAACCGCCTGTGGCGCACCCGCGGGCCGCCAGCGACGGCGTTGCGCTAGCTTATAGGCACACCCGACGAGTCACTTCCGACTCGCTGGGTTGTGCGTGTGGCAATGGCGCACGTGCGGCAATGGCGCAATAGCCATCAAGCTTGCGCGCGCAACGCGACGCGACGCGATGCAGACGCAGATGCAGATGCAGATTCAAGCTGCGACGCAATGGCCTACGGTTATTGCGCCCTAGCTCACCACGCTCAATCGCGCGCCGCCGCCAAAAGTCCGCGCTTGCGCGGAATCTGGGCAAGTCGACAATGGCGGCTTCGACAAATCCGTCCGATCCGGTAACGCCCTATGAATGTTGCCAAGCCTGCCCTTGCGCCGCTCGCTTCCGTGTCCGTTCGCGACTGGCGTACCCCGCTTGAACTGACCGTGCTGGGCGCGATCTGGGGTGCTTCGTTCATGTTGATGCGGGTGGCCGCGCCGGAGTTCGGCGCGTTGCCGCTGGTGGAAATGCGGCTGGTGCTCGGTGCACTGATCCTGCTGCCGTTTTTATGGCTCGAGCGGCAACGGTTTCCGGCGCGGCTGTGGGCGATCCTTGCCCTGATCGGCGCGATCAACTCGGCCGCACCCTTTGCCCTGTTTGCGTGGGCGGCACAACAGGCGCCGGCCGGCATCGGTGCGATTTGCAACGCGATGGTGGTGCTGTTCACGGCGGTGGTCGCTGCGCTGTTCTTTGGCGAGCCCATCGGCACTCGACGCGCGATCGCGCTGTTGGTTGGCTTCAGCGGCGTGCTGC
>Ga0163153_10004036_pt1 | contig 18863 bp, 19 predicted proteins | sample OliLakLV19MP6IB1_FD_148629 | JGI IMG/M metagenome (GOLD analysis project Ga0163153, IMG submission 148629) | Freshwater microbial mat bacterial communities from Lake Vanda, McMurdo Dry Valleys, Antarctica - Oligotrophic Lake LV.19.MP6.IB-1 | ecosystem: Environmental > Aquatic > Freshwater >... | reverse complement strand
GGGGGCGGGGAAAGGGATGAGGGATTGACGGAGAGGGTGGAAAGAAGTCGGAAGTCGGAAGTAAGAACGCGGAACCTGACCGATGGTACGGGAACGGGAGGACGCACAGGTGGGTTCAAGAGAACTGGTCATTATCGGTGGTGGCGGGCACGCGGCGGTCGTGGCCGAGGCGGCGTGGCTGTCGGGCTGGACGCTCATCGGGTTTCTGGATGATTCTGAGCGTACGGCGGTGGCGGATTGGGCGTCGGCGCTTCGTTCACAACATCATATTCTGAAAGACTTTACGAGATTCGGAGGGTTGGAATCGCCGGGGGCGATCGGTCTGGGGAGGGCGTGGATTCTGGCCATCGGCGGCTTGGAGTTGCGACATCGCATGATCGGGCAACTCGCGCGGCTGGGGCGGGAAGGGCGAATAGGGACGGCCGCGACGGTGGTGCATCCGCAGGCGTGGGTTTCGCCGACGGCGACCGTGGGGGCGGGAGCCTTTGTCGGGGCGCGGGCGGTGCTGCAGGCACGGGCGCGGGTGGCGGATCACGCGATCATCAATACCGGGGCGGTCATCGAGCACGACTGCGAGATCGGCGAGAACAGCCATATTGCGCCCGGGGCGGTGCTCGGCGGGGGCGTGAAGATCGGGCCGGATGTGCTGGTGGGACTGGGGTCGCGGGTGCTGCCGACGCTGACGATCGGGGCCGGCGCGGTGGTGGGTGCGGGCGCGGTGGTGGTGCGGGATGTGGCACCAGGAGAAACCGTCGTGGGCGTTCCGGCTGTCAGGGTGGCGGGGAAGTGATTTTGGATTGAAGAGAAGGCGGAGAAAGAGGGAGAAAGACGGTGAGCCCCCTCCGCCTCGCTGCGCGCGGCACCTCTCCCTCGGGGGAGGTTGTGATATCAACCCCTGGCGGAGGAGGAACTCCGAGGATCAAGGTGTATTGAGGACTTCCCGGGCCGCGGCAGCGCGTTGCAGCACTGCCTGCCGGGCGGCCTCGGGGTCGGTGCGTTCGGCGGTCGGTGCAAGGTCGAAGTGCCAGTAGATGTTGGTCGTGATTTTCTGCGGCCATGCCTCCGCCGCGAGGTCCACGAACGGCCATTCGTACAGAGGAAGTTTGGCGCGCTGGGTGGTGACGATCGGCTCGTACCCCTCCTTGCGGAGGCGGACGTCGTAGACGCCGTAGAAGGTGAAGTCGGTTTCGAGCGGGGTGCGGCCGACTTCGACATCGTTCATCCAGACCAGTGCGCCCGGCGGCTCGCTGGTGATATGGATGGTGCGCTGGAGACAGCCGGGGAGGGCGAGGGCGGGAAGGAGCAGAGAAGCCAGAATCACTGACCTGGAGGTGAGTGGCACGGAGCGAATGGCAGGGAAAGGTCGCATGGCGGGAGTCTATGAGAATTGGACAGGCGACAGGGTGGGAGGTGCGTAAAGAAGGCAAGCAGAACACGGCACGGAGTGCCGGGCCAGCAGGAAATGCCATCAAGGAGCGGCCGTACCATAGAGAACAAGTCCCTCACAGATAAAGCGACTTCGGCGCAGGCGGATCAAGCGGGGCGATCGGGACGAACAGACAGGCGTGCGGGGTACCCCCCCCACGCGCCGCGCGAACAGGAGCATGACGATGCGAACCACCTTGACGACGATGTTTGGTCCGGGCGCATCGCGCGCGTTCTCGCTGGTCGAGATGATGGTGGTGCTGCTGATCCTGGCAGTGGTGATGGCGATCGTGGTGCCGGCGCTGAGCGCTGCGCGGAACACGGCGCGCAAGGCCGCGACCAACGCGCTGATGAGCGGGCTGGGCAACGCGGCATCGCAGTTCCAGATGGACGAGCGCCGCCTGCCCGGGTACTTCACGCAGCGGGACATGGGCGCGACCGAGAACGGGCTGAACGGGTTTACGGCGATGAACAACATCATCGCGGACCTGTCGGGCGGCGTGATTGAGGCTGACAATGGGAACACCACGACCATTGAGGTCGGGCCGCTCGCGGCACCGGCATCGCAGATCTACATCGACACCACGCTCATCGGCTCCTCCCGCCAGATCAAGGGCGTGACGAACAAGGCGTACTTCCAGCCCGACCCGAAGTTCTTCGGCATCACCACGGGCAAGGCCGGGCTGGGCGAGAACCCGATGCTTCCCGATTTGTTCGACTCCTGGGGGACGCCGATCATGGCGTGGCAGCAGGATGAGGTGCCCTCGACTTCGGCGGAGTTTGCGAGGCTGGACTCGACGCAGGCCGCGAAGTTCTACTGGGTGCAGAACGCGGCGTTCCTGAGTTCGACCGGGCTGGGCAAGTTCACGGTGAATCAGAACACGGAGAGTTGGCTGGGCGGCATGGCGGCGAACCGCGCTGCCTCGCTTGAGGGCGTGCTGGGGACGCCGGCGTTTGCAGACCCGGCGTTCGCGGTGCCCAACCAGAAGGCCGCGGCGGCGCGGGCGCCGATCGTGTTCCAGTCGGCCGGGTACAACTCGACGTACTGCGGCAAGAGCGAGCGCGGCGGCAAGGTCGCGGCCTCGACATCCAACACGATCAGGTACACCTCGCCCACCGACGCGATGGACGCGTTCGACGACATCATGGCGAAGGTGAGCAACTAGGCGAAGTCGGATGTCGGATGGCGGAAGTTGCGGGCCTATCGCTCTTTGGCTTTTTACGCCGAAGGCGTGAAGAAACGGAACGACTCGGTCACGCCGTTTCGCTCTGCGTTGACGGCCTTACCCTTGGCCGATGCCCGTGGATGTCCCAACCAGGCCCCGCGCCCCGGAGCGCGGCCCGCTCGCCGAGATGATGGCCGTGGCCATGCCGGTGGTGGCGACGATGACGTCGTACACGCTGATGCAGTTTGTCGATGCGCTGATGGTCGGGAAACTGGGCGCGGACCCGGTGTATATCGCGGCGCAGGGCAACGGCATGGTGTGGTCGTTCGTGCCCGTCTCGGGGATGATGGGGCTGCTCACCGTTGTCAACACGTTCGTCTCGCAGAACCTTGGCGCGGGCAGGGCCGACCGCGCCCCCGCCTACGCGTGGTCGGGTCTGTGGATGTGCCTGTTGTCGTGGCTGGTGCTGATGCTGCCGTTCGCGGCGGTGATCGGGCTTGCGTTCGAGTGGTTCACCAACCATGATGCGGAACTGGTGCGATTGGAGACGGCGTACGCCCGCATCCTCATCATCGGGTCCATCGCCACGCTCAGCGCGCGGACGATCGCGCAGTTCTTCTACGGGATGCACAGGCCGGCGATCGTGCTCATCGCGGCGGTCTTTGCCAACATCACCAACGCGGTTGTGAGCGCGATGCTGCTCTTCGGCCCGACGGCGCCCGTCACCAACTCCGCTTGGGTGAACACCTACTTTGAGTTCACGGCGGGCCTTGCGGCGGCACTGGGCGTCCCGGCGATGGGTGTCACCGGAGCGGCGGTGGGCACCGTCATCGCCACGGCGGTCGAGTTCGCCATCCCGATGGCGGTGTTCCTGTCGCCGCGGCTTGCGCGGAAGTTCGGCACTCGGAAGGGCTGGCGGCCCTCGCTGGCGCACGCGCGCGACATCGTGAAGATCGGCTGGCCGGGCGCGCTGATGTTCGTCAACGAGATCGTCTGCTGGGCGTACCTGATGACGTCTTTGGTGGGGCACTTCGGCAAGGAACACAACACCGCGGGGTGGATCGCCCTGCGGTACATGCACCTGGCGTTCATGCCCGCGGTGGGTCTGTCGATCGCGGTGACAGCGCAGGTGGGCAAGTGCATGGGCATGGGCCGGCCGGACCTCGCGGCGAAGCGCGCGTGGCTGGGGCTGTCGCTCAACCTCGGGTACATGGGCGTGTGCGGGCTGCTGATGGTGGTCTTCCGCGAGCAGTCGATCGCGCTGTTTGTCGATTCGTCGATGCCGGAAGAGGACCGGCGGAGGCTGATCGAGATCGGGGCGCAGGTGATGATCGCCGCGGCGGTGTTCCAGTTGTTCGATGCGCTGGGGATCACGTTCATCGGCGCGCTGCGGGGCGCGGGCGACACGGTGTGGCCGGGGGTGGCAACGATCGTGCTGGCTTGGACGTTCCTGTTCGGCGCGGGGACCTATATGGTGCGTGCGCACCCGGAACTCGGTTCGCTGGGGCCGTGGCTAGCGGCGTCGGCGTACATCATCCTCTTGGGGATCGCGGTGACCGCGCGGTTCATGTCGGGGAAGTGGAAGCGGATCAAGTTGGTGAAGGGCAGCGGAGCGGAGGCGGGCGAGCCGGCGGAGCCGGGGCACGCGCGTGGCCTGTCGATGCAGGAAGCCGCGGCCGAGGCTCTGGCGGTGGCGGGGACAGTGGACGGGGTTGCGCAGGCTGGGCGGGAGTGAGAGGCCTTTGTTTGGGCGGCGAGGCGGAAGCGCCACGATTCGGGCACGAGCGGCCTCATCGTGGGCGTGGTCGGGGAGAGCAGCCCGCCTAGACTCTTGGCCCAACCTTTTTCTTGAATATGGAGTATTCCGCATGGCCAAGCAGGAAGTGCTGGACATGGTGATCGGCGCGGGCGAGGCCCAGCGCAACGCCAGGCAGTCGCAGGTTCACGCCGATGCCGGCGCCAAGGCCGTGGAGGCGGGCGAGCGGGCGACGGCGATCGTCGAGTACCGCAAGGCGGTGGCCGCGGACCCGAACCCGATCCTGCTCTTCAAGTTGGCCTACCAACTCGACCTCGCGGGCGAGGACGATGAGGCGCTGGCGATGTACGAGCGGGCCTGCGAGCAGCGCCCGGCGCCGATCAATGCGCTGATCAACCTCGCGGTGCTGTACGAGGACATGGGCGATGCGGGACGCGCCGAGCGGTGCCTGCGCCAGGTGCTCGAGACCGCGCCGAATCATCCGCGGGCCCGGCTGTACATGAAGGACGTGCTGGCCAGCCGCGAGATGGTGATCGATGAAGAGATCGACCGCGACAAACTCAAGCGCAACGCGATGCTGGACATCCCGGTGACGGACTTTGAGTTGTCGGTGCGGGCGCGTACATGCCTGAAGAAGATGAACATCCGCTCGCTGGGCGACCTGCTGCGGACGACCGAGGCCGAGTTGCTGGCGTACAAGAACTTCGGCGAGTCGAGTTTGCTTGAGATCAAGCAGATGCTCTCGAGCAAGAGCCTGCGCCTCGGGCAGGGCGTCGAGGATGCGCACCGCCAGGCGCGCCGCAAGATCCTCGATCAACTCCGCGGCTCGGGCAACGAGCAGATGCTCAAGAAGTCGGTCTCGGACATGAACCTGTCGGTGCGTGCCCGCAAGGCGCTGCAACTGCTCAACATCCAGTTGCTGGGCGACCTGGTGAGCCACACCGAGGCGGAACTCATGGGCGTGAAGAACTTCGGCGCGACCTCTCTGCAAGAGGTGAAGGACAAACTCGTCGAGTACGGCCTGAGCCTGCGCAAGTTGGATGAGTGAGGAAGGCAAGAAAGCCACGGAGCGACGAAGGGGTCGAGGGCGGAGGGGAAGAAAAGCAGTCAGTCGCAGGTCGGGAGGCAGCTCCCGGCCTTTTTCATGCGCTTCCCCGGCCCCCGACAGCTTCCTCGGCGTCTCCAAGGATCCGAGTTCCTCCCCGCTTGCCCGCAATCCCGAAAACTTGTGGAGATTCCGCAAACCGACCGATAACTCCCGCCACTCATGCGTGGCCCGACCGCGCTTCGGCGCTGTCGGGCCATTGTGGGCGGCCCTCTTGCAAGATCGCCGCCAAGGCTCCCGAATCCGCAATGTTGCGGGCTATGGAGGTGTCGGATGCACGAGAGGCGCAACGCCGTTCTGGCAATGGTGCTGCTCATCAGCGTCGCGTGGGCTGTGCTTGCCTGGGTGCTGATCCCCGAGGCCGCGGCGTGGCTGCCGGGCCTGGTGTGGCACCGGATCGTGCCCGTGATGACCGCCGCGGCGTTGACGATCTATCTGTTCTTCGCGCTCTCGGACGCGTCCGCCCGCTGGCTGGAGACGTAGGGCGCGGGGGTTCTGGAGCATCGAGCCTCGGCGCGATCTTCCGGCACGGCGGGCCGACTCGCATCAGTCGGTGCCCGGGTGATGCAACTCTTCCGCGCCGGTCTGGCGCAGGACGCCCTCATCGCGCTTGCCGGACTTGTGGAAGCCGCTACGGGCCTGCGTGTACTGCTCCGGCGAGACCTTCAGGTCGGGCTCCTGGCCGCGCTGGTGCTGAACGTGCAAAGCCTTGAGAAAGGGCACGCACCACTGGCAGCCGGTGCCCGCGCCCAGACACTCCGAAATGAGGCTGGCCACCGGCGGGTTCTCGCGCGCGAGGTAGGTCCTGATCTTGCGGAGGGGGACGTGGAAGCACAGACAGACATCGTCGTCCGGGTCCATGTGGGATGGTAGGAGTGAGTGGTGAGTGGTGAGTGGCAGCGCATTCGTCGCGTTTGGCCTTTCACTTCCCACTTCCCATATTTCCTACACTCCCCCATGAACCGCGAACAACTCGCAAAGGCGATCGCTGATCTCGCACTGCTCCGCGGCACGTTCACGCTGCGATCCGGGCGCACCAGCAACTACTACCTCGACAAATACCTGTTCTCCACCAAACCCGAGGTCCTGCGCGAACTCGGGAAGATGTTCGCGGTGCGCATCGCGGCCATCGAGAAGGCCACGGGCAAGAAGGTGACGCGGCTGGCGGGGGCGGAACTGGGCGGCATCCCGCTCGTCACCGCCGCGAGTTTGGAGACGGGGCTGCCGTGTGTGTTCATCCGCAACTCGAAGAAGGACTACGGCACGGCCAAGCAACTCGAAGGAAGACTGGAGAAGGGCGAGGGCGTGGTGCTGCTCGAAGATGTGGCGACGACGGCGGGGCAAGCGCTGGAGGCCGTGGCCGTCCTGAAAGCGCAGGGCGCGGAGATCGTGGGTGTGATCGCGACGATCGACCGGCAGGAGGGGGCGAGCGAGAACATGGCCGCGGCGGGCGTGCGGTTCGAGTCGCTGTTCACGAAGCGGGATCTGGGGATCAACGAATAGCGCAGGGGTTGTCTTCGGTGGACCGGCACTCTGTGCCGGTCGGAGTGCCGGGCTGTGCGGCGAGCCGGGTGGCCCGGCCTTTGGTGGGCCAGCACTCCGTGCCGGTCGGAGCGCGGAGTTCGCATTCGGTTGAGGCCTCATCCAACCCGCGATAGCGCGGCGAGGCGGACGTACCACTTGGGTATCGACGAGGTGAAGGTGAACAGCGTCACCGCGTGGCTCGACGGCCGCATTTATGCCAAGCGGGTGACGTTCGACAACTCCCCCGCGCCGGTGGTGGAAGAGATCAGCGTGTCTGAGTACATCAACTCGGCCCTGATCCGCACATCGTGGTGGGACGTGTTCCTGCCCAAGGACCCCGAGGGCTTCACTTACGATGCCGACGGCAACCTGACCCTCGACGGGGTGTGGGAGTACACCTGGGACGCCGAGAGCAGGCTTAAGCGCATGGAGATGCGGGACTCGGTCGCGGCGGTCCTGCTCTCTGGCAACGATCCCTGGGTCGCCATCGACTTTGCCTACGACTGGATGGGCAGGCGCATCGGCAAGACGTACCAGACCTCGACCAGCGACCCGGCGACCAGCGGCGGCAAGTACGGCCCGCCGATCCTGTGGATGATCAGCCGCGACACCCGCTATGTGTACGATGGATGGATGCTGTCGATGAGCTACCGGGCCGATGGCACCGGCGGCCGCGCCGCCGCGTTTCACGCCCCGGCTACTCACTATGCAGGCCTTCGGCCTGTCGGAAGTTCAAACACGCCTACCCCCCCCTACTCCAACTCTTCATCCGTGTCCATCCGCGCTCATCCGTGGCTGCCTTCTTCTCCTACTCCCCCGCCATGCGCCTCAGCTCCTCGACCGCCTCTCCGAGCAGCCGCTTCCCCGTCGCCTCCAGCTCGGCCGTTGTCACGAGCATGTTCGCCAGCAGCCCGTTGCTCGCGTTCTCCGTCGCCTGGTTCAAGTCCTCCGCGCTTGCGAGCAGCTCGCGCAGCCCGTCCCCGGCGTGCAGCGCCAGCTCGCGCCAGCGCGACGGGAAGCAGTCGTTCAGCGCATCCATCCACTTCTCCGCCCACCCCTCCACTTCTTCCGGCTTGCTCAGCCGCGCCAGCGCCAGCACACGTCCCAGGTCCTTGTTGCTCCGCCTGGTCGTCGTCCCCTCGATCACCTCCGGCCGGATCGCCCGATGCTCCAGCAGGTTGGCCAGCGCCATCATCGACGGCAGCGCGCACCGCAGGCCCGATTCCGTCGCCGCGGCGTCATACGTTGCCAGACGCGTGAACTGAAAGCTTGGCAGGCCATAGTGATCCTCCGACTCGAGCACCAGCCGCGTCCAGTGCCGCCCCGTCTGCGCTTCGGATGCCGGCTCGGTCAGCAGCTCCAGGAACCACGATGCGCCGCTCGGCGGGTATAGCCGCAGAGCGGGCAGGTCCCCATCCGGCGTCTGGCGCGTGCCGGGCTTGCCATACTTGCCCGCCGACATCGGCTTCCACCCGGCCGCGAGCAGCTTTGCCGCGATGACGCGCCCCTTCTCCGCCGCCGCCATGTGCGGGGAGACGACGCTGTCGATGTCCTTGGTGTACACGCTGAAGGAGTCATCCCCGCGCGAGAACCAGTAGGCCGCGGCCAGGCTTCCGATGATCACGATATTCGCGTGAACTTCCGCGGGCAGCGCGGCCGCGACCTCCGCCAGCACTTTCCGGGGCGACACCCTTTTCTGCTCGACATTCATTGCGCGCTCTTCTGTCGTCGTTTCAACGTCTCGAGAAACTCACTCGCCTGCGATTCCAGCCGCGCCTCGCGCAGATCGAGCAGGCACTCCACCGGGTCCGCCCATGCGAGGCCGCTCTGCCGCGGCACAAACAGCGGATCGGCGTGTCGCACCGCGTGTACAACCACGCTCGCGGGCTTGTGCGGATCCTCCTCGCGCCGCAGCGCCGGGTCCAGATCGTTGATGAAGCTCAGATCGATCGCGGCATGGCCGCAATGCACCGACACATCCAGTCGCGGCGTGCCCACAAGATCAATCTCGGCGAAGTAGTGCCGCGCGCCCAGAACGCCGCCGATCGCAACGCCCGCGGGCCGCAGCTTCTCCAGCCGCCGCACCCTCGCTTCTGGCGTCCGCGGCTGACCGGACCGATCTGCAAACCGAATGGTGCTCCGCGCGCGCTCCGAGTTGGCGACAAGTCGATCAAACTCCTCGCGCGGGAAGTAGCGCAGCCGCACGCGTCGATCGCTCGACCGCTCGATCAGACTCCCGAACTGCTTGAGGACGCGGGCGACCGTCGGATATGAGCACCCCGCGATGCGGCCGAGCCGCTCCGCCGTCACCGCCTCGCTTTCTATCAGCCACTGATAGATGAGCACCTTGAGGATCACAAACGAGTAATCCGGACGCGTGGATCGAGCGCGCGCGCCCGTCTGCGCTTCCCCCCCTGCACCCGCCGCCCCCACTGCTTTCAGAATCGCCGCGGCCATCTCGCGCGGTACTTCTTGCGGGACACACAGAAGTTTCCCGTCCCGTTCCAGGCAGATTGTCAGTCGATTGAGGATGTCGCCCTTGAGCACCGCCGCGGCACGTTCCCACTCTGCCCGCACGCGATTCTCTGTGATCCCCGAATCTTCGAGCACGAGGTACCCGCTTATCCGCGGCTCACTCGCAACTTCGTACGCAAGCTCCAAGATCGCTGTGCGCACCGTGCGAATCGCATCCGCCCCGCGCCGGATCATGATCAGCGCATCGTCGATTCGAACCGGCCCACCGGCTTTGGTATGGCCAAGAGCAGACTGTGGGTTGTTGGGAGTCATGGGCTAAGAATCTACCTGCATGTTTTACATTTAGCCTGCAAGTATATCAGAAACATGCAGGTTAATCCATTCGTCGATCTTCATCGGTTTAAACAGGACTCCCGCGCGGTTCTTGTTGAAGTTTGACTTATGATCGGGTTGGCTTCTTCGTTCATGCCGGGTCGAATGGGGAACCGTCGCGCAGCGGACCGCCCGTGAATTTTGGGCATTCCTTCGGCCGCGGATGGAGAGTGGCGTCTGGAGGGCGTTCGGATTGCCTCCCCCCCCTACGATGCCGTCCCATGCCCAAGGTGACGATCAACGGCCGCGAATGCGAGTTCAAGCCTGGTGAGATGATCATCCAGGTGGCGAACGCCAGCGGGATCGAGGTCCCGCAGTATTGCTACCACGACGGGCTGTCGATCGTGGCGTCGTGCCGCATCTGCCTGGCCGAGGTGTGGCAGCCCAACCCGCGCAACAACAACGCGCTCGAGCCCATCCCCAAGTTGATGCCCACCTGCCAGACGGCGTGCGCGGAGGGCATGGTGGTGTACACCGATTCGCCCAAGTCGATCGCCAACCAGAAGGCGGTGATGGAGTACCTGCTCATCAACCACCCGCTGGACTGCCCGGTGTGCGACCAGTCGGGCGAGTGCTTCCTGCAGGACTATTCCTACGAGTACGGGCGCGGGGTGTCGCGATTTGAGGAGGCGAAGGTCAAGCAGGCCAAGAAGGACTTGGGGCCGCATGTGTACCTCTACGCCGACCGCTGCATCATGTGTACGCGCTGCGTCCGCTTCACGCGCGAGGTGACGGGGACGAGCGAACTGCTGGTGCAAGGGCGCGGCGACCGCGAGGAGATCGATGTCTTCCCCGGGCGGCCGCTCGACAACGAACTCTCGGCGAACGTCATCGACCTGTGCCCGGTGGGCGCGCTGCTGGATAAGGACTTCCTGTTCACGCAGAGGGTGTGGTTCCTGAAGGAGACGCCGAGCATCGACGGGATCACGGCCAGCGGCGACAACATCCGCATCGACCACAACGACGGCAAGGTGTACCGCGTGAAGCCGCGGCTGAACATGGCCGCGAACCGGTGGTGGATCAGCGATGAGGTGCGCTACGGCTGGAAGCATGTGCATTCGGAGGAGCGGATTCTGGTGCCCCGGCGAAGGCAGCACGGGGTGCAGGTCGAGAGCGACTGGAACCGCGCGTACAACGATGCGCTGGCGGGGTTGAGGAAGGCGCTTGGTAGCGCGGGGACGGAGGGGGGGAGGCGGCTGGGCATGGTCGTCAGCCCGATGCTCTCGTGCGAGGACGCGTTTGCGCTGGCCCGCACGGCGATGATGATCGACCCGCGCGCGGTGCTGGCGGTCGGGCCGGTGCCGGTGATGGGCAGGGACAAGGTGTTCCCGCCGGACAAGGCGGACGGCTTCAAGGTGTTCGCCGAGAAGGCCCCGAACGCGCGGGGCGTGCGGCGTGTGCTGGAGGCGGTGGCACCCCACGGCGGGGAGGGGAGCGGCGCGAGTGTCGTGAAGTTCGACGAGTTTGTTTCGCAGTTGGGGCGCGGCAGCATCGGCGCGGCGGTCATCACCGGCAACTATCCGAGCGACTGGACCACGGATGGGCTGCTGAAGGCATTCGCGAGCAGAGGCCCGAGTGGGGGGGGCGCAAGCCTGGGTGCTCCCAAGCCATTCATCATCGTCATCGACACGCTTTCCAGTGCGCTGACGGACGCCGCGGATGTTGTCCTGCCGTCCTGCACCTGGGTGGAGAAGTCGGGCTGCTTTGTTTCCGCGCGCGAGGCGATACAGGCGTTCGAGCAGGCGATCCCGGCGGTGGGACTCGCCAAAGGCGAAGGACAGATCGCGCTCGATCTCGCCGCGCTGATCGACGGTCGCATCGCGCCGGTGGGCACGAGCACTGTTTCGATCGACCCGGAGATGGCGGGGCAGGTGCCCGACTCCGTCGAGATCGCGGCCCCGATGGCGGGAATGTTTGACGCCGCGGCGGTGCGGAGGGAGATGGCGACTGTCGCGGGGCTGGAGGCGTTTGCGGGCGTGGCGGCACCGATCGTGAGCGTGCAGCGCGAGCCGGACATGCAGGTGGTGGAGATCTGATGGATATGGGGCGGTGATCAGAACATTCGTGTCTGGCCGCCCAACTCTTTCTTCGCGATCTTGTCCCAGAACTCCAGCCCTCGTTCATGCTTTGACGCATAGAGCAGGCTATAGAGCGGCCCATGAGGTCCGCTGACAACTTCGCGCCTGAGGCCGACATATTGGAGATGACGCCGAATCTGGCGTTCATAAATCTTGGGAAACAACTCTCGGACATTCATGCCTGAACGGTTCTTGAGGGCTGCCCAGTCTTCCCGCCAGCCTGAGCCTGGACCGAGCATCGCATCAAGTTTGGAACCTTCCTTTTCATACAACTCCACGTTGCGGACGAGGTCTGTCGCGTCGGCAAACAAGAGGAGGAAATCAACGGCGCGGTCCTTCGCGATCGTCTGGAGCGTGGAGAAGTGAACATCGAGGGATTCTGGATCGATGAACGCCAACGACAAGGCACCCCGCGGAATCTTGTCGGCGATGGCCTCTGCGATGGCGTTGCAATCGCCCGTGAGGAGTTCGAACCGCCCTTTCGCGGGCGATGACTCCAGCCTGCTGCGGCAAGCCGCGACGCACGACTCATCAATATCTGAGAGAATCAGTTTTCGAAAGGGCTTTGCCGCGTGGGCCGCAATCAGCGGCGAACCGGGCAGCCTCTTCCCGCTCTCCCGCACCTGGCATACTGCCGGTCCACAGAACAGATCGATGTAGACAAGCCCCTCCCAGGCGGACTTGCCCACCATCGCGGAGGTGGTAATTTCAAGGTACCTGTGCCAGATGTGGAGTTTTTGCTCGGTCCAAGCGCCGCATGGACGGGTTGGCAGTCCGTCGTCCTTGGCGACCAGTTCAAGAAGTTCGGGCCAGCGATCTTTCCCTGCCATCGGGTGCTTCCTCCTCGGGCATCCCATCCCACGTCCGTCCCTCGAGTTCTCGCCCGGTCTCACACTTGCGCACGCCGCCCCACTGCTTGAAGAAGAACGCTGCGCCAGCGCCCGCGCACTGGTCCCGAATCTCGGTGACCCAGTCTTTCTCCATTGGTCGCGAACCGGGCCCGGACTCGCCGCCGACGATCACCCAGTGGATGCCTTCGAGCGGCAGTTTTTTGATGCGGCCCAGCAGCGGCTCCACCGAGAGAAATCGAACGCGCGCGGGAATACTCGCGAGCGTCTTGGCTCGGTGCGCGTAGAGCGCGTTCTCGACGCTCGTGCCCATCCACACGTTGGTGGGCCAACGCAGGCCCGGCGCGATCGCCGCTGCCCGCTCGGGACGCTTCGTGAGAATCTGAAACTGGTGCCGGGGGCAGTCGCTCATCACGTCGAATACCTCATGGATGAAGTCTTCCGGGACGTTCTCGTGGAACAGGTCGCTCATGGAGTTCACGAAAATGCGTTTGCCCTTTCGCCACTGCCGCGGCACTTCGAGAGCCTCGTAGTCGAGGTTGATGCGGCCAGCGAAGACGGGCCGGCCATCACGGGCGCGTTTGGCCGTGCCTTCGTATTTTCGAGCAACGTCGCCGCCCATCCGCTCCAGGCGTAGCGCCATTCTCGCCGCATAGCAGTTCAGGCATCCCGGCGAGACGGGCGTGCAGCCAGCAACGGGGTTCCAAGTGGCGTCCGTCCATTCGATCGATGAGCCCGCGGACATGGAGTACCTTCCATGAATACCGAACAATATCCTGCCGTTAGGGTGCCAAGTCAAGCCATGCGCTACGGAGCCTCACACATCCCGCCAGGTCACGCCCCACTTGATGTTGTAGATGGCCTTCTTCTCGACGCCGTACTTCTGGGCGAGTTTGGCGGCGGTAAGTTTCGAGGCGCGGATCGCCCGGGCCTTGGCGGGCGTCAACTTCGCCAGCGGGCGTCGAGGCGTGCGCGCCACGGACAGCAGGCCAGACTCGGAGCGCGTTACCCATCGCAGGTTGCTGGCCCGATTGTCGTCAACGATGCCGTTGATGTGCGACACGAGGTGCCCCTTGGGCCGGCGCCCGAGGAACGCGGTCGCCACCACGAGTTCCACCTGAAGGCTCGTGGCCCGAGCGCGCCCCGTGCGAAAGCACATCACCAGGTATTTCGTGGGCTTGCCGTCGCGCCGGGCGTATGACGCGACCCGGACCCGCGGCTTGCGGACAAGGCCGGCGGTCGGGCCGCTCTTCCAGTAACTGCGGATGCGCCCGAGGCTCGAGACCTCGTAGCCCGCGATGATGCGGTGCGTGCGGTCAAAGACCGGTCTCCAAAGTTCCATGAGAGCACTCCCAGGCACGGCGCGAGGGCCGCCGCGGCGTGGATGGAGCATACCGGGATTCACGAATGACGCGTGGGCATCGCCGGGCGATCGAGACCGTGCCCCCCGCGCCCGTACGATTGCGCGTGGTCCCGTTCATCATCACCATCATCGCGGTCCTGCTTGTCGTCGCGACGGGCATCGCGCTGTGGTGGTGGCGGATGTCGGCGAGGATCGCGCCGTACGCCGATGAGCGCGAGCGGGCCGCGGCGCGGGCTTTGGCCCGGAAACCGGCGAATGAGCATGTGGTGGTTGTGGGGAAGCGCGGCCCTGGGTCCTGAGTGCCGGGCACTGAGTCGTACGAGGCGCTTTGCGACGGACGCCGCGCCGGTCGGGAGATCGGTGCCACCCGCTAACCTTCCGGCGTGCCGCGGTACAAGTTGACCATCGCCTATGACGGGACGGACTACTGCGGCTGGCAGAAGCAGTTCCCGCACGCCGACGCGGTCCCGCCGGATGTGGCGGTGTTCAAGGAGGGGGACCCGGGAGAGATGGAAGAAGCGCTCCCCCCTCTGTCGCCTTTGGCGACATCTCCCCCGTCGGGGACGGGGGAGAGGGCTGCGCCAGAATCTACCGAGGCTCCCCTCGAACGCCCCCGGCGCGAACTGCGAACCGTGCAGGCGGTGGTTGAGCGGGCGGTACGGCACGTCGTGCGCGAGCCGGTGGTCATCAGCGGGTCGAGCCGGACGGATGCGGGTGTGCATGCGCGCGGGCAGGTCGCATCGTTCCGATGCTCGCCGGTGGCAGATGCAGACAGTTTGTCGGCAGTCGAGCCGCTCCCCCCCCCCATCTCTGTCCCACGAGAACCCAATGCGCCACGCGGCCTCGGTTGGCCCGTCGAGCGCGGCACGATGCCGCTGATGCGCGCCATCAACGCGCGACTGCCCGACGATGTGCTTGTCCGCGCGATCGAGGTTGTGCATGACGGGTTCAACCCCATCAAGGACTGCGTGGCCAAGGGCTACTCGTACACGCTGTGGTGCGCGGACCACCGGCCGCTGTGGCAGCGCAAGACCGCGCTGCACCTGTGGCACCGGCTGGATGTCGCGGCGATGCAGGCCGCGGCGGCGGAGATCGTGGGCGAGCACGATTTCGCGGGCTTCGCGGCAGCGGGGCACGGCCGGGCGACGACCGTGCGCACGGTGTTTGATTGCGAAGTGATCGGCGACGAGCCCCGCGCGCGAGCGTGGGAACAAAGAATTGTCGAGAAAGAAGAAGGCACCGAGGCAGCGAGGCAGCGAGGCATCAAGGGGGGCAGGGAGGATGAGCCGGGCGAGGCCGCGGGGCCGGTGCAGAAGATCGTGATCCGCGTGTCGGGCAGCGGGTTCCTGTGGAACATGGTTCGGATCATCGCGGGGACGCTGGTGGATGCGGGCCGGGGCAAGAGCGGGCCGGAACGCATCCGCGAGGCTTTGAGGACGGGCGACCGGCGGCTGGCGGGGCCGACGCTCCCGGCGCACGGCCTGTGCCTGGAGTGGATCAGGTATGGGCCGAGCCGCGCATGGGTGGATGAGGAGTAGCCTCGCGCGGAGGCGCGGAGACGCCGCGGTATGCCCGGAGTGCGGGACGGGCCTGACGAAGGCTCGTCAGGTCCACGCACCGGGCGGGCAGACGGATCGACTATGATTTACGGATGATCGAGCAGCCGGACATCGAGGCGCTGGCGAGTCGCATCGCCGCGGAGTTCCACCCGCAGCGGATCGTGCTGTTCGGCTCGCGGGCGTACGGCACGCCGCGGCCAGATTCGGATGTTGATCTGCTGGTGGTGATGGCGTGCGAGGGATCGCACATCGAGAAGGCCGCCGAGATTCTGACACGGGTGCATCCGGGTACTTATCCGATTGACTTGGTCATCCGGACGCCGGAAGAGATGGTGTGGCGGTACAAGTTCGGGGACCCGCTGATCCGCGAGGTCGTGGATCGAGGGCGTGTGCTGTACGAGGCGGCCGCATGAATCGTGAGCAGCCGACCCTGCCGGAGTTGCGGCCCTTCCCGAACACTGCCAACCCCGTGGTCGATGAGTGGCTTGAGAAGGCCGCGGCTGACCTTGAAACGGCGACCCGAGAATGTTCCGTGGTGCGGAACGCCAACTATGACGGTGTGTGCTTCCACGCGCAGCAGGCCGTTGAACAGTTGATGAAGGCGTTGCTCATTTCACGCGAGGTTATGCCGCCCCACACGCACGCCTTGGAGTCGCTTGCGGCGCTCGTGGCGGTTCAAGCGCCGGGGTGGAAGTTTGAGCCCGCGCCACTGCGCCAACTCTCCCTCGGTGCGGTTCAGTATCGATATCCCGGAAAGTCCGCCACGCGCCGGGAGGCGCTCGAGGCGCTGACGACCGGCTGCTCCGTGTGGCCGGGACTCATCGCCCTCTTCCCGGTGGGGTGAGTTGTGCGCATCCTCCACATCAGCACACGCTTGATCCTCGGCGGGTCGCAGGAGAACACGGTTCTTTCGTGCGAGGGGCAGGCGCGACTGGGGCACGAGGTGCACCTGGCGTTCGGCCCGATCTATGGGCCGGAAGGATCGCTGTTGGAGCGGGTGGAACGATTCAACCCTGAATCCAAGAACGACCCGCATGGAATGCCGGCCCACCGAAGGCAGGACCACCCGATCACGACCCACATCGTGCCGGACCTGGTGCGCGAGGTCAGCCCGGTGCGCGACCGGCGGGCCTACAGGCAACTGCGCGAACTGATCCGGGATATCAAGCCCGACGTGGTGCATACGCACTCCAGCAAGGCGGGGGTGCTGGGCCGGGCCGCGGCGTGGACCGTGCGGCGCGAACTCGGCCCCGGTTCGATGCGCATCGTCCACACCATCCACGGCCCACCGTTCATGCCCGTTGACGGCAACTTTGCGCAGCGCATGAAGGTGCGCATCAGCAACGAGGCATACACCTGGGCCGAGTGGTTCGCGGCCAAACGCTGCCACATGATCGTGAGCGTCGCCGACGCGATGACCCGCCAGTTCCTCGCTCGCGGTATCGGCAGGCCGGAGCAATATGTGACGGTGGCCTCGGGGATGGAGACCGGGCCGTTTCTGGAGGCCGCGCCTCCCCACTCGGGCGAGGACCGCGTGAGCGTGCGGGCGCAACTCGGCCTGCGTGAGAACGACTTTGTAATCGGCACCGTCGCACGCCTGGCGCAGCACAAGGGGCATGATGACCTGCTCGAGGCGCTCGCCCCGGACCTGAAGGCGCACCCTGAGTGGAAACTCCTGTGGGTCGGCGATGGTTGGTGGCGGGAACGACTGGTAGAGAAGGCGAGGGGACTCGGCATCACTGTGCGCGAACATCTGCCGGAAGCGCCCGGCATTGGGTCGCCTCATCACCCCACCATTTCACCACTTCATCACGCGGCGCAGCCCCCTCAACTCTTCATCACCGGCCTTGTGCCGCCGGAGCACATCCCCGGCCTCATGCGGGCGATGGATGTGCTCGCGCACCCCTCGTATAGAGAAGGATTGCCCAGGACGGTGCCGCAGGCGCTGCTCGCGGGCGTGTGCCCCATCGCGTACGACTGCGACGGCACGCCGGAGGTGGTGCGCGACCGTGTCACGGGGCTGCTCGTACACACCGGCGACCGGGCGGGACTGCGCGAGGCGGTCCGCTGGGCCTTCGAACATCCGCTGGAGCGCGCGGAGATGGCGGCCCGTGGACGGGCGGAGTGTGCCGAGCGCTTCAGCGCGGCGAGAATGGTGGCGGAGTTGGAGAAGGTGTACGGGAGTGCGGATTGCGGAGTGCGGATTGCGGAATGAAGAACCACAACGAACCATCTGGCAGAGCGGGTTGGCGCGGCGTGATTGCTTGCATCGTCACCCTTGCGCTGGTGTGTGGGCGGGCTGACGCGCAGCGGTTGAACCTTGATGCGCCCGCGGCGCCGGCGCCTGGGCCGAACGATTCGAGCCGCGCGATGAAGGCGTCGCTTCCCGATGCAAGAGTCGGGCGGGCGGATGATGCGCTCCCGGATGCCGCGGGGCTTGGCACCGCAGCGCGATCGCGCACCCACGCCCTCACGCTCGCGCTCATCGGCAAGGGCGAGGAACTGGGCGAGGCGGGGTCGATCCACATCGCCCACGCGATGACGCTGCTCGCGGACATGGCGTGGCCGAGCGAGATGGCCCTCCGCGCAGTGAGTGGCGAGCCGGATGCAGAGATGATCGGCGCTGCGATGCGGGCCTATGTTCGCGCTGTGGATGCGCTGCTGGCCGACGGGCGTGCGCTTCCCGACACCCCGGGCGAACTCGACATGGCGCTCCGCAGCGTTTTCGCGCCGCTTGCGGAAATCGTGCCTCCGGAAAGCGACCCGCTCGCGGCGGGCTGGGCCTTGGCGCAGACCGGCCCGGTGCCGACGGTGGATGAACTCCGCGCACAACTTGAGGGCGCGCCCGCTGGAGACCCGAGCGGCACAACAAAGAATGCCACAACCGGATTGGACGATCCCACGCGCGCGGTTCTCCTGGACTTGCTCGGCGTGATTGCGGGAGCGCAGGGGACGTGGTCCTTCGCCGCGGCGGCTCTCGATGCACGCGCCACACTCGCCGGCGCACTGCCCATCGTGCTCGGCGGGTTGCCCACATGGTTCCCGGAGACTCGGCGCGCGCAGGTGAGTGAACGGACGGGTGCAGCGTTGCGAGCATTCGCGCACACGACCCGCGACGACGATGCCGCGGACCTGCTCGCCACAGCGTCAAACACGCTCCGCATCTGTGCCTGGACGGATGCCCTCTCTCCC
>Ga0163153_10004034_pt1 | contig 18866 bp, 15 predicted proteins | sample OliLakLV19MP6IB1_FD_148629 | JGI IMG/M metagenome (GOLD analysis project Ga0163153, IMG submission 148629) | Freshwater microbial mat bacterial communities from Lake Vanda, McMurdo Dry Valleys, Antarctica - Oligotrophic Lake LV.19.MP6.IB-1 | ecosystem: Environmental > Aquatic > Freshwater >... | reverse complement strand
TGTTTTCAGCGATCAGCTTGCGACAACTTCCTCGGATGTCTTGCGCCAATGGGAACAAATTAAACGCACTGAAAAGGGTGAGAGCACCGGCACTCTGGATGGCCTTCCGAAAGCATCACCAGCTCTCTTACGCGCCCAAAATGCTCAGAAAAAAGCAGCGCGAGTCGGGTTTGATTGGCCAGATGTGGAGCCAGTTTTTGAGAAGTTTAAAGAAGAAATTGGTGAGGTGCGTGAGGCACTCGCGTTGCAAGATATTGGCCAAATTGAGGCCGAAATCGGCGATGTGCTTTTCACTGCTGTGAACCTTGCTCGCAAGCTTGGCGTGGATGCAGAGACCGCTCTTGCTGGCTCCACCAACCGATTTATCGCACGCTTCCAAGAAGTTGAGAGAGTGCTTGCCAAGCAGGGCCGAAAAGTGGAGGGAACGGAATTATCTGAGCTGGATGAGATTTGGGAAAGCGTGAAATCCCAATGAAGTTTGCCGTGGTGAATCCCCGTGGCCGTGATGCTGACCACGACTACGCTCATGGTATCGGCCATCCCGACGACGCGTGCCATCCGCCGGTAAACTACCATGCCTACGCTGCCTGCTTGGGAGGCATTTTTTGTCGAGATGCCACCAATCTCCGGGCGGATGTCGCGCTTGTTCTCCTGCGGAAAAGCAATCTGGAAGCGTCATTAAAAGCTGTCCTCGCATTGCAGGCTCGTGGCATTCGGGTCTTCGTCTCTTGCAAAGAATCCGGCAGCCACCAAGTCGCAGCCCTGCTGGGAGACATCACGCGGCTCTCGCTGTTTCAAACCATCTGCGGCCAGTGCCACGGTGCCTTGTCGAGCACGCCGTCACTTGTGCCGATCTACGAAGCGGCAGGCTGCGCTCGCGCTGTGTTTATTCCGACTCCTTATCCGCTCTCTGAGCCTGAATGGAATGTTTCGCAGCCCCTAGAAAGCCGACGTGGCATCTTTGTGGGAACGCGGGAGTTTGCAGTACCCTCTCGCAACCACTTTGCCGCCGTGCTTCTTGCGAACAAGCTTTCGCGCGAACTGAGTTGTCCACTGACAGTTCTCAATACGGATGGACGCTCTGGACGCAGGATTCTCAAGCATTTTCAAAATCAGAATCCATCCGTCTCTGTTGTTGAGGCTCCTATTCCCTACGTCGCCTATCTACGACTCATGGCACGGCACCGCATTGTGTGGCAGCTTGATGCGAGCGAAGTGCCAGGCCAAGTCGCAGGGGATGCTCTCCTTTGCGGCATGCCATGCCTCGGCGGAAATGGGACCGTAGATCAATTGGTTTTTTCGACTCTAGCAGGCGACCGTGGCGACCTTGTGAAAACGGCCAGGCTCCTTCTTACCGATGACGACGAATGGGAAAGGGCCCGCTCGACTGCCCTCACCAGGGCGCGGGAACATCTCGATTTTCCTATCATTGCCAAGTCGCTGCGCAAGGCCTTCTCGGATTAGTAAAGAAGGCGCTCCGCAGCCGAGGCTACGTCTTCCAGATCAAGGCTCTTGAGCGAATAGGAACCGTCGGCACTAGGCGGTGGACGCATAGCGATGTGACGTGGCTGTGGCAGGAACCAGTTTTCCATTTTTGTAAATCCAAAGAGGGTAAGGCAAGGCACGCCAAAAGCTGCAGCGAGGTGCGATGCGGCCCCATCAACCGTGAGAACAGCTCGCGCGTTGGCAACGAGCCATAGAAAGTCCCGCAGCTTTGTGCCGGATATCGTCGTCACTTTGCTTCCTACCATCCCTTCGATTTCCCGACATTGGGCGACCTGCCAATCTGTCTTCCCGCTGGTAAGCACGATGGGTCCCGGAAGACGATGCGCCACATGCGCCCACCCCGAAGCCGACCACGATTTGCGACGCCAACCGGCGGAGGGACTCATGAGAATGTAATCGCGTGGCGTAGGCATCGCCCACTCACTCGGAGGTCTTACCAACCGTGGTGGGCGGAAGGGGGAAATTAGAGGGCCTGGAGTATTCTCAAAAAAAAACTTTGCCACATACTGGTCGCCAAGTTCGGGCGTCGTGATCTGTGAAAAAATGTGGGGATGGTACCAATTCAATTCTCTCTGCTCCGGGCGTATGAGAATCCGGCGCAAGACGGGAGCCAGAAGAGACTTTACGGCCGACTTGCTGAGCGCATCGAAACAGTAAAGCGTCCGACTCGGAGCCATGGCCAAGCCCGACGTATGCGTGACTCCCGGCATGAGCTGCACAAGGTCGGCATGCCCTGTGCGCGTGATGAGTCTCACCGGATCACCATGCATTTCACGAACCTTCGCCAACGCGGGCTCAAGCAAAATGAGGTCACCAAGCTGCTTATGAAATACGGCGTAGGATCCTGACATTTACGACAAGCGTGAAGAGACAAGACCCGACGCGCGGCGCAGATCGGCTACTGACAGGATTCGCAAACTTCCCCGTTCCGCATGGCTTCCAGCGAGCAGGCCGATTTTTCCTCCACGGTTGGCTCACTTTTCCCGGCCACGATTCCCCGAAGTTCCTTTTTCACGTTCGTCGTTGGGCCCTCAATGCTCGAGGCCCCAAGCGAACGGAGGTAATATGTTGTCTTCATTCCGGTATGCCAAGCTCGGCGATACATGTGGCTGATTGCCTTGAGGTCTGGCTCGCTCATGAAGAGGTTCACGGACTGGGATTGATCAATCCACTTCTGACGGCGGGCGGCGGCATCAATCACAAACTCGTAGGGAATATTGAAAACCGTGAGGTGCTTGGATCGCAGGTCTTCTGGAAGTCCCTCGATCATGGCGAGGTCCCCTTGGAAGTATTTAATCTGCGAAAGCATGGCACTGTCCCACTTGCCGAGCTTGCGAAGGTCTCGAACGAGTTCTGTGCTCAAGATGGTGAATTTCCCGCTCAAGTTTTCCTTGGCGTAGAGGTTCTTATAATTCGGCTCAATGCACGGCGTGGTGCCCATGATATTTGAGATCGTGGCCGTTGGAGCGATGGCAAGAACATTAGAATTCCGCATGCCTTGCAGACGAATCTTTTCTCGCACGGGCGACCAGTCCATACGACCACCCCGCGGAACATCAATTTTTATCCCGCGTTCGCGCTCGAGGATATCCAGTGTGTCTTGCGGCAGGAGGCCACGATCCCATTTCGACCCACGGTAAGAATTGTATGTACCCCGCTGTGCCGCTAAGTCGCTGGATGCTCCATAGGCATAATAGGCGATGGCTTCCATGAATTCATCGTTGAAATCCACAGCTGCCGCGCTCGCAAAATCAAGCCCGCGCTTGAAGAGGGCATTCTGAAGACCCATCACACCAAGGCCGATCGGACGGTGTCGCATGTTTGATCGCTTGGCGGATTCTGTGGGATAGAAATTGATATCAATCACGTTATCCAGTGCCCGCACGGCGACGAGAATCGTCTCGCGAAGCATCTCGTGATCGAGTGCGCCAGCCTTCGTCATGTGCGTGTCTAAGACAACGGATCCAAGGTTGCAGACAGCAGTCTCATCTTCGCTCGTATTGAGTGTGATCTCGGTGCAGAGGTTTGAAGAATGAATCACACCGACATGATCCTGTGGGCTTCGCAGGTTGCAGGGATCTTTGAACGTGATCCATGGATGCCCGGTCTCCAGAAGCACCTTGAGCATTTGCTTCCACATTTCGATGGCTGAGACTTCCTTCCCCTCGATTTTCCCCTCGCGGGCAAGGGCTTCGTAATGCACGTAGCGATCTTCAAACTTTCTCCCGTAGAGTTCATGAAGATCTGACACTTCGTTCGAGCGAAAAAGCGTCCAATTTTGACGCGCTTCGACTCTCTTCATGAACAAATCTGGAACCCAATTCGCGGTATTCAAATCGTGCGCGCGGCGGCGATCGTCGCCGGTATTGCGCCGCAGGAGGAGAAAGTCTTCGATGTCATTGTGCCACGTTTCCAAATAGGCACAGCCCGAGCCTCGTCGCTTGCCACCTTGGTTCACAGCGACGAGTTGGTCGTTGTGGAGCTTTAGAAAAGGGATCACGCCTTGGCTCTCTCCATTGGTTCCCTTGATGTAGCTCCCTGTCCCTCGCACGGCCGTCCATGATCCGCCGAGGCCCCCAGCCCACTTGGAGAGGTAGGCATTGTCGGCGATTCCGCGTTGCATGATGGACTCAATAGAATCGTCCACTTTGTAAAGATAGCAGCTTGAGAGCTGACTATGGAGCGTGCCGGAATTGAAGAGCGTGGGCGTGCTCGAGCAGAATCGGCGACTCTTATACAAGTTGTAGAGGCGCATCACCCAATCCTCGCGTTGGTCGGGTTCATCAATGAAGAGACCCATCGCGACGCGCATCCAGAAGAATTGTGGGGTCTCAAGGCGACGGGAGGTTTTTTGCGTCTTATCAACGATGAGGTAGCGGTCGTAAAGCGTTTGGATGCCAAGGTAGTCGAAATCCATATCCGCCGTGGGATCGAGTGCATCGGCCAGCTGGTCGAGGTTGTAAGAAAGGAGCTTTGGCGAGAGCCTTTCAATTGTGACACCATGCCGCAGCGCGGATTTGAATGCCTTGCGATGGGCGTCCCGAAGCCCTTCCACTCCATCTCGAACGATGTCCCAATCTAGGACTTCCTCGTAGATATAGGAGAGCAGAATACGGGCGGCAAATTTTGCAAAGTCCGCATCGCGTTCGATGAGAGAACGCGAGTTTAAAATAATCGTCTGCCTGAGAATTTCCTCCGTCACCTCGGTTCCAAGCGAGCGGCGTAGTTCGCGTTCGATCTGTTGTGCGTCGAGATTGAGCTCGAGTCCGATCATGCCAAATTGAATGCGCCGCTTCAAATCAGTGCCGTCCCAAAACGCATTTTCTCCATTGCTCTTCTGAACGACCACGAGCGAATCCTGCTGCTCCGTCACGTCGGTCGTCTCCGCATTTTCTTCCCGATGTCGGCTGCGCTGAGCCCGGTAGAGGATGTAGCTCTCTGCGACCTTGTAGTATCCTTGCCGCATGAGTTCTTCTTGCACCATGTCCTGCACGTCTTCGATGTGGACGAAGGCTTGATCACGCTGGGCGATCCTTTTGCTGATAGCATGCGCGATGTGACTTGCGGCGTCGGGATTTTCTTTTGTGGACAAAAAGGCTTTTCTGCAAGCCGTCTCAATCTTTGATTCGATCCATGGAACCACGGCTCCACTCCGGCGAATAAGTCGCACAGTCACTGGGTCCGCAAGATCATCATCCGCAATTGGCCCGCTTGGTAAGCGCAGTGAGCGTTTAAAAACGAGGCTCTTGGCAACATCATGGGCGTCGTTTTCGATCAAGGCTTTTTCGATGAGGAGCGAGAGATCGTTCTCCGAAAGTCGTAGTCCCCTACCCTCCTCCGTCTCTTGAATGAGACTCGTGGCGACAGAGTGGGCGACATTCGCAACAAAGCCACGATTCTCTTCGTTAAAGATATTTTTCTCCTCCCTCGACAGCAACAAGTCCGTGAGGGCCGCGCCGATCTCGTCGGCCACATCGGCGAGACTGAAGGCTTCTTCTTCGCCACTATTGCGCGCGATCGTGATGTCGGGGTGTGGCACGGTGCCGATCGGCAAGGCATCATGCCATGAGTAATCGGGCTTATCTTCACGGGGGGTGGTGACAAGGCGTTTCAAAGCGATGTCTTCGGCGAGGGTAATGTGACGGCTCATTGGATTAGTGTCTTGGTCGCGGTGGGTTGATCTGTGGCTATGAAACTTTACAAGTCGTCGTCGGATACGCCTGCATGATCCATAGCGCGGCGATATTCGGTCACACGACCCTCGAAGAAATTCGTCTCTTTTTTAATTTCCATCATTTCCGAGAGCCATGGAAACGGATTGGTAAGGCCGGTATTCAGAGGCTTGAGGCCGACACCTTCAAGTCTCCGATCGCCGATGAAATCAATGTAGGTCATGAACTCCGTGGCATTGAGTCCCACCGCTGCGACGGGCAGTGCGTCGCGGATGAAGTTTTTCTCCAGCGTCACAGCATCCCGCATTGTGTTGCGCAGATCTTCCTGAAATTCATATGTCCAGATATCGGGATTCTCATCCACTAGGTCTTGGAAAAGCTGGCGCAGAAGCTCGATGTGATTCGATTCATCGCGAAGGGTATAGCTAAACATTTGTCCGATACCCGGAAATTTGTTTTGGCGATAGAGGGCCAGAATCATGCCGAAGAGACCATAGAATTGCGTCCCCTCCATGCATTGGCCAAACAGAAACATGTTCTTCGCAAAGGCCATCTTGTTTTCCGTCTTCGTGAGATCCAAGTCCCTCCGCATGGCTTGGCTATTGCTTACCACAAAATCCGTCTTCGCCTTGATCGTCGCGATGTCTTCAAACATTGCCTCGCATTCATGCGGATTGATCCCCAACGAACTGATCATGTAGACGAGCGAATCGGCATGGATGTTTTCCTCTTGCGCATGGCGACCGAGCACGAGCTTGAGCTCGGGCGCTGTCACCGCCTCGCGAATCACATGCAAGATATTGTCTCCCACGATTCCCTCTGCCGCCGAAAAATAGCCGATTCCCATCTTGATGATCCACCGTTCGGCATCGGAAATGTAGCCGGTCGTATCCCGCCAATGCTCACAATCTTTTTGCATCTGGATATCTTCTGGTTCCCAGTGGTTCGCCTTCATCTTTTTGTAGAGGTCGTAGGCCCAGCGATATTTTAAGGGCAGGATGTTGAAAAACATGGTCTGCCGTCCGTTAATCACGCGCTTCGCTGCAAAGGCGGCCTCGGCTTTATCGCGGTCTAAAATGAATTGTCGGTCGCCAAGTGAAATGGTCGTGGAGTTTGTGGCTGTTAACATGGTGGTTTGTTGAATGAGATCCTTAGCAGAATTCGGTCAGATCGCGAAATCCCCTGTGTGATTTGTTGTTTTCGCGAGCGGCATTGCAAAGATGAAGATTTTTGGCCACTGGGTCAATAAATTTTTCCCAAAAATACGCCATATTGTGGTTTTTAAATTGAGCAACCACCACAGGTAGTGCTTAAGCCATAGGCGCAGCCTGGCACGCCACTCGCTCTTTTCTGTTGAATTTCAGGCATTTTCGTCCAGCCGAGCCCCTAGATCGCGGCCACACAGTATCCCCTATGTTGTGGTTTGTGATAGATTTCGGAATAAGAGGTTTGGCTTGTGGCGCACATGCGCCTCACTGGCGCATTTCATGAGAATTTCGAGTCATTATGCCTCATGTTTCTTGCTGCCGCTTTTTTACATTTTTACGTATTTATATGCTGTGTAGGATATTACGATTATTTTGAATCTTTCGGTATGAATGATGCTAATAATCATGCCGAAACTTATTTCTTTTTATGGCACAAATTTTAGGCATTGACTTGGGCACCACGAATTCCTGTATGGCAGTCATGGAAGGTGGAGAACCTTCCGTTCTGGAAAACAGCGAAGGCGCACGCACGACACCATCTGTCGTGGCATTCTCAAAATCCGGCGAACGTCTCGTTGGTCAAGCGGCCAAGCGCCAAGCGATCACAAATCCCGCAAATACTATCTTCAGCGTGAAGCGTTTCATGGGGCGTAAGTATGATGAAATCCGCGATGAAGAACACCGAGTGCCATACAAGCTTGTGAAGGCCGCTAATGGCGATGCCCACATCCAAGTGGAAGTGGACGGAAAACCAAAGGCGTTCTCACCCCAAGAAATTTCCGCTATGATTCTGTCGAAGCTGAAGGCCGACGCAGAGGCGAAGCTTGGGGTGACAATCACAGAAGCTGTCATCACAGTCCCTGCCTATTTCAACGACTCTCAACGCAATGCAACGAAGGATGCCGGCAAGATCGCGGGCCTCGACGTCAAGCGGATCATCAACGAGCCCACAGCGGCCTCGCTCGCCTATGGCCTTGATAGGAAGGCTGACGAAAAAATTGCCGTGTATGATCTCGGGGGAGGTACCTTTGATATCTCCGCTCTGGAGATCGGCGATGGCGTCTTTCAGGTGTCTGCAACAAACGGCGACACCCACCTCGGTGGCGACGATTGGGACAACCGTCTCATGGATTGGATTTTTGATGATTTCAAGAAGGAGTCTGGCATTGACCTGAGCAAGCAGCCAGATGCCGTGCAGCGGATTAAGGAAGAGGCCGAGAAAGCCAAGATCGCTCTCTCATCAACTCAAGAATACGAAATCAATCTTCCCTTCGTTACAGCTGACGCCTCGGGACCGAAACACATTCAGAAAAAACTGACTCGTTCGAAGCTGGAGCAACTCACCGATGACTTGTTCGAGCGCACTGTGAAGCCAGTGAAAGACTGTCTTGCCGATGCGAAGTGGTCGAAGTCGGACGTGGATGAACTCGTCCTTGTGGGTGGGATGACGCGCATGCCGAAGGTCGTGGACACAGCCCGCGAAATGATCGGCAAGGAACCTCACAAAGGGGTCAATCCTGATGAAGTCGTCGCTATCGGAGCAGCCATTCAAGGCGGCGTGCTCAAGGGCGACGTGAAGGATGTGCTTCTCCTCGACGTGACACCCCTCACCCTCGCCATCGAAACGGCCGGCGGAATCGCCACGCCGATGATTCCTCGCAACACGACGATCCCAACGAAGAAATCCAACACATTCTCAACTTACAGCGATAATCAGCCAGGCGTGGAAATCAAAATCCTCCAAGGCGAACGTCCGCTTAGTCGTGACAACAAAAACCTTGGGACTTTCCACCTGGATGGCATTCCAGCTGCACCCCGCGGCGTTCCGCAGATCGAGGTCACCTTCGATATTGATGCCAATGGTATCCTGAATGTTTCGGCGAAAGACCTCGGGAGCGGAAAAGAACAGAAGATTTCCATCACCGGATCCAGCGGACTCAGCAAAGAAGAAGTCGAACGCATGCAGAAGGAAGCAGAAGCCCACGCTGAGGACGACAAGCGCGCCAAAGAAGGGATCGAGATCCGCAATAATGCCGACAACCTCGCTTATCAGAGCGAGAAGCAACTCAAAGACCTTGGAGAAAAGGTGGAAGCCGCTGAGAAGCAAGCTGTCGAGGACGCGATCGCAAAGGTTCGCGAAGCCCTGAAAGGCGAGGACCTCGATGCGATCAAGTCCAGCTACGAAGAGCTGCAATCGAAATTTCAAGAAGTCAGCGCCAATCTCTACAAGCAAGCCGCCTCGCAAGCCGATGCTGCCGGGCCAGCCAATGCCGGAGAACCCACCGCAAAGAAAGATGCGGATGTGGTTGATGCCGATTTCGAGATGGTGGACGAAGACAAGAAGAAACCCTGATCTTTTTCCCGACCGAACAACTTTAACAAAGTGTTCCCGAGCCCCTCGAAAGGCGAAGGACGTGTTAAAAACACAAACCAACAACAACAAGGAGGACAAGCCACAATGGCCAGCGTAAACATCAAACCTCTCGGCGACCGCGTGCTCGTGCAAGCGCTCGAAGAGAAGGAAGTCAAAAAAGGCGGAATCATTATTCCCGATACCGCCAAAGAGAAACCACAAGAAGGACAAGTCATCGCCCTCGGCACCGGTAAACGGGACGAAGACGGCAAGCTCATCGAATTCACCGTGAAAAAAGGGGACAAAGTTCTCATTTCCAAATACGGCGGAACCGAAGTGAAGTTTGACGGCGAGACCTACCTCATCATGCGTGAGGACGATATCCTCGGCATCATTGGTTAATTCACCAAACACCTAACCAAACCAAACCAAAATCCAATAATAACATGGCAGCTAAACAACTCCTATTTGACGAAGCAGCCCGCCAAGGCTTGCTCCGCGGTGTTGAGAAACTGGCGAAAGCCGTCAAGGCGACCCTCGGGCCGTCCGGACGCAACGTCATTCTCGACAAAAAATTCGGCAGTCCAACCATCACAAAAGATGGTGTGACCGTCGCAAAAGAAATCGAACTCGAAGATCCCTACGAGAACATGGGCGCACAGCTCGTTCGCGAAGTGGCCAGCAAGACCAGCGATATCGCTGGAGACGGCACCACCACAGCGACCGTTCTCGCCGAAGCGATCTATCGTGAGGGCCTCAAGAATGTCACCGCAGGTGCCAATCCGACCAGCCTCCAGCGTGGTATCAATAAGGCAGTCGCAGCAATCACGGACGAAATCGCCCGCATTGCCAAGAAGGTCAAAGATAGCTCCGAGATCGCACAGGTCGCGACTGTCTCCGCAAACTGGGACACCACGATCGGCCAGATCATCGCCGACGCGATGGATAAAGTAGGCAAAGACGGAACGATCACCGTCGAAGAAGCCAAGAGCATCGAAACAACTCTCGACGTCGTCGAGGGCATGCAGTTCGACAAAGGCTATCTTTCACCCTACTTCGTTACCAACGCAGAGAGCCTCGAAGTTTCCTTCGACAACGCCTACGTCCTCATTCACGAGAAGAAAATCAGCTCCCTTAAGGATCTGCTGCCCCTCCTCGAGAAGATCGCCAAGAGCGGCAAGCCGTTCTTGATTATCGCCGAAGACGTAGAAGGCGAAGCCCTCGCGACTCTCGTCGTGAACAAGCTCCGTGGCACACTCCAAGTCGCAGCCGTCAAGGCTCCCGGCTTCGGTGATCGCCGCAAGGCCATGCTCGAAGACATTGCCGTCCTCACCGGTGGCAAGCTCCTCAGCGAAGATCTCGGCATCAAGCTCGAGAACGTCGGACTCGAAGACCTCGGCCGCGCCAAGCGTGTCACCGTGGACAAAGAGAGCACCACAATCATCGAAGGCGAAGGCAAGAATACCGACATCCAAGGTCGCGTGAGCCAGATCCGTCGTCAGATTGACGAGACCACCAGCGACTACGACCGTGAGAAGCTCCAAGAGCGCCTCGCCAAGCTAGCCGGCGGTGTTGCAGTCATCAATGTCGGTGCAGCCACCGAGACCGAGATGAAGGAAAAGAAAGCCCGCGTCGAAGACGCCCTCCACGCGACCCGTGCGGCCGTCGAAGAAGGCATCGTCCCCGGTGGTGGCGTCGCCCTCATCCGCGCTCAGAAGGCTCTCGATAATCTCAACCTCACAGGTGATGAAGAAATCGGCCTCCAAATTATCCGCCGCGCAATCGAGCAACCGCTCCGCACGCTGGCCGACAATGCTGGACAAGAAGGCGCGATCATCGTGCAAGAAGTGAAGAAGCGTAAAGGTGCCGAAGGCTACAATGTGGCTACAGGCGAGTATTGTGACCTCATCAAGGCTGGCGTCGTTGACCCAGCAAAAGTGACTCGCAGTGCGCTCCAAAACGCAGCGTCCATCAGCGGACTCCTCCTCACCACAGAGGCTCTCATTACCGAGATCCCCGAGAAGGACAAGGCTCCCGCAATGCCATCCGGCGGCGGCGGCATGGGCGGCATGGATTACTAAATCCAAGTCCCGAAAACAATCCCAAACCGGAACAGCCGGGGTCGCAAGACCCCGGCTGTTTTGCTTTTCAGTGGAAAGTCTGAATAGCCCTGCCATGTCGTAACGTAAGCTATTCTTAAATTTGCTCCGACAACTACCTTGAATCCGAATCTTTCCATATCTACCCATCGCGTCCGCGTGATCTTGGTCTCCCTGGGTTTTTCTCTCGCCTACGCCACGGCGTGCGCATTCTGGCCAGGGTCGGACGGTCGGTCTGCAGCGACTCTCACCCTTCTGAATCTTGCGCTGTTTTTTACCTACTCGCTCATTAAGGGGACGAAAGACCGGGCCTTCCTCTGCCTCCTTCTCTCAGCCGCCGTCTTGGGTGCCGTGGCATTGATCGCCGATCATCTCTGTATTCGTTTCACCGGAACGCTGGATTACTCCGTATCGAAGTCTTTCCTCATCCTATCCTCTCCGTGGTGGATGCCCCTAGCGTGGATGGTTGTATCCGTGCAGGTCGGGATCCTTGGGGACGCATTTATCCGTCGGTTCGGACAACTTCGAGGCGCACTGCTCTGCGGCGCACTCGGTGCCCTTCTCATCCCGTTTTATGAAGAAATGGCATGGGGCGCGAATTGGTGGCGCTACGAGAACTGCCTCCTGATCAGCAGAACTCCGCTCTACATCATCGTCTGCGAGGCATTCATTGGCGCAGGCATCGCGCTGTGGGGCTATTGGAATCTGCGCCAGTCAAACCTCAAAGCATCTCTCGTTCTCGGCCTTGCGGCTGGTGTGCTCATTATCTTCTCGGGCATACTGGGCTGGGGCCTTGTGGAGTTTCTCGCCCGCGGAGCACGACCGCTTAGTTTCAAATACTGAGAATTTTCTCCGCCGTGGCGACTCCGGAGAGATAGGCTGCCTCAACGCGGGATTCACTGAGACCATCGCCCGTAAAGAATGTCCGTTGCGGAAGTTCTGGCACGCATACTTCGCCCACCTTGCGCGCAAAGCGCCAGCGATGGGTAAGCATCGCGACAAAGTCGCTGCCATCAATCACCCACCGCTCTTCGAGAAGCCCGCGCAGAATTTCTCCCCAAACATTGGCGTCGGATTCCAAATGCTGACGACTAAAGGCTTCACTGGCTTGGACGACAAGAACGGTAAACCCATCATCAACCCGGCCTTCCTTGTGGTTCTCACAAGCCGACCATGCGAGAGCAGCACCAGAGCGGTCGCTGATCGCGTAGGCTGTCGCTGTGATGCCCGGCCAACTTCCGCGGTAGAGGTAGAGACCGGTCAGGCAAGGCGCATAGCAGTTTATCGGCGGGGGAAGCCCTGCGAGCTGGCATGTCTGTGGCCATGGCGCGCTACTGATAGCGAGGTCAAAGATCTCGCCATCTATGCTACCCTGCACGGATTCCACGCAGAGGCCCGTTCTCACCTCAAGGCCTGCGCCAAGCATTCGGACAAGACGGCTATTGCCCTCCCGGAGGTAAAATCTCTCCTCGCCATGAATCTCAGCTCCGCATTCTGTAAGGATCGGTGCCTTGAGTAGGCAAAGGCTCTCCCCACAAGCTGTGATGACAAGATTTCTAAAGGCCGGTTCTCTCATCGTGAAATACTGTGCCCCGTGATCAACCACATGAGCTCCCCATCGTTTCGTCGCACAGCGCCCGCCCCAGCCACGGCTTTTTTCAAAGACGACGACGCGACAGCCGGCTGCTTGTAGCGTATTCGCAGCTCCGATACCGGACAAGCCCGCACCAATGATTGCGGCGGAAGGCATGGACCTAATCAGACCTTCACCCAACTTCTCGTGCGAGCACTCGCAGAAACGGCAGCCAGCACTTTTTCATTCTCCAAGCCGTCGGCAAATGTGGGTTGAACGCTCTTGCCGCCGACGACAGCACGAATGAAGTCGGCAAACGTATTTACGAAAGTGTGTTCGTAGCCGATAATGTGGCCGGGTGGCCACCATGAGCCAGCGAAGGGGTGTTGCGCTTCTGTTACGAGAATATCCCGAAATCCTCGGACATCTGCTGGATCATTGGCAGAGTAGAACTTGAGACGATTCATGTCCTCAAAATCAAAATATAGGGATCCTTGGCTCCCATTGATTTCGAGGGTTATGTGGTTCTTCCGACCTTGGGCAAAGCGGGTGGCTTCCAGATTGGCGATCGCGCCATTTCGGAATCTGCCAATCCATGATACCGCATCGTCCACGGTAACTTTTCCCATCTTTGTCGCCGCCTTTGCCGCTAGGCCAGAGCCAGCTTCGGCGAGGAGTGGTCGCTCCTTTACGAAGGTTTCCATAAGCCCGCATACCTCTCGGATATCCCCCACAAGGTAGCGCCCAAGGTCAATAATGTGGGCATCAATATCGCCATGCGTTCCTGATCCGGCAATTTTGGATTGGAGGCGCCAGACGAGCGGGAATGTCGGATCGGCAATCCAATCCTGAGCGTAGCGGGCCCGAAAGTGATAGATGCGCTCGCCGATGTCGCCTCGCTCGATCATCGCCTTAGCGAGCGCGATTGCCGGAATGCGGCGATAATTATGGCAAACCATATTTACCACACGCGCCTTTTTTACGGCGGCGACCATTTCCTCACACTGCGCGACATCCATCCCGAGCGGCTTCTCGCAAAGAATGGCTTTCCCATGGCGAGCGGCTTCAATCGCGATCTCGCAGTGGCTATCATTTGGCGTGCAGATGTCCACGATATCAATGTCGGGATCGGCCACGACTTGCCGCCAATCTGTGACGGCGTTCTCCCAGCCGAGCGTGCGCGCAGCGGCTTGCACCGCGCCAGCCGAACGGCCGCAAAGTGTGTGGAGTGTCACATCCGCCGGGAGATCAAAAAAGCGGGGGGCCTGACGCCATGCATTCGAGTGGGCTTTGCCCATGAAGTTGTAGCCGATAAGGCCAACGCGGAGGGATTTTTTTGTCATGGCTGGATGAATAGAACTCGCGCCTTCCTACCTCAAGGCAAAATCAATTCTTGCTCACCAGTAAATGCGCGAGTGAGAATCAAGGCTTCATGCCCAGACACGACTCCCGCACTGCTAGCCAACTTCGCCCGATCACGCTGGAACCCGGCATCGCTCCCCACGCCCAAGGTTCTGTGCTCATTTCTTTTGGTAATACAAAAGTCATCTGCGCAGCCATGATCGAGGATTCTGTTCCTCGCTGGATGAAAGAACAGGGCGTAACCGGCGGCTGGCTCACGGCAGAGTATTCGATGTTGCCGTATTCGACTCTCTCCCGCAAACAGCGAGATTCCACACGCGGCAAAGTGGATGGTCGAGGCACGGAGATCCAACGCCTGATTGGACGTTCCCTCCGCGCTGTCGTGGATTTGCAGAAGCTCGGCTCGCGCACTCTCATGGTGGATTGCGATGTGCTGCAAGCCGACGGAGGCACTCGCACCGCGGCGATCACGGGAGCGGCTGTGGCTGTTGAACTGGCATGTGAAGCACTCGTGAAAGCGCGCAAGCTGTCTGTTTCCCCCATAAAAAATCGCGTTGCAGCAGTCAGCGTGGGCATCGTAGGTGGCGAAGTTTTAGTGGACCTTGACTATCTCGAAGACAAGGACGCCGAGGTGGATATGAATGTCGTGATGACCGACCAACTCGACTTCGTGGAAATTCAAGGCTCCGGCGAGGAAAGCGTTTTTGGCTCTGCACAACTTGAAGCGATGCTTGCAGGAGCCCGCGAGGGAATTCAGCATCTTATCTCTGCACAGAAATCCATCTTATCTCATCCATGAAAAAAGCCCTCATTACCGGAATCACCGGCCAAGACGGATCGTATCTTGCGGACTTCCTTCTCGCGAAAGACTACGAAGTCCACGGGATCATTCGTCGCGCGAGCACGTTCAATACCAGCCGCATTGACCACCTCTACCAAGATCCACATGTCAATGGAGTAAGACTCTTTCTTCACTACGGCGACCTCGCGGATTCCGTGAATCTCGTAAAGCTGATCTACGACTTGAAGCCAGATGAGATTTTCCACCTTGGCGCACAGAGCCACGTGCGCGTGAGCTTCGACATTCCTGAATACACGTCGGACGTCACAGGCGTCGGGACCATTCGTATCCTTGAAGCCATGCGCGAGAGTGGTGTGAAATCGCGTTTCTACCAGGCGTCTAGCAGCGAGATGTTTGGCAAAGTGCAGACCGTTCCCCAGACAGAGACGACGCCCTTCTGGCCACGAAGTCCGTATGGTGTGGCTAAGGTTTTTGCATATTGGGCTACGGTCAACTACCGCGAAAGTTACGGTATGCACGCCTCCAACGGAATTCTCTTCAACCACGAGAGTCCTCGCCGGGGAGAGACTTTTGTCACTCGGAAAATCACCCGTGCCGTCGCGGCCATCAAGCTCGGGCGAGAGCAAGCACTCTTTCTTGGAAACCTCGATGCCAAGCGCGATTGGGGTTACGCGCCGGAATATGTCGAGGGCATGTGGCAAATGGTGCAGCAAGATGAAGGCGATGACTACGTGCTTGCCACAAACGAGACCCATAGTGTGCGCGAGTTCGTCGAGCAGGCATTCGCTCATGTGGACTTGGATTGGAAGGAATTTGTAAAATACGACGCACGCTATGAACGCCCCGCCGAAGTCGAACTCCTCATTGGTGATCCATCAAAGGCACGCCGCCTGCTCGGTTGGGAACCTAAGACGACTTTTTCAGAACTCGTAAAAATCATGGTGGATGCCGACGTCGCAGAACTGAAAGCGAAAATCTCGCCACTCGCCAAATAACATGCCATAAACGAATTGCATTATGAAAATCCGTGTCGTCCTCTCCGCGCTCGCTCTCGCCTCTGTGTTGCTTTCACCCGCTTGCAAGCCAGCCCCCGAGACATCCGTTTCTACTCTACCCCTGCCAAACGAGCCCGAGGCCACGCCCAACTCCGGAAGCATCGTATCCATCCCTGAGGAATTTCAAGCTCCCCCTGCAGAAACCCCTCAAGCCACCCTGCCGCCCGTGGTGTTTGTGACATCCGACTTTACGATCAGTAGCAGTGAGGGACTGCGAGGCATCCGCGTAGGCGAGGCTATGAATTTCATTCGCCAAGAAGGCGACGACTTTATCGTGCAGACTGATGGGTTGGAGTTTCAGAAAAACAAATCGTTCTTCTCCTCGACCTACATTCCGCCCACGATTGCCGCTCCTGAGGCCGAAGCCCCAATTCCAACCCCGCTGCCAACGCCAGTTGCAGAGGTTCAGCCAACGCCAGATACCATTACTGACGGCCCCGCCCCTGCCACCACCGATAATTCCTACCTTGCAGATCCCTCAGCCCAGAGCGTGCCCACCCCCACCGCCGAGGAAGAAAAGGTCGGAAAGATCACGGACACCATCCGCAATCTGAACGAAGAAATTCGCACGTCTCAAGACGCCCTTTCGACAAAATCAAAGCAGCCGAGCCCTCCCTCCACGCAAGAAGTGAAGAAAGAAAAGCGCGAGATAGATAGGCTAAAAGCCGAGCGCGACGCACTCAGCGAGAGCCTCACAGAATTGGGAAAGCCCTGAAGTTTTCGATGCTCTGCGGATGTAAAGTTCGAGAAGGTCTGTGCAATGTGCAGGGCTTATGAGCGACAACCACGGCACAGGCGACGCCTCGATGGCCATGTTTCTCGACCTCGAGAATATTGCCCTTGGCACACGCGAGGCGGGGTTCCCGCCATTTGAAATTCAACTCGTCTTAGAGCGTCTTCTCCTGCGAGGTCAGATCGTCGTTAAGAAAGCGTATTGCGATTTTGAGCGATACAAAGCCTTCAAACACAATCTCCACGAGGCAGCTTTTGAACTGATTGACATTCCCCACGTGCGGCAATCTGGCAAAAACTCTGCCGATATCCGAATGGTCGTGGATGCCCTCGATCTTTGCTACACGAAGGCCCACCTCGACACATTTCTCATCCTAAGCGGCGATTCGGATTTCTCGCCCCTCGTGAGCAAGCTGCGCGAGAATAACAAGACCGTCGTCGGCGTTGGTGTCAAGAAATCCACCTCCGACCTTTTTATTACGAACTGCGACCAGTTTATCTACTACGACGATCTCGTGCGTGCGAAAGCCAAGCCCAAGCTGCCACCAGCAAAGACTTCTAAGCCTCCGCGATCTCAGTCCCCCACGCTCGAAAATGCAGGCCCCTCGCTGGAGCAAGCACTCGATGAGGTCGCAGCAACACTCGCTGCCCTCCAAGAAGAACGCGGCTCGGACTATCGTATCGTGGGCTCCTTACTAAAAACCGCCCTCCAGCGTCGAAACCCAGGCTTCAACGAACGCGCTCACGGCTTTCGCTCCTTCAAAGATCTCCTCAAAGCGGCAGAGAAACAGGGACTTCTCAAGCTCGATGTGGATGAAAAGACGGGCAATTTCAGCGTCAGGGCCGTCGAGTAGAAATCGCAGCCTCATCACCCGTCACAAGGCGCTCTACTTTTCTTGAAGAGCCGCCACACCTGGGAGTTCCTTGCCTTCTAGGAGCTCCAGCGAAGCACCGCCGCCAGTGGAGGCGTGGGTGACTTTATCAATGACATGAAATTTCTTTGCCGCAGTCGCAGTATCGCCGCCGCCAACAACACTGATGGCGCCTGCCGCCGTGGCCTCGGCAATCGCACTTGCCATAGATTCTGTACCAGCAGAGAAGGCATCAAATTCAAAGACGCCAGCCGGGCCATTCCAAACGATTGTTTTTGCTTGAAGGATGACATTGGCGAATTTCTCGCGTGTCTTAGGCCCTGCATCGAGGCCCATCCACCCTTCTGGCACGCCGGCTTCCACGGAAGCGATTTGGGTTTTCGCCGCTGGGTCAAAAGCGTCTGCACACACAAAATCCACCGGTAAGTGAATCTTCACCCCTTTTTTCTCAGCTTTCGCCATGAGCTCAGGCACAAGCTTGGCACCCTCTGGATCAAAGAGACTTGTCCCGATCGGCATGTCTCGTAGAACTTTTAAAAACGTATAGGCCATGCCGCCACCGACGATGATCTCATCGGCAAGATCGAGTAGATTACTAATGAGAGGAATCTTATCGGCGACCTTTGCACCGCCCAGAATGGCGAGCAGCGGGCGCTTGGGATGATCGAGAACCTTGGCAAATGCATCGAGTTCCTTTTGCATAAGAAAGCCCGCCACGCGATCAGGGAGCCCAATGCCAACAACCGATGAATGCGCGCGGTGAGCGGTGCCGAAGGCATCGTTGCAGTAGATGTCGCCCAACGTAGTAAGCGACGCGCGAAAGCGCGATACGGCATCCGGGTCGGCCTTCTTGCTCGTGCCGTCCTCAAGCTTTACCTTGCCCTCCTCTTCAATATGGAAGCGCAAATTTTCCAGTAGAACAACGGAACCGGCGCTGAGACCTCGGCAGGCTGCCTCGACTTCTTGGCCCACACAATCGGACAGGAAAGTCACAGGACGACCGAGGAGTTTCTCCAGTTCCGTCGCCACAGGCTTTAGCGAATATTTTTCCACGCACTCCCCATCTGGCCTTCCTAAGTGGCTCATAAGCACAACGGAAGCGCCCTCGGCTAGGATGTAGTTGATCGTTGGC
>Ga0163153_10004033_pt1 | contig 18871 bp, 16 predicted proteins | sample OliLakLV19MP6IB1_FD_148629 | JGI IMG/M metagenome (GOLD analysis project Ga0163153, IMG submission 148629) | Freshwater microbial mat bacterial communities from Lake Vanda, McMurdo Dry Valleys, Antarctica - Oligotrophic Lake LV.19.MP6.IB-1 | ecosystem: Environmental > Aquatic > Freshwater >... | reverse complement strand
TCATGAGTGTGAATGACGTGGGTGTCCTTCACAGCGTGGCGCCTCGTGGCGCCTCGTTCAACCCATCATGGCTTCTAACCCGGCCATCGCATCACTGTTGCAATCGTGGCGTCTCGTGGGCCGGGTCGCTGAGCTTGGGTCGTTCGTTCCTTCCTATCCAGCCTTGGAAACCAAGGTCTTAGCACTCAAATACCCTAATAGAATCAGGTATTTCGTCGCTGTTTTCAAGAACAATTCGTCCTAACTCAAACGAACCTGTCTGTTACTCTTTCACTACACTGCCGCTGGCAAATCTGCTGGCATTCGCTTAAACGCTCAACTCGAATAGAAATGACCAAGATTGCGGAGTGAGGGAAAATTGCCGTTACCGACCACCACATGGTCGATGAGTTCAATTTTGAGCAAGTGCCCGGCGCGGATAAGGTCGCGGGTTACGCGGATGTCGGCTTCGGAAGGTTCGCTAAAACCGGATGGGCATTGTGGAGGCCAAATGGCATTGACGGCGGTCAAAATCGCCAAAAGAAAAATCTCACGCGCATGAACGAGCAAGTTGTCCTGCGTGCCGATGGAAACGATGTGATGGCCCTTGACCCGTCGGCAGGTATTGAAAAGTAAAATAGCGATACATTCTATCAATTTGCGGATCAAACCAGCCAGTAGTTTGCGGGTTCAAATCACCCACCCTCGTCCACGTAACTCGCGTGTTCCTTTTCATCATCCTCTCCATTCGCTTGTAGGAGAGAATGATGAAAAGGAACACGCTCGTTGGTCACAACACTTACGCATGAATGGGTGGGTGGTTTGAACCCGCAAAATGACATACATTCGCGCTCGCGATTAAAATATGGATTTTTCTCGATATGCAGCCGCCAATACTCGGCGGCTTTGTCGGGCATGTCGCAGAGTGGCGCTGCGGTTGGGGTCGCCGTCCACGAGGAGCGTGGGTTTCTTCTCGTTGAGCAGCGCGGCCAGATGAACCGCCGTTGTGGTCTTGGCCTGACCGCCCTAGAAACTGGCAACCGTGACAATTAAATGCGCCTCCTGAGTGGTGCGGGAAATGTTCCTTGTTGAGCATTTGGATAGCCGAATTTTCGGCGTGATGAAAACGCGAAATTCATGGCGCAAACCCATTTTGAAACTAAGCGGTTGAACTTTGTGAAAGTTCAGCCGCTCGACTCGCTGCGGCTAATCCTCGTTAGGCATCATCACGGTGATGGCGGGTCGCGGGGCATGGATGTCGAGCGGGCCGCAAGTGGCGATGAGTTTAACAAGTTTCGCGGCGCGGTTGTGGTTGCGGACATAGAGCGCGAGCGGCAGGCGGTCGCAACCGGGGCGGCTGCGTTGGATGGCAAATCGGAGCATCCAGACTATATCCCACAGCCGCCCGGCTTCATCCTGCCCGGCGACATTTGGCGGCACGGTGACATAAGCGTCAAACACCGTGCGGGTGAGAAAGACCGGGAAGCGGACACCCGCTTCGGCGGCGACTTTCGAGACATCCACTTGAAACCCGTCCGCAATTGCCTGGGTGCGGGTGTAAGAGTAAATGATTTCGCCAAAGGGCGATTCGTCGTTGGTGTTCATGGCATCAGCGGTTGAGGATGGGAACGTCAGAATTGGGAGAGATGCGGAACATGGCGGGCTGCGGCTGGAAGCGGACATGCCGGTCAAAGCGGGTCGTGAAGTCGCGCACCTGCCGGTTCATGATGATGACGGCAGAGCACTCGTTCACACGGATGACGCGGCAAAGCCTTCCGTCGATGCGGATGACATCCCCGGCCCGGAGCCGGAACCGGCGACGTGAGGAAGATAGCCACACAACGGCGAACAACTCGGCTTGCGCGGGATTGGAAGAATTGCGTCTTTTTCTTTTCATAGCGGGTTCTCCTTTCAAGCGCGGGGTGCGGCGAGGCGTTGGCCGTAAAACTTGCGCGGGTCAAAACTGCCGCAGGGGTGCTGCCACGTCTGGCGGGTGTTGTTCCAATGGAAGCCAAGCTCTGAGAGAGAACAGGTGATTTCCACCGGCTGCTTGCCGCTGAACTGAATCCAGACCCATTTGCCGACGACCTCGGCGAGTTGGAAAAACTCGGGTGCTTCCTTCGCAAGCAAGGCCAGCAACTTGTCGGTGTTCAACTTCCGGTTCAACCGGCGGAGATTAAAATCAATCGGCGGTCTTGAAGTCTTCACTTCGGGTGCATTCGCAGTCTGCTCGGCTGCTGTGCTCAACTGTTCGGGGCGGCTCGGAGCCTTGAGATTCTGATTTTGTGATTGGGTTTTCATGGTCTTTTTTTTGTGCTCTGCTGTTCGGTTCGGTCTTTCGCCCTTCACCAGTCAAAGCCCGCGCCGATGGGCGGCTGGCGGGAGTAGTCTTCAGAGGGCACCGCCCAAGCCCCCGGAGGAATAAGCGGGCGGGTGAGGGCGAAAGGCTGAAGCCGATGCAGAGGAACGGACCTGAAAACTGCGGACACTCAAATTACCCACTGACTGCGCGTAAGCGCGCGCAACCGGCGCGGTTCATGGCTTTCGCATGAAGCCGTGACGGGTGCGTATCCTCCCGCCTGTCTCCGGGGGTTTCAGCAACCGAAACGGAGCGCAGCGAAGAAGCCCTGGACGCGGAGAGGTTCGCGTCCAGGGCTTCGCAGCGAAGACGGAGTGAAGTGGGGCTGAAACACCGGAGTCAGGCGTTTGCCAGCGGAAGTCTGCGGCGTTTTGGCCAGTGCAGACACAGTCTCGCGATCAGCGCACGTGGCCGGAGCCACAAAACCCGCAGTCTTCCGCTGCCATCATCCCGCCGACTCAAATAACAGAGTTTGCACATTCCTTGTTATTCGTGGTAAACTGGTTTAAGAACGAACATTTTGGCGAGTAGCACATGAACATCTCGATCACCCCGGAACTGGAAAAATTTGTCCACCAGGAGGTAAAAACAGGCCTCTATCAGTCGGCCAGTGAAGTGATTCGCGCCGCCCTGCGTCGCCTCAAGGAAGACAAAGAGCGCAAACCTCGGTTCATGGTTTCATCGAAAGCTGAGTTGGAAGACAAGCTGTTGGAAGGCATCGACGAACTCGATCGCGGTGGGGGCTTGCCTGGCGAACAAGTCTTTGCCGAGCTGAAAGCCCATAGCATAAAGCGCCGTCGTCATGGTTGAAGTGATCGTCGCCCCCGCCGCCCGCGCCGACTTGCTCGCGCAGTGGGACTACTACGCTGACGACGTAGGCGATGCCGTCCTGGCCGATCGCTTCGTGGCCCGCGCCGAAACCAGCTTCAAGAAACTGGCCCGAACCCCCGGCCTTGGACGCCCCCGCTCCTTCCGCCATCCCCGGATGCAAAATCTCCACTCCTGGAAGGTGGACGACTTCCCCAAACACATCATTTTCTACCGCCCCCTGCCGAACGAGCGCGGCGTCGAAATCATCCGTGTCATGCATGGTGCCAGGAATTTGGAGGCCTTGTTCAACGGATGACTTGGGGTGAGCGGGTCAAGGTCGATCAACCCTTCGGCCTTCCAGCGGCTTTGATTGCATCGTAGAGCAGTTGTGCGAGCCGTTGTTCGTAGAGCGTCAGGCCCAACGGATCATTCGTCGCTGGCTTTTGAAATCGCTGAATGTCCGGGGCCAGGCGTTGCAATTGCCCTTGAGAGTTTTCGACCAGCAACAGCGCTGCTCGGATAAAGTGGCTCAGGTTGTTATGATCTCCCGTCAGTTCGCGGGTCAACTCGTGCCATTTCTTGCGCTCATTTAACGCGCAACGAAAGCGCACGGACACGGTTTTCAATTCCTGGCCTGTGGGAATGTCTGGGATCAGCTCACGTTCCCGCAACGCGGGACCGGGCACAGCCTCGGTCACAGGCGATGATTCAGGCGTCGGAAGTGCGATCACATTTTCGCCCGGCACGACGACGGGTGAAAACGGCTCGGAGATGCGACGCAACCTTTCTCCCACGGGATTGTAATTGTCCGGCAAGATTGGCGCGCGTTTAGCCATTGGCCGCAACCTCCTGGGCACCGGCGGTCGCGGGTGTCCTGCCCAAAAACTTTTCGACGCTCGTCTCAAAACTCACCGCCAGTTCCCGGAATGCCTGGCAAACGGGATGCTCAGGATCAACCCGGAAGATGGTCGTGGCCTGCGTTTGCGCCGTCGGCACGATGGTCGAGCGGGGAATGACCGGCAGCAATTGATACTCTTTGAACGCCCCCGCCACATACGCCAGCAGTTCGCGGCTCAAGCGCGTGCGGCTCTCGACCGCGCCAATGGCGATGCCGACCAGAGCCAGCTTGCTGTTGCCGTATTTGCGGACCTCCTCGATGTCGTGCAATGCCTCGTTGAGTCCCTGGATGGCCAAGCCTTCGGGAATGGCCACGAGCAAAAATCCATCGGCGGCTTTGTAGGCGGCAATGATCGGCAGTGGCGCGCTTGGCGGTGTGTCAAGAAAGACGTAATCGTAATGGCCGCGCAGCTTCTCGACGACTGGTTTCAAACAGTCATGCAACGGCACGGGATCGAACTTTGATTTCTTGTTCCGCAACCGTTCTTCAAGACTTTCGAGCTTTCTGGAACCAGAGAGCAAATGCACTCTTTCGGGCAGTTGATTGTCCTCGTCGTCCTGACTGATGACGACGTCCAATGGCTCCTCGTCCCCCACCAGCACTTCAAATGTGCCGAGATACCCTTCCGGCTTGATGCCGAAATGTTTGGTGGAACCGGCGTTCACATCGAGGTCGATGATGAGCACCGTGCGCCCCATGTCCGCCAACGCGCACGCCAGTTGCACGGTGATGGTGGTCTTGCCGACTCCGCCCTTCTGGTTGCCGATGCCGATGATCGCGGTCTCCCGCAGCGATTTTTCGTTGCCACTCCTTCCCTCGTCCATGTTGCCTCTTAAAATTTTTTACCCGCTGAAAAGGATACAAGGATACGTATCCTTATGACTACAAGGACACAGGTCCATGTAGCCACAAGCAGACGCCAAACGCAATCGATCATCGGCTTAACCGCGCGAAATCAAATGGAGTCACCAAGTGGCTCGCTGACGTGGCCTCGTGAACACAAGGATACAAGGATACGTGAACACCAGCCCACAAGGATACGTATCCCTGTAGCTACAAGAAAATGGGTGATGGACTTTGGCCGTTGCTTAAAAAAACCAACCGAGCTTTAAGTCAGTTGAAGTTAAAAATTCAGGCAATAAAAAACCAGCGTAGAAGCGCTGGTTTTTCAAACCCCTGGAAATCAAGCGAGGAGAGCAAAGGAAGAAAAAGAAGAAAGACCGGAAACGAAAAAGGGGTATCGCAAGCCTCTTTCTTTTACCTCCTCGCCGACATTTCCGCAATGGGCCTTCGACCCGAAGACCACGGGGAAAGTGTTGCCTGCTGTTTGAGGAGGAAACGCACATGACATCCGGCTACAAAACAATTACACCGACTCAACTGGCCAACGCGCTTTGGTTGTTGGCAAAGGGAGCAATCCGTTACGCCAGCCTACGGGTTTACTTCGCGTGCTTTGCGCTTGTGGCGGTGCGCGAAGCGGCGAAGCGTTACCGCCATTCACGACGCGAAGCGCCAAGAAAACTTGCGCGCTACCGATTTCGCGAACTCGAACGTCTGACCGGCCTCGCACCACGCGCGATTAAACGCGCTCTGAGGCAATTGAGCGCAGCGGGGCTGGTTCAGTATGGGGAAGGGGAAATCGTCATCGCTACAGAACCAATGGACGGTTCAGGAGAGCTTTTAGAACGGCTCTCGTGTGGACGCAGTCCAAAACGCCCGATTCCGGTGCCCCGGTCGATGCTCCGCTTCCTCGCGCAGAACCGCCAAGCGGCTTTGGGCAAAACGATTGTCGCCTATCTCGTGCGAGGATTGGCGCTGTCGCGCCAAGGCGGGGAAATCTCCGGCAAGGGCACGCTGAAAGCGCCCTGGATTGCCGAGACTTTCGGTGTGAGTGAACGCGCCGTCAGCTATGCTCGCTCAAAGCTGGTCGCCTTGGGCTGGATTGAGCGCGATACAAAATCCTTCCAACGAAAGCTGAACCGGGACGGAGCTTACTTTGTGATCAATCTCGACTGGGAGTTTAGCGCAAAGGCGCTCCCGATCACTCCAGAGCAAGGCGGTCCTGTGGATAACTCTGCTGAACCGCTCGTGAATCCAGGTAAGAAGGTGCCGGATTTTGCACCCCCTCTGCCCGAAAAGTGCATCAAATTTGCACCCCCATATAAAGACAAGAAAACTTCTTACGAAGTTAAGAAATACCAGAAAGCTCAAGCCGCCGAGCTGCCTGGTGTTTCAAAACAGGAGGCGCAGAAAAATCCGGTCCTGCGAAACATCGTCGCGGAAGACCTGCGAAGTTTTGGAAGGCTTGTAATGCTTTACGAGCAGGCCGCAAGTGCTGGCTGGATTGAACCGAGCGAGGCCAATGCGCTGAATTTCATCGCGGCGGCAGTCCGCGCGCGGGAGGTTGGCCACGACCCCGCGCGTGTGTTCGTCACGCTCGTTCGCAAACGTCTCTGGCACCACATCACACAAGCTCAAGAGGATTATGCCCGCCGTGCGCTCGCACGATTTCGCGAGGAGAGCCCGCAGTATTTTCGCGTGGAAAGATTGGCAGCGTGATGCCTTCAAGTTTAAGTCTGTTGAAGTAAACCTAAACCGGCTAGCGTTGCTACCGGAGGGAGTTTTTAACTCCCCAAAAGCATCAGAGCAATGCCAACGCGTTCTCTGACGTCCTAACGATAGGCGCTGACACCCGGCAAACCGGCCACCAACCGGCTAAGGGGACGGAGTTTACCACCCGTCACGTCAGTGTTCCGTAGAGCTGGATGCCGATAGATTGGCTCGTCCAGTTCGAGGGAGGCTTCTGAAAGTAATCCTTGGCCATCAGGACCAAGAGTAATCTTCAGTTTCTATCCCATGCAAAAGATGTGTGTCGGAAGTGCGGGCGAGCGGGACACGCTTGTCGCTGCAAAGCGTCAAGTCGGTCATGCTTCAAAGTGGGTGAGAAAAGCAATTTTCAAATCCCCCGGCGGGACTCGGACCAAAGCCATCATGGCCAATCGGGTGAAAAGCTCGTCAGGTTCGTTTAACGCACGCTGGCGTCGGGAGTCTGGCTGTGGCGACACAGACCAGCCGGATGAAGACATCATCCGGGTATCTGCCAAAAATGCAGAACATGAAAAGCTCAACGATGAACGGGGCATCAAGCCCTTGCCAGTAAGTGAGAGCAGAGACGGAGCCGCATCGGGACAAGATTAACCGGATTGGGTAGGGGAGCAGCTTCTGTATTCTAGCCCCCGAAATCAAAAGCCTGCGCTTTTGGAAACTATGCTGAGGCGGGAGTTTCAGACATACCCGGTTAACCTGGATCAAACGATCCTACCAACGTGACTGCTATCGCAAAGAAGATGAATAACCGCGCAAGAAGTGTGGCTGCCGAAGTGGTATTCGGTGCTGGTGCAAGTCAACCAGTGATTAAAAAGCCGCACTTTGATGAGAGTGCCTCAAGTAGGAGTGGAAGAGCGCAAGCAAGTTCTTTCCACACGTTTCGTGCAAGGCAGTGCGAAACGTGTCTGCGGGCTTTACGGGTGGTGCCGGGCCAATGCGCAGACCGAAAGGGGTGACGGATAGACCTGTCGTTATGACGTCGCGGGCAGATGGAGTGAAAATTCCATCTGCCCGCTTTGACGAGGGAGAACTGCGCTCAACAAAAATTTACGGGGACGTGAAATTTTTGTTGAAGGCAGAAACACAATACGTGAGGACAAGTTGCATGAGTGAGTGAAACAAGGTTTTTTTCGCGCTACCGCTATGAATTGGGCAACCGCAATACTGGAATACAGCGCTGCGCGCGCCTGACGAGAAACCTGCGTCCAACGCGATCCAGAGGTTTTTAGGAAGGTCTTGTTTTTCCAGAAAGGTTACGCAGTAACCAAAAGGAACTGCCGAAGGATTTTTGGCTTTCGGGAAGCTTGTGCCATAAAACAATTCCCAACTTTTGAGGACGAAGAGGAGGCAAGATTTTGTATCGTTGTGAAGCCACGAGTGTCGCGGGATTCATTCAGCAATTGGCCGTGGCGTATGTGGCCAACGGTTACTGGTTTTATGTGACGGGAGAAATCCCGGCGCAGAAAGATCCGCGTGCGGTCGATGCCAAGCTCATCGAACGCTACGGCCTCGACGTGTCGAAGTGGACACGAGCGCGAGAAAAGCGGAGGGGTCTGGCAAAGGTTCAGCTCCTCCGGTTCCAGCATTTTTTCGTTCTCATCGCGACGGGCGGAGCGCACGAGTTTTTCCTGAACGAGCCGCTCGTCCAGAACATTCGCCGAAAGCCGATCCAGTGCTTTGGTTACAGCCTTGGCTGCTACCAAGACGCGCGGGAAAAATGGCATCCGTCCGTGCGCATCGCGGCGAGCCGTTACCGGGAATTGAACAGGCACTTTCTTTCGGTTGCCGTGCATCACTCGGTTGATGACTTAACGGCGGAGTTTCGCTCACTACCGTTTGAAGCGTATGCCCCGGTGCGGCGGCAATTCATGGCGATTCACAGAGGGGTCAATCGCGCGCGGAAAACGGCGGGGAAAAGTCTGATTCCTTTTACCGCGCTGCGGCTCAGGCGCGTGCCGGGGAGGCCGTTTGCGAAGCCCCCCGAAGCGAATGCTGCAATGAGCAAGGTTGCATCACTGTTTCAATCGCTGCCGCCAAACAGTTGCAATGAATGATGCGCGGCGCGGCGACGAAAAGGTGCTCTTTTTGTCTTGCTTCTTCTTAGTCACATGAAACTTTCGGTAGGAATCTCTCCTTGAGAGATGTGTCCTGGACGAATGCGACATTATCGCGGCAAAACCGCCCGAATGTTCTGTGGGACGGAGTCGAAGATTACCGATTTGACCGACCCGTCAAATCAAGTTCATGCTAAAACGTCTTTTCATCCTCCGGCGATTGTGCCGGAATTGACCATGCGGCCAAACGGAAACTCGGTCGGCGTGGCGGCTCACACGGGGCGACAGAACTGTGCATCACGGCTTTTTCGGCGATGTGCTCCTAACTTTCCGCGCTCCAGCATGGTTAGGCTGTGGCCAGCGAACGGTTTCACCGGCTCAAACATTCGGATTATTCGCCTTGTAAGCCTACTGCTGTTAGTTAGTTGGACGACTGCTCTGTCTGGACCGGCGCGGCTGGGCGACATCGACGGAGACGGGGAGCCAAGCATTGTTGACCTAGTATACGTCATCAATCATCTCAACGGCGCTATTCCGCTGCCGGAAACATTGCTGCCGTTTGCGGATCTCGATGAAAATGGTGTCATCAATGAGACCGACGTCCGCATTTTGGCCGACGCCATTTTAGGGATAGGTTCCCTGCCGAATCCAACGGCTCCACCAATCTTAATTTCACCGATTGATTCGACCCCAGACACGACCGTTCATCTGTCAGGCAATACCCGCCCATTCCGTGAAGTCATTGTCAGCGGTGGTGCATACACTGTTGTGGTCGTTGCTGGAGCCGATGGAGCATTTTCTGCGGATGTGCCTCTGGTCACCAATCGCCTAAATCAGTTGCTCGTCGCATCCACGAATGCTGTCTTTGGACTGGGCTCCAGTCGGGTAGTGAACATTATCCAGGATCGCCAAGCTCCTTCACTCTTCATCGATGTTCCAGCCAACGGTGCCATGGTTTTGACGTCAAACCTTGTTGTTGCCGGTCGTGTCGGCGATTTCCTAAGCGGCAGCAAGGGCATATCCGTATCGATCTCCAACTCCACTCCCGGATCTACGTTCGCTACTGGCGCCAACGTTTATGTCGGCCTAGGCAATAACGGAACTTTTGAACGTGGGGCAATTCCACTCGCGGTTGGCAACAATAGTCTCGTCGTTGCCGCGAGCGATATTCATGGGAATACAACAATAAGACAGATTGTTGTTCGCCGAGAGGTTTCAAGGGGAATGAGCTTGACGGCCGTTTCAGGCGATTTGCAAACCACCAACATCAGCCGCAATCTCGCTGAGCCATTGGTTGTCAGGATAGCCAACACCAACGGTCAACCTATAAGAGGAAAGCTCGTAACATTTGACGTGTCGCGCAGCGATGGACGCCTGAGGGCAAATGAATCCGCTACGAGTGCCGCAACTCGCAGACTACAACTTTTCACAGATGAGACTGGCATTGCGCGCGCTTGGTGGACACTTGGCACTGGTGCTGGCTGTGGCAACAACCGGGTGACCGTAAGCAGCCGCAGTATCGGTGGAACGCTCACATTCTGTGCTACGGCGATTCCAGGCTCTCCTGTTCAAGTAAATCTTGGCAGTGGTAACAACCAAGTAACCGAAGTCGAATCATCCCCCCCTAAATCCCTTCGGGTTTGGGTGACAGATACATGCAACGGAGTTCCGCGTGTTCCGGTGACATTCACGGTGATTCAAGGAGATGGAACTGTGAACGGCAGGCGTAGCGTAACGGTCCAAAGTTCGCGTACTGGACATGCTGATGTGAATTTCGTCGCAGGCACCAACGTTGGGGTGCAGCGAGTTGAGGCCAATTTCGAAGGAAGCGTTAATCTTCCAGCCGTGTTCTCACTCACCTCTCTTAGGAGAGACCCTGCACAGCCCACCAGACTTTCGGGAGTGGTTCTCGACAATTCTTATCAGCCCATCGTCGGAGTGCTCTCCCTACTAACTGTTGGTGAACGCTCCTTTGAGATTAAGACTGACGCCTACGGTCGGTTTGAATTTATTAACGTGCCTCAGGGGCGCGGGACACTTCAACTGGACGGAACTGTTGCTACTGCCGCAGGCAGCAACTCGGTCCCCTTGAACTCATTTCCATCGTTGCCATTTCCAGTGTTTCTCTTGCCCAACTCCGGCAACGCTCTTGAGGCTCCAGTTATCCTCCCGACATTGAACCCCGCAAATGCACGCGTTTATCACGGCACAAACGATGTTGATCTAACGACCGAGGGAGTTGAAGGAGTTCGGCTGCACGTCAAAGCGGGTTCCCTGCGCCTCGCCGATGGATCAGTTCCCAATGCCCCCGTCACGCTTTCAGTCAATCAGATACATTATGATCAGATGCCAATGCCTCCGCCCGATGGCGCGGCCCCGGTACTCATGTTTACGCTTCAACCGTTCGGTTTGAGGTTCGACCCACCCGTCCAGATGGAATTGCCCAATGTCAATGGGATGGCACCGGGGGAAGAAGCCGCTTTAATGAGTTATTATTTTGAGACTGAAGCATTTGAAATCACGGCAAGAACCCACATTACGGAAGATGGTTCCACCAGTGTTACCGATCCGGGAGAGGGTATTCATGGGTTTTGGAACCATCTGATCTGCCGTTATATCTACTACGGTCGTATCCGCAAAGGGCAAAACGGGAACGGGAATTCTCCCAATTACAGCGACTCTGATGTGGGCGGTGACAATCGAACACCGCCGAAGAGCTCAGGTTTACCGTCAAGCGACGGCAAGGGAACAGATCATCCTCAGAATCATCAGGGCGGCGATCCGGTAACCTTGGCCTTTGGAGAACTCGTGTTGACGGAGACAGATTTGTCGATCCCCGGACGTGGTTTCCCATTTGAGATGATTCGAACCTACCGAAGTCGTTTCGGAAACAATGGACCGGCGGGTTGGGGCTGGGATTTCAACTGCAATCAACGGTTGGATTTATCAGGAGTATTTGCAACTCCCGCACGCCTCCTATGGTTAAACGGCTACGGCCGAGTGGATGAATTTACTTTCATCCCAAGCTTAAATGCTTTTGAGGCGGCACGAGGTTCGTACGTCAGGATTCGGCAATTAGACGGTCAAACCTTGGTCGCCCGTGATCGACAAGGATTCAAGTCGTTTTTCAATCAACAGGGGTTTCTGATCCGGCAAGCGGACCGATTCGGAAATCAGATGGAGTTTGTTCGCGATGACACCGGTCAGCTAAATCAGGTGATCGATACTCTTGGGCGTTTAATCTCCTTTTCTTATTACCCCAATAAGCGCCTCAAAGAGGTGCGCGACTTTACCGGCCGAGCAATAAAGTATGGTTACGATGAGAACGGGGACCTAGTTGTCGTGCGGTCCCCACTGGTGATCGGCACTTCAACCGGCAATGACTTTCTGCAAGGGAAAACCACTCGATACGAGTATCTCTCCGGCTATTCTGGCACGAGCGCAGCGCTGAACCATAATCTTGAGTCGATTATCGACCCAAGTGGCCAGCGATTTCTTCTCAACACTTACGGCACCTCGCCTGACTCCTACGAATTTGACCGGATCGTTCGGCAAGAAGCGGGCCGCCCCGATCAGGTCTATTCTTTTCGTTATCGAAGACTGAACCCGACGATCACCGATCCAGGTCCCAGTGTTCCCAAGAATGAAACCATACAAATCGATCCGAATGAGAATCAATCCATCTTCACTCACAACGATGGAGGAAATCTTCTGGAGGCACGAGTCCAGTCCAATCGGAATGTGAATCCCGAAGACCCAGCGGAATTCCTTACCCGACACGCTTACAATACTGACGGTGAGCGAATTCAAACCACCTTCCCGGAAGGTAACTCCATTGTTTACACCTACGACTCCGGCAATTCAGATTCTTCTCAACGGGGCAATCTGCTTTCGACCGCATTCATGCCTGGGCCACGCGATGCCGACCAACCGTCGCGCGTCATCACACGTCGCTATGAACCGATTTACAATCAAGTCCGGGAGGTCACGGATGAGCGAGGCAACCTTGCAACGTTTGTTCCACCGAATGGCGCTGCAAATTCTCCATCCCGCTATTCCACGCATTGGGTTTTCGACTATCAGGAAGGAAACAATCTAAGTTCGCTTGCGGCGGAACTTGGCCGTTCTCAGTCCGACACCGCGGCGCTTCTTGCAAGTGTCGCGGTGTCACTCAATTTGGGCGACGTTAATGGTGACGGTGAAACAGCCCAGGCGGCGGGCAACGTTGTTCAAGTCCGGCAGCCAAGCGTTCGACTTCTCGCCGACTCCGAGCAGGCTCGGCTCGAAGGAGTTACGGAACAACCCATAGTCACTCAGTTTGCTTACAACCGCTTTGGACAACTCGTCTCAATGATCGATCCCGAAGGGAACGCCGAAGACTATTTTTATCACCCGGAAAAAGATCCTGACGGAGATGGACGAACGACAACCGCTACTCGCTCGCTGGCTAGTGATACAGGCGGCTACCTAGCCGCAGCCGTCCGGGATGCGCGAACGACGCCAGCGCGGCGATCCACCACTATACCCGCCCGCATTCGCAGCGAGAGTTTCTATGACCCAGTCGGCAACGTCATTCGGCGCGTCGACGGACGCGGCAACGACACACTCTACGAAGTCAATGCGTTGAACCAAATCGTGGCGGTAACCGCGCGCGCCCCATTTCGCTTCCTGCGGCGCATTCATTATGACGCCAATGACAACATCGCCAAAGAGGAGGTTCAGAACGTTTTTGTCAATGGACCTAACTTAGGAGCCTACGCAGCGACGACCTACACCTACGACATCAATAATAATCGCAAAACGATGACGCAGTGGCCCTCGGGGTCTGAAGCTTTGGTTACCTTATATGACTATGACCGCAACAATAATTTGGTTCGCGTCACGCAACCAGCCGGTAACGTCGCTGAAAGCGTTTTTGATGAAAGAAATCTCCTCTACTCCGTCACGCGGGGTGCCGGAACAACGTTTACCAGCACGCGGCGAATGACCTATGACGGGAATGGGAACCTCGTCAAAATACTTGATGCCGAGGACAACAACGCCGACGGCCAACCCGATGCGACCCGGTTTGAGTATGATGGTTACGACCGGATGCGGCGCGCGCTTGATGCTGTCGGCAACGAGCGCAGGGTGTCTTACGACCCGGCGGATAACGTCATTCGCGTTCAGCGGCTTGGGTTGAACGGCGGCCCGAGTCGCTTGGATAACTCAGGTGCTGGAAACGTCGTGCTCTCCGACACAGAGGCAAGCTTCGATGAATTGAACCGAGCGTTTCAGCATGATTCGCGCCTTTTCGCCAATCTCACCACGGTCGGACCCGAAGGCCCACTCACACCGGGAGACCTCAAAGTCACGACCAGGTTTGAGTTCGACCGCAACGGCCGCCGCACCCGCGTGCTGGACGATAATCGGCATCAAGCGACGTTCGAGTATGACGGTGTGAATCGGCTGGTCCGCGAACTCGACCATCTCGACAACGAGCGCAGAACGGCATACGACGCCAACCACAATCCTACCAATATCACCGTCATTGAGCGCAGTCCCGAGAACCTTGTCCAGCCGGAAACCTTCGTGACCCGCCGCGAGTATGACTCACTGGATCGCCTCACGACCGTCATAGACAACTTGGGTAATCTGGTCAGCTTCGGCTACGACAGCCGTGACAATCAAATCTCGAAGGTTGATGCCCTTGGCAATGCCACGCTCTTCATCTTCGACGGCCTGAGACGAAAGGTTGCGGAGATTGTCGAACTGCGCGTCGGTGGGACTGGAAGCGGCGCTCTCGACACCAGTTCTTCGTTCAATTCAGATGGACGCATCGTCACCGCCTACAAGTGGGACGCCAATTCTCGCCTCGCCTCCGTCACCGATGATCGCGGGAATGAGACCGCCTACGGCTACGATTCTCTCAATCGCAAGACTCTGGAACGCTTCGCTGACGGAACCATGCGGATGGCCGTGTATGACCGTGACGACAATCTTACCTTCCTTCGCGACCAGAACGGCAGTGCCATTTCGAGCCGCTACGATGCTATTAACCGGCTGGTGCGAGTGGACGTGGTGCGCGGCGCTGGCGTCGAAGGCACGACCCTTCGCACCTATGAATACGATGGCCTGTCCCGCATCACGCGCTCAATTGATAACAACGATCCATCCACCGTCTCAGATGAAGCAACGCTGGATTGGCGCTATGACTCGCTTGGAGACCTTCTTGTTGAAACACAGAATGGAATTACAATAGCCACGAAATTCGACGGTGTTGGCAATCGACTCTCTTGCACCTATCCCGACGGGCGAGTCGTCGAAACCGATTATGATGAATTGAATCGTCCGGCGATCATTCGCGACCGCGGCAGCGCTTCTTCTCTTGCGCAATACGATTACCTTGGAAAATCCCGTGTCCTGGAGAGGCGCAACGGCAACGGCACTCGCCTCCGTTTGCACGACGGGTCAGGGAACCAGACCGGCTACGATGCGCTTCGCCGCCAAATCACTATCCGACACGAAAATGCTGCCGGTGCACTGCTCGCCGGATCAGCGCACGCCTATGACCGCGCAGACAACCGCCGCTATGGAGTTGACCTCATCAGCGCCACTGCAGACGCCTACGAATACGACTCCGGCTATCGTCTGACGCGCGCGCGCCGGGGCGCTCCTGTCAGCGCCCTTTCCACCATCCGTAACAACGACAACGTCAACGCGGATGTGGCCGCCATAGTCGCGCCGAACAATTCCATTTACACGCTCGACGGTGTGGCCAACTGGCGGCGACGCATGACGAACGGTGTCCCCGTGGACTACACCGTCAATGAGATGAACGAGTATGGCATTATCAGTGGCGGCATCGGCGGTGGGACTAAAATCTACGATGACAATGGGAACCTCATTCATGATGGCTCTCGCCGATACTACTATGACTTTGGCAACCGATTGGTGCGCGCCACTGCCAGTGGTGGCGCTGAGGTTGCCCGTTATGCCTACGACACACTGGGACGGCGCACTGCCAAAACTGTCAGCGGCACGACAACCGGCCTTTTCTACGACGGCCTTCATTTGATTGAAGAACGTGTCGGAGGTAGCGCACTCAGGCAGTATGTCTTCGGGCTAGGACTCGACGAGGTTTTGGAGCTGCAGACTGGAGTCACCCGTTATTTCTACCACCAAGATTCCCTTGGTTCAGTGGTGGCCCTTACGGACAGCGGCGGGCAAGTCATTGAGCGCTACCGCTACGACGAATACGGTGTGACGAGTGTGCTGGCCGAAAACGGAACCGGTCGCAGCGCTAGCCTCGTCGGAAATCCTTACCGCTATACCGGCCGATGGTTGGACGAAGAGACGCAACTTTACGACTACCGGCTCCGCTACTACTCACCGGAAAGCGGGAAATTTCTCCAGCATGATCCCATCGGGTTTTTAGGCGGCATGAGCCTGTTGTCCTACACAGGGGGCAATCCCATCAATTGGCGAGACCCGCTTGGGTTGAGTCCCGAAAAGAATCAGCATCAGCATCGAAATCAGGCTAGAGACGACCTCTTACGCTTGGGAGGTGCGATTTGGGGCTTGGGTGCCGGAGTAATAAAAACATTGGAAGTCGCTGAAATTGCGCTTATGGGGCCGATGGACCAAAAGCTTCAACTGGGCAACGCCATGTTCAATGGCCTGACCACCCTGGGCTCGGACATTGTGCATGGCGACTTCACGGCTCTTGCGCAGCATGCTGCTCCGGGGCTGTATCACTTGGCCACCGAGGGTGAGGCGGGCGGTATATTCAATTCTTGGTTTGCGATTGGGCCTGAAATCGGGCTTATTGAAGGCGGAGCGCAAGTAGTGATAAAGTTGGCTAGAGGTGGGCTAGGCTCGGCGGCAGGGGCCAGTGGAGAAATTGCCGCCGCAAGGAGTGTAGCAACGCCTCACGGAGCGGCAGTTCAGGCTACGACTGCCGAAGCTCAAGCAGCACTACGACAAGTTCAAAGTGGCGCGCCTGTTTATCGGCAAGGGTGGACTGGCACACAAAGAACGTTCGATTCGCAGAATTGGGCGCTTCAGAATCCTGCAACCACGCCGAATTTTGCCGATCAACTTGGGATGCCGGCAACAGCTACTCAGGGAGAATACCCCTGGATGATGGGAGGAAGAGTGACACCCGGAGCACCGGTAATCACTCGCCCAGCCCCGGGTATTGGTGGGAATGTTGGCGGCTCAATGGAAGCCGTCGTAAATCCCGGCGGTGTAGGAATAGATTGGTTTCACATGCCTTGAAAAGATTCCATGAATATGCCTCCAGAAATTCTGACGCGCTTGCTTGCGGGTGAGCACTTCAACGTCGAAGAACGGAAGTCCCTTGGGCTTTGGCCATCGGAGACGCTTCGTTACAGCGAGGTCGTAGAACACTTGGCAACGGTGTTGAAATCTCAACAATGGTTTCCTCAATCGCCGGATGCTTCCGAAAAGGAATCGGCTGTTCGTGAAGGGATTTATGTTCATCGACAAGCTCCAAACCACTTCGTTTGTATCGCCCAGCGTGCGCGAGCGGATGATCCGACCACAATGGCTGAAAAAACGGAAACGGTTTTCAAATCGCCGCGGGCCGCGGCTGAGTATTACTTGAAATGGGAATTGAATCTTCCAGGCCGTCTCGACGGCTGGCCTGTCGTATGAACTGAATGCTCCAATATTGGAACAAGCAATGAGCACTGCCAAGACCCACTACGATTTGCGACCGTGCCCTTGCTGTGGCTCAAAAGTGGTTACGACGCCGGGCGAATACGAAATCTGTGATGTGTGTGGCTGGGAAGACGACCCGATTCAGTCCGCTGACCCAGATTACGCTGGTGGAGCGAACAAGCTCAGTCTGAACCACGCCAGAAAGGAGTGGTTAGCAAGAAAGCCCAAATCATGATGCGGTTTTTGATCAGCGCGCTGGTGCTGCTCTTTTCGATGAGCAGCCCGGCAATGGAGCGGAACGCCGAGTTTTGCCGCTCCTCTCTTGCCGCAAAGGCGACACCGCACTTCAGCGGCCCTGCAAAACCGTGGACAAAGGGCGCGACACCCAACTCGACTTACACTCACATTGACCCGAAGACGGGAAAGGCAGTGCAGAATGCTGTTTACGACTCGCAAGGGAACGTGGTTGGTCACGTGGACTTCAAGAACAGCGGCCCAGGCGCACTATCGGGTCACGGACACTCCTCTTGGTTTGCGATTGGGCCTGAAATCGGGCTTATTGAAGGCGGAGCGCAAGTAGTGATAAAGTTGGCTAGAGGTGGGCTAGGCTCGGCGGCAGGGGCCAGTGGAGAAATTGCCGCCGCAAAGAGTACACCGACAGTTTTTCGGCAAGGAACGTTCGCTGATCCGGCAACTGGCTGGAAGGGCAACTACGTCAAAGGCCAGCAGTGGGCGACTGACAACCCGCTTACGACTCCGAACTATGCGCAGAAGTATGGCCTGCCTGCTCAGAATACGGCCAAGCCTGATTGGGTAGTCGGGGGACGAGTCCAAGGCCCATACACGACGCGCCCAGCACCGCCAAGCCACAACAATCCGCTCAACACGGGCGGAGCGACCGAAGTTCTTCCCGGCAATCCGAACAACGTTCGGCTCGACTGGTTTCACATGCCCGATTGAGGAACGCCATGAAACAGATTCAAACCATTGAAGACGTTTATCCGGCAATTGAGGAACTCATTGCCGAATTGAAGTTGGCAAACCATTCAAAGCTGGCTGGCATTCTTCATCACCGAATGCACCAAGTTGCTTGGACAGCGCGTTCCGAGCTTTTCGAAGAATTGCAGAGCGTTCTTACGGAAGCTTTGCAATCCGAGGGTGCGAACCTGCCCGAACCACTCAGGAATCAGATGCGGCAAACAGCGCGAGTCATCGACAGTTATCTGAAAAACTCGGAAGCGTGAATCAGGAGAATTAGCGTATGATGGCGAACTTTTGGTTCAAATTGCTTCGGTTTCTGCCGCTTTGCGCATGGTTTGCTGTATTGAGTGTTTTGCCGTACACAACATTCGCCTACGACGGGCAGAGCAAAACAAGAGTTGCCTACGACACCGGCGGCGAATCCTCCATTCGTTATCCGTTGAAACCGGGGGAGACCTTCGCACCAAGGCATCACGGACAGCATTACCATGTGGAAACGAGAGTAGATCCAACCAAGAG
>Ga0163153_10004031_pt1 | contig 18884 bp, 9 predicted proteins | sample OliLakLV19MP6IB1_FD_148629 | JGI IMG/M metagenome (GOLD analysis project Ga0163153, IMG submission 148629) | Freshwater microbial mat bacterial communities from Lake Vanda, McMurdo Dry Valleys, Antarctica - Oligotrophic Lake LV.19.MP6.IB-1 | ecosystem: Environmental > Aquatic > Freshwater > Lake... | reverse complement strand
GGCCCGCCGCCTCCTCTGCTGCGCGACGTGCATGAGACGCATCGCCTGTTGTCCGGGCGCCGTGACCGCACCTTGGCGAACACCGCGAAATATCTGGCTGCGGCTGCAGAGGCCGAAGTGGCGGCAGGCGGGACGCCCGCCGCCACGAACGTCACCGGGCTGGCGCGCACGCACGGCGTCGAGGCGGATGTGCTCGCGGCGTGGCTTGATTATCTCGGCGTGAGCGCGGCCGGCCCGGTGAAAATTGAAGGGCACTTCACCGACACCTACACGAATGGTTCCGGCTACGCGTTCATCAACGGCTGGGGCAAGAGCGGGACGCCGAACCTCACCGCGAATTCTTCCGGCCAGCCCGTCCGCATTCCCGGCAACATGAAGCCGCACAGCATCGCGGTGCATCCGTCGCCCAAGCTCGCCGCCGCAGTCGGCTGGCGCAGTCCGGTGGCGGGGCGCGTGCGCGTGACGACGGTGATTCAACACGCGCATCCCGAGTGCGGCAACGGCGTGACGTGGTCGCTGGAGCTGCGCCGAGGCTCGAAGCGCCAGCGTCTCGCCACCGGCGTGGCCCAGGGCGCGAAGGAAGTAAACCCTGCGCCCATCGAGAATCTCGCCGTGCAGCCCGGCGACGTGGTGTCGCTGCTCATCGGCCCGCGTGATGCGAATCATTCCTGCGATCTGACGGGCGTGGACCTGACCCTGACGAGTCTCGGCGACGCCGGCCGCGAATGGGATCTGGCGAAGGACGTTTCGCCCAGCGTGCTTGCGGGCAATCCGCAGGCCGACCGGTTTGGCAACGAAGGCGTCTGGCATTTCTACACCGAACCGGACAAGGGCGGGCCGCTGGCGCCGGTTATTCCGACGGGATCGCTGCTGGCCAAGTGGCAGGCTGCGAATACGGACGCGAAGCTGAAGCTCGCGGTGGAGGTGCAGACTTTGCTCACGGCTGACGCTCCCACAAACAAAGATTCGTCCGACGCGGTGCTGCACCGGCAGCTCGCCTCACTCGGCGGGCCGCTGTTCAGCGGGATGCTCCGCAGCAGCGGACAGGAGTCCGCTCAAACTGCCTCCGCGCGGGATCAGAGCCGGCTCACGTCGGCTGCTGCAGAATCATTCGGCCTCGATCCCGCCCAGTTCAATGGCGCGGACCTGGCCGTGCGCGCGCCTGCGACCATCGAGATTCGGCTGCCGGCCGACCTGGTGGCTGGATACGAGTTCGTCACCACCGGCGTGCTCGACAAGACGGCTGGCGCGGAGGGCAGCGTGCAGCTTCAAGCGCTGACCAACAAACCGGCGGCCAGTTCCGGCCTGCTCGCCATCGAGGCAAAGACTGCGGACGGCGAAGGCCCGTGGTATTCCAACAACCGCACTACGTCGCACAACATGCCTGTCGTGGTGAATGACGGCAGCGCCTCGCACAAGCGCATCGAGGCCGCGTTCGATGAGTTCCGCCAGTTGTTTCCCGCCGCGCTCTGCTACACGAAGATTGTGCCCGTCGACGAGGTCGTCACGCTCACCCTCTATTATCGCGAGGACGATCACTTCAAGCGCCTCATGCTCGACGACGCGCAGGCGGCGCGGCTGGACCGGCTATGGGATGAGCTGCACTATGTCGCGCAGGACGCGCTCACGCTCGTCGATGTCTTCGAGCAGCTCTGGCAATACGCGACTCAGGACGCCGACCCGAGCGTCTTCGAGCCGATGCGCGAGCCAATCAAGCAGCGCTCCGAGGAGTTCAAGAAGCTGCTCGTGGACACGCAGCCGAAACATCTCGACGCCGTCCTGAAGTTCGCCGATGACGCGTATCGTCGTCCGCTGGCGGATGCGGAGAAGAACGAGTTGCGCGCGTTGTATCGCAAGCTGCGCACGGAAGAGCTTCCGCACGACCAGGCCATCCGTCTCATGCTGGCGCGAACGCTCGTGGCACCGGCCTTTCTCTATCGCGCTGAGAAGCCCGGTCCGGGCGACAAGCCGGGACCGGTGAGTGATTGGGAACTCGCCACGCGCCTGAGCTATTTCCTTTGGTCGTCCGCGCCGGATGCCGAACTGCGCGCCGTCGCCGCCAGCGGCAAGCTCCGCAAGCCCGACGTGCTCGCGGCGCAGACGCGTCGCATGATGACGGACCCACGCACGCGCCGGCTCGCCACCGAGTTCGCCTGCGCGTGGCTGCACATCTATGACTTCGATGAGCTGGGTGAGAAGAGCGAACGGCATTTCCCGACCTTCACCGGACTGCGCGGCGCGATGTATGAGGAGACGATTCGTTTCTTCACCGACCTCTTCCAGCGCGACGGCTCGGTGCTGAACATCCTCGATGCCGACTACACGTTCCTGAACGCCGAGTTGGCGAAGCATTACGGCATTCCTTTCGAGGTAAGAGCTGAGAAGGGAGAGGTGCGATCCAAGTCCGCTCTTCCACCTCTCCCCTCCGACCTCTCCCCTCTCATCTCCGAGGGCTGGCAGCGCGTCGATGGCGTGAAGAAATTTTCGCGCGGCGGCATCCTCGCGCAAGCCACGACGCTCGCGAAGCAGTCCGGCGCGTCACGCACCAGCCCCATCCTGCGCGGCAACTGGGTCGCCGAAGTGCTCCTCGGCGACAAGCTCCCACGTCCGCCCAAAGACGTGCCGCCGCTTCCCGAGGACGAGGCCACGGAGCAGCTCACGATGCGTCAGCTCACCGAGAAGCACAGCAGCGACCCGAAATGCTACGGCTGCCATCGCCGCATCGATGCCTTTGGATTTTCACTCGAGGCCTACGATGCCATCGGACGTTTCCGGGATCGTGACCTGGGCGGCCGCCTCATCGAGACGCACGCGAAGACGATGGACGGCGCGGAGTTCGATGGTCTCAACGGTCTGCGCAATTATCTGCTTACCCAGCGTCGCGATGCGTTCTTGAAACAGTTTTGCCGCAAGCTGCTCGGCTACTCGCTCGGCCGCGGCGTGCTGCTCTCCGACGCCCCGCTGATCACCGAGATGCGCGCCCAGCTCAAGAAGCACGACTACAGGATCAGCGTGGCGATGGAGACCATTGTCCGCAGCCAGCAGTTCCGCGAGATTCGTGGGAAGGAGATGGCGGGTGAGGAGTGAGGGCCTGATCACAGTATCCAGAGCCGCCACGTCGAAACCACGGCAGGCGAGGCTGGCGGAGTCCGCCCCGCTGCCTCCAGCAAATTCATCGACACGATCGAACTGCACTCCGACAATACGAACATTTGTCGCGAACGCGTCGCGCTGGCGCGGAGACCCAGGGCGCGAAGACTCGGTCCGGTTGACAATGGCGCTTTGAGGGAGTCATGTGGGGTCACGGGCCATGACAACTGAACGCAACTCAAGATGCGAAGATTGTACTTCGAGCGCCGAAAGCAATCTGAAGCGCGCCCTTGATCCTGGTTCCGCTCCTCGGATTTCAAACCCAAACACCTCAACCAAATGCCAGCCATGCATTTAGTTTTTCGCCACTTGTTGATTTTTTCCTTGGTTCTAGCCTCCGTCCGGCACGCCAGCGGCGCAGACATTCTTGAGCTTTTAAAGCGCAAACCCGCCGGCGAGACGGCAGCTTCACCGACTTCGCTCTCCGGCCTTTCGCAGGACCAGATGGTGGGCGGGTTGAAGGAGGCCTTGGGCAAGGGCGTGCAGCAAGCCGTTGCCACGCTCGGCAAGCCGGACGGCTTCCTCAAGGAAGTAAACGTGAAGATCCCGGTGCCCGAGAGCTTGCAGAAGGTGGAGAAGACGCTGCGCGCCCTGCGCCAGGACAAACTGGCCGACGAATTTGTGACCACCAGGAACCGCGCTGCTGAGCAGGCCGTGCCCGAAGCCGCCGCCGTGCTGGGCGATTCGGTCAAGCAGATGTCCATCGCCGACGCAAAATCTATTCTTACTGGCACCAACAACGCGGCCACGCAGTATTTTCGCCGCACCAGCGAGACCAACCTTCACACCCGTTTCCTCCCCATGGTCAAGGCGGCCACGGAAAAGGCCGGAGTGACCGGCGCCTACAAGCGCATGACCGGCAAAGCCGGCGGCGGCTTTGTCGGCCTAGGTGGAAGCATGCTTGGCAAGGAAGCGCCGAACCTCGACGATTACGTCACGCGCAAGGCGCTGGACGGCCTGTTTCTCAAGATCGCCGAGCAAGAAAAACAGATTCGCGAAAACCCCGTTGCCCGCACCACGGATTTGTTGCAGAAAGTCTTCGGTGCCGTCGGCAAGTGAGCCGTCACCAACTCAAATTAGAATATGACTACAGCCCCCTCCTCTTCGCCCGCCAAACGCTCGACGTGGCGCCGGAAACTTCTCTTCATCTGCGGCGGGCTGTTCGTGCTGCTCGTGGCGGCGTATTTCGTCCTCACCAGTTCGGCATTTTTCAAAGGCGTCATTCTGCCGCGCGCCGGTCAGGCGTTGGGAGGACAGGTTACCGTCGCCGATGCTTCCCTCAGCCCGTTTTCAAAAATTCACTTTCGCCAACTCAAAGTCCAGACCACTGGCGCCGAACCGCTGTTGGTGGCCGAGGAAGTGCGCGTGCGCTACAGCCTCCGGAGCATCCTCGGCGGCACTATAAAGGTGGACGAAATCACCATCACCTCGCCCGTCGTGCAAATCATCGAGAACGCCGACGGCACGAGCAACCTCGACCCGTTGTTCAAGCACGAGGCAAAGTCCGCGGCCCAGCCGCCGCCGTCGGCCCAGCCTTCCCAGCCACCGCAGATCGACTTGAAGAACTTCGCGCTCAAGAACGCCACCGTCCGTTACGTGAAGAGCCGCGAGGACGGCGGGCGCGAAACCGCGGAGTTGAGCGGCATCAACATCACTCTTGACCAACTCAGGAATGGGCAGGCCGGGAGGCTCACCAGCGCCGCCGCCTTCAAATTGACCCGGCCCACGAACGACGTGCTTGAAGCCCGGAGTGAGAGCGCGATTGAGTTCACGCTCGGCCTGGACCTGATGCCGACCGCGCTCAAGCTCAAGGCCGAGCAGGAAATCCTGAAGGCTGAAGGTTCGCTGCGCGACCTGGCCGGCCACCGCGCGGTGCTCATGGGCGAAGTCACGCCAACGGAGGTAAAGGAAATCGCGCAGCGCTTCTATCGAGGCGACCGACTGCTCGGTGAACTTAAGGTGACCGGTCCGCTCGACCTGTCGAAGAAGGAAGGTCGCTTGAAACTCGAAGTTGCCTCCATCGACCGGCAGGTGCTCGACCTCATAGGCGCGCCGCTCGGCATCGACTTCGGTCCCACCACGCTCAACGCCACCGCCGAGGTCTCGTTGACCAAGGGCGGCTCGATCTTCGCGGCGAACACGCGGTTCAATGCGGCCAAATTCAGCGTCACGCAAAAGGGCCAGTCCACGCCGCCGCTCGACTTGCAATTGGCCTGTACAGTCACAGTAAACACGACGGATAGCTCCGCCTTCGTGCAGACGCTTACGCTAGACGGTACGCAGAACCAGCGGCAACTCCTGCGCGGCAATCTCATGCCGCCGATGTCCATCGCGTGGGGCGCGGCCGCCGCGCCAGCCGGCGATTCCGTGTTCAGCCTGACGGTCACCGAATTTAATCTCGCCGACTGGAAAGCCTTTCTCGGCGACGCTGTCTCTGCCGGAAGACTGTCGCTCAACCTCGACCTCGGCTCTCAGCAGGGCGGCAAACAGCTCAAGCTCACAGTCACTTCGCAAATCGCCGACCTCACCGCCAAACTCGGCGGGAAGCCGCTGACGCAGGCTGCGCTCGCGTTCAAGCTCAACGCCCAGATGACGGACTTCAAGAAAGTCAGCTTGAGCGAATACCTCCTGGACCTGACGCAACAGGGGCAGCCCGCGCTCGCCGTGACCGGCTCGGCGAATTACGACGGCGCCGCCTTCAACCTCCAAACGAAAATCAAAGCCGTCCTGGCGCGCCTTCTCGGGAACGGCCCGACCACGCCACTGACTGCGGGTGTGAAACTCGATGGCAGCTTCACGAACCAGGCGCTCGACCTAAGGCAGTTCCAGCTCGCCCTCACGCCCACGCAGCGCGCGCCCAGGAATGAGTTGAACGCCACGGGCCGGTTCGACCTCAACAATCCGAGCCTCACGAAAGGGCAGCTCAGCATCAAAGCTGACACGCTTGACCTCACGGAGCTTTACGACGCCTTCGCCGGACAAGAGAGTCCAACCGCGACGCCAGCGGGCGCTCCGGCGCAGCTGCGGCCCGCCCCCGAGTCGCCGGTCAACGTCGAGCCGGAGCCGGTGAAGCTGCCGCTGCAATTCGCAGTGGAGGCGACACTCAATCAGGTCTTCCTGCGCGAGTTATCGATTCAAAACTGCCAGGTTAACGCCAAAGTGGACGGCGGCAAGGTAACGCTCGACCCGTGCCGGCTTTCGCTCAATGGCGCGCCGGTGAACGCGACGGTGGACTTGAACCTCGGCGTGAAGGGCTATACCTACGCGGTCGCGCTGTTGTTGGACAAGGTGCCTCTCGAACCTATCTCGAACACATTTTCACCCGAGAACCGCGGGCAGTACCAGGGTTTGCTCGTGGCGAACGTGCAGATCAAAGGCGCCGGCGTGACCGGGACGAGTTTGCAAAAGAACCTCAACGGCCAGGCAAGCTTCACGTTTACCAATGCGAACGTGCAATTGATCGGCCCAAAGTCCAAACGGATCATGGTGCCCATCGCGACCTTGCTCCGCGTGCCGGAGATCACGCAATCTCCAGTTAAATGGCTGGACGCGCGCACAGACATTGGCGGCGGCAACGTCAACCTTAGCCGGTTTACTGTGCAGAGCGCTGCTTTCGAGGCGAGCAGCGCGGGCGTGATTCAGATCGCCGAAGTGCTCACCAATTCGCCGCTCAACCTGCCGATCGAGTTTGCCCTGCGTCGGGCGCTGGCGGAAAAGGCGGGCTTGCTGCCGCCCAACACCCCAACGAACGCGACTTACGCGTTGCTGCCGAAGTTCGTGACCATCAAAGGCACGCTGGGCGTCCCGAAGAGCGACTTGAACGAATTGGCGCTGGGCGGCCTGTTACTGAAGTCTGGCGTCGGCATCGCTGAAAAACTCGGCGTGAAGGTGGACCCCAAGATCTCCGATGCGCTCCACGATATCGGCAACCTTTTGACCGGACAGAAACCAGCAGCAACCACCAATCAAGCATCGACCAATCGGGCTGTCACCAACCGGCCAGTCAAATTGAATCCACTGGACTTGTTCCGAAAGAAGTAGCTGTCGTCCGTTTCAGGTGTTCAATTGCGAGTTTTTGGGTGGGGCTCGAACAACCAACGTGGCCCGCGGGTGGCCCGGTTCGCCCTGCCCTGAGTCCCGTTTATTGAATTGCCCGGAACCCAGCATGAGGATACACAGGAAGCAGTTTCGATAGAGAATCAACGACCAGCCTATGACCAATCACCAATTCTCCCGGCGCACTTTTCTTCGCGGCGTCGGCGTCACGATGGCGCTGCCTTGGATGGAATCGGTCACTGTCTGGGGCGACACGCCGCCGGCTGGGGTCAAGCCCGCCAGTGAAGCGCCGGTGCGTTTGGCCGTGCTGTTTTCCGGCAACGGCTTTCACTCGAAGGAATGGTGGGCCAAGGGCGAGGGCAAGCAGATGGAGCTCGGCAAGGTGCTCGCGCCGCTGAACGATTTCCGCGAGAAGATGCTGTTCGTGCGCGGCCTCTACAACGAGGAGTCGATGAAGGGGAACATTCACAGCTCGCAGACGGGCAACCTGCTCTCCGGCGCGCCGCTGGCGTCGGGCGGTGAGATTCGTTCGGGCACGAGCATCGACCAGTTGATGGCGCAGACTTACGGGCGCTCGACCAAAGTGCCGAGCCTCGTGCTCGGTTGTGAGAAGTCGAATCCGTCCGTCCACAAGAACTACTCGATGCTCTACAGCTCGCACATTTCGTGGACGTCGCCGACCACGCCGACGCCGCTGGAGATTTATCCCGCGCTCGCGTTCGACCGGCTGTTCAAGGACGAGGTGAGCAAGGGCGACAAGAGCGTGCTCGACGCCGTGCTGTCCGACGCGACGGACCTGCGCAGGCACATCAGCGTGAACGATCAGCGCAAGCTGGATGAGTATCTCGACTCCGTGCGCGACGTGGAGCAGCGCATCGAGAACGCCGGCAAAAAGGGCGAGTTGCAGGGCTGGCGGCCGACGCTCTCCGCTCCGAACATCCCGCGTCCCGCCGACGGCATCCCCCAGGACATCGCCGAGCACATGAAGTTGATGTGCGACATCCTCGTGCTCGGATTTCAGACCGACACCACGCGCATCACCACGCTCAAGCTGAACAATGATCACAGCTCGCTGCGCTTCCCGAATCTCGGCGTGGACTACATGATTCACCATCTGCTCTCGCACAGCGACACGGCGGACTGGCTGAAGGTGAACCAGTTCTTCCTTGAACAGGTCGCCTACATCGCGCGCAAGCTGGACGGCATTCAGGAAGGCGAACGCACGCTGCTCGACAACACGATGCTGCTGTATTGCTCCAGCATGATGACGGGCAATCACAACAACGATCAGCTCCCGGTGATCCTGCTGGGCGGCGCGGGCGGCCGCATCAAGGGCGGCCGCGTGCTGGACTACAAGGAGAAGTCTGAGCGCCAGATGTGCCGGCTCTATCTCTCCATGATGGACAAGATGAACGTGCGCCTGCCGAAGTTCGGCGACGCAGCGAAGGCACTGGAGGAGGTGTAATGCTTCGGTCCGTGAACCGCATGACGGAGCCGGCGTGGCGCGCGGGCGAAGTTCGCTCACGGATGCGGCTTTGGATGGCGTGCGCGCTGCTGGCTTTAGTTTTTGGAATCACTGGCAGAGCGGGCGAACCGGCGCAGGTCTCGACCAACCACTGGGCGTTCCAGCCCGTTCGCGAAATCGCGCCGCCCAAGGTGGCCCACCAACGCTGGGCCCGGACGACTCTCGACCGCTTCATCCTCGCCAAGCTGGAGGCGAACAAGCTCTCCCCGTCGTCGGCGGCGGATCGCCGCGCGCTCATCCGGCGCGCGACGTTTGACTTGATCGGCCTGCCGCCGACGCCGGAGGAAGTGACGGTGTTCGTGCGCGATCCGGCGACGACGGAGAAGGCATTCGCCGCGCTCGTGGACCGGCTGCTGGGCTCGCCGCACTACGGCGAACGCTGGGGACGGCACTGGCTCGACGTGGCGCGCTACGCCGACAACAAGGGCTACGTGTTCTTCGAGGAGAAGACGTATCCGTGGGCGTGGACGTATCGCGACTACGTGGTGGGCGCCTTCAACGAGGACAAGCCGTTCGATCAGTTCGTCCGCGAGCAGTTGGCGGCGGATCAGTCGGGTGTTGCCGATGGCGGGAAGGCGTTGCCGGCGCTCGGGTTCATCACGGTCGGGGATCATTTTTCCAACAACACGCACGACATTCTCGACGACCGCATCGACGTGGTGACGCGCGGCCTGCTGGGGTTGACGGTCGCCTGCGCGCGCTGTCATGACCACAAGTTCGATCCGCTGACGATGGGGGATTACTACGCGCTCTACGGCGTCTTTCGCAGCAGTGCCGAGCCGATGATTCCTCCGGCCGTCGCGGCACCGGCGCTGACCGAGGCTTACGAGGAGTTCGAGCTGGTGCTGCTCGACAAGCAGCGCCGGCTCCGCGAGTTCGTCGAGGGCAAGCACCGTGAAATCGTCGAAGGCGGGCGGACGCGCGTCGCCGAATATTTGATGGCGGTCTATGCGCAGCGGAACCAGCCGGCGACCGAGAGCTTCATGCTCATTGCCGACAAGGGTGACGTGAATCCCGCAGTCGTCTCGCGCTGGCGGGGTTATCTCGACCGCGTAGGCGCGACGAATTCCCTCTGGGCTCCGTGGCATTCCTTCGCGGCTCCCGACGAAACCAACTTCGCCACCCTTGCACCAAGGGTGAGGGACGGGCTGCTGGCGGAGGCGCAATTGAATCCGCTGGTGCGCGAGGCGGTGATGAAGCCGGATGCGCCGCGAACCATGAAGGAAGTGGCGGAGCGTTACGGGCGGATGTTCACGGCGGCGGAGCAGGGCTTCAACACGGCGACGGCCACGAAGGCGGAGCAGGAGCTGCATCGCGTGCTGCATGGTCCTGATGCGCCGCCGGACATTCCTGCGCAGATGGACTGGGGCTTCCTCTCGCTGCTGCCGGACCGGGCGAGCCAGGGCGAGTTCCAGAAGTTCATCACCGATCTGGAGCAATGGCTGATGCGCGGGCCGGAAGCTCCGCCGCGCGCGATGGTCTTGCAGGATGTCGAGCCGCCGTTTGAGCCGCGCCTCTTCCTCCGTGGAAATCCAAACCGACCTGGGGCTTTTGTCCCGCGCCGCTTCCTCACCGTGCTGGATCCGAAGGAGAAACCTTTCCGCCACGGCAGCGGTCGTCGCGAACTGGCCGACGCGATCACGGACCCGAAGAATCCGCTCACGGCCCGTGTGTTCGTGAACCGCGTGTGGCTGCATCATTTCGGCGCGGGACTGGTGAGCACGCCGAGCGACTTTGGTTTGCGCGGTGAGCCGCCGTCGCATCCTGAGCTGCTGGACTGGCTGGCTGGCGAGTTCATGCGCAGCGGCTGGAAAGTGAAGGAGCTGCATCGGCGCATCATGAACTCGGCGGCGTATCAGCAGGTGTCGGTCAATGCTGCGGGTTCACGGGGCCAGCAGGTTGATCCGGAGAACCGGCTGCTCTGGCGGATGAATCCGCGCCGTCACGATTTTGAAACGCTGCGCGATGCGCTGCTATCGGTCTCCGGCCGCATTGATCTGAAATGCGGCGGACAGCCGGTGAACTCGACCCTGCCGCGCCGGACGCTTTACAACTTCGTGGACCGGCTCGATTTGCCGCCGGTGTTTTCCACGTTTGATTTCCCGAGTCCATCGGCCAGTTGCCCGCAGCGGGGGCAGACGACGGTGGCTCCGCAGGCGCTTTATTTGATGAACAATGAGTTCGCCGCCGAATCCGCCGCCGCCACGTTGCGCCGGAATGACGTGGCCCGTTGCGACTCGACGGCGAAGAAGCTGGAGCGGCTTTGCCAAGTCGTGCTTGGCCGTGAGCCGAGGGAGAAGGACGTGCGGCTGGCGCAAGAATTCCTCGGGGCGAATCCTGATGAGAAGACGTGGCAGCAGTTTGTTCAGGCGTTGCTTCTGACCAACGAGTTTGCTTTTGTGGATTGAACAGCACCCGATGAACCCGCACTTCCAACCGCCTTTGTCCCGACGCGAGATGCTGAGGCGTTGCGGAACGGGCTTCGGCATGATGGCGCTGGGTTCGCTGATGGAGGGATCCGGGCTGCTGTCGTCGTCTGCGCAAGGCGCGGGACAGGTCGCGCTGCCGCTCGAACCGCGCGCGCCGCACTTTGCGCCGAAGGCCAGGCGCGTGGTGCATCTCTTCATGAACGGCGGGCCGTCGCAGGTGGACACGTTCGATCCCAAGCCAGCGCTGGACCGCCTCCACGGGCAGCCGCTTCCACTGAACAATCTGCGCACCGAACGCAAGACGGGCGCGGCGATGCGGTCACCCTTCAAATTCCGGCGTCATGGCCAGTCGGGCATCGAGGTCAGCGAACTGTTCGAGAAGACGGCGGCGCACATCGACAGCATGGCGGTCATCCGATCCATGCAGGCGGAGGTGCCGAATCATGAGCCGTCGCTCATGCTGATGAACTGCGGCGATTCGCGCCTGCCACGCCCGAGCATGGGTTCGTGGATCAACTACGGTCTCGGAAGCGAGAACCAGAATCTCCCCGGCTTCATCGTGCTCTGTCCCGGCGGCTATCCCATCGTCTCCACGCAGAACTGGCGTTCAGCGTTTCTGCCCGGCGCGTTCCAGGGGACCTACATCGATTCACAGCACACGGAGGTCGAGAAGCTCATCGCCAACATTCGCAACAAGCGGCTCGCGCCCGCCGAGCAGCGACGTCAGCTCGATCTCGTTCGCGCATTGAACGAAGACCACGCCGCAACTCGCGGTCACGCGGCGCTGGATGCGCGCATCGCGACGTTTGAACTCGCCTACCGCATGCAGTCCGAGGCGAGCGATGCCTTCGACATCGCCAACGAGCCGGCCTACATCCGGGAAGCATACGGCAGCGGCACGCACGGACGGCAACTGCTCATCACGCGCCGGCTGCTCGAACGCGGCGTGCGCTTCGTCCAGGTGTGGTCCGGCGCGGGTCAGCCGTGGGACAATCACGAAGGACTCGAGGCGGAGCATCGCAAGCTCGCATCCGGCTGGGACCGGCCCATCGCGGCGTTCCTCGCGGACTTGAAGCAGCGCGGGCTGTTCGACGACACGCTCGTGCTCTGGGGCGGCGAGTTTGGGCGCACGCCGGTGGCGGAGCTGCCCGCGCTCAATGGCCGCGATCATAATCATTACGGCTTCTCCGTGTGGCTCGCGGGCGGGGGCGTGAAGGGCGGAACGGTCTATGGCGCGACGGATGAGTTCGGCTTCCGCGCCACGGAGAACCCGGTTCACGTCCACGACCTGCACGCCACGATGCTTCACCTGCTCGGGCTGGATCACGAGCGGCTGACCTATCGTTATGCCGGACGCGATTTCCGGCTGACGGATGTCGCAGGACATGTGGTCAAGGGCTTGATCGCCTGAGCGGTTCATCATGGTTTCATCGCGTCTCCAGCGAAGCTTCTGACTGGCTTCTCGCCAATGATCCCTGCGCGCGAATCCATGCCTCCGTTGAATCCCGTTCCAGCATGGAAGCCCGTCGTCTTCGGGCTGATGCTCGGATTCATTCCCGTGGTGGCGCTGGCCGGCGGACGTTGGTGGCCGTGGCTGGTGATGCTGCCCATCACTTCGCTGCCCATCGCCGGCAAGACGCTGCGCGAGCTGGTGGACAAGCAGCACGCCATTGCGCCTGCGTTAGGCTGGGCGTTCTTCGTGGTTGCGCCACAGACGGCGTGCGTTGTGGCGGCGATTTGCTTTGCACCAAAAGCGGAGAAGCCATGCGAGGCGAAAACCTTTCTCCGACCGGTCCTGCTGCTGACGACGTGGATGTATTTCGGGCTGAACCACGCCTTCTTTCAGTTCCCATGGCCGTGGGCCACATGGACGATGCGCACGCCCAACGCCATCATTTACACGTTGTGCGCGCTGGGCTTGAGCTGTCTTGCCGTGCGCGGATGGAGAAGACGGGCGAAGCCGTGAACAGAGGCTGAGCACTGATTTTCTTTCCTGGAGTGCGGGGACATGTCTCCGCTTTCTGCAGGCGACTTGTCGCCGTCAACATGATGGACGCGCCAGAACTTCCACGAGCCGCCCTGCGCGGTTCTGCCTGACCGACGAGCCGGTCAGGCGATCAAAGCGGAGGCAGGTCTCCGCACTCCAAAGTCACGACGGACATGTCGTTGCCTGAGGCATCTCTTTCCTTAACCAACCCTTCCCGGCTCAGCGATTCTTTCGGATCGCTTCAATCTTCGTCTGCGCCTGCTCGATCAAATTCTTGAACTGCGCGAGCTGGCTCATGTTCAGCCATGTCTTGCTGCGCTGGTAACGATTGCTGGTGATTGACGCCTCCACCGTGCTCATGCGGCGGCTGCTATAGCTCGCGACGCGCAGCCCGGCCCGGCTCGCGTAGAACGCTTCGAAGTGGCTGAGCGAGCTGATGGAAGGATCGGCCTTGCTCACGTAATCGATGCCGGCGAGCAGCGCCTCGATCTCGTCCTCATCCACGGTCGTGGTGTCTTCCGTGATTTCGTTCTGGCGGACGACGACGGCGATGCCGAGCTGCCGCTGGCCGCTCGGCACATCGCGATACTCATGGCATCGCACGATGACGACCCCGTTCTTCGTGGCGATGGAACCGAGTTCGTCCGTGCCCTTGATGACCACGCGGCCGGTCGTCGCCTCGAAGGTTTCCAGGCGGGTGCGCGGCAGTTCATTGGTGTCGTGCGCTCGCGCGGGGCAGGGGAGCGAGAAGAGGAGAACCGTCGCGGCCAGGGTCAGGATGTTTTTCATAATTCCTTTCGGGTTCACGCAGGATGAACAGGTCAACCCCGTTTCGGAAAAAGAGTTTCGCGCGCCGGCTCCGCTGTGCCTGCGCCTTATTTCTCGAGCCGCCCGGCGGACCAGAGCAGCCCGCGTGAAACGAGAACCAGATACGCTGGATCGCGGAAGGCGTCGTCCGAATGGCCGTACGTCGTGCCGAAGACGCGCCCTTTGCCGTATTGATTGATCCAGGCCACCGGATGTTCCTTCCCGTCCTGCTCGCTCTTGGAAGTCGCGAGCGCCGTCGCGTTCGGCCAGAGCTTCTCGATGATGTAGAGCTCGTCCTTCGCCGTGACCCAGTTGTCAGGAATGCCCTGGAGAATCGGATGAGCGGTGGCTTTCTTCACCGGATAATTGCCCTGATGATCATGGCGGCGGCTGGTGACGCCCAGGAATTCGCGCCAGTCATCAATCTCCGCGGAACGATAGGTGTGCATCGCGCAATGAATCACCACGGCGTGCGTCCCGGCCTTGTGTGCCGCCGTGATCTTGCGCATGTAGTCCGGGGATTTCGTGTCGGCGAAGCATTCGTTGTGAACGACAACGTCGAAGCCTTTGGCCCAGTTCGGATCGTCATAGAGCGGAATCTCGGCGCGTGTTCCGTTCCCGCCTTCGTTGACGATCTTCCATTCCACGCTCGCGAGTTTCGCGACGGCGTTGGTCAGCGCCTGGCTTTGGAACGTGTAGTTGTGGCAGCAGCCGCCGGTGATGAGCAGCGCACGGAGCGGTTTCGTGGAATCGGCGGCGTGGAGGGCTGGCTGAATGGTGAACAGCGCGGTGGCGAGGAGGGCGAAGGTGACGCGATGGAACATGACGGCAGGCTAGCGAGGGGCTTTTGGCGGGTCAATGTCGGGGTGGAACTGAGGGGAAGAAATCAATTGTCAGTTGTCAGTGAGGCGAGGTGGCGCAGCAGCGTCTTGGAGTGCGTGCGCTGCTGCGCTGCTTTTGGAACCGCCTAAGCATTCCAACGCTCCAGAAAAGCGCCGGAGCACCAGCGCAGTCCAAGACGCAGGGCTGAAAAACTTGAGCTTCGCATCGCATCCACTAAAGTTGCCGCGCATGACACGACGAATCGCGCTTTCCGTTTTCCGCCTGGCACTGGTTGCGTCCCTCTTCTTCACACGCGTTGCCTTCGCTGCTCCGGCGGACGAGGCGCGCCTGCTCCGTTTCCCGGCGATTCATGGCGACAAGATCGTCTTCGGCTACGCCGGCGATCTTTACACCGTCCCCGCCAAGGGCGGCATCGCGCGCCGTCTCACCAGCGACGAGAAGAGCTACGAGATGTTTCCGCGCTTCTCGCCGGATGGAAAGAACCTCGCCTTCACCGCGCAATACGACGGCAACACCGAGGTCTATGTCATGCCTGCCGATGGCGGCGTGCCCCGCCGCCTGACTTACACCGCCACGCTTGAACGCGATGACGTCTCCGACCGCATGGGGCCGAACAACATCGTGATGACCTGGCGCGACAACGATACTGTCATCTATCGCTCGCGCCGCACGCAGTGGAATCCCTTCAAGGGCGACCTGACCATTGCGAAGCTCAGCGGCGGCATTCCCGAAACCCTGCCGCTCCCGCGCGGCGGCTGGTGCAGCTATTCGCCGGACGGCAAGCAGCTCGCCTACAACCGCGTCTTCCGAGAGTTCCGCACCTGGAAGCGTTATCGTGGCGGTCAGGCGGACGAAATCTGGCTTTATGACTTCGCGACCAAGGCCACGACGAAGCTCACCGACGATCTGGCGCAGGACATCTTCCCGATGTGGAAGGGCGACCGCATCTATTTCGTTTCCGAGCGCGACGCGAATCGTCAGGCGAACCTCTACGTGCATGACACCAAGTCCAAGCAGACGCGCCAGCTCACGCAGTTCACTGAGTTCGCGGTGAAGTTCCCGTCGCTCGGCGACAACGCCATCGTCTTCGAGAACGGCGGGTTCATTCATCGCTTCGATCTGAAGAGCGAGAAGGCGGAGAAGATCGTCATCGAGATCAAGGAGGACTTCGCCATCGGCCGCAGCGGCGTGAGAGACGTGTCGAAGGAAACCACCGCGTGGGACATCGCGCCGGACGGATCGCGCGCGGTCATCGGCGCGCGTGGCGATGTCTTCAGCGTGCCGGCGAAGAACGGCCCTACGCGCAACCTCACCCACACGCCCGGCATCCATGAGCGCAACGCGACGTGGTCGCCGGACGGACGTTGGATCGCCTACGTCAGCGACCAGTCGGGCGAGGACGAGATTTGGCTGCGCCCGCAGGATGGCTCAGGTGAAGCCCGTCAGCTCACGAGCAACGCCGACACTTACAAGTACGCGCCGCTCTGGTCGCCGGACTCGAAGCATCTCGCCTGGGGCGACAAGAAGAACCGGCTCCAGTTCGTCACCGTGGAATCGAAGGCCGTGACTCCCGTTACGCAATCCGACTCGTCGGAGCTCCATGACTTCGCGTGGTCGCCGGACAGCCAGTGGCTTACGTTCACCAAGCCCGAGTCGCGCCGCTTCCCGAACGTCCAGATCTACGGACTCGAAGCGAAGAACACCGTGACCGTGACCGATGGCTGGTTCGATGTCGGCTCGCCGGAGTTCAGCAACGACGGCAAATATCTCTTCTTCGTCTCCGAGCGCTCGTTCAATCCCACCTATGGCTCGACTGAATGGAACCACATCTACAGCGACCTCCAGCGCATCTACCTCGTCACGCTCGCGGAGGACACCAAGTCGCCCTTCGCGCCGAAGTCCGACGAGGTAAAAATCAAGGACGACAAGAAGGAGGAGAAGCCGAAGAACACTCCGCCCGATGTCAAAGCCGACGAAAAGGAAGCCAAGAAGGACGACCCGAAGCCCGACGACAAAGCCGAGGCCAAGAAGGACGCCGACAAAAAGGACGAGAAGAAAGTCGTCGTGAAAATCGATGCCGACGGACTTCAGCAGCGCATCACGGTGCTCGCCCCCGGCGCGTCCGGCTACGGCAGTCTCAATTCCGTCGGCGACAAACTTTACTACCAGAAGAAGGGCAAGCTGTTCGCCTTCGAGCTGGAGAAGGAAAAGGAAACTGAGATCGGCGAAGTCGGCGGCTACCGCATTTCCGCTGACCGCAAGAAGATGCTCGTGAAGACCGGCAGCGACTTCGCCATCGTGGATTTGCCGTCTGGCAAACTCGACGTTGCTGACAAGAAGATCAGTCTGGGCGACCTCAAGGTCACGCTCGACCGTCACGCCGAGTGGAACCAGATCTACGCCGAATGCTGGCGGCAGATGCGCGACTTCTTCTTCGATCCGAACCTGCACGGCGTGGACTGGCCCGCGATGCGGAAGCGCTACGAGCCGCTCCTCGCGCACGTCCAGCATCGCGCCGACCTCACCTACGTCATTGGCGAGATGATTAGCGAACTGAACATCGGCCACGCCTACGTGGGTGGTGGCGACATGCCCACACCCGAGCGCATTCCCCTCGGCCTGCTCGGCGCGAAGATCAGCCGCGACGCCAGCGGCTTCTATCGCATTGACCGCATCCTGCGCGGCCAGAACTGGGACTCGAAATATCGTTCACCGCTCACCGAGATCGGCGTGAACGTGAAGGCGGGCGACTTCATCGTGGGCATCAACGGCAAGTCCACCAAGGACATGACCGACCTCTACGCCGCGCTCGTCGGCACGGCGGGCAAGCAGGTGAAACTCCGCATCAACGGCGAGGCCAAGGAAGACGGCGCCCGCGACGAAACCATCCTCCCGCTCGCCAGCGAACAATCCCTCTACTACCTGAACTGGGTGCTCGATAACATCGACGCCGTGGAGAAGGCCACCGACGGCAAGGTTGGCTACGTCCATGTGCCAGACATGCAGCAGACCGGCCTGAACGAGTTCACGAAGTTCTACACCGCGCAGCTTCACAAGGACGCGCTCATCGTCGATTGCCGGGGCAATGGCGGCGGCAACGTCTCCCCGATGATCATCGAGCGGCTCCGTCGCGAGCCGGCCATGTGGACCATCGCGCGCAATGGCACGGTGAACGTCGATCCCACCGGACAGGTGCTCGGTCCGAAGGTGCTCCTCATCGATCAGCATTCCGCGAGCGACGGCGACATCGTCGGCTACCGCTTCCGCAAGTACAAGCTCGGCCCGATCATCGGCCAGCGTTCCTGGGGCGGCGTGGTGGGCATTCGCGGCACGCTGCCGCTGCTGGATGGCGGCCTGCTCAACCGTCCTGAGTTCAGCCGATTCGATTTGGAGGCGAAGGAATGGATCATGGAAGGCCACGGCGTTGATCCTGACATTGTGGTGGACAACGATCCCGCGCGCGAATTCGCCGGCACGGACGATCAGCTCGCCCGCGCCATCGACGAGATCAAGAAAGCCCTCGTTGCGAACCCGGTGAAGATCCCCGCCATCCCGCCATATCCCGACAAGAAGCGCTGAGCGCATCTGGGCTCCTGCGGGCCTTGTGCCGTGCCTTCCAGTGATCTCGCGCTCCTTGGGCTGGACATAGAGGGAAATGAAGCCCCCGGTCCGTGTGGAATCCTTTCTCGTCCGGATCGGCGTGGTCCATTTTTGAAAACATGGGTGCGGAATTTTCCTTTACGGCCGGCGGCGGCGCGGTTTCTCCATGATTGGAACAGGGCAGGGAACATTCTTGGAACGCGCTGCCCCTTGGAAAAAAACGAAAGGCCGGACAACAGGTCCGGCCTTTTCACACAGAACACACACCTGAGAACTAGGCGTGCAACACTTCATCAAGATATCTGAATCTCTGTCCCCAACCAGTCACCAGAACTGGGGACGTTGGGCGTGCGGAAAACGACGGCGGCGTAACGGAGCGTGGTAAATCCACTCGGCCCGCGCGAAACCCAGCCCATCGGGATTCGGGACAGGCTGGAAGCACTGTCCTGCTGCATCGTTCCCGCTTACTCGCCGGCGAAGGAGAGGG
>Ga0163153_10004028_pt1 | contig 18897 bp, 14 predicted proteins | sample OliLakLV19MP6IB1_FD_148629 | JGI IMG/M metagenome (GOLD analysis project Ga0163153, IMG submission 148629) | Freshwater microbial mat bacterial communities from Lake Vanda, McMurdo Dry Valleys, Antarctica - Oligotrophic Lake LV.19.MP6.IB-1 | ecosystem: Environmental > Aquatic > Freshwater >... | reverse complement strand
TGTTCCCGTGTACGACCATGCACAGTGATTGCGGCTACACCGACATCTTCAAGCGCACGGATCAATCCAGGCGCAGTCCAATTCTCATCATCCCAGCCTAGGCGCATCTTACAGGTCACAGGGATTTTAACTGCATCAACCATCATTTTGACCAAATAGGAAGTTTGATCAATTTGTTTCATCATCGCAGAGCCTCCACCGACAGCACACACTTTCCGTACAGGACAGCCCATATTTATGTCGACTGATTGTATGCCGATCGATTCAAGATAAAGTGCGGCATCCCTCATTTCCTCCGGTACGGAACCGAATAGCTGGATCGCTAAAGGTTTATCCATGGGTGAAGTTTCAATGAGTTTGAGTGCATTCCTGTTTTTCTCTAGGAGTGAACGGGCATTAACGAGATCTGTCGTGGCTAGCCCTAGTCCTCCGACCTCACGGATAGTCAACCGCATCGGTAGGTTTGTATAACCAGCCAATGGCGACAAGAGCAAATTGCTCGCGAGCCGGAGTGTACCTATTTGAAACATGCGAGTAAGTGTTTGATTAAGAATTATTAATGTAACAGTAATTTAAAGAAAGTCACCGGGAAAAGCCTTAAATTCCTCGATAAAATAAAAAATAAACCCGTCCCCGAAAAACAAAAAAGCCGCTGAAATAAATCAGCGGCTTTTTAAGAAATTTAAAACTGGCAACAACCTACTCTCGCGCAACCTATAGAAGCACTACCATCGGCGAGAACGCGTTTCACGGCCGTGTTCGGAAAGGGAACGGGTGGGGCCACGCCTCTATGATCACCAGACCTTAGCAGTAAATATGCTATTCGTCTGGAGACACATTTTGTCCAGTTTTAAAAGAACAGAGACTATTCTCTGACAACTGTGTAGAGTAGAAATAATGCAATATTCGAACAAGTATTATAACTTTAAAGCCTATCCAGAAAATTAATTCTGGAAGAAATGAAAAGTAATAGATCAAGCCGAACGGGATATTAGTAGCAGTCAGCTAAACATGTTACCATGATTACACACCTGCTCTATCAACGTGGTAGTCTACCACGACCCTTCAGGGAAAACTTATCTTGGGATGAGCTTGGCGCTTAGATGCTTTCAGCACTTATCTCTTCCGGACATAGCTACCCGGCGCTACCGTTGACACGATAACCGGAACACCAGAGATCCGTCACTCCCGGTCCTCTCGTACTAGGGAGTGAACCCCTCAATTTTCCTAACGCCCACAGCGGATAAGGACCGAACTGTCTCACGACGTTCTGAACCCAGCTCGCGTACCACTTTAACCGGCGAACAGACGGACCCTTGGGACCTTCTCCAGCCCCAGGATGTGATGAGCCGACATCGAGGTGCCAAACCAGTTCGTCGATATGAACTCTTGGAACTGATAAGCCTGTTATCCCCGGCGTACCTTTTGTCCTTTGAGCGACGGCAATTCCACTTTCAACCGCCGGATCACTTGGACCTACTTTCGTACCTGCTCGACTTGTGGGTCTTGCAGTCAGGCTGGCTTATGTCCATATCCTCAACACCTGATTAACAACCAGGCTGAGCCAACCATCGTAATCCTCCGTTACTCTTTTGGAGGATACCGCCCCAGTAAAACTGACCTGCTACCACTGTCCGTAGCCCGGTTTCGGGACCACGTTAGTATCTTCCTTCGTAAAGGGTGGTGTTTCATTGACGACTCAGCCCTGACCGAAATCAAGGCTTCAAAGTCTCCCACTTACGCTAAGCATCACGAACGAAAACACAATAATAGCTTACAGTAAAGGTGCACGGGGTCTTTCCGTCCTGCTGCGGGCAGGCGGCATCTTCACCGCCATTACAACTTCGCTGAGCCCCTCTTGGAGACAGCGGTCAACTCGTTACACGATTCGTGCAGGTCGGAACTTACCCGACAAGGAATTTCGCTACCTTAGGACCGTTATAGTTACGGCCGACATTCACGGGGACTTGGGCTCGGAGCTTCGCCTTGCGGCTGACAACTCACCTTAATCTTCCCGCATTGGTCACGTGTCACACCCTATACGTCGTCTTATGCGACTTAGCAGAGTGCTGTGTTTTTGTTAAACAGTCGGTTGACCCATTTCTCTGCGGCCCGTCTTGCGACGGGCACCCCTTCTTCCAAAGTTACGGGGTTAGATTGCCGAGTTCCTTCAAGAGGTTTCACTCACGCGCCTTGGTATATTCTACCCACCCACCTGTGTCGGTTTGCGGTACGGGTACCTTAGTATACATAGGAGATTTTCTTGGATGCAATGTCAAGAGATCCACCTCTGCCTTTCGGCTTTGGCGTCCCCTTGCGGGACAGGGACGATCAGTACCCCGCCTCTCTCTATCACACCGGGCTCCTACTAAAATGTCGGTAGTGCAGGAATATTTAACCTGCTGTCCATCGCCTACGCCTTACGGCCTTGACTTAGGTCCCGACTAACCCTGGGAAGTCGAACTTGACCCAGGAAACCTTGGGTTTACGGCGAACAGGATTTTCACCTGTTTTATCGCTACTCATGTCTGCATTCTCACTTCTAGCCACTCCACGTGCAGTTACCTTACCGCTTCAACGCGGCTAGAACGCTCTTCTACCACTCTATAAAGACGAATCTCTATAAAATCCGTAGCTTCGGTATGTCACTTATCGCCAATCATTTTCGGCGCGATCTCGCTCGATGAGTCAGCTGTTACGCACTGTTTAAATGGTGGCTGCCTCTAAGCCAACATCCTCACTGTTTAAGCAAGATCACATCCTTTCCACTGAGTGACATTTAGGCACCTTAGCTGTCGGTCTGGGTTGTTTCCCTCTCGACCATGAAGCTTATCCCCCACGGACTGACTCCTGAGGTAATGGATCCGACGGCATTCGGAGTTTGATTGAATTCGGTACCCGGGTATGGGCCCTAGTTCATTCAGTGCTCTACCTCCGTCGTTTACTTACTCAAGGCTAGCCCTCAAGCTATTTCGAAGAGAACCAGCTATCACCGGGTTTGATTAGTCTTTCGCTCCTACTCACAGTTCATCGGAGAAGTTTTCAACCTTCACCCGTTCGGTCTTCCACTTGCGGTTAAGCAAGCTTCATCCTGACCATGAGTAGATCACCTCGGCTTCGGGTCTACTGCCAGCAATATAATCGCCCATTTCGGACTTGCTTTCGCTTGGCCTCCGCCCCAGAAGGGCTTAGGCAAACCACTGACAGTAACTCGCAGACTCATTAAGCAAAAGGCACGCGGTCGAGGTCAACGCCTCTTCCACACCTTGTAGATGTACGGTTTCAGGTTCTATTTCACTCCGCTAACAGCGGTTCTTTTCACCTTTCCCTCGCGGTACTTGTGCACTATCGGTTTCCAAGGAGTATTTAGTCTTACGCCGTGGTCGGCGTGGATTCATGCGGAGTTTCACGTGCACCGCATTACTCAGGATACCACTAGGGGACTTTCAGCTTCGCTGACAGGCCTCTCACCTTCTATGGAGCGACTTTCCATCCGCTTCAACTGGCTGTCTATCTCCCACGTCGTGGTCCTACAACCCCAATAGCAAGCTATTGGTTTGGACTGTTCCGCTTTCGCTCGCCACTACTTACGGAATCGCATTCGCTTTATTTTCCTGCGCTTACTGAGATGTTTCACTTCAGCGCGTATAACTTCCAGCACCTATGTATTCAGTGCAGGATAATCCAGCATTCCCTGGATTGGGTTACCCCATTCGGACATTCACGGATCAAAGCGTATTTGCCGCTCCCCGTGACTTATCGCAGCTTATCACGTCCTTCATCGTCTCTTGGAACCAAGGCATTCACCGTACACCCTTTGTAGCTTGATCTTATTAAAACCTTTTCGAAATTTATCGAAAAATTACTCAGCTCTAAAGTTGCATGCGCCATGATAAACTCGTTTATCATGCGCTTGCCCTATTTGCATTATTTACTATCTACTACACAGTTGTCAAGGAACAGCCGGCTTACTTTGACCCCACCTTACGGCAGCGTCGTTTCAACCGAAAAAAATTATATTATCAATATGGTGGGCCTGAAAGGATTTGAACCTTTGACCCTGCGCTTATCAAGCGCATGCTCTAACCAACTGAGCTACAGGCCCGGAAATCATAAAAAAATCGAATTCACGGCCTGCGAGGCCCAAATGGTGGAGGTGAGGGGATTCGAACCCCTGACATCCTGCTTGCAAAGCAGGTGCTCTACCAATTGAGCTACACCCCCATGAGATTACGGCATTTTAGTGCCGGTGACACCGGGTGGTGCAGACTCTTTTTCCGCAAAAAAATGCCTCGGCGTTTTTAAATGAAAAGTCTCCAACAGAGCCGTTATTGATAGATGTACTGTAAAAGAACATTCTTCGTTTTTTGATTCTGAAAATACTGAGTTGTGCGTGTGTTGTCTGAAGTCTCCTACCGGTTAAGGCAGGATTCGACCGTATAAGAGTTTATCCGAAGATAAACCTTATTACTCCATAGAAAGGAGGTGATCCAGCCGCAGGTTCCCCTACGGCTACCTTGTTACGACTTCATCCTAGTTATCGACCATACCTTCGGCGCGTTGTCGCGACTTCGGGTACAGTAAACTTCCATGATGTGACGGGCGGTGTGTACAAGGCCCGGGAACGTATTCACGGCGCCGTAGCTGATGCGCCATTACTAGCGATTCCGGCTTCATGGAGGCGAGTTGCAGCCTCCAATCCGAACTGGGCACGGTTTTCGAGATTTGCTCCACCTCGCGGTCTTGCATCTTTCTGTACCGTGCATTGTAGTACGTGTGCAGCCCTGGGCGTAAGGGCCATACGGACTTGACGTCGTCCCCACCTTCCTCCCCGTTGAACAGGGCAGTCTGACTATAGATCTTCTTGCGAAGCAAATAGTCACAGGGGTTGCGCTCGTTGCGGGACTTAACCCAACACCTCACGGCACGAGCTGACGACAGCCATGCAGCACCTGTGCAAGCTGATATTGCTACCTCGTCGACATTTCTATCTTCTACTACTTGCATGTCAAGCCCAGGTAAGGTTCTTCGCGTTGCATCGAATTAAGCCACATACTCCACCGCTTGTGCGGGCCCCCGTCAATTTCTTTGAGTTTCAACCTTGCGGCCGTACTCCCCAGGCGGCTGACTTATCGCGTTAGCTTCGACACGAACGGGGTCGATTCCGTTCACATCAAGTCAGCACCGTTTACAGCTAGGACTACCGGGGTATCTAATCCCGTTTGCTCCCCTAGCTTTCGTGCCTCAGTGTCAGGAATTGTCCAGAGACTCGCCTTCGCCACCGGTGTTCCTCTTGATATCTACGCATTTCACTGCTACACCAAGAATTCCAGTCTCCCCTCCAATCCTCTAGTCAGGCAGTATCGAATGCAGTTCCGCAGTTAAGCTGCGGGATTTCACATCCGACTTACCCAGACCACCTACACACCCTTTACGCCCAGTAAATCCGGACAACGCTCGGGACCTCTGTATTACCGCGGCTGCTGGCACAGAGTTAGCCGTCCCTTCCTCTCCACATACAATCAAGCTTTCAAAATATTCAAATGTAAGCGTTTTTCTGTGGTGACAGGAGTTTACAATCCGAAGACCGTCATCCTCCACGCGGCGTTGCTCCTTCAGGGTTTCCCCCATTGAGAAAGATTCGAAACTGCTGCCACCCGTAGGTGTCTGGACCGTATCTCAGTTCCAGTGTGGCTGGTCGTCCTCTCAGACCAGCTACCCGTCATAGCCTTGGTGGGCTTTTACCCCGCCAACAAGCTGATAGGAGGCGAACTCATCTTAAAGCGTCAGGCCTTACGGTCCCCAACTTTAATCTTGCGATCACATTTCGGATTGTCCAATCTTTCGACTGATTATACGAAACTTTAAGGCAGATAATTCACCTGTTACTCACCCTTTCGCCACGTTAGTTTAAATTATATTGCTACAACTCAAACCACGTACGACTTGCATGTCTCAACCACGCCGCCAGCGTTCGTCCTGAGCCAGAATCAAACTCTCCGTAAAAAATTTACGCGAGCTTTGTTATTGATAAATCAATAACTGGCATTGCATTAATTAATAATATATATTTAGCCAACTACTTGTTTTCACAAGCAATTGAAACTTCAAAAAAACTTCAGGCATACACGCACAACTCAGTTTTCAAAGAACCATCAAACGATGGACTGGCTAGTAAAGCAAAACACCAACCAGTCGTCAACACCTTTCCGAAAAACTTTTTATTTTTTTTCGCCCTCGGCAGTTAGCTAAGGCATAAAGTGAAGGTGGAACAGACTATCAAAGTGGAAAAACTTTGCAAGGGGTTTTTGATAAATCTTTTACGTCTTTTTAATAATAAGACGAAAAAACCCTTATTCTATTGGGTTTTTTGCGTGAGAAAAAATTTTGATTTTTTACTTAATTTTCAATATTCCAAAACTCAAACTGCATTTTCCTCTCAAAAGTCATTCTTAAAAAAACACCATTCTCGATGATTTACCCCTATTTACCGCCTCAAACAGCATGTGCTCCACCACAAATCAGTGTTTTATCGATAAGACTAGAACCATTATTCCTTAATCGTGAGCGTCACCCCTATTTACATTTAACCCCATAAACAAAGGGTTAATCATTCTTTTTCATCTTAAGAAAATACTCCCCCTACGGGTCATGATCCGATCTTTTTGACAAGGGCATGCCACGTTTCAGCATGATGATCATGAGCGGAGGCATCATTGACTACTCCCAGTCACGCGGTGCTAGCTTACTGGCATAATCAATATGAGATCGGCTGATGGACACTTTTCCTATGTAGATATCGAAATCTGTATTCTTGCGGTGGGTGGATTCCAGGTATATTTTTAGCGGCGCAAAGAAAACCATATAGAAATTTGTTTTTATGCCTGAAATCAAAACATTTGAAGGTTTACAGAATCTTTTCCTCCCCGACGAGTGGCAGGTGGAGGCGGTGAACGCCCTGAAAAGCGGGTTCGATGTTGTCCTGAGTGCCCCCACCGGAGCTGGAAAAACTTATTGTTTCGAAAAATTTTTCCAGTCCAAATCCTCACAAAATGCCTGTGTTTACACGGTTCCTACACGTGCCTTGGCCAATGACAAATTCGCTGAATGGCGCGCCAAAGGCTGGCGGGTAGGCATTATTACAGGCGATCTTTCTTTTAACGAGAATGCCCCGCTCATCGTGGCGACCCTGGAGGCGGTTCAAGAAATCACCCTGCGCCGCCATGATATCCGGCTATTTGTCGTGGATGAATACCAGTGGCTCAGCGATCCCCTGCGCGGCAGTCACTATGAGGGTGTACTCATGAGCCTACCCAGCGAAGTCCAGCTCCTGCTGCTGAGCGGATCAGTCAGTAATCCCGGGCAAATCGGCCAATGGCTGAATAAAATCGGGCGTAAAGCTATTGTCGTCGAGCACCACAAACGCCCCGTGCCTATTGAAGAAGTCTGGCTGGACGAACCCGCGCGCAAATTACCCAAGGCAATCGAAGGCTTCTGGGTGCGTCGTATCACGGCCGCCCTGCGCGAGAACCTCGGCCCGATCCTGGTATTTGCTCCCCACCGTGCGGAAGCTGAAAAACTCGCCCGCCACCTCTGTGCCGCACTTCCCCCGTGCCCCTATAAAATCGAAATCGATGCTGACCAAGAGCAGCTCCTCACCCCTGACCTGCGCAAATTGCTCACGGCGGGCGTGGCTTACCACCACAGCGGGCTCAACTATGCGCAACGCGCGCGGGTGATCGAACCCCTCGCCAAACAAGGCAAATTGCGCGTGGTCATCGCCACACTGGGGTTGAGCGCGGGGATTAATTTCTCCCTACGATCCGTTCTGATCACCTCACGCTTTTATAAAGCTGGCGGCATCGAAAAAGACATTGAACCCTCTGAAATCCTGCAAATGTCCGGACGGGCCGGTCGGCGTGGACTCGATGAAATCGGTTATTATCTGGCCACCCAAAATTCCCCCAGCCTTTACGAGGCACGGGCGGTCAAATGCAAACGCGCCGCCGCCCTGCCTTGGAGCCATTTGCTCCGACAGGCACAAATCGGTGAATCCATCGAAGCCCACGTCACCCCGTTCTCAAAAAAACTCTTTACCGAAACCCCGATTCCCTTGGGCAATGAGCATACGTCCAAACTGGATTGGCGCAATTTGCCCTGCCGGCTGCCCACCGATACAGCGCGGGCTCGGTTGATTCGGCGCAAATACCGCCGTTTCAAGGCCTGTAAAACCTGTGAAATGCGCGCAAATTGCTCAGCCCTGAGTGCCGCCCCTACCCTGCTCTGGCAATGGCAACGCACGGGATTACTGGATAAGGCACTCTGCCTGACCCTCCGTGGGCAAATTGCTTCGTTTTTCTTGGGGGCTGAAGGTTTGGCCCTAGCTGCGGCAGTGGAATGCCCGGATTATAGTCCCGAGGAGATTGTCATGGATGCCGTGGAGCTTTTCGGGGGGGAACGCTTCAGCGGGCTAGAATCGCGTTGGGCCGGGAGGCTGGCAGTGGTGTGCCAAAATGTTTACGGGCAATTCACGATCGACGGGTACCTCATTCATGGTGTACCTCCTCAATATGGGTTCGGCGCACGGGATACGATCGAGAAAATCCTCGATGAAGGCCAGCGGCGGGCACGGCTCACCACAGAAATCGCCGGAGTTGGCGATATTGACCGGCTAATGACCGAGTGGCGCAGTTTGCTCCGACAAATTATTCATTCACCTCCCACACAAATTGCCCGATGGGAAGAACTCCGCCATGCCTCAGCGCATAAACTACAGAGCATTCCTGATCATACCCCTCAATGGCTTATATAATTTCCATAGGGGCAGTGTTACATTTTACTAATTAGCTAAAATAATATTGCCATCCACCTACCTTGATGCTTAAAAATATCTTGCATCATTTTCTAAAGGGAAAATAATTATTTCCCTATATACATAGGTATAAATAAAATTCGGCTAAACAAAAAAACCAGGGAAGAATAATACTATGAATAAACTACGAACTGTTATGGCGAGGCTTTTTGTCTTTATCTTCTCGAGTCTCATTTATTTTTCTTTTGCTCCATCTGCACATACCCAACCTACGAACTTGAACATGTATTTCGTGAATGATTCGGGTTATGAAGACCATCAGATTTCGTTTAGCTGGCTGCGGATGGGACCATTTGCCACTCAACCATCCCCCACAAACCAAATTTATTATGGGGCGAACAATTCTCAAGTCGTGAACTGGGGTAACGGCGGATCAAACATCTTGTCTGACATGATCAATTATACAAATCTCTATTCCACCGTGAATAACCAACAGTATGCTGCTTTCAGTGTGGTTCAGGCTACTTCAGCAAATCTTTATGTCACCTATGGGGGAGTATTTAATAATCTTGCCACTTCCCCCTCTGACGGGACAGCCGGCATAAACCTATTTCCCTATGCCCCGATCGAAATAGATTATCAAACTAATAATCCATATTCTGGAGGAGACCTCACAGCCATTAATGTATTTTCTATTGGCTTACAAATGCAAAATTATGCATTAGGAGTCACAAACTTTGCGGGAACCAATGCCCTTCAAACAGTCGGTTTTAATAAAACGGCCCAATATATTTTCACGAATCAAATAGCCCCTTTGACAGGTTACACTCCAGGTCAGACCAACAACTCATCGGTTTTCACAGATGCCAATAGTAATGTTGTTCGTGTCATTCCGGTTAATTCAATCGCAGGCAACTCACTGGGCAGCTGGCAGTCATTCTCAAATTATCTGACAGCCATTAATGCCAGTAATAACAACTCAGTTCTGGTCGGTACTAATGGGTTCTTTTTAAGTGCCGCAAACACCGGAACGAATTATAATTATTATTTAGCTTATAATATGACAGGGACAGTCAGCACCCTGAATGACATGATAGTTTCCGGCTCTTATACAGTACTAACCAATATATCAGATAGCTTTGGAGCAACAATCCAAACAGTAGCTACAAACTTCACGGGCCTCGCCCTAACGAATTTTGGTGCTGGCTCTCCCAATAAAAATTATTTTTCACCCATCCCAAATGGCCAGATTACAAATGACGCACAGATCCTAGCCAATGGAATTTGGACCACAAATGTAACAGTTTCAAACCCTGGGACACTTGATTCAGCCCAGTCTTGGGAGATTTATAACCAGAGCATCTATAATAACCTCGGGTTCAGTACAAATTCATGGGACGGATTTTTCGCCTATGTCACCAATCAAAATCTGACTACCAGCCAATCAGTTAATAGTGGGACAAACCAAGTATTAAATAATTATTCCGGAATCATGAATGTCGTCTTTCAAAATCCCATGGGTGACTTTACTTCTGGCCTCTTAGGCGGATTTGTGAACAGTTCTTATTCGAACTCTGCTATTGGCATCTCAAATACCATTGGTAGTTATAATTCCTACGAGTGGTTCAATGGTGTCGGAACAAATTTACCTTCCCTATTTGGAACTCTCCAACCATCAAACTCCTTCTATAATCAATACGCGGGGATCATCACGGATAATTCATCAAACTCAGTATATTCGATTCCTTTTGGTGACCGATTACCAAATAACACCGTCACACTAACAGCTTTGAGTAATGGTAATGCAGCCGTCGGCTCATGGGTCGTTACCCTTGGAGCCCCCATTACACCTCTAGGAGTCCCTCCCACTCCTAGTGATAAAACCAATATTATTAATAATGTTTCAATCACTACGAATGGCGCATTTAATGTAGGAAACACGACTGACGACCATCTGCTCGAAATCACGAATGGCGGCGTACTGATAATTACCAATGCCCCCGGACAAACAATCTCGGCACGTATCGGGAATACTAGCACAGCCCCGACAAATGCTGCCATTGTGACCGGGGCCGGATCGATCTGGTCTAATGCCCAGACAGTCATCGTCGGTAATAATAGCCAGGGCAATTCACTATTCATCAGTAATGGCGCGTCATTTTATGCTAATGAACTCCGTGTAGGAGCTAATTTTGCTGCAACCAACAACTCGGTCAACATGCACGGGGCGGGTTCACAGCTTATCCTGACCAACGGGGCAGGCTCCGGGACATTTAATATCCTGCGCGGGACCAATACCCAAAACGGCGGGACGATGCGTACGGATATCCTGAATGTCAATGGTAACCAAGCCTTCTTTAATTTTAATGGAGGAACCGCCTTTGTCGGCGTGGCCAATATCAGTAACGGCCAGAATTTCCAAGTCGGTAATGGCAGCAGCCAAGCCCTCTTCCGCCTCGCCCAGAATGGCCAGACCAATACCTTTGCCAACGGCCTGACGGTCAATACAAATGCAGTCTTTAGCCTCGGTGGTTTTGTCACTAATCAAATTACGTTGAATGGCGGCACACTCAAAGGCCAAGGCACCTACGTCGGTGATTTGGCCGTGAGTAACGGCTCCACCCTCTCAGTGGGTAATAGTCCGGGTTCCTTTACCAATGTCGGCACCTTGACTTGGGGTGGTGGTGGGACAAACGTTTGGGAAATTAACAGTTTCACAGGTACCCAAGGAACCGATCCGGGCTGGGATTTTATCCGAGTGGAGGGATTACTGGATATCACGGCACTTTCAGGCAACCCCTTCCTCATCGACGTCACTTCGTTGACGCTCGGCAATGCCGGTGGATTAGCCAATGGATTCAGTGATTCATCGGATTACAGTTTCAAGCTTGTCGAGACGACCTTAGGAGTCAACGGTTTTGTGGCAAATAAATTTAACTTAAGCACAGCCAATTTCCAGAATCCCTTTACCGGCACATGGGCACTAGGAGTGACTGGTAATGACCTGTTGCTGACTTATACAGCGACGGTGATACCGGAACCATCCACCTATGCACTCTTGGCCTTTGGGGCCCTATTCACCCTTGCTGGCATTCTGAGAATACGCCGCCAGAAGCAACTTGCTCTCGCTAGGAAGTAAGTCACCACCCGTTTTAAACACTTAAACCCGCCTCTCAAAAATGGGGCGGGTTTTTTATTGCCATAAAGCCAAGACCAACAAGGCAAAATTCATCAAGGTTTAGTCAGTCAAGAAAAGTATGCTTCCTTGAGCGTGGGGTGTAACTGGCGTGCAATAGTCCCATGATAAAGAAATTTCTATTCATCCTATTAGTACTCACTCCTCTATTCGAATTAATATCCGCTGACCAAACTCAAGTGTGGACGGAGCAATTTATTTACCACGGGATTAATAAAAACTTGTCCGTAGGATTTTGGGAACAACAAAGGATGAGCACTATTGACCCGTCTTTCCGTCTGAATGAATTCACTCCTAATATGATTTGGAAATTCAACCCCTACTTGGACGGCATGCTCGGCGTGCGATTTATCCAGTCATTCAAACCACACGCTGATTATACCGCCAGCCAAATGGCCATGATGGCTCTGACGCCAAAATACGCTACGGGCAAATGGTCATTCTACAGCACGCAAAGGCTTGATTGTGGTGTTTCAGGCGGGGATCAAAAAACTCTTTTTCGTGAACATAACCGTGCCACGTATCAATTCACCAAAGTCCCTATTCCCATGTCAGTTTTTGCCTATGATGAATGGCATTGGAATTTTACCCAAGGATATCTCGCAGAAAACCGTGCAGCGGGTGGTTTCGCTTTTCAAGTCGATGAAAATGTAACAGTGCAGCTTTACGGCATGTGGTACGACCAATGGACTAAAAAGGGAACTGTGGATGCTTACCCCGTCAGCGTGGTTTCCGTAAAGATGAATTTCTAAAACGTATTATTTGATCAGACGGTGGGCATGGGACAAACTATTAAAGTACCATGAATCTTTCCTGAAGGGCCTGATTTCAGCACCGTCGGGAATGTGGGTACCATTAGAATCCACAATTTCCCCACCCGTGCTATCAATGATGAAATATTTGTCCTTATTATTCGAGTCTGTCGCGAGGGTCCCCACCCAGAGGATACAATGAGAGATATTCCCCTTTTTATTCTTAATATAAAGGATATCCGCAGGTTTGAGCTGTGCGACAAATGACTCAAAAGTATCCCCTGGCTGTTTTTGCAAGGTCTGAACCTTGAATTCACGCCCCTCTGCCCCTGGCACAACGGTCTGGGCAGCTGCCCTGATGACACTCCCATTAAGATGGATGCCTAGCGCATAATTATAAACCCATGAAATAAAGTTACTACAATCCAAGCCCCCGCCCTTTACACCGCTGGAGACCTTGATCCACGGCCAGTCAGGACGTTCGGTGTAAGGATCGAATGTCGGGACGTGGTGATGCTGGTAACGCATCCCGATCATATTGCGCGCTGCCGTTAAAACGCGTTCCCTGCGTAAATCTGCTGGCATGGCCGTGATAAAATCAGGGCGTGGAAAAGTGATTGAAGGTACGCCATAAGCTAAATTCACATAACTTTTATTCTGGTATGCTTTCTTATTATACCATTGAGCCCTGTTCATCCGCCCCCATTCATCAGGGGATGCCCAAGGGAATTTGTCCCATCCTTTGCTCCGCCTGTCCTCTTGATAAACAAACTGGAGGGAATAAGGAGATTGATACCCGCCCGGGGAATCAAAATGAACCGGCATGGCTGTCGCTGGAAATAAAAGAATTGAATATAAGGAATAAAGAATCCCGTAGAAGATGAATCCTGGCAGAGATATCGGTTTAGTCATAGTCTGCTGATTAAAAGATATTTTCTCTCCGAACTCAAGCAAGCCTTTCAAGGATTTTCCATCAAAACAAATTGTTCCGGAATCTTCCACTGGCTTCACAGGAAAGTTTTTAAACTACGACTCGACAAGTTCATCAAGTATTTTAACGGAAGCACTGGAACCCAAACGGGTAGCCCCGGCTTCAATCATGGCTAAGGCAACACTCAGGTCATGGATACCCCCGGAGGCCTTTACTCCGATTTTCTGGCCCACGGTCCTGCGCATCAGCTTCACATCATCCACGACTGCACCCGCCATGGAAAATCCCGTAGATGTTTTTACAAAATCGACTTCTATTTCCTTGGCCAGTTTGCAGACAGTTTCTTTCTGCTCATCATTGAGCAGGCAAGTCTCGATAATGACTTTAAGTAGTGCTTTCGCCCGGCAAGCCATCTGAACAGCCAGAATATCCTGTTTAAGGTCTTCCATCTTGCCCGCCCGCAAAGCCCCGACATGAATAACCATGTCGATCTCGGAGGCTCCTTCTTTAATCGCCTGAAGGGCCTCTGCAGCCTTGATCTGCGCTCGGTTTGCACCTAAAGGAAAACCTACGACTGTACAAACTTTCACGGGCGACTCTTTCAAAAGCGAGTAAGCTAATGGGACAAAAACAGGATTCACACAAACGGCAAAAAAACCGTTTTCACGGGCTTCTTGGCAAAGTCTGATCACATCTCCGTCAGTCGCTTCCGGCTTGAGGGATGTATGATCGAAATATGCGGCAAGTTCTTTTCGTGTCATGTGGTTGATATTTGAATGGTTTTGGTAGATGAAGGCAATCTTTTCCTGAGTATTCCCCTGAAGACGATCACTTTTGGCATCTGTCATTACAACAGATGTTTGCGCACTTTGTTTCTCAAAATATCATTCATGAGCTGGAGATGCTGATCTAATCCACCCCGGAAATTTGGGGCGGCGGCTAACCAGCGATAAATGGCTTCACGGTCAGAGGCTGGCATAACGGGCTTATCCTTGAGGACTTGTTTGAGTGACTGAACACAATCCAGGGCGATTTGCCCCATCATAAATTGGGACGCTCTTGAACTCTTAAGCCCGCCATGGGAACCGGCATGATCTCCGGGCAATTTGCTTTTTAAGCCCTTCCGGTAAAGCGAGACACAATCAATAGTCAGCACATGGGTGCGGGGATAAAAACTACTCATCAGATTCCACGGGTCAGTATCCTGGTCACCGGACTTCCGGAAATCGGTCCGTATGATTACCGAAGGAATATCCGCAAACTTCGCAAACATAAACTCCACCACGGTCCCTGAATCCAGCTCCACACCGTCATAATTAAATATTGCCAAGTCACTAGCCAAAAGGGCTTTGATATCCGTATCCCTGATCGCATGGGAACTCGTCTCCCTCACCTCAAGATTCTGGGGTAAAACAGGGATAAATTGCCCTTTTGACTTTGAATAAATGGACTCTGCCAAGGCTGCATTACCGATGAGATGCTTGGCATTAAAAAGCTCACCGGCAAAATAAACAGTATAGGTAGATTTCGGCATGTTTCCTTTATTTGATATTTTTATTGTCTCCATTACCAGAAAAATTATTACGTTTTCAAAATACCGATTCCTCTGTGCTTTAACAACGAAATAGGTTAATAATGGCCGATGTGGTTATCGACAATCTTTATCACCGGTGCCACAGGCTTCATTGGACGCCATCTTGTTAATAATCTATTAGCTGAAAACCATAACATACGGATATATTGTCGCGATGGGCAAAAGGCCCGGAGATTATTTGGTAAAGACATTGATTATGTTCAAGGTGATATTTTGGACTCTGCCTCCTTGGTGAAAGCAATGCAGGGCTGCAATCAAGTCATCCACCTTGCCGGGTGTTACGAATTTGGTCACGGGGCGGCTGCCAGACTTTATCAGACAAATGTCACGGGAACCCAAAACATGATGTCGGCGGCTTGGACTAATGGTGTCGAAAAAATGGTCCATGTGAGTACGGCAGGTTTTCTAGGCACAGGTCAAAAACCGATCAATGAGCGGGCATTTCCTTTATCCCCTTCTATTTTTTGTCCCTATAAACGTTCCAAATGGCAGTCTGAGAATATCGTTTTATCATGGCACCGCAAAGGATTGCCCGTTTGTATCGCGAGCCCTACTTGTCCGATTGGTGATGGAGACGAGACTCCCACTCCCACAGGCCGGATGATTTTAGACTTTTTAAAAAGGGATTTTCCTTTTTCTTGCCGTACAGGCATAAACCTCGTCGATGTGGATGATTTGGCACGCGGATTGGTTCTCACCCTGAAAAACGGGCAACCCGGAGAAAGGTATATTCTGGGCCATCATAATTTATGGTTGTCAGATTTCCTGAAGGAAATATCCATCCTCACAGATATTCCCGCCCCAAAGATCCATATTCCATGGGGGGTGATTATGGCAGCTGGAGCCGCATGTGAATCTTGGCATTTGATCACACGTAATACCCATTCCCAACGTGTCTGCCTCGAGACAGCAATTCTTTCCCGGCGGGAACAATTTTTCGACATGTCAAAGGCGGCTAAAAACCTCGGATGGACCCCCTCGACACCATTAAAAGAAACACTTGCCAAGAGTATTGAATGGTTCAATCGGGAAATCTTTTTGAACCAGAAAAGAATCTCTCACTCTTATCCCGTTATTACGTCCATGGACAATAAAAAACCCGTCATATCTGCAATTACAGAAATGACGGGGGATAAAAATAAATGACCCTTTATTAGATTCCGCCTTTACGCAAAATTTCTTGTAAAGCTGGTTTGTCTGCGGCATATCCGCGCAGATCATTCACCAATGCGTTAATTGTGCCCAGCTGAGCTTGAGCTTGTTGAGCCTGTTGCAGTTGTTGAGGACTGTTTAATTGAGATTCAATCATATTGTTATTCTTAAACAGAAAAACATTTAATGAAATGCTGACCAAAAAAACGACCAGAATCACTCCGAGTAAAACCAAATTTGTATCTTGTTGTTGATCTTCTGACATAATAAATCCTTTTAGCGGGGAGCTTGGGCTGCTCCATTTGGGTTAAGACCGATTCCATATTTTTGGAGAATGGGAACGATATTCGGATCTTTTTGGACATAAGGCCCGAGGTTATTGAGTAAATTCATCAAAAACTGTTGGCCAGCCATGCCTTGTTGGATCGCTCCGACCTGCGCCTGTAATTTGCGATGGTTTGATACGAATTTCACTGAGAGGAAAACGTTTGCGATACCGCTAAGTAAAGCAATAGCTAATAATCCCAGTACGAGATGTTTTAGATTCATGAGAGTAATACTTCTGTTAATGTTTGATTGAGACGTTATTTATCTATGCAGTTTGACTGGAAAGTAAAGAATTTATTGCTTCTGAGGTACTTTTGATGGCGGGGCTTTTTCTTTACCATATTTTTTCCGGAGATAATCAGCTTCATCAATATAGATATTCTCAAATGATATCACACCGTCCTTGATCGGGGCTTTAATGACCTCAGCAAACACAGGTCTCTCGTTGACGAAAATAACCATGAGCCTGCCGAGATTGGCGGTCGTCACGGAATCCAAGGATAATGTCCCTCGTCGATCAAGCTGCACCTTGGCACCGGGGCTCTGGGGTGCGCTGTAAATATGCACATCCGCAATATCTCTTTCCGTCACATCCGAAAATTGTGATAAGTAAATTGTCTGTTCGGGATTAGATAATTGAATAGGAATTGCACGCATCTGACCTTTATCGACTTGGACATGGACTCTCACGGAAACCTTGGGTTTACCACTACCGGCCCATGACGAATTGAATAAAAAACAGGTGGTCAGCGTCACAAATAATGCAACTTTTACTTGATTCAAGTATTTCATAGGATTCAAATTAGCTTGTATTCAAGTAAATATGGAAGAAAATAGCGCATCTTATTTTATGAAAAAAGCTTTTATTTTAGTCGTTATGGGTATTCTCGTCACTCCCCTCGGGGCAGTGGACGTATCTCCCAGCCGTGATTTGGGTAGTGCCCGCGAAAAAAACGATGCGGCTGGTTCTGGACCTGGATGGTTTTCAGGGGTTTTCGATGGTACCAGTGAAACACGTGACAAAAAGATGGATAAGGTCAAAAATATCAACCGCAAGGATTTTGATGTCGCCTTGGTAATTTCCACAAATAGCATCTCCTCCAGTGGAGCGGCTTCTGACAGCCAGTACGCGGTCCAACCATACTTCACAATCAAGAATAACACTAAACTTCTCAGAACCTTTTCTTTCCCTAATTCCCAAAAGTACGATTTTATGCTTGTGAATAGCGGCGGAACGGAAGTCGCCCGTTGGTCTGAGGGCAGGACATTCACTGATATCATCGGCTCGACTTTAATTAATCCCGGGGAATCAGTTCGTTACACGGAGGTCATCCAGTTATTCACTAAGGACGGCCAGAAACTACCCCCGGGTGAATATACACTTGTCAGCACAATGATCGGATATCCTGATTTTACTGAGAGTATAAAATTTAATATCCTGCCTTAATCCCCTCTTAGCCCTGGTCAGCAATAAAAATCCCATCGACCCTTTTCCAAATCGGCGGAGGTAATGAAATTTGCACATCTCGGATCACATTTTTTTGGAGTTGGCTGGGGACGTAGTTCGCGTTCGTCACCAGGGAATCCCCCACTTCAGTGGAAAAAATCAAAATCGTCCTGCCTAAATCCGTTTTTTTGGAATAACCCTCTTGATAAATTCCTTCCTCAAGAATTTTTTCCAAGGCCTCAATCATATTCAGGGCTGCCTTTTCTACTCCCGCCAAAACAACAACTCCGCCTGGCCTACCATCGAGTAGATTCCTTATTTTCCCTAAAATGGCCGGTGTTTCTTCCCTTCCCCTGCCGATCAAAAGTAACGGAAGGAAACAATCCGAGAAACCGAAAAGATTTAAGGCGAGATCCTTTGCAAACTCATGGACGGGACGGGTATCCATCCCGGCAATAATGAATGAACCCAGCGGCTTACGGCGTGCCCCCGATGATGAAAGTCTCGGAATAATCACATTGGCCATCGCCCGTCCAGCTTGTGATAAACGGATTTGATCCAGGCGACTCACGCGCGACTCGAGGAACCATTCCACCCTTTGCGCTGCCGAACGGGATAATAGCTGGGGATCCACCCCGAGAATCAATGCCATTTTCTCCATTATCTCGGATTGATCCGTACAGTCT
>Ga0163153_10004027_pt1 | contig 18899 bp, 12 predicted proteins | sample OliLakLV19MP6IB1_FD_148629 | JGI IMG/M metagenome (GOLD analysis project Ga0163153, IMG submission 148629) | Freshwater microbial mat bacterial communities from Lake Vanda, McMurdo Dry Valleys, Antarctica - Oligotrophic Lake LV.19.MP6.IB-1 | ecosystem: Environmental > Aquatic > Freshwater >... | reverse complement strand
CTTGGTTGGACTCAGAGGACGAATACCTGCGGATTCTTGCAGCAACAGCGGTGATGTCCATTGACGAGTATCGCACCGAGCTTCTGTTCGACATCAGGCAGGCACTGAAAAGCGACAACCCAGCCGTCCGATCAGTCGCACGGGAATTCCTCGGCAAAACAAAGGCATCGTTGCCGTTCGATGAGGCCGCATTCTTGGACGCCGTTCGATCACACTGGAATTACCACGCTCTCTCTGAGCAAGTCACATGGCGTTCGATGCTGGACGAAGAAGGCATCTGGCGTTGCGAGATCACGCCGGTGTTCCAGGAAATCTTCGGCGGCGAAGACGACGGAAAGCGAGTGTGGAGCGGGCTGGATTTCCACCTGTTCGGGTTCAGCCACGAGCCGGGCATCGAACTGCTCGACTACGGCGTTGCCAGCCGTTGCGAGGACGACACGCCGATTCCCTTCTTGGGCATCAAAGGCCGGTATTTCGGCGAGCCATTCGTGTTGAAGGTCGGGCTGGAGCCGCTGCCAGATTCGGAGACCAGGGAAGTGCTGGACACCGTGCGTAATGAGGTCCGACCCATCGACGCCGAGGCTCCCGAATGAGGATCAGATTTCCACGAGAGATCACTCTTCACTGCGTCGAAATTCTGGCCGTCGAATACGAGGGCGAGGAATGTACCCTGGACATGCACTGCAACGTGATCTTCCAGGCCGGTCAAGAATTCGACGACGTGGAGATCGACGAAGAAACGCCGACCGATGTGCGGCTTTGGATTCGGGACGATCTCGTTGCGCTGAACGTGCCGAGGTCGGCGTTTGAGATCGTCGAGCCGTGAGGGTCAGCGGCGGTGTGGAGTCGGATTTCTCCGAAGCTGTGTTGCAAAGTTATCGGGAATTCAATTCTCAAAGAAAATCTGGGTGGGCATCTGATCCACCCCCTGGCACCCGCCCCTGTGTCGGTTTTCTCTTTTCTTCGGTGGGGCTGAAAAAGTTGTCGAAAGTCGGCTTCCAAAATTGGCGGGAGGGGGTATTGCGCCGGGTGCCAAGGGAAGCGTTGGCAATTCGTCATTTCTTCCACTCAAGAGGTCCAATGGGAGACTTACTGCCTTTCCAGTCATTCGTGAGAATCTGAGCCTTTGGCACCCATTCGTCCTTGTGATCCTTGGTGTTCCAGTCCCATCCTCTGCCGAAATAATCCCATCGCACGATCCCAACATTCTCCATCAAATACCATTGGCAGTACCTCAACGGACCACCGGAGCCAGTGATGTAAACTGCTTCCACAACGGCACAAGGCGTGCCTGAATTCTGCTCCACTCTCACAAAGCGATATAGCCATGCGATAGCCACGTCAGGACTGCCATGAGCAATCCACTGATCGCCGACCTTCGAGCCAAATGGAAAAACGGTTCCCCACACCCCAGCCAGATTGTATATCAATGACTCGACGCCCCGACTTGTGAAGCGAAAGTCGGAGTGATCGACAAAATCGTGATTGATCCAATCGTCCTTGTTCGGGTGGAATTTGTCGGTAGTTTCAAATCTGAGCCGAAGTGACACAGCGTTTGCATTCGGGTCACGGATATAAGGCGTGAACACGAGTGTCCCCTGCTTATCAACTGGAGGAACTGGCTCGTCGGTAAGGAGGTAGAGGCGATGCACGACCTCCCGTTCCTTGCCCACTTCCATTGGAAAGAAAGCCTTTGTCAATGTGACAGTACCTGATGATGTAGCAACGCTTGCGTTCCCATCGTTCACGACAGGCACCCGATGTCCAAAGATGCTTTGCGCTTGAGTTACCGGCGAGTCAGGTGTTCGCATCGTTGGCCCCGAAATGCGGCACTCCATTAGCTGCACTTCGATCAGCGGGTGATCGGCCTTGCCGTATTCGCTTTGCGCCGCACCGGCACACTTGCCAATAATCGGGGGCTGTGGCGTAGAGTCGAGTAGACGCAGCATTGGCTCGTTCTGCTTGATGAAGTAACAGGCAACGTATGAGTCCTTTTCGGATGCCCCCTCCAAACCCATAAGGGTAGTGCCGGGGTGGTTCTTCGGCGAATTGTCACGAGTCCCGACCGCACCAGTGACAGCGAGCCATTTACCCTTGTATTGCTTGTCAGCCGCCTCCGGGTTGTTTTGGAAGGCAGCATAAAGGTCGGTTGCGGCAATTTCGACGATAGGAGTAGACTCTGATGAGGCGGGTTCAATTGTCTCAACAGAAGTGCCATCTCGGCTCTGTGCCACCGCCGTCCTACCATTGTCCCTTCCTTTCTGCACTTCTTTCATGACCGCCACCACGAACAAACAAGCTGCAACCGCCCCAGCAATCGCCAGCCGCTTCGGCGTGATCCATGAGCCTTTGCCTTCGGACGAAAGCCGTGAAATGTCGGCATCGAGGACGGCCAATCTGGAAAGGGATGCGGCAATCGGAGTTGTGAGGTTCGACGGGCCACTGTTGTTGCCATGCGCTTCGTAGACCGCTTTGCCCAATGCTCCGAACAGGGATGCCTGTTGCATCGACAGTTTCTGCGACTGTGCGGCATTCATCGCTTTGCCAGCCGTTGCCTTGGCCTTGTCGCCCAGAGATTGCGGCGTGGGTTTCCCCTCCGAGGACTTGGCGATGTTGGCGAGTTGGCTTCGGATGGCATCCAGCTTTTGGAACAAGTCCGAGAACTCGGTGCGGTGCTGCTGCAATTCGTAGCAATGCTTGCCGAGCGGCTGGTACTGAGCGGGCAGCGTGATTGTGGTCAGCTTCGTCTTCTCGGCCTGCTTGGCGGCGAGTTGAGCGACGGATTTCGCCGTCGAGAGAAGCGACGACATCACCGATGGCTTTTTCGCTGGCGATGGAGAGTCTGGTGCCGCTCCAGATGCAACGGCAGGAGCTTGAGCGGCTGGAGGGGGTTGCCGCACAGCCGATGGTAGACTGCTCTTTGATTGAGAAAACAATCCATTAACCCGTGAAGCGGGAACCCATTCGGTTGCTCCGGTCTTCCACACGAGGTCGGTAGGCGTCAGATCGCCAGATGAAGCCGCTGCTTTCATCCCTGATTCCGTGAGCGGCCCGATCTTCTGATCGCCTTTGGCGTAGTACCATTCGATTGCCATATTGAACCCGTGTCGCTTTGAGGCCGGTGCTGATGATGATCCACGGAGCCGTCTGTTTCACTTGTGCGTGTCGATGACGATTCTGGTAGCGGCACTCACGTTGTCGTGGCCGATGAAGACATGGCTCTTGACCGTCTCGCCGACACCAATGGCACCGGAGAACATTACTACTCCGGCTTCGAGCTTTGTCCCTTTTCCGTCGAAAACGGAGTAATGCCAAGGGTCTCTTCGACCACTGGAGTTCAAGCTCGTCAGCAGAAAGACGAGCCTATTCCCATCGACCTCGAATTCCTTCAAGCTGATCTCATCTGCTGCTGACGGTGAAAGCTCGACGGTGAGTTCCCCCTTCAGAAACCCCTTGCTCACCGTGTACGTCGCTGTGCGTTGTTCAGCCGGTGGTTCCGCATTCGTCGTTGTCTTCGCCCCAGCCAATGGCTTTGTCCCAGATTCGACAAGTTTCTGATCGTAAGTCTTTTGCATCGCAGGTTTCCTGCCGGGCTGAATCATGCTGGCTGCCGAATCGACCTTCCCCACGCCCGCTGCATAAGTGTGAAAGACGATGATGGCTCCGTTATTCGGAAGGCCAGTGTCTTCTCGGACAACCAGTGCGGGCTTGCCGTTCCAGGTTGTTTCTTTCGTGACGGTGTAGGTCTTCTTCATGTTCGGCATGGGATTCCACTCCCAGGTGTCATCGGGCTTGGCTCCGAGCTTGAAAACTGGCTCCCAACTCATTTCGCCTGAGCCAGCAAGCGGTGAACCATGCTCGACGAAACCATCTTTGACCCGGTGGTATGACGTGGATGCGTTGCTGCCGTCCACGAGCCATTCGATGTTGTCGAGCGCAAGGTCTTGCGTGACGTTCTTGAGCCGACCAGTCTTTACCGTGGTGGACTCGATCTGGCCGTCGTCTTTGTGCTGTTCACGGCGCAGGGTCACGATGGGAGTGCTATCGCCGGGAGGGTACATCGCATGAAGGTACTCTCGGCTTGTCCCAGGGATGTGCGGAACAAATTCGCCCGAACGCTGTTTTGCGTCCCGTCCAACTTGTCGGGCCTTCTGGACCAACGGAAGAAGTATCAAGCACACAATGACGATGACGCCAATTCCAATCACTCGCTCCTTCCGCTTCGGAGTGAGCCAGTGTCCCGATGAGGCCGAGCCGCTGGACTGGTTCTCGCCGGGGCCAAGAGGCTGCTTCACTTCCGAATTTTCAGAACGACGCCGGAAATCGCCGACCAACTTCTGGGCGGCATTCCACACTGCCAAGACAATCTGGAAGGACAGCTTCCAAACGAAGATCAGGAGCTTCTTGTACCAATCCCAAAGCACTGCCAGGGTTCCCTGCGGCTTCTCGCTATCGCTCGCCATTTTGTTTCTCCCGGCCTGCAAATTCTCATGGGGCCACTTCCTCTTCCCTGCTCTGCGACAGCCGGGGCCAAAGAGGGCCAAAAAATCCGCAAAGAATTTTCTGTGGCCCTTTTTCGGTGCCGCTGTCGCAATGCCTGATAGGGAGGGAAAGCGGCAAAGACCTTGGTAGAATGGGCGAATTTGCGTATTCGCCGGTCCAGGGCCTCATCATGCCGCCACCTTCAACGGTTGGAACGGACACCCAACTGCAAAACCTGATTGATCTTGCGCTACGAGGGGACTCGTCTGCGCAGGAGGCCATGCTGCACCATGCCTGTGACCGGCTGCTGCGGCTGACGAGGAAGATGTTTCATGGCTACCCAAACCTGCGGCGGTGGGAACAGACTGACGACGTGTTCCAGAATTCCCTGGTGCGGCTCCATCGGGCGTTGGCCGAAGTGCGGGTCGAGTCGGTGCGGCACTTCTTCAATCTGGCGGCAGTCCAGGTGCGACGGGAATTGCTCGATCTGGCGAAGCACCATTACGGGCCAGAAGGCGGCGGTGCAAATCACCACACAGATCGAATTCCCGCCGACGATGACGGCGGAAGTTTACACGACCGGGCCGAGGAACCCGATGACCTGTCGGGGTGGCATGGCTTCCACGTCCTGGTGGAGAAGTTGCCGGAAGATGAACAAGAAGTGGTTAATCTTCTCTACTACGAGGGGCTGACGCAGGATGAAGCGGCCAGGGTGTTGGACATCTCACTGCGGACACTCAAACGCCGCTGGCAGTCGGCCAAATTGAAGCTGCACGAGGAATTGAATCGTGACGGACAAGGATGAGGAGATACTGGCCGAACTTCTTCTGCGCTGGGAAGAGTTGCGTGAGCGTGGGCAGGACACCCCAGCCGCCGAGTTGTGCCAGGAACATCCCCACCTTGCCGAAGAATTGGCCCGCCGCATCAAAGCCTTGAAGGCCGTGTCCTGGATGGACAAGCCACTTGATCCTGGCGACGACGGGCCGGATTCAGAAGGTTCGTCCGACGCAAAGCCCAGGACGCTGATCGGTCGCTACCGCCTTGATGATCTGATTGCCACGGGCGGCTTCGCCCAGGTATGGCGTGGTTATGACCTGGAGCTTCAACGGGTCGTGGCCGTCAAAGTCCCCAGGCCGAGCCGTCTGCAATCAGCCGATGCTTTCATGGCTGAGGCCCGCCGTGTCGCTCGCCTGAAACATCCTGGAATCGTGCCGGTGTTCGATGTGGGACATGACGGAGACTCATGTTTTATTGTCTCAGAGTTTGTCGAAGGGGGCAGCCTGGGCGACCAGCTTTCCCGCAATCCACCGACGCAGCAGCAGGCCGTTCGCTGGGTCGCCGAGATCGCTGATGCCCTGGAGTACGCACATCTGCACGGCGTCGTTCATCGGGACATCAAACCGGCCAACATTCTGATCGACCATCACGGACGGGCGTTGCTGGCCGACTTCGGGATCGCACAGTCGGCAAACAAGGCCGGTCAGGAAGCCCTGTCCCTGGGAACGCTCCGGTATATGTCGCCGGAGCAGCTTGAGGGGCGGGAGGTCGATGCCCGATCCGACATCTTCAGCCTGGGCGTGGTGCTGCACGAAGTATTGACCGGCAAGCTGCCGTACTCATCCGTCGAACCGAACATTCTGCGCCGGGAGATCGTTGCCGGTGCAAAAGTCGAGAATCTTCCCGCCGATCTGAAACGGATTTGTGAAAAGGCCCTCCATCGCCAACCTCATCAACGTCACATGTCGGCGGCACATTTTGCTGCTGAACTGCGGAAGTGTCTGGAATCGCCGTCATCGAAATCGACCGGCAAACTTTGGGCAGTCGCCCTGGTGTTTCTCGCCGTGGCGGTCGGTGCCTTCATCTGGTGGCAAGCCCAAAGACCTGCCAACGTGCCGCAAGTAGCCGGGGAAACTCCCCAAGTCAAACCATCAACTACCGAGGATTTCGATGCGTGGTTGAAGCGAGTTGAAGGATTGCCCGCCAAGGATCAGGTGGATGCCGTCCGCACGAAGTTGCAGACGTTGAATCCCGGCTTCAACGGAGAGATGGAGACCCAGACCAAGAAGGGTGTGGTGGTCTATGCGAGAATTGTGGGAGCCAATGACCTGATCGACATTTCTCCCCTGGCTGCGCTCACGGGACTGGAGACGGTGGGCTTCAACGCCTGCCACAACCTGGAAGACATCTCGCCCCTCAAGGGGTTCACGTCGCTGACGAGCGTTGAGCTTTTTCAAACGAAGGTGTCCGACTTGACTCCGTTGGAAGGAAATCCGCTGTCGAGTCTGGTGTGCAGTTACGGGTTGGTCATGGACCTTACGCCGCTCAAAGGGATGCCTTTGACGCATCTGAATATCAGCCGCTCCCAGATCGCCGACATCGGCCCCTTGAAACGAATGCGCCTCACGCACCTGGATTGCCACGCTTCTCAAATCACCGACTTTTCCATCCTGAAAGAAATGCCGCTGGAAGTTTTAGACGTTTCGTACAACAAGCTGTCGGACCTGTCGATGCTTGCAGGCGTGAAGTTGCGGGAATTGAATTTCCACGACACCCAGGTAACGAGCCTGTCCCCGTTAAAGGGATTGCCGCTGACGGCACTATATTGCTACGGCACGGCAGTCACCGACCTCTCGCCGCTCCAAGGAACGAAGCTGACGCTCTTGTGGTGCCACAACACGAAGGTATCGGACCTGTCGGTGCTGAAGGACATGCCGCTCAAAAGCCTCGTCTGCGACTTCGATCCGAATCGGGACACCGATCTCATCCATTCCATCACGACCCTGGAGACGATCAACGGCAAGAACATCGCCGACTTCTGGAAAGTGATCGAGAGAACGCCGACCGCCCGCTTCGTCGCTGAAACAATTCTTCGAGAAGGCGGGCGGGTGATTATCGACGAACGGAGCGATTCCCTCAGCCGTTTCGATCAATTGCTCGCAAAGGGAACGATCTCGATTTCAGCGATTGATTTTCCGAGATCGCCGATCAACCAGGAAGTTCTTCGTCGCTTGCGGGAACTGCCGACGTTCAATTGCCTCGATGTGAGCGGCACGAACTTCTCGGATGCCGACTTCGAGCATTTCCAGGGACAGCCGCTGCTGACGATTTTGCGGCTGAACAGCACGAAAGTCACCGGCGAAGGGCTGAGTCATCTGGCTGGGTTTGATCGGCTGGACGCATTGCAGTTGAGCGGTGCGCCCGTCACCGATGACGGCTTGGCCCGTCTACCGTTACTGCCTGAAATGACTCAATTGGACCTTTCATTCACCCAGATCACGGACGACGGGCTGAGACGATGGGCGAAACCCAAAAGGTTGCTTGGATTGTCGCTGCGGGGACTTGTAGGTGTGACCGACGACGGGATCGACACCCTGAGCGAGTTGAAGGAGCTTGCCAGTCTGAATCTGGTCGGCACCAGCGTCACGGCGGCAGGAGTGGAGAAACTGCAAAAGATGTTGCCGAATTGCAAAATCGACCGTTGACCCCCGGAGCCACCCCATGCACCGTCGCCTCTTCCTTTCCGTCGCCCTGTCCCTGGCCGTCTGCCGACCGGCGTTCGCCGCCAATCAGAAGTTCGCTTTCAAGATCAAGACGAAGGATGGCGGGATCGTCGGCAACGTGCTGATCGAGGCGAACGACGTGGAGGCGGCGAAGGTGAAGCTGATGAAGCGGTATCCTGGCTGCACGGTTTTGAGCGTGCAAATGAAGTGAGGGAACCTCGACCCTCACTTCACCTGCCCATACGCCGCAATCCGCCGCTCGGCAATCTTCCGATAATTCGCCGAGATGTCGATACCGTGGTAATGCCGTTCAAGCTGAGTTGATGCGATACCACACGGAGCCACACCGCAAAATGGTGATGCCACCATTTCTCCAGGCTCGGTCATCGCATGAATCAGCCATCGCATGACGGGGACGGGTTTCTGGCAGGGGTGCTGTTTCAATTCTTCCCCGGTGTAATTCCCCTCTGGCACCGGAGCGACGAAACAATCGAGGTTGTGCAAACCATCGCCCCACGCCTTGCCGTTTGGCAAAACCTGTCGTGTTGAACCCGTGCGGCGGTACAGGAAGATCGGCTCCCATGATTCTTTGAATCGACGCTTGCTCTTGGGCGACCATGCGTTGTTGATGTGCCAGACCAGCATTTGCTGGAAGGTGTATCCCGGCAACGATTCATCAAACCATTGCCGACCGTACCACAAATGTTCCTGGGACCAGAAGATGGCAATGAAATCGGCACCGCACGCCGACCATTTGTTGCACCATTTTCTGGTGAAGGCTTCGAGGTCATCTGGCTCCCACGGCTCTTTCGTGATCCCGTAGGGCGGATCGGCAATCAGCAGATCGCATGGAACGACTTTTTGGTCGGCGGTGATCTTCCAGGTCTTCTTGCCATTCAACTTGCCCCGTGCCGCACTCTCAGCCTCATGTTGTTGATGATTCCGAGCGGCGGTTTGTCGCTGCCTGATCTCTTTCGCCGCTTGCAGAATCGCTTTTTCATCAAGCTCCAGGACCGCTTCCTGCTCGTCGGCATCAACATCAGCCAGAATCGACGCCGCTGAAATACTGACCTTGCCGGAGTCCATCGCCTGGATCAGTCGGGCAGTGCCGTTCTGCACGACCTTGCTGGCTTGCCGGTAAGTCTCGTGGTTGCCGAATCCGGCTCGGTCGGCGGCTGCGTCACGGGTCTTCGTACCCAGCTCAACTTGTGCAATTTTTTGCACACGTTGCCCACGACGATTCCCGATCTGCCGCTCGATGGCTTTAGCGATGGCGACCCGTTCGGAAGGGGTGAAATCCTTCCTGATTTCATTCTCGGCGTACTCACCGGCAATGATACTGCTGACATCCACGATGCGAGCCAGGATCGTTTTCTTCTTGAGGATGTCCCTCGTTGCTTGAAGGCGGCGTTCGCCAAAAACGAGTTGCATTGTCTCGGTCACGCCGATGGGCTGAAGCAAACCTTCTTCACGAATGCTGTCAGCCAGGGCGGTGAGGTCGCCCATGTCCTTTCGGTGGCGACTGCCAACTTTGATGGTGGATATGTTGAGGGTTTGTAGCATGGGTGGTTATTGAGCTTTTGCAGGCCATTGGATCGGCTTCCGTCCCGACAGGATTTTCTGCAACTGCTCAATGGTCATTACCGGCGAGCAGGAATGCAGGATGGCATGACAATTCGGGCAGACGGGGCGTAGGTCTTTGATCGGGTCTACTTTGTACTGCGCACCGACCTTGGCAAGTTCACGCAGATGGTGGACATGAATGACGCCTTCGCCCACTTGTCCGTACAAGTCGGCCATCGTGAGACCGCAGGCTGCACAGTTCACGCCATGATATTCAATGCAAGCCGTTCTTGCGTCCCGACTTCGTTCATAAGCATTGACAAGAATCGTCCTGACTGCCCCTTCAGTGTATTTGTGCGAGTCTGGAACTTCTTCTGGGATCGGTAAGATGTTGTGATATTTCACACTCCCATCTGCCAACTTCAAAAGCTCTTGGAACTCACTCTCTGACAGCTTATAGCCATATTGCCTGACCGTAATCGACAATTGCGCCAAAGTGACCGGCTGGTTGTACAAATACGACGTGCTGACAATGTAGACGAATCTGACACGAGGATATGCTGCACGGTCGGCGTCGTTCGGCTTGACCTTCTCCTCGATCTCGAAGTGTCCAAATGCCAAGCCGTCCCGTGACAGAACGATCACGTCAGCATTCTTTCCCTGAGTATAACGGTAACGGCCTTTCTCCTTGGCGAAGATGTCGCCCTTGAGATATTGCGTGAGATCACCGGGCATCGGGAACCCCAACTCGGATTTGTCGGGGTTCCCGTAAATCCAAATGTTTCGCTCCATAGGCTGTTCCATCTGAATCTGTCAGCTACCCCTGCCTCTTGATCTCGGCCACCTTCGCCACCGGAAAGCCGATCTCGTCGCCATCAAGCTCGGCGACCGGGGCAACGCCGTGGATGTTCTTGATGAGGTCTTCGGCTGCACCCAGGAATGCCTTAAACGACGACTCTCCATCGCAGCGACCGAGAACGTGACCATCCGGCGTGATGACCATTTCGACGAGCCGTGGCGTGGTCCAGTCTTCTTCCAAGAGGCAACCGAGAATCGCTTGAAAGTGATCGCTGACTTGGACGGCCCGGAGCTTTCGGGCGGCGTCCTGGCGGATTTGGTCGGGTTCACGGATGGGAGAGTTGTCGGTCATGGTTCACTTCTTCACCGCTCGCAGTTCATTGTCACACAGTCGTATGCAACGTCCGCTTCACGAATCCCTGTAGCTCGGTATCGTCGATTGGCTCAGAACTCGCTTGTGGATTGAACGCATGGTGGTACTTCTTCGAGTACCCATTGATGTCTTCAAGGTCTTCCAGAATTGTCTTTGCAGCCGCAAGCGGATCGCTTTGGTCGGCGTCTCGGACACTGGAAAGAAACGTCCCCAGCATCTCACTGTCCTTGACTTGCCCAGGGAACTTGAACTTCAGCCAGTGTTCGAGGAAGGGGCGGATTGTCTGGGCAACATGCCGCCTTTCTCCACGTCCCTCGTTGTAGTAGAGGGACAACAGGCTGTGCATTCGGTGGTACTCACCCATCGTTTCATCTTCAATGTTCCACTCCGACATCACGGTTGAGTCCCGCAGACGAACGAACTGTAGCGTCTTCACATCCTGGGTGTAGTCGCCATCCCACACATCTCGCAAGAACGCTGCATCGTGCGATAGAACAATAACCTGCTTGGCCTGTGATGCGAGGCGATTGATGATCTGCTGAGTGCATGACCGCCTGGAGCGATCCTGGCTCGTAAAGGGATCATCGAAGACGACGACCTTCTCATTCAGCCGTGGGTCACGCTCAACCTGAGCAACAAAGAAGGCGAATGCAAGCGTGCTGCGATCACCGGAACTCAATGTATTCCTAAAAGAATGGCTCGAAATCGGCGTCTTGTCGTCTCCAAGTTCGACTGCCACATTATTGATTTCGATCTGGTACGACGTGCTGGCTGTTCCACCGATGTAACTGCGATTCGTATTGCAAATGCGAAACCCTGCGTGGAAGCGATCCAATAGCTCATTGATCCGCTGTTGGTATTCGACACAAACGGTGGTCCCAAACTCGTCGAGCGATTTCTTGGCCCTTTCCTTCTCGGCTTCGAGTGCCTTTTTGTGAGTCTGCTGCTCGGCGTACCGAACGCAATTGTCTTTTGAGGGAGAATCAAAACGAGCCTTGCGAGCCTTCATCGTCGTCAGTGTGTCACGGGCCGCTTGTGCATTGCCAGCACTCGTGGATGTCTTCTTCGCCTCGACTGATACGTTCGTGTTGGCTACAAATCCGTTGTAAGCGGCGACCTGTTTCGACAGAGCGGCACAACGATCCAACGACGCCTGAAGAGTTGGTGTGAGGTTGCAAGGCTCCAACAGGGATGCGGCTTTCGCCTCTACAAGTGCTGTTGCTGCTTCTCGAAGCGCAACCAACACGGGCCGAACGTCGGCATCGAACGCAAGGTCCGGTGCAGCGGGGACGGCAAGAAATTGCTTCCAAAATTCAACCAACGTCGCATTCGCACCGATTGTGCGCTGAATCCCAAGCGAAACCGTTTCGCCTAGAGATTGAGCGACACGCTCTTTCAGATTGGCGACTGACTGTTTCAGCCCACCATAACCGTCACTGAAAAAAGTACGGTATGCAGAGATCAAATCAAGCGGTCATCGAGAGTTTTGGCGAGAATGCTCTCAAAATCGCTCGGAAGTGATGGGAGCGTGATGGCCTGAAGCAGCCCCTTGGCCTTGATTTCATCGGCTCGTGATTGTGCGACTACCTCGGCCTCTTGAGTCTTGATCGCATCTTCTGCGTTGTCCAGTGGCTCAATCGCAAGGAATAAATCCATCTTCAGCGATTTGGGGAGGACCGCATCGAGTGCGCCCTTGGTCGATGCGATGTCTTTGTTGATCTGGCGAATGTCGGCATCCAGCTTTTCGACTTGTCTGGCAAGGGTAGTCCCGTGTTCGCCGACAATTACCCGGTAGAGATTCTTCTTATGCTCATGCTCGATGAGGTCGCCTGCGAACACATTCTCGTGAATGAAGGTCTTGTCGAAAATAAGCACGTCCGAGAAGGTGGAATCCCATTTGCCGTCCTTATAGCAAAAGGTGGCCCCATTGGCTCGAAGTTGAACAAGCGGTTTGTCAGTGGCTCCCAGGGCGATCCGTCCGGCAATGATGCTTCCGTCGCCGACAACAAGCGATCTTAAAATGTCGCAGAGCGTCGTCTTTCCCCTTCCATTCTCCCCATATACGAGGGTAAGGCGGCGAAATTGGGTGTCGCCTTGGCCTGAACAGTTCAGGAAGCGACCGATTGCACGGATGGCGATAACCTTCTCAATCATGGAATTCTCGCTCTCGGATTGCGCTACGGCGTGGCGATCACCTTCGCCAACAGCGTCTTGATGTACGTTTCTTTGTCGTCCTTCTGAAACAGGACGTGACACTTCTGGAGGTCGGCCTTGGTCATGCCTTCGCCCCACATTGGGATGTTCGGGTACGGCGTCGGCGAGACGATGAAAGAATTCAGCACCACAGCGGGATCGGCAAGCCGGGCTTCGATGTCCTTGATCGTGCGGTAGAACTGGACTTTCGGGTTTGAGGAGCCGTCGTCAAGCTGGCGCAGGCCCTTCGGATCGACGAAGGTGACGTACTGCTTCTTGCCAACCAGCAGCCAGAGAATGAAGTCGGGGTAAAAGTTGCCCGCCTCGAAGAAGCCGATGCCCCGCTTGCTCACGTTGCGGAGCAGGAAAAGCTCTCGGTCCTTGAAGAAGTCCTGGTTGTCGTCGTGGAACTTCTTCAAGTCGAGAACGAAGTCCCGTTCCCCATCGTTGAGCGACACGGGACTGACTTCGATCAGGTTGCTTTTGCTGAGATGCAGCAGCGGCTGGTACAGGTGGTTGCCGAACCAATAGGCCGTCAGATTGCCGACGTTCAACTTCTCCCGAATCTTCTTTTTGTTGATCTCTTCCTTCAGGTCGATCAGACCTTGCTTGATCGTTTCCGCCGATTCGTCAATCAGCAGGCGGTATTCCTGCACGAAGTTCGGATCGCCTTCCTGAAGGTCGTGGTACTCCAGGTGGTCGGCCTCCCACTCCTGCTTCTTGTGCTTGTAGTAGCGGTCGATGTACTTCTTGAGCAGGGCGACGGCGATCTCTTCCCAGCGGCGTACCCGGTCGAAGCGGGTGAACTCCATTTCCGCCGAGGGAATGTAGAGTCGATACCACCGCTTCCCTTCAGGTCGGGGCGCAAGCAGTTTCAGAATGCTTTCACGGGGCAGATTGAGGTTGTACCAAGCCCGCTCGTTCTTGAAGTGCTGCAACTCGAAGTAGATAGCGTCGATGTCCATGAAGGCCAGATGTTTGTCTTCAAACGTGCCTTCCTCCGGGGTGGACAACTCCGTAACGGTGACGACGCCTTTACTCTGCTGCGATTGAATCTTCGGATACCAGTTGAGCGTGATCGGGTGCTTGAGCAGGAAGACGTTCGGCTCGTCCAGGGTGGGCTTCTTTCCCTGCCGCTTGAAGTCCACGCCCTCCTTCAACCGGATGCTCGTGAGCTTCTTCCCGCCCAGGTTCTTGATGACCGGCAGGATGAACTCGATCCGTTCTTCGTTCGATGGCAGCCCTTCGTCCTCCAGGTACTCCTTGAACTGCTGCATGTACTGCGCCCGGATGCCGAAAATGTTCAGCGTTTCCAACAGGCCGATGTGCGGCGGCTTGGCAACGCCGTCGATCCGGATGCTGCGTTTCAGGCACATGCCCAGGCCCTTGAGCCGCACGCCACGCCCGAAAAGCTGAATGATCTCGGAACCTTCCGATTTGCCGACGTTCATCAGGCCCATCGTGCTGACCCGCCAACTATTCCACCCTTCGGTGAACTTCTTCGAGCCGATCAGCACGTTGATCGTCGAATCGTTGGCACTCAGGTTGGCGAACAGCGACCCGGAGAATTCCTTGTCGTCCACGGCCATGAAGTCAGGATGTTCCTCGCACAATTTGCAGAGGCTGGCGGCGTCACCGACGTTGATGAGGCCGAAGGCTTCGTTTTCGCCCAGACGTAGGGCGATCTCTCCATCCGTTCCCTTCAAGTTCAAGACATGCAGCTTGGCCGGTGATGGCGAATTGAACAGCACCTTGAGGATGTTGCCGAACATCTCTTCGCCAGTCTGCTTGGTCTGGCTGAGGTAGCCGAAGGCCGTGGCGAAGATTTCGTTGCCCCGCTGGTCGAGCAGTCCCGGCTTTCCACTCAAGAGCCGGTCGAGCAGCTTTATCGTGTGTCTTTTGTCCTTCACGAACTCGGCCAGGAACAAAAGAATGTCCACGACATCGGAGACTTTTTTCTTGTTCTCTGAACGAACGGCGTTCACGCTCCCGCCCACGAACACCCACAGCGGGTTCTCCAGCAGGAAGGGGCGAAACTCGGCAGGCTTATCCCGATAAAGACGCTGCTGCTGGTAGAAGGCCAGCAGGCACGCAGTCAGATAGAGTCGGCGTTTTTCCTCGTCGGTGTCGTCGGCGAGGTTGAGGATGCGGTAATCCTTCCCGAAGCCGTCCCGGTAGAAATACTTGTACGAGTAGTCGAACAGGATGCACTTGGCGTATTCCTGCTCCAGTGCCTTGTTGCTGCTGGCCTTCATCGCTTGGCCGAAGGTGGCCGAATACTCGAAGGAGAAGCCATGTTCGCAAAGCCTGCGACGAGCATCCATCCACCGACCTGCCTCTTTGCCGCTTGAACCACGGTGGCCTTCATCGACCAGCACGAGGTTCCTTCCCTCGAAGGCGTCGATGGCAACCGTCTTTTCGCCGGTGTCTTCCCGCAGCTTGTGGATGTCGATGATCTCGATGGTCTTGCCCGCAAACAGGGACTTGCCATCCTTCGAGAAGAGATCGGCATCCAAGCCCGCAGCGTGAAACTCAACAAGGTGCTGCTTCGACAGCCCTTCGTTCGGCGTGAGCAGAATGATCCGGTTCAATTCCCGGCCCTTGCCGTGCAACTCCAGGTAATGCTGATACTGAAGGATGTTGACGTGCATCAGCAGCGTCTTGCCGCTGCCGGTGGCGTTCCAGAAGGCGATCTTCCGCAGTTCGGGAAGTTCGTAGGCTGGAATCTTGTCCTTGTCGAGCTTGTCTTCATTGAACTTGGCGACAAACTCATTCAGGTCGTTGAGGAGCCTGTTCGGGTCACGGAAGAATCGGTCAAGGTAGACCTCGGTGAACAGCAGCGACAGCCATTGGAAATACTTCCAGCGAATCGGATCGGGCCGACGCTCATTCAGCCTGAGCGAGTGCCTGACGATGTTCTGGTCGTAACCCAGCAGCACGTCGCCGGGAAACTCTTCCAAGCCGAACAGATGCTCCTTGAAGACGGCGAGGAACTTGTGGTTGTTGTCCTCGTTGAGTCCTTCGAGTTGTGCCGACTTGAATGGCTCGGCCAGTTGCTCAAAACTCTTTTTGTCAAAGAGCCAAAGCATCCACTGAAGAAGCACGAGCTTCTGGTCGAACTTCAGCGGGACTGCCTCTGGAATGAGCGTGGCAGTGTTGGATCGAGATATTCTGCGCTTGGCCATGTTCTTCTCCTTAAACGTCCTGTACGTCGAACATGAGGCGCTGGAATTCTTCTTCGATTAGTCGCACTTTCCAGGTCTGGTCGAGGCGGCGAAGGTTTTCGAGGTTGTTGTCACCGTTGACGTAGAACACGTCGTAGACCATTTCACGAGTGTTGTAGTCCTGCTTCTCGAACCACTTGTCGAGGGCGTCGTTATCCATCTGGTCGATGTTGCGCCACAGAACCAGCACACGGTCGCCGTTCGGTGCCGTCCCTTCGACGACCCGGACGCCACGGATCACGTCGATGTGCTTGACGGTCAGGCCCAGGAGCCAGTTGAAGGTTTCGACCAGATCGACGTTGACCAGTTGCGTCTCTCCGTTGCGCTCGACTCGCAGCTTGTATTCGTCCGGGTTACGGAATGCTTCCACATTGAGGAGTGACTGACTACCACGGCTTTCCACGTCGAGCATGTAGGAGAGCGTGTACGACTCCCGCATTTCGGCGTCGGCGTTGAGGAACATGCCTTGCTGGTCGGTGCGTTTCAATTCGAGGTTGTTGAGTGCGTCCTCATAAGATTCGAGACGGATGTACTTGAAAGCATGGCTGATCCCGTTTCGAGACGTTGGCTTCCCCTCCTTCCAAGCATCGGAATGGATGTTCTTTTTGAGTCGTGGGATGAGAATCGTATCGAAATATGCACCACTCTCACACAAGTAGTACCGACGTTCTTTCTTGTCCTGTCGGGCAAGTGCGATGGCCGCTTCGCCAGTGGTTCCAGAACCTGCAAAGAAATCCATGCAACTACTTGCTCCAATCAACTGGATGCAGCGTTGTACCAAGCGGGTTGGCTTTGGCGTAGAAAAAGGCGGCTCCGGGTGGAACAAGTCTTTAAGATGAAGCGTAGCCTCCTTGTTGTCTCCCACTTCGTTGCGTGACCACCATGTATTTGGAACGACGCCATCCTGCGCCTCTGAAAGAAACGCCTTCAGCATCGGACGGCCTTCGCCAGAAATGCCGAAAGTGATTCTGTTGTCGAGCAAAAGCCTCTCGTACTCGGTTTTGGAGCATCGCCAGTACCGGCCAGGGGGCGGTGATACCGTCTTACTTGCTGGCGTGGTGATTTGGAATATGCCAGCCGAATACGGCTTGCTCGCTGACAAGTCCTGCGCACGCCACAGTCCACGAGGGTCGTCATCGGGATTCTTGTATGCTTTCAGTTGTTCCTCAGTTCGAGGTTCGAGATGCACCTGTAAACTCGCAATGTCCTTTGCGTGCATCAGGACATAATCGTGCATGTCAGAAACAAACTTCGCTGTGTTGTTTGAAACGTAGCGTTTCTGCCACACCAAAGTCGCAACGAAGTTGTCTGGGCCGAATATTAGATCGGTAAGAAGTCGAAGTCGGGCATGTTCCACGTCATCAATTGTTTGGAACAGCGCAGCCTTTGATGTGAGGAGAGAGCGACCCATTTCAATACGGTCGCTAATCATCGACGCCCAGCTTGAATGCTGAAAGCTGTCCTTGTAAATAAAGACATCAATTCCAGTATTGTATGGCGGGTCGATGAACACGCAGTCGATCTTCCCTGCCAAGCACTCTTGCGCAAGAGAAAGAAAATGGAAGTTCTCCGAGTAAGCCAACGTGCCAGCACAAGAATCGCTCACCGATTCCATAGACGATACGAGACCATCAACAAAGCGACGTGAGAAGAATGCTGTATCAAGGACAAGGTAAGGTAAGGCTTTCAAGAACTCGACCTTGAGCGGCTTCGAGTACCCTGGTTGATTCAAGTCCTTTTTGATCTCGTCAATGGCGAACAGCCGCACCCACTCTTCACGTTGGGCGTCGTTCTTGGCGATCTCCGGGTAAAGCTCCTCTGGCACACGGTCGAGCGTGATGCAGTAGTTCGTCTCGATAACGAACTTCTTCTTCAGCCAGAGTTTCTTCTGGAAGTTCTCCAGTTGTTCAAGGAACTGGATAATCTTGTGGGCGATGCTGCGGATCACCTTGATCTGGCTGAGGTATTGCTCCACCTTCGGGGCCGACTCGTGTTCGATGTCGTCCAGGTGCATGACTTCGTTCTTGATGAAGAAGTCGAGTTCCCGGCACAGGAAGCCGCCCAGGTCTTTGTGGATGAAGTAGTCGAACGTGTTGCGGGCCGTGTACTGCGTCAGGTGCTTTTCCAGCACCGTGCGGTCCCGTCGCTTGTCGGTCGGTGCGAGCTTGCCCAACTCCTGCGCCCACGATTCAAAGCCCGGAGTCTGGAGAACGGCGTCGATGGACTGCTTGTTCAGATCGTCTTGTTTCGCTTTGGCGTCAAGAGGGCGATACTCAAACTTGATGAAGAGTTCGCCGTTTTCTTCGGACAGAGGGTTCTCAGCCAGAACGAAGCGGCGTTCCTTGCCCTGCGCCGCCTTGTTGTTGTCCTGCTCGGTCGATGCAGCCACCAGATGCACCCGAACCCGTTTGCCACCGGCGATCTTGAAGGTGTAGTCTCGGAACGTTTCGCTGCTCTTGACGTAATACTGGTCAGCGTTGGCCCAATGCAGCTTGACCTCTTCGCCCTCATAGGGGATGGCGTAGACGCCTTCCTTGTACCGACGCTGCGAGATGAAGTCCCCCTCGCTGTAGTAGCGGCGGAAGAAGTTCGTGAGATGTGAGAAAACTTCGTTCTCCAGGGCCGTCACGTCCACGGCTGATTCGGCGAGTCGCTGTCGGAGTTCCTTGACCTTGGCGGTGGATTCGGGATCGACGCCCAGGCTGCGGGCCTGTTCGATAGTCGTGTCGAGATCGGCTTGCAGGACCGATTTATCCGCCGACTTGT
>Ga0163153_10004024_pt1 | contig 18902 bp, 11 predicted proteins | sample OliLakLV19MP6IB1_FD_148629 | JGI IMG/M metagenome (GOLD analysis project Ga0163153, IMG submission 148629) | Freshwater microbial mat bacterial communities from Lake Vanda, McMurdo Dry Valleys, Antarctica - Oligotrophic Lake LV.19.MP6.IB-1 | ecosystem: Environmental > Aquatic > Freshwater >... | reverse complement strand
GGTAAATACAAAAAAACAACAAAAACACAAAAAATGTTTTTTTGTATTAGATTTAATTGTAAATTCGCCAAATATTAAAACAATTTATTTAAAATGAATCATATTGAAAACATATTGACCAATCTAGAACTGTACAGGGGAGATCTGCACAAAGGAGATTGGCACAAGGTTTTTGATGTGAGGCTAGCCAGCAATATTGATCCTCGGTTCAACCTGTACGCTGTATTTTGCTTTGAAGGGAAGCCCCTGATGCTTTTTTTCGACAACCCAGAAGAAGAATCAGAACGTGACCTTCACAAGTGGATCTGGAATCTGAATGAAAGCCCCGTCGCTGTAGTGGTGAACGGCCAGACAGTAGATGTGCTCAATGCTTTTGACATGGACGCGGAGTCGAAACTGTTGAAGAGGTTGATAGATAGCCAAGAAATTAACAACTGTTTTAATTACTTAAAAGTCGTCAGTGGTGAAACTTGGGGCGAACTCCGTGAAAGACTCGCTTACTCCAACCGGGTAGATTTCAAGTTGCTTGACAACTTGGAGCAAGTGCGCAAAATCATAGTACAGGAGTTGAAAAACCGAGGGGCAGCAGAATATGCATACCGGGTAGCCAATGCATTGATTGGCAGGCTTTTGTTCATTCGATACTTGATTGACCGAAGAGTAAAAATTCACTTTGGAAACTATCCCGATCAGCGACTGACAAACGACGACCTTATTGGCATCCTAAACAGCCCCAAATCTACTTTTGCACTGTTTAAGCACTTGAAAGAAGCGTTCAACGGCGACCTTTTCCCCTTTATTGATATAGAAAAGGAAGGCGCAATACTGGATGCAAAATTGCTCCAAAACTTCGTCCGTTTGTTCAGAGGTGACAACATAGGGAGCGGCCAACTTTCCTTGTTCCCGCTGTACGATTTTTCGGTTATTCCTATAGAGTTTGTAAGCAACGTCTATGAACACTTCATCGGCACAGACGAGGCTGAAAAAAAGGAAAAGGCAGGAACCCAGCAACGGAAGCAAGGCGCCTACTATACGCCTAAGTTTTTGGTGGACTACGTTTTGGAGAAAACGGTGGTTGTGCATTTAAGTAGCGATGCAACTACTTATAGCTGCCTGGTGCTAGACCCTGCTTGCGGCTCAGGCATTTTTTTGGTGGAAACGCTGCGCCGCCTCATTTTGCGCTACCAAACCTTGAACCCTGATTATCAACAAGATGCCAAGAAATATAAAGATGCATTACGCCAATTAGCCTGGGACAATATTTTCGGAATTGACATTGACGACAATGCCGTTGACATCGCCATCTTCTCTCTTTACATTACGCTGCTTGACTACCAGACTCCTGCAGACATCGAGACATTCAAGTTTCCGGAGTTACGGGGCAGGAATTTTTTCAAGGCGGATTTTTTCAACGAAGGCCATGCCTTTAATCAACTGAAAACACTCTCTTTTGACTTCATTATCGGAAACCCGCCGTGGGGCAAAACAGAGGGGAAAGAAGTTTATGCTGCTTACTGCAAGAAGCGAGAGAAAAGAGAAAAGACCATCATAGGTGCCAGCAACAAGGAGGCTGCCCAGGCATTCATGCTCCGCGTAAGTGATTTCGCACCTATGTCCAATACACACATTGCACTGGTAGTTACGAGTAAAGTGCTGTACAACCTGCAAGCAAAGGATTTCAGGTCTTACTTCCTGCGGCATTTCCTCTTAGACGAAGTGCTGGAGCTCTCCCCGGTACGGCATCAGGTTTTTGATAAAACCTCATCCGGTAAATCCAAGTCGAAAGCCATTGCTCCTGCAAGCGTCCTGTTCTACCGTTGGGCGGACGGTGCGGAAACGAGCGAGAACCCAGTGCAGCACAACGTACTAAAACCCAACATCTTTTTTCGGCTTTTCAAGCGCTTTGTTTTTGAAAAATACGACCGAAAAACTGTGTCGCAAGGGCGATTTTTGGAGCATGACTGGTTGTTCAAATTGCTGGTGTATGGGAACGTGCTGGATTTTCATTTGATGCTAAGGTTGTTGAAGTACCCTACTATTGGAGAAGAAATCAACATCCGAAAAGAAGATTTTTTAGAACCTAAACAGGGCCTTAAACGAAACGATGAAGATATAAAAAAGAAGATAGATACTACTGACTTGATTGGATGGGATTTTCTGGATACCCGAAAAAAAGAATTACAACAGTTTTTTATTTGCTCTAAACATAATCCTTGGGAACTCCGTGAGGTTAGTCAATTGCCATCAAGGGAGGCGTTTTCCCCTCCTATGCTGTTGATTACCGAAGGCATAACCGGCGAATTGAGATCAAACTCAGCGGTCTGCTATAAACCTCTTGTATTTACTAGTTCGATTAAATCTATCAAAGCAAAAAGCAATGACGGCATCTCTTTGTTACGCAACTTTTGTGGCTTAATAAACTCCAGTCTTTTTGGTTATTATATGTTGATGAAAGGTAGCTCTGCGGCCATAGAAAGGGAACAAGCGCACGACGAAGAAACCTTTGGATTTCCTTTTGTAGAATCCTCCAATATTTCCTTATTAGTTGAGCAAATTGAAAAAACCAAGCAAGATATTTTTGAAAAAGGTGATTTGCCACGTACGGAAAGCCTACATTTGAAGACACATCAAGAGCATTTGGCAAAAGCATTGGATGCAGAAGTTGTCAAAATATTTTCGCTTTCCGAGGAAGAAAAAACCCTGCTTCAATATGCTCAAGATGTTTCAATTTCCATCTTTAGGCAAAAAGAAGACAGCCCAGCGCACAAAAAGTTAACAAACAATGCCCCCCTGCTCACCGAATACGCCCAAGTCTTCCTCGACTATTTCAAACCCCGCTTCACCAACCACCTCGGAGCGGAGATTTTCCAGTCCGAATATTGCATCGCTGTCCGCATCTATAACACCGATGAGCGGGCGCAAGAACCTGTGGTTTTCAAAAAAAACCAGACTTTCCAATCTATTGCCGACCTGTTTTTCGGTCAGAGTTTTGAGCGCGTCACCGACGAGTTGTTTATCCAGAAAGACGTACGTGGCTTTGAGCGGAATGCTTTTTACATTATCAAACCGAACGAACGCAAGTGCTGGCACAAAGCTGTTGCCTATTTAGACGCTTATGAGTTCGGAGAAGCCATCGAACGCCTTTGACTGCATGGAAAATCCATCATCTGGCAACATTGATACGACTTTGGGCGGCTACCATAACGTCGATTTTTTTGATAAGACTACTTATCAAAGCCCCTTGTTGAGTATCCTAAATGGTATTATTCAAGCGTTTGAAATGATGTTATCTGACACATATTCATCCTTTGATAATAACGAAGATATCATTACCGCTCGGTTAGTAGAAGATTTTTTAGAAGATGATGATATGCAGTCGGTGCTTGAACTAAAAAAATACAGGTTTGTCCCGGAGCCCGCTGCGTATGATCAACAATATAACCAAATTGGATATTCCGACATTAGAGTTATTATGACCCATCGCGTAGGTGCTTTTGATACTACCAAAGCTGATTACATCATTGAATGTAAAAGGCTTGATGGAGGAAGGCATCTTAATTCTGAATATGTAAAAAAAGGTATTTGTCGATTTGTGGAAGAGAAATACACCTCGAAAAATGTCCATAAAACTTCAGCAATGTTGGGCTATGTTGTAACTCCTTCAGAAATTTCCGCATGTGTTAGAGAAATCAACCAAATTGGCCAAAAAGGAAGTATAGCCAATTTTACTGAGCCACTAACCTTTTTCTCTATTCGCCAAGGATTTGAGTTTTCCTACTACTCAGAGCACAATACCATCAATGGTAACACAGCAAAAGTGTTCCATGTACTATTTGATTTAAGCCCTAAAATAACACGATAAAATTAAGTGTCATTTAATGTTAGCGAAGGGTGGATATTGGTTAAACCCCAGCCAAATCTCACTTCTCTCACCTCTTTTTCTCTTCCGTGTAATAAAACCCCAGTTGCTGCCTTAAATCAGCGGGCAGATCAGGCAGTTCCGAGCGTGGAATCAGCAAAGTGCTAATATTGTGTAAATCGCTGAAAATGTGGTGTTTCACTGCGGTAGCGTGCAGGTAATCGTGGCCGGAGGAGCCGCCGGTACCAATTTTTCGGCCCAGCATCCGCAGCACCATTTGCGCGTGGCGGTACCGCCAGCTCGTGAACAGTTCGTCAATGTCGATCAGGCTGCGCAGCAGGTTGAAAGGCAGGTGCAGAATCGGTTCATCGCGGTACAGGTTGATAAACAGTGCGGCTACGGTAGCCTGGTAAGACAACCTGAGTTTGCCTTCCTGTTGCAATTGCCGATGTACCGCCGGATCGAGTACCGACTGGAAATACGTGTCCGTGCTGCCCAGCATCCGCAGGCGCATTTCTTTCTCCTGTTCGTCTAAGTAAGCTGTTGCGCGAATGGCTTGTTGCTCGCGGGCAAGCATATTGTCGACAGCGGTGCGGTAATGCGCGAGAAATTCAAATTTGCCGAACTGCAAAAACGGCGTGCGTTCCAGCCATTCCTCCACGACGCCGAACAGGGTGTCGCCGCCGCTCAAATGCGCCAGTTCTTCCTGTTGTGTCTCAGCAAAATCGGAAGCGTAGTGCTTATTGTTGTAGGTAATTCGTTCATTTTCAGGCAATCCCAGCATGGCTTCTACTTTGCGGAACTGGAAACTCTGAAAACCCGAGGCGGGGAACAGATAATTGCGGAAATCGAGAAAATCCAGGGCGGTCATGGTTTCCATCACCTGTATTTGCTGAATCAGCAGTTTTTCGATCTCCACGACCCGGCTGAGCCTGCCCACCGCCGTGCCAATGCTGCGCTCATCGACGTTGTCGCCTTTAAACATTCCGATGACCGACTGTACTTCGTGGGATATTTGTTTGAACCACAATTCGTACACCTGGTGCACAATGATGAACAACATTTCCTCGTGCGCCGGCGACTTTTCCAAGTCGGCGCTGCGCAGTTGCTGCGCACCCAGGATTTTGTCTAATTGCAGGTACGTGTGGTAATGGATGGTGGCATACTTTTGGTCGGACTTAGGCATATTGTTGTTTTTGGCGACAAAAGTAGGCATTTTCAAAGGACAACTCGGAATAGGGGTTGTGTTAAAAGGCCCAGCGGGCCTTTTAACACAACCCCCTCAACTTACCCTTACTTATTCGGCACGTTATTCGGGTTCAACAGGTCGTAGAACTGGTCGATCTTCGGCAAAATAATAATCCGGGTACGGCGATTCATAGAACGGCCCGCCTCGGTGTCGTTGCTTGCCAGTACATTGTATTCCCCGCGTCCGGCAGCGATCAGGCGATTGGGGTTGATTTTGAAAGAAGTCTGCAAAGCCCGCACCACAGAGGTTGCGCGTTTCACACTCAAATCCCAGTTGTCGTCCATACAGGCATTTTTAATCGGAAGATTGTCGGTGTATCCTTCCACCATTACTTCCAGATCGGGGCGGGATTCAATAATTTTTGCGATATTTCCCAGCACTGCATTGGCTTTTGGCGTGAGGTTGGCGCTACCGCTCTGGTAGAGCATTTTATCGGATAAATTGATGAATACCACCGTTTTGTCCACTTTCACATCCACGTCTTTGTCTTCGATCCCGTCTTTCAAAACGCCTTTCAGGTTGACTGCCAGCGCCAGGTTGATAGAGTCCGCTTTGGTTTTGGCGGCTTGCAGCAGGTGGATATATTTATCCTTCTTTTCCAATTGGGAGAGTGTTTCCTTGATGTTGTCGCTGGCAGACTGGGACAAAACCGTCAGATCGCCTACCTGGGTCAACTGTTTATCCCGTTGTGCTTTGATGTCGGCAATTTGAGCCTTCAAATCCGCAATTTGTTCTTCACGCAGGCGCAGGGTGGTTACGTTGCCGTTGATGTCGCCCCGGAGCCTGTCCCGGTCTTTTTCACAGGTCGAAAGTTTCTCCATCATGGCATTCAGGTTTATGCCACATGTGCCAAGGTCTTTATTGGCAGCCTCCAATTCGGCTTTCAGGGATACAAATTTCTTTTTGGTGACGCATGAGCTCATGGTCAGTCCGACACATAGAAAAATAATGATTTTTGTTGCTGTAATTCGCATAGACTTGATGATTGAAAAGATTTAAAATAAATTCATCGGGTTTTAGATGGATGCTTTGGGGGGATGCCTGCGGAACGTCCGGTTTTACGTTTTTATTTTGGAGGCGTTCTTTTTTCGGGGGTAAATAATCGTTTTGAATGTTGGTTGATGATCCGGCAGATAAAGCAGCCGGTACAGCAGCCGGTACAACAAATCAACGCTGGTACAAGGTTTTGATCGGCACGTCGATACCGAATGCAAGAAATGTTCGGGAAGATCGGAAACTGATTTCCTTGTCATCCATGACGCGGAATTGTGCGCCTGTCTGCCAGCCCACGCCGAGGTAGAACGGAGATCGTTGTATGTTCCAATGCAATTGTAATCCCGGTTTGAATACGTTTTTATAGGTCAGTTTATACGCGCCGAATGCGTCCTCCGATTCCAAACGGTAGGTCATCAAGGCCCCGAGATCGAGCAGGGAAACGTGCAGGCTGAACGATTGCGGGTGTTTTTTACTGGAAGCGCCCAACAATCCGCTGACGGTAAATCCAACCGGCATTGTAGGCGCCAGCACCGTGAAATCCGATTGCAGGTTTTGATCCTGCGGCGAGCGCTCCCAAAATTCCCGGCCTGCCGAAGCCCCTACATAAGCATTGATGCCGACTGTGATGGCATGTGTGCGTTTGGTGCGGGAACTACCGGGCGGATCGGCTAAGCTTTTGAGCAGGTATTCCACCTGATCTTTCGTTCTGGCATCCACCAGTCCTGCAATAAAATCGCCGTTTTCTTCAAAAAACCGGAGTAGTTGGGAGCGTTCCGCAGTGGGTTTGCGCTGCCCGAACTGATGGCTGAGGGTGGTCAGCAAACGCAGCAGCGAACTGATAGCCGAGCGGTTTTCGCCGGTTTCGAGGTAGTACAAAAAATTCATGCAACGCTCCGAAATATCAGGCAGCCACTTTAATGAAGTATCGCGTACAACCAGCGGCGTATAAGACAGCGGTTTATCGGGATTGGCAAACAAGGGCAGTTCCAGTACCCGGTTGAGCGACTGCAGGGCGACCGTTATGGTCTGGAACAGGCGCATCGAGTCCGGTTTTGCATCCGTATTGATGCTATCCTTCTGCGTTTGCAGGCGCAACAAATCCTCCAGGGTGAGCCGGGTCAACTGGGCAATCCCGTCTGGCGACACCAGGCCTACGTCCTTGATCCGGCTCATGCGCTGCTGAAGCAGTCCCATAGAGATTTGCCGGAGTTGGGGTTCGTACAATACGCTGTCCAAGGCCTTCAAACTCATCAGGCCCTGCGGCGTTTGTACAACATAGAGCAAGTGCGACATGATTTCAGTCAATTGCAGCATGGGCCGGGTATTTTTCCAGGCATTCTGCGCGCGTTCGGCTTGCAGGTGGTCGAGTTGATCCAGGTCTTTTTGCAGTGTTTGCAACTGCTCGCTCAGGCGATTTACTTTTCCAAGTATTTGATCGCTGGGGCGAATATCCTGTTCGCGGAGCAGGTATTTTTGGAGCGGACTTCCAATGGCCTGCAAGGGCTGCTCTGTTGCTAAACGTTGTTCCAGCAGTTTCAATCGTTTTTCCGTTTCAAACAACTTTTCGCGGCGCAGGCGCAGTTCTTGCACTTTTGTGTACCCGCCAAAATCAATTTCCGTAAAATCTGCGGCAATGGACTCCAGTATCACTAAAGGTTGCAGATTCCGGGCATCTACTTTCCCCGACCAATGCTTGCGCGTGTCAATAATCAGTTGTTGCAAAGTCTGCCGTTGCACATCCGTAGCCCGAATCTGCTGCTCCACACTCAACGTATCAAAACTCGTTTGCCAAGCGTCCACAGCCCGTTCGTAGGCGGCCAGATCGGATTGCCAGCGCTGTAAAATAGCCGTAATTCCAAGGTTGTTGTACAAATTTCCGCCCAGGTTCCGGGTCAGTTCGAGGCCTGCAATACGCCAGTTCAAGGCGGTACGCGGCGGATCGAAGAAACGGTCATACGATTCGAAGGTGTTGTAAGCAGACAAGGTAGCCGAATCGAGTGACCCGACAAGCAACTGCGGCAACAGGTTCAGGTCGAAACCAGAACTCGTGTCGGCATTGCCGATCAGCACCTGATAAGAATACAGCGGGTTGGCCAAATGTCGCGTTCTGTCTGGTGCAAGCGGCGCGCCGGGATGCGACTTTTGCAGCGCCGAAATGCGGTTTTCAAGTTCCGTTTCCGCATCGTCCAGGTCAGTGTATATAAGGTTCAACTGCCGGATAAATTCCGCCGTGGAAGTCACCACCTGCCGGTAAGCCACTGTGGATTCGGCAGTGCTGGCAAGTTCAAAATTCAGGTTGTGGCCCGCCGCCTGGTAACGTTGGTACAGATCGCGGTGTACGACGGGGAACACTTCTGACAAGGGCGCTTCATGCGCAAGTCCGAAAATCGTGTACGCCGTCAGCAGGTTATAAAAAACAGGATCCTGCTGTAAATCGCCGAAATACTCATCTTTCAGTAACAGTTCGGGAATCGTAATGCTCAATCCTTTCAAATCTAAGTAAAATGCCTCCCGCAATCCCTCCAGAAACGACTGAGAATACGTGATGTTGGGGTTGTTATACTGCGATCTTACATTGGGAAACAGAAAACCGACCTTTGGAACTTTTTTGTCGAGCAGGTTTTCAAAAAAGGAGATAGCCACTTCCTGTTGCGCTCTTTCCAGGATAAACTCGAACAATCCGCGCAAAACCGCTTCTGTATTCAACGCGTTCAAAGATGGCGGCGTTTGTACCCTGTCGGCAGCGGCCCGTATAGCCGTCGGATTTTGCAGGGGCGGTAAGGGGCTTTTCCGCATCGATTGTTGCACGGACAGAAATTCGACGGGCGAAACGGCCGCCCCGCTGTACATCAGCGAACTGATGCGCGTTCTTTCGGGCGTTTGTATTTGCGTCCAAACAGCCGATTGAGTAGCATCCACCGGTGCGAGGGCGCGCATTGCGCTGTCCTGACCGGGCGTAACGATGCCTTCCAGCAGGGGATTGCTTTTGATCCGGTCGAGCAACCAACTGGCATCTACGTGTTCGGGGGCAGTTATCTGAGTAGGTTCGTCGTACAGGAACAAAATGAGCAAAGCCTGCCGGGACGCAGCAACGCGTTGCTCATTTGATACCGAGTCATCCTGCATAGTACGCAATGCGCGCAGAAGATTCCGGCTGTCATCGAGCAGGTTTTGCGCCGGCAGCATTACGGACAAGCCACAAAAAAGTATAAAAACAAACAATCGAATCATTGGCATGGATAAGCAGTTGAGGGGCATGGTGACTGGAAAACCTTGAAAATCAGGGAAAAACGAATGGCTATGCCTGTGGTAACTTCGTTTGAATAAAATCGCTGAGCTTACTATAATTCGTTTTGAACGCGTCTGTTGTTTCCGTTGCAGAAATTAAATCGCCCAATCGTTTGATGATAATCACATCGGTCTGTTTACTGACAATCAAATCCGCTTTGAGTTTTTCGCGATAGGTAACTACCAAAGGGTCTTGCCGGGCCTGTAAGGTCTGAAATTGGGTATCCTGCGTTAAATCCTCGCCTGCGAGTGCAAAACTCCGCAGACGTATTCCGATTTGCTGGCGGGTCAGCCGCAAGGCGTCCAGCACCTGCAGGTTCATACCCGAAGTAGCGGGGCCAGCATCCACAGATTCTAATCCGGGGTTCAAAATATTCGATTCCAGCAACTGGAGCATCTTCCTGATTTTTCCGGTCACGCCATCCAAATGACTGCCGTCCACACTCCCCAAAACAATAATCTGCTCCACGATCGGTTCGCTGTCGGCATCCACGTTATTCGACCAGATATCCGGTTTGTTCAGGACCGTAAAAATGCGGTCCATATCTTTTTGGAGCGCTACGATGTCTGCATTAACCGACCCAAGCGCTGTTTTTGCCAGGTTAAATTTTTCGGTACAGATGGTTTGGGTGTCTTTGACAAGAGACTGCAAAAAGGCGTTTGAATTTGCCATGATTCACGTTGGGTTTTAATAATGCCCGAAAAGTAGGCGAAATATTGTTAAAATCGTTTAAAAAAACATCCTTTTTTTTAACGAAAGTAAAACAACAGCCGCCGTAACCCGGCCCGGGAGCCTGTCGTCTGGCAGATACATTACTTAACACCAAACCGATTTTATCCGTGACCAATCAAGAAGTTCTGCAGCTGCCCCAACCCAACCCGACGGAGCATACCTACGCCGTTGCTTTAAGCCACCTGCGCTTGCGCATACAGGAAATTTCCCCGCTCGACGACCATGACTGGGCTTTGTTGACAGACAAAATCAGCTGGGAGGCTCAACCCAAGGGCGCCTTGTTACTCCGCCCGGGCCAGGTCTGCGACCAGGTCCGTTTTCTGCACACCGGCACCGTGATTTACTACGAAAGTATCAATGAAGAAATGCAACTTGAACAGGTGGGGTGGATTGCTCAACCCACCGAAATGGTGATTGAAATCAACAGTTTTTTTCAGCGTTTACGTACTCAGCAACACCTGAAATGTACCGTCCCCTGCGAATTTCTGACCATACGATACGAGGATTTACAGGCGCTGTATGCCGAAAGTGCGGCCTGGAACACCGCCGGCCGCCGCCTGACGGAAGCCTACATGCTACTGATAGCCGAACGCACGTACTTCCACCTGTTAGACTCCGCCAGTGAAAAATACCGCTACTTCAGTGAGCGTTTCCCTGAAGCGCTGCAACTGGTTTCACAAAAGCACATCGCGGCTTTTTTGCGCATCCGGCCCGAAACGTTGAGCCGACTTAGAAAGTCGTCAGTCCGAAGTCGTTAGTCCGAAGTCCGGTAGAGTGCGAGTCCGAAGTGCGAAGTCATCAGTCCGTAGAGTGCGCCGTTTCACATTCAGGATTCCAAAACATGATGCGGCACACTCTACGGACTTCGGACTCGTACTGACGACTTCGGACTTTCTTGACATGCGTCAATTGCCCTTTCAACCCTACTGACACCACCTTTGCAATAGTTATAGTCAAGTTTGAGTGGTTTGGAACGGTTTGATGGTTAGAAGTCTTCGCTTTCAAGCACTTGTACCAATCTTTCGTTCAAAACCACTTTGCGTTCACTATATTCACAATTAACAACTCACATTTCCGATTATGAAAAAGTATTTTTTTGCTCCCTTACTGCTTCTCGCAGCCATCATCCTTACCACCGCCAACGCCTGTAAAAAAGACAACACTGACACCACCGATCCGGCAGTGGCTACCGCTGTCCAGGCGCTTCGGAGCCAGCAACTGATCAATTCTTCCTTCGGAATCGCCCTGCACGGCGCCGAAAAAGCAAACGGTTTGGTGAATCAAAGCGCTGAAGATCGTTGTAGCGCTGTAACGGTTTTTCCAGCCGATTTAACCACTTTCCCTAAAACAATCACCGTCGATTTCGGCAACGGCTGTACCGATAGCGACGGCAAATTCAAAACGGGTAAAGTAGTGGTCACCGTAGGTAAAATCTGGGAAGCCGATACGGAAGTGTCCATCCTGTACGACAACTACACCGAAGACGGCGCGCAATTGTCCGGCAGGTTTACACTGAAAAACCAGAGCAACGCAAACGCAGGCGTTTTCTCCATCGTCGCAGAAGACATTAAAGCGGCTGATACACAAGGCTTTACGCTGGATTACAATGCAGTGCAGACGTTTACGCAGATCGCAGGACACCCGACCTGGTGGGACTGGAACGACGATGTGTATGAAATCACAGGTACGATACAATCGGTGCTGACCAATGGCGAAACGGTGGACTGGACGATCCAGAATCCGCTGACCAAAGCCAACAATTGCGCCTGGGTGAGCGAAGGCATAGGCCTGCTCAATATCAATGGCCTGGATGTCGGCGTCAACTACGGCAACGGTTCCTGCGACAACAAAGGAACGCTGACGATCAATGGTCAGACGTATGAGGTGACGCTTTGATGCGATAGCAGGCTTTGAGCGGTTGTGTCACAAGGCCCAGCGGGCCTTGTGACACAAACACTGCCGCTGTACGCAGACATGGTACCCAATGCAGTCGGTTACTGTGAAATTTATGCGTACTCAATTTGTTTTTCCCTCAATTTCTTGTTTAGGTGAATCAGACACATTTATATTAGAGCCGTATATTATACGTCCTGATAACAAACGTCTAACTCCTCTTCATCTCTACCATGAAAACATCTTCTATCCAGATTTATGTCGCTTTATCCATTGCACTGGTAGTGCTTTTAGGGGCAAACAGCAGGGAAATTCCGCACTTTTTCGACCTCATTCTCCCTGCAACAAGTAAGGCGCCCATGACCTTCGAAAGCGCCCATGCCAACATTCAAATACCCGTTCCGGATGCAGAAAGCATCGACTGCAAAAACGGCAGAGAACACAATGTGCAGGTGCCTGCGGAACTGTTTCTACAGGATTATGAAAAGGTTTTATACGATTTTATACTGCGAAGGAAATATGTCGACCTGAACTGGTGCGTCGACAAACGGGTACGCGATACCGGCCCCTGGGTAGAAGAAACCTATTACGGGGTGCATCCCGCTGTGCGGATTTATTATTCGCCGAGTATGATGTACTGGCTCACTGGCGACCCCGATTACTGGCAGGAAGGCAAACAATCGGGCAAAGCGCCTGCGAAAACGCCCCGGGCAGGCGCAGTACCGGAAGGTGCCATGATCGTGAAAGAGATGTTTATGCCGCCCGCAGAAATTTATTCGGAACTACAGGAATTGATCCAACAAAACGAAGCCGCCGCCTGCAAAGACGAAGCCGTATATGAAAAACTGCTGAGCCGCCTGATAACGGCCTGGACGGTCATGGTAAAAGCAGGAGACCAGGCGCACGACGGCTGGTTCTGGGCAGGGCCGGGCGCTCCAAGGATGGTGGCCGGCAAACTCCAGACCATCGAGGAAGCCATCGCCGGACAATTAGACGATTACAGCAATATGCCAGGCGCGGGGTTCGGGCAAACCTGTATCCGCTGTCATGCTTCCGCCGAAGACGATCTGACTTTCAGCGCCTTGAAAAACATCAAAGGTTTTTTACCCGGCGAAAACCTGCTCTCGTTCAGGGTCGACAACTCCTGGCGCAGAAAAGCCTATTTTGAAAACTACCCGCTGAGTTTGCTGACCCAAAACCAGGAATGCCTGCGGGATTCGGTTGCCCGGCAACTTTTTGAATTGCCTGCGCCGCTGCGGCCTTTTTCGACACAGGAAGACCCCGCATGGGAAGAATTTATGCGTTTTCACCTGCCGCCTTCCGATCCCGTGGCAAGCGCTATGGATATACGTCCCCTGCCCGGTATCAATCCGGCTTTTGCGGCGACTTTTCCACCACTCGCCGTGAACAGCACCAACGTGAAAGGATTTCCCATGCAATTTGCCGACCATGTGGTGCCGGGCAAGAAAGTGGAACAATTTATCACTTCCGACAACTGCACCGGCTGCCACGGCGGATTGGGCGGTAACCCATACGATGTAGCCATGTTTTTGCAAACCGGCCCCAATTACGGCGACGGTTACAATGTGTCGGAATACGGCGAATGGCGCTGGTCGCCCATGGGTCTGGCCGGCCGCGACCCGATTTTTTATGCGCAATTAGAAAGTGAAATGGCGCTGTTGGAAAAAGATGCCAAAAAAGGCGGCTTGCTGAAAGGCTCTTTAAAAGAAAATCAGGAACAGATCACCAATACCTGCCTGAGTTGCCACGGCTCCATGGGACAGCGCCAACTGACCATCGACGCCAAAACAGACAAAACCCTGAACCCGCTTTTCAAAGTCGATTATGTGTACCTCACGGAATTGCTGTCTGCCAAAACACCCAAACCCGACCATTACCAATACCATAAATACGGCGAACTGGCCCGCGAAGGCATCAGTTGTATGACCTGCCACCACATGATCGCACCCGACGCAAAGGCGGTGATGGACTGGCGTCCGGATCAGCCGAACTGGATCACGGGCGACACGCCCAAAGAACTCGCCTATTTCCTTTTTCACAACACCACCGGCAGGCCGAATACCGGGCCGGCAAATGAAGTGGTCGGGCCATTCAACGATGTAAAAACCCTGCCGATGGTAAACGCCCTGGGGATCACACCCAAATACGACGCGTTTATTCAGCAGTCGCAGATGTGCGGCGTTTGCCACACCATCAATTTGCCCAATATCGGCATGAAAAAGGACGAATTCCCGGTGCTGACGGCTTCCGAATCCAATCCGGCGCTTAGGCCTTATGCCCATACCATCGAGCAGGAAACCTTTCTGGAATGGCAAAACAGCCGTTTTTCCAATACCGTCAACGGCCAACCCGCAGCAGGATTTAAAAGTTGCCAGGACTGCCACATGCCGGGCGGTTTTGAAAGCCTCGACGGAAAAATCAATATCAAACAACTCAGCACAAAAATCGCCACCATTCAGGATACCGATTACCCGGAAGCAGAGCACCGGGCACCCGATGCGGATATTCAGATGATGCCGCGTTCCAATTACAAACGCCATGAACACGTCGGTTTGAATGTGTTCATGCTGGAAATGTTCAACCAGTTTCCCAATATCCTCGGCGTCGCCAAGCAGGACTATATGACTTCCGCCAAAACCGGCAATGCCTTAGCCATAGAAAACATGGTCAGACAGGCCGAAAAAGCAACGGTCGACCTCGATGTAAATGTAACATCGCTACAAGGCAACCAACTGACCGTCGATGTCAGTGTGCAAAATAAAACCGGGCACCGTTTCCCCAGCGGGGTGGCTTTCCGGCGGGCTTTCCTCGAATTATTAGTCCTGGACGCGCAAGGCAATATCGTCTGGTCGTCCGGCCGCACCAATGCCGTGGGGGTATTGATTGACGGCGCAGGCAAGCCGCTGAAAACCGAATTTTTACCGCATAAAAACACTTATCAGCCACATTATCAGGTTATTACGCGACAAGACCAGGTGCAGATTTATGAAGAACTCGTACAGAATGCCGACTTTGATTTTACCACCAGTTTCATCCACCGCATACACGACATCAAGGACAACCGCCTGCTGCCTATGGGTTGGCGCGATGCCAATTTTTTTAAAAAACAGGGCGAAGTAATCTTCCAGTTTATGGAAGCCACTGATCCACGTGTAACGGGCGACCCGGATTACGAGGACCAGGGACCGGGTTTTCCCGGCAAAGACCGTTTGAAGTATCAGATCAGCCTGCCCGCGCCGCTCAATACGACCGGATTAACGGTGCAAGTGACGATGTATTACCAGTCTATCCCACCCTACTACCTGCAGCAGCGTTTCTCAACCGCGCCGGAAGGCGTAGCGACGCAGCGACTGTACTACCTGACCAGCCACCTCAATACGGAAGGAACAGCGATTGAAAACTGGAAATTACCCTTAGTTTCGGTGACAAGCAGGTATGACGGGAAAAGCAGCAAATGGATAAAGGCGGCAAGGGCAGGGATGAGGGATGAGGAATGAGGGATGAGGAATGTGAGGTAGCTCAGGGATTTTTTCTTTTTTTTCCCAAAAAACAAGGAAATTTGCCCTCCTTTTTGCTCTAACCACTCGCACATAAAATGTTTTCGCCGGAATAGCGTTCCGGTGCAAGTCTAAATTTTGACCTTCGATGAAAGAATTAAAACAGTACCTGGAAGCCAACAAGCAGCGCTTCCTCGATGAATTACTTGATCTGTTGCGTATTCCGTCGGTAAGCGCCGACCCTAAATATGCCGGCGATGTGCACCGCATGGCCCTGGCTACTGCCGAGCACCTGCGCGCCGTGGGTGTCGATACCGTGGAAATTCACGAGACTGCCGGGCATCCGATTGTGTTCGGAGAAAAAATGGTAGACCCCAAAGCGCCAACGGTACTGGTTTACGGCCACTATGATGTGCAACCTGCCGATCCGCTTAATCTTTGGGATAGCCCTCCTTTTGAGCCGGTGGTTAAAAAAACCAAATTGCACCCCCAGGGCGCCATTTTTGCCCGCGGTTCCTGCGACGACAAAGGCCAGATGTTTATGCACGTCAAGGCATTTGAAATGATGGTACGCAATCGCCTGCTGCCCTGCAATGTGAAGTTTATGATTGAGGGCGAAGAAGAAGTAGGCTCTGTCAACTTAGAGAAATTTTGCAAGGAACACAAGAAAAAATTAGCCTGCGATGTGGTGCTGATTTCAGATACCAGTGTGATAAGTAATGATACCCCGAGTTTGACCGTCGGTTTGCGTGGACTCTGTTACATGGAAGTAGACGTGACCGGCCCTAACCGCGACCTGCACTCCGGCGTGTACGGCGGGGCTGTTGCCAATCCGGTCAATGTGCTTTGCCAGATGATCGCATCGCTGCACGACACCAAAGGCCGCGTCACGGTGGAAGGGTTTTATGATGGCGTTTTAAAAGTAAGCGCTAAAGAGCGCAAACTGATGAATGAAGCGCCGTTTAATGAAAAGGAATACATGAAAGACCTCCAGGTAAACGAACTGATGGGCGAAAAAGGATACACCACCATCGAACGCACCGGCATTCGCCCGACGCTGGATGTAAACGGCATCTGGGGCGGTTATATCGGCGAGGGCGCTAAAACGGTGTTGCCATCCAAAGCATCTGCTAAAATTTCGATGCGCCTCGTGCCCGGACAAGACCCGAAGAAAATTGAAAAGTTGTTTCAGAAACACTTTGAAAAAATCGCCCCCAAATCGGTTAAGGTAAAGGTGAAGCCGCACCACGGCGGTTACCCGGTCGTGGTTCCGACCAACTCCATAGAATACAAGGCATCTGAAAAAGCCATGGAAAAAGCGTTTGGCAAAAAACCGCTCCCGCAGCGCGGCGGAGGCAGCATTCCGATTGTTGCCATGTTCGACCAGGTTTTGGGCGTAAAATCGGTGCTCATGGGTTTTGGTCTCGACTCTGACAACATCCACTCGCCCAACGAGCACTACGGCTTGTTCAATTATTACAAAGGCATAGAAACCATCCCGTATTTCTTCCAGTACTACACGGAGATGAAAAAGAAAAAATAACATTCAACATTTTAACAACAACAAGTAAACATGAGAAAAGCACTTTTGCTAGTGGCTATTGCAGCCGTTTCGGCAAATATTTTTGCCCAAAAAACCGTAGAATTGAAAACCGCTGTCGATAGCGCGAACTACGCCAATGGCGTCGTGATGGCTACCAATGTAAAACGCCAGATGGGCGCCGATTTTAAAATGGAAGTTTTTTTAGCCGCTTTTAATGCCAGTCTGAAAGGGGAAGCCACACAGATGACGACCGAAAGTGCCAACAAGGTGTTCGGCGACTACAACCGCAGCGCCCAGCAACGCGCTATCGACAAGAATAAAAAAGAGGGTCAGGTGTTCCTCGATGAAAACAAAAAACGCACAGGCGTGATGACGACTGCTACCGGTCTGCAATACGAAGTGATGAAAAAAGGTACCGGTGCGGTATCGCCCAAAGCGACCGATAAAGTAGAAGTTCACTACCACGGCACCCTGATCGACGGAACCGTTTTCGACAGCAGTGTGGATCGCGGCGCGCCGACTTCTTTCGGCCTCAACCAGGTGATTCCGGGTTGGACGGAAGGCGTACAACTGATGCACGAAGGTGATAAATTCAAGTTTTTCCTGCCTGCCAACCTCGCTTATGGCGACCGCTCGGCCGGCGCAAAAATCAAACCTGGATCTACCCTGGTTTTTGAAGTGGAATTGCTTCGGATTAACCCGAATTAAGTTATTGGTTATTTGTTATTAGTTATTGGTTATTTGTTATTAGTGGTGGTAGGGGGCCATCTGTTCATATTTTTAGGCCACCCGAAAAGGGATGCGAAACGTATCAATAGATGGCCCCCTACCACCACTAATAACCGATAACCGATAACCAATAACAAATACCAGATCATGAAAAACGAAACCATCTTCTCCTGGGCCGGCGGGGCAGCACTGCTTATGCTGGCTGTGTTGTTCTTCTGCAACGACCTCGGCAAATTCCCAATATTGCAATGGGATGAAGCGCGGTACGTGAACAACAGTGTGGAGATTTTGCTGAACGGGCACTGGCTGGATTTCCGCATGGACGGACAGATAGATACCTGGAATTTTAAACCGCCGCTGGTATTGTGGCTTCAGGTGTGGAGCATGAAACTTTGGGGCGCTACCGAATGGGGCGTGCGGTTTCCCACTGTTCTGGCAGGCATCGGTATTGTTTTTTTACTCTTCTGGTTTTCGGTCAGGGTGCTTCAGTCGCCCCGAATAGGCCTCCTTACAGGTTTGTTTTTTCTGGCTTCCAGCGGTTTTATCGGACCGCACATGGGCAGAACTGCCGACCTGGATGCCGTGCAAACCTTTTTTACCACGCTCTATTCCCTGCTGTTTATCCGGTATTTATTAGATGGCCGCAATCCGCGAACGACCTTCGCTGTGTTGGGATTACTGGTGGTACTGTCCTTCCTTTGCAAGGGTATGCCCGGGCTTTTATTGCTGCCTTATTTATTCATTATCAGCCTTTTACACGGAAATTACAAAAAAGTATTTTTCAATAAATACGTGTATTTGTTCGCTGCCGCAGCCATCCTGCTATGCGCCGGCTATTATTTGTTGCGCGATCTGCAATACCCCGGTTACTGGGAATTAGTCAAACAGTCGGAATTCAACCGTTTTTCGGGCAAAGGGGTGGAATGGCACAAGCAGCCCACCTTGTTTTACGTTGAAAACTTCGCGGCTTCCAAACGCTATTACCCGCTAATTTATCTGTTACCGCTGACCTTGGCTGCTTTCTTTTTTATCCGTTCGGAGCGCTTGCGCAAGGTGTTTACTTATGTTTGGGTGATTGCAGCGGGTTACATAGT
>Ga0163153_10004023_pt1 | contig 18903 bp, 17 predicted proteins | sample OliLakLV19MP6IB1_FD_148629 | JGI IMG/M metagenome (GOLD analysis project Ga0163153, IMG submission 148629) | Freshwater microbial mat bacterial communities from Lake Vanda, McMurdo Dry Valleys, Antarctica - Oligotrophic Lake LV.19.MP6.IB-1 | ecosystem: Environmental > Aquatic > Freshwater >... | reverse complement strand
CTGCCCATCCGCGCGCGAGGAGCCGAGGTGGATCAGGCGCGCGGCGACTTCCTTGCCGCTGCCGGATTCGCCGGTGATGTAGACCGGCGCCTGCGAACGCGCCAGCTTGGCGATCATGTCGCGCGCGCGCTCGATCGCGGGCGATTCGCCCAGCAGGCGTGGGATGCCGGGCGCGGTGGTTTCGCCGATGGCGCTGCGCCGCGACTGCACCGGCTTGGGCAGCTTGAGCGCGCTCATCACCAGCGGGCGCAGCTGCTCGAGCTTGATCGGCTTGGCCAGGTAGTCGAAGGCGCCCGCCTTCAGCGCCAGCACCGCATTCTGCGTCGAGCCGTAGGCGGTGATCACGGCCACCGGCGTGTTGCCGTGGTGTTCCGCGATGTAGCGCAGCACCTCGAGGCCGTCGCCATCGGGCAGGCGCATGTCCGTGAGGCACAGGTCGAACGGGCCGCGGGCCAGGGCCTCGCGCGCATCCTTGATGGTGGAGACCGCCTCCGCATCCACGCCCATGCGCGAGAGCGTGATCACCAGCAGCTCGCGGATGTCGGCCTCGTCATCAACGACCAGCACGGACTTGCGTATCAACTCAGGCCCCTTTCAAGGTGATGCGGAACTGGCCGCCCGTCGCATTATCGACATATTCGAGCCGCGCGCCATTGCCTTCGCAAAGCTCGCGCGCGATGTACAGGCCCAGGCCCGTGCCCTGCGCCTCGGTGGTGAAGAAGGGCTCGAAGAGGTGCGCGTGCGCCTCGCGGGCAACCCCCGGCCCGTCGTCGTGCACGTCGACCTGCAACTGGCCCGGCGCGGGCGCGGGCCAGACCACGAGGCGGATCGAGCCGGGCCGCCTGGCGCAGTGGCGCAACGCGTTGCGCGCGATGTTCCACAACACCTGGTCGAGGTGCTGGCGGTCGAACCAGAGGCGCTGCGTGGTTCGCACCTGGACGTCGATCACCTCCGGGGAGCATTTCTCCGTGGCGCAGAACTCGGCGGCGAAGTTGGTGAGGTAGGGCAGCGGATCGATTGGTTCCGGCTGCGCGCGGTCGCGGCGGTTGAGGTAGAGCACTTCCTGCACGATGCGGTCGAGCCGGTGCACGTTGGTGCGGATGATGGTGAGCAGCCGCTGCTCGGGTTCGCCCCGGCCGCGGTCCTCTTCCATCAGCTCGGCCGCATGCCCGATGGATGAGAGCGGGTTGCGGATCTCGTGCGCGATGGAGGCCGTCAGGCGCCCCAGCGCCACCAGCTTGAGCTGCTGCGCCTGCTGGCGCATGCGCCCCACGTCCTCGATGAAAACGACCGTCGGCGCGGGGTTGCCGGTGCCGATGGGCACGAAATGCACCTGCAGCTCTCCGGTCACGCGCGGGGTGCGCAACTGCATGAACGTGGTCTCCGATCCCTTGCGCCACGCCTCCAGCAGGGCGGCGATCTCGGGCGCGAAGTCCGCCACCAGCGGCAGGCGGCTGGCGGGCAGCGGGCCCAGCAGCTGCACCGCGCGCGGGTTGTGCTGGCGGATGCGGCCCTCTTCGTCGACCACGAGAATGCCGTCCTGCATGTCGCGGATCACGAGCTCGTTGATCTGCGAGAGGTTGGCGAGGTCGATCTTGCGCGCTTCCGCGATCTGCTCGCTGGTGCGCGCATAGCGGGCAAGCGCCGAGGCCAGGCCCGCGGTTGCAAAAAACGCGAAGCTCGTGAGCCCGGCCTGCACGAAATCCTGCGGGCCCGCGTCGTGCTGCCAGAGCTGGAAGGTTTCCTCGAGCAGCACCGCGATGGATGCCGTCGCGGCGTGGAAATAGGCAAGGCGCCCGCGCGTGATGAGGCCGGCGGCCGCAAGCGACACCAGCAGGATCACGCCGAGTCCCGATTTCACGCCGCCGCTGGAATACATCAGCAGCACAATCGCCGCCACGTCCGCGAAAACGCCCGCGGTCACCTGGATGGTCAGGCTGGGCTCGCGCATGCGCGCGGGCAGCAGCAGGGCGATGGAGACCAGCGTGTACGCGGCGACCGTGGGCACCACGATGTTGGGCGACAGCGTGCCGAGGTTGAAGAACCGGTTCAGGAACACAAACGCCAGCGAGACCAGCAGCGCCAGCACCACGCGGTAGCCGCAGAAAACCGTGAGCGTGCGCCAGGTGACCTCGTCGGCCTCGACGATCAGCCGGGCGGCGCGGATTTCCGTCAGTGCTTGCACTGCGGGTTGTTCAGGCAGACCAGCTTGCCTTCCACTTCCCGCGCTTCGCTGCGCGGCATGTTCACCCCGCAGCGCGCGCATTGCACCATGTCCTCGGCCTTCGGCAGCTGATCGGCGGGCGTGTCCTTCTTCACGCGCGCGCGGAAAAACCCGCGAAAAAGCGCGTAGATGAGGACGGCGATGAATAGCAGGAAGAGGATGCGTGCCATGGAGAGCGAATTTTACGGCACTTCCACCTCGAAACGTACGCCGTCCGCGCCGGGCAGGTTGCGCGCGTTCACCGTGCCGCCGTGGAATTCGGCCACCAGCCGCACGATGTAGAGCCCCAGGCCGAGGTGCGCGCCCTCGCTGGCCGCGTCCGGCCCGCGCAGCGAAACCATCGAATCGAAGAGCCGTGCGTGCGCGTCCTGCGGCAGCGGCGGGCCCGAATTCTCCACCGCCAGCAGCGCGCCGGCGCCCCGGGCCGCAAGGATCACGCGGATGGGTGTGCCCGCGGGCGCGAAGTCGTGTGCGTTGTCGGCCAGCTTGTCGAGCATCTGGGCGAAGGCGTCGGGCACCCCGGTGATCCACAACGGGTGCTCCGGTCGCTCGAGCAGGAATTCGCGCGGTGCGTAGGCCGAGCGATAACCGTCGACGCAGCCGGCGACCACCGCGGCGAGGTCGAAGCTTTCGCGCTCCGCGCTTTCCAGCATCCGCTCCAGGCGCGTGGCCTCCGACAGGCGCGAGATCAGCGTCGCCAGGCGCCCGACGCCTTCTCCCGCGCGCTCGACGTAGACGCGTGCCTGCGGCGACAGCGGCTGCGCCTTCAGGTTGTCGAGCGACGACCGCACCACCGCCACCGGCGTGCGCAGCTCGTGCGAGAGGCGCCCGGCCATCGCCTCCAGGTAGGCGTTGTATTCGCGCAGGCGCTGCATCACCGCGGCCATGGTGCGCGAGAGGTCGCCGATCTCGTCGCGGGCGTCGGAGGGCCGGATCGGCGCAAGCAGGCGGCCCTGCGCGTCGATCGCGGCTTCCGCGTCGGCATGGAGGCGGCGGATGCGTCCCGTCAGGCGCGTGGCGAACGCCAGCAGGATCACCAGCGCCGCGCCGACCACCGCCAGCGTGACCGCGAGAAGTTTCTCCAGCGCCGATTGCTTGAGGATCTGGATCGACGCCGTGGTCTCCTCGACCACCACGGCGCCCACGATGTCGTCGCCGACAAAAATCGGCTGCGCGGCCGACAGGATCGCGACGTCGCGATTCACCGTGCCGCGCCAGATGGGCGCTCCGGTGACCCCGATCAGCGCGCGATCGATCTGTTCGCGCACGGGCTTGCTGTCGTCACCCGCCGCCACGCGCGGAGTCGGCACCACCAGCGCGGCGATCGGCCGCAGCCAGCCGCCCAGGGTGGCGCCGGGCTCGCCGAGGCTGCCTGAAAGGCCGCGCACGCGCGAGCGCGCATCGATCACCCACAGGCGTGTGCCGCGCCGCCCCATGATGGTGAGCAGGCGTTCGATCTCTTCCGAGGGTGAATAGGCATTGCCCAGGCTCGCCACCGCCTGCGGATCGGCGGCGGCGAACAGGGCCACGATGCGGCGGCGCTCCTCTTCCTGCGGGTCGGCGGCGCGATTGCGGTCGAAGAGCGCGGGCCGGTCCGAAAGCGCCGCGGCCAGCGCGCGCGCCGTGGCGCCGATCGATTGCTCCTGTGCCGCTCGCAGCGCCGCTTCCATGCCGGAGATGTAGTGGGCCGCGAGCCACGGCAGCACCAGCAACACCAGCGCCACCAGCAGCAGGCGCGGGCGGATTCCATGCAGCAGGCCCGCGCCCATGGGATCGTCGCTCAGAAGTCGAAGTGGACCATCAACGAGCCGAAGCGGTGCGCCACCCTTTGGCCCTCGAATTCGCGCGTGTCCATGGCGGCAGTCAGGCTGATGGAGCCCCAGTGGCGCACGGTGCCCAGGCCCACGGCGATCCGGCCGACGAAGTTTTCGTGCGCGGGCGCGATGAGCGACGCGTCATAGCCGCGCTCGACCAGGTGGTCGTTGACGACGGCGCGCCCGGAGGCGCCGACAAACGCGCTCCACGACGCGCCGGCCCCCGCCGGCGGCGCAGTCGCGGCGAAGCGCATTACCGGGGAATACAGCGCCGGGCCCAGGTTCAATTGCGCGCCGGCGTGCACGAAGGTGCGCGCGCTGCCGGCCACGCCGCCGTAGTGGAGCGACACGTTGCCGAAGCGGTGGCTGCGCGCGATGGCCGCCATCGCGTCCACGCGTGTGCCCTCTTCCCGCTCCCAGTCCACGAAGGGCGAAGGCACCACGTAATGGACGGCTTCGGTGGTGCGCCGGCCCAGGGCCCCGCGCCCCCGCACACCCAGGGACAACTCGATCGTCTGAAACTGCGATTCGCCAGTATCGTGGCGCGCGCCCGAAAGCAGCAGGCGGCCCACCGGGGCGCGATCCAACGTCCCCGGCGCGAAGCGCTTGCCCTCGGGGGTGTAGACCTCCTGCGTGAGGCCCCATTCGATTTCATGGTCGCCGCGGGGCGCGACGCGGGCCACGCGCACGCCCGATGTGTACCAGCGATCGGTGCCGAACAACACGTCGTTGTCCACCTGGAGGTACCAGCGGGGTTCTTCCTGCGCGGCGTTCGCCGCGAACGCGGCGCCGGCCAGCAGCGCCGCGGCCAACGCCGCCCTCAAGTATTTTCCATCCAGCGATAACCCATGCCGTAAACGGTTTCGATTGCCGCGAAGCCCGCGTCGGCGGCCAGGAATTTCTTGCGGATGCGCTTCACGTGCGAGGTGATGGTGCCGTCGTCGACCACCATCTCCGCATCGCGCATCAGCTGGTCACGATCCTTCACGTGGCCGGGGTGCTTCGCCAGCGAATGCACCATCCAGAATTCGGTCACGGTCAAGCCCACGGGGCAGCCGCCCCAGCTCGCCGTCATGCGCTGCGCATCGAGGGCGAGCTTGCCGCGCGTGAGGATGTCGTGCGCCGCCGGTTCCTGCTGCCCCGCCTCCACGCGCCGGAACAGGGCCGCGATGCGCGCCAGCAGGTGCGGCAGGCTCACATCCTTGGTGACGTAGTCGTCGGCTCCCAGGCGCAGCCCGGAGACGATGTCGAAATCGGAATCGCGCGCCGACAGGAAGATGATCGGCAGCCGGCTGCTGGCGGCGCGCAGGTCTCGGCAGAGCGCGAAGCCGCCGTCGATTTCCGGGCCGAGCCCGATGTCGATGATGGCGAGCTCCGGCAGGCGCGCGGCCAGCGTTCTTGTCGCCGTGGCGCGGTCGCCGAAGGCCGCGACCTCATAACCCGCGCGCGCCAGGGCGTCGGCGTAATTCTGTCGGATGGTGGGATCGTCCTCGACCAGCGCGATGCGTCTTGCCATGGGTCGGATTATGCATTTTTCCGCCACCTTTCTTCACCACCCTGCCCGCATCGCGCCATCGCGTCGGCCCCGCGCGCGAGCGAAATGACATCCGAACCCCGGCACTTCCGGGCACCCACAGGGGATGAGGAAATGCGGCACAAGGCGCAACGCAACATGCAGGAAGTGATTGGCGATTTCGCCGAGCTGATCGCGAAGGCCTTCTTCGGCGGGCTCGGGGCGGCGGTACTGATGGCGCTCGCCATCCTGGCCCTGTCGGCCGCCGCCCAGGCCGCCACGCCCAACGACGCCAGGGCGGGCACCCTGCTGCTGCGCGATTCGCCGTCGGGCCAATACACGCCCGCGCCCCAGGTCGCCACCGAGATAGCCGTCGACGTGACGGGCATGGTGGCCCGCACGCGCGTCACCCAGTTCTTCCACAACCCCGGGTCCGGATTCGTCGAGGGCGTGTACGCCTACCCGCTGCCGGAAAAGGCGGCCGTCGATCGGCTCTGGATGAAGGTCGGCGAGCGCGTGCTCGAGGGCCGGATCCGGGAGAAGGAGGAAGCGCGACGCGAATACGAACGCGCCCGGGGCGAAGGCCGGAAAGCCGCGCTGGTCGAGCAGCAGCGCCCCAACCTCTTCACCAACGCCGTGGCGCACATCGGCCCCAACGACTTCATCGAGATCCGCATCGAATACCAGCAGGCGCTGGCCTACGAAAACGGCACCTGGCGCCTGCGTGTCCCGCTGGCCACTACGCCGCGCTACATCCCCGCCGGCGCGCCCGCGGATGCCCTGCCCGACGAACCCAAGGCGCTCGAGGCTCGCACCGGCGAGGACAACACGTTGGTGGAACCCGACTACGTGGACAACGGCCGCGGCCCGGTAAACCCGGTCGACATCGCGGTCTCCATCGACGCCGGCCTGCCAATCGCCTCCGTCGTGAGCTCGTACCATGACGCCGCGGTGGAGAAGCAGGCGGGCGGGCGAACCATGGTCTCCCTTCTGAAAGAGCAAACCGACGCCGACCGCGACTTCGAGCTCACCTGGACCATCGCCGGCGGCAAGGCGCCGCAGGCCGCGATGTTCACACAGGTGCGCGGCGACAGCGAATACGCGTTGCTGATGGTGGTTCCCCCGCAGCCCACCGCCGCGCAGCGCGCCGCCTTCGAGCGCCTGCCGCGTGAAACCATCCTCATCATCGACACCTCCGGCTCCATGCAGGGCGCCTCGATACAACAGGCGCGCGCCGCCCTCGAGATGGCGCTCGACACCCTCACACCGCGTGATCGCTTCAACGTGGTCGAGTTCAACTCGGCCACGCGCCCGATGCTCCAGGCGGCGGTGCCGGCAACGGCGGACAACATCGCGCGCGCTCGCGAATGGGTGAAGGCCCTCAAGGCCAACGGCGGCACCGAGATGTCGGGCGCGCTGCGTTTCGCGCTCGACGGCAGCGAGACCCCCGGCTTCCTGCGCCAGGTCATATTCATCACCGACGGCGCGGTTGGCAACGAGGACGCGCTTTTCAGGCAGATCGCGCGCGACCTCGGCTCGTCGCGGCTCTTCACCGTGGGCATCGGCTCGGCCCCCAACGGCCACTTCATGGCCAAGGCGGCGCAATTCGGCCGCGGCACCTTCACGCAGATCGCGGACGTGAGGGAGGTGCAGGACAAGATGGCGCAACTGTTCGCGAAGATCGAGGCGCCGGTGTTGCGCGACGTCTCGATCCGCTGGCCCGACGGGACCGCCGTCGAAACCTTCCCGTCACGCGTGCCGGATCTCTACCTCGGCGAGCCGATCCTGGTGGCCGCCGCCGCCAGGGCCCCGCTCGGCACGGTGATTGTCAGCGGCCTGCGCGGCAACCAACCCTGGAGCGTGGCGCTCACGCCGCCGTCGGATCGCAATGCGGCCGGCGTGGGCGCCCTCTGGGCCAGGGCCAAGATCGCCTCGTTGATGGATACGCTGGCGCAGGGCGCGCCGCTTGCGCAGGTGCGCCCCGCCGTGGTCAGGGTGGCGCTCGACCACCACCTGGTGAGCGCCTATACCAGCCTGGTTGCGGTGGACATCACGCCGACCGCGCCCAACGTCGACTCGAAGACCACCCTGGTGAAGGCGAACCTGCCGCACGGCTGGGCCGCGGGTACACAGCTTCCGCAGACCGACACCGCGGCCACGCTGCACCTGCTGCTGGGATTGCTGGCGCTGGGCTCCGCGGGCCTGGTCACGATGCTGGGCCGGCGCGCCGGCAGGACGGCATGAAGGGCGCCCGCACGGTGGGGATGGTTTTCGCGGGCCTGATGATGGTGGTCGGGACGTGGCAACTCGCACAGGCGGGATGGATACACGCAAAGGCCGCGCTGGCGCAGCAGCTGATCTCGCGTTCGTGGACGCAGGCGCGCGGCAGCGGACTGCCGCGGCGGCCCTGGCCCGGCGCGGACATGCGTCCGGTGGCCCGGCTCACGTTTCCGGGGCGCGGCGTGGATCTCTACGTGCTCGACAACGCCAGCGCGCGCGCCCTCGCCTTCGGGCCCGCGCACGTCGGCGGCTCCGCTATGCCCGGAGGATCCGGCAATTCGGTGATCGTCGCGCATCGGGATACCCACTTCGCCTTCCTGCGCGAGGTCGCCATCAACGACGAGATCGACGTGGAAGGCGCGCGCGGCGCCAAGACGCGTTACCGCGTGCGTGAGGTCACCATCATCGACCAGGGGGAATCACGCGTGCTCGACGACGCCGGTTACGCGCAGCTCACGCTCATCACGTGTTATCCGTTCGACGCGGTGATGCCCGGCACACGCCTTCGCTACGTGGTGGTGGCCGATCGCATCGCCTGAAAGGAAAAGGCGGGGCACGAGGCCCCGCCTTTTCCGCGTGCAGCAGCGCGACTTAGCGCGTGCGCGGCGGCGTGGTCGTCGCCGGAGGGGCGACCGTTTTGCGGTAGCGGATCATCACCGCGAAGGCAATGTCGGGGCTCACACCCACCGAAAAGTAGTGGCGGCCCGGCGTCACCGCGATGCTGCTGGAGCGAACGCGGCTGTAGTTCACCAGGGTGGTCCTGGGGGCCTGGCCTTCCTTCCAGGTGACGAGGGTCACTTTCGAGGTGCGGTCGCGGGTATTGGGGTCGTCGGAGAACACGATGTCGGCCTTGCTCATCCCGGTGGGCACGGTGAAGGCGAAGACCTGCGGCTCACCCTTCTTGAAGGTGAAGTGCCGGCCGAATGCGTTGAGAAGGCCGAAATCGTGCTGGGCATCGACCGCGGGGGTGCCCTGGGCCATTGCGGGCGCCGCTGAGGCGATGAGGGTACAAGTGAGTGCGGAAATGAACAGTTGCTTCAATTGATGCTCCCAAAAATCCAGGTGATGAAAAACGCGCAGCAAGGCATGCGCCTCGCTGCCTGTGGTACAGGCCGATGCGACCCGGTGCGTGTGATGCGTTGTGTTTTTTTGTAAGGTGGTCGGGGTGAGAGGATTCGAACCTCCGGCCTCTACGTCCCGAACGTAGCGCTCTACCAGGCTAAGCTACACCCCGAAGTTTCGCGTCGGACCCATGCACTGCGATCGACGGAAAAGTGGCGCCATTGTAGCAGACGGGCAGACCTGGCGGAACCCGCGCGAAGCGCGTGGCGGCCCGGTCGGGCGTAGGGGATCGCGCACCTCACTATAGGGAAAACCCCGAGGGCGACCGGGCACGCGCGAGCGGACAATCCGGATACCTCGACAGATGAATGGGAACACTTCGATGTGGCGCGCACGCATTGCCGAAGGCAGCCTGGGCGATCCCGATTGCCGGCGCGACGCGGCCGCCGCGATCGAAGGGCGGCGCGAGATGCTCGCGACCCTGGTCGCCGCAGCCGAGAGGCCGGCGACGAAATCGCGCCGCGCGCGGCACGGCTGGCGGACATCAACTATTGCCTCGCCTTCCTTGCACATTCGGTCGCGCTGGGCAGCGAGGCGAACTTCGCCGACTACGTGGCGTGGGCCCGCATCGCGATGAAGCGGCGCGGCGCGGCGGCGGGCACACTCGCGCGGCGTCTGCACCTGGTCGCGGGGATCCTGCGCAACGAGCTGCCGCATGAACACGCAAATCTCGTGACGGGCATCGTGGACCGGGTGCTCGCGCGGCTGCCCGAAATGCCCTGCGAGGCCCCATCCTTCGTCTCCGAGGCCAACCCGAACGGCGCGCTTGCCGGGCGCTATCTCCAGGCCCTGCTGCGCTGCAACCGCGAGGAAGCGCACGGCGAAGCCCGTGCGGCACTCGCTTCGGGTATCGCGCTCAAGTCCCTTTACACGGATGTCTTTGCGGCCTCCCAACGCGAAATCGGCCGCCTCTGGCAGCTCAACGAGATCAGCGTGGCGCAGGAGCACTACTGCACCGCCGCAACCCAACTGGTGATGGCGCAGGTCTCGGCCGGCATATTCGCCGGCCCGAAGCCGGGTCCCACGGTGGTGAGCACGTGCCCCGGCGGCGAACTGCACGAATTCGGCGCGCGCATGGTGGCGGACTTCTTCGAGATGGCCGGATGGCGAACGATCCACCTCGGATCGGGGACGCCCGCGCCGGATGTGGTCGGGAGCGTGGTGGCCTCGGGAGCCGAGGTGCTTGCGGTATCGGCGAGCCTCGCCTTCAACGTCCCCGCGGCCCAGGCGCTCATCGGCGCCGTGCGCGCCGACGCGCGCTGCCGCGATGTGTCTGTCATCGTCGGCGGCCACCCGTTCAACGTGGATCCGGCGTTGTGGCGCCTGGTGGGCGCCGACGGATGCGCCCCCGATGCGGATTCGGCCGTTGCGCTCGCCGCGCAGTTGCGCGAAAGGCGGCGTTGAACAGGTCCGCGAGCGGCCTCGAACGGCCTGGGGATTCGTCCCACGAGGAAGTCTCACGCGTGAACAACGAACTGGTGGCCCTGCAGCGCCTGCTCGCCCAGCGCAACGCGCAGCTCACCGAGCTTGCCTCAGACCTCGAGCGGCGGGTTGCCGATCGCACCGCGCAGCTGCGGGCGTCGAACGAGGAATTGGAAACCCTCGCATACGCGATGGCGCACGACCTGCGTTCGCCCGCCCGCCACGTGGCGGCGCTGGCGGAATTGCTGGAACCGGCCGTCAACGGATCAGCGCGCGAGCGGCAGTGGCTTGCCCTGATGCGCGCTTCGGCCAACCACCAGTGCGCGCTGGTCGAGGACATCCTCGAATACCTGCGCCTCGGATCCGCACACCTGTCGCGCGACCACATCGACATGAAGGAGGAAGCGCGGCTGGCGATCGAACACACGAGCGCCACCTACCCTGCGAGCTCCCTGGAATGGACGCTCGGCGAGCTGCCGCCCGCCTTCGCCGACCGCGCGCTGGTCAGGGCCATCCTGCACAACCTCGTGGACAACGCGGCGAAATTCAGCTCGGGCCGGGCGGGCGCGGCGGTGGAGATCCGGGCGCAGGGCGGCGAGGCAGGCGCCGAATACATCGTGCAAGACAACGGCGTCGGCTTCGACCAGCACCTGGCGGGGCAGCTGTTCAAGCCGTTCGGGCGCCTGCACCCCGCAGCGGACTATCCCGGGACGGGCATCGGCCTCGCAATCGTCAAGCGGCTCGTCACTCGCCACGGCGGGCGCGTCTGGGCGGAATCGGCGCCTGGACAAGGGGCCACGTTTCACTTCACCCTCCGCGGACCATCCGGTGCCTGAGCCGCGCTCGATCCTGCTGGTCGACGACAGCGAGGCGGAACTGGAGCTCATGCGCGTGTACCTGGCCGCGTGGCAAGGCGCATTGCACATCGATACGGCGGCCGATGGCGCCGAGGCGCTGGACTACCTTCTGCGCCGCGGCCGGTTCGCACAGCGCGCCGGGGAGCTGCCCTGCCTGGTCGTGATCGACAACAAGATGCCGGTGATGAACGGCATCGACGCCGTGCGCGAAATGCGCCTCTCGCCCCTGCTGCGCTGGCTGCCGATCGTGATGTGGACCGGATCCGCGGATCCCGGCGACATTCGCCGCGCCCACGAAAGCGGCGTCACCTCCTATCTGGTGAAACCCTCGCGGCCGGCCCTCGCCCGCGAAGCGCTCCAGGCCGTGGTGAAGTACTGGATCGAGCTGAACCACGCGCCCGGCTAGAACTTGCGCTCGACCGAGAAGTGGGCCAGCTGGAGCAGGCTCTCACGGCACGCCGAATCGGGCAGCGCGGCAAGGCGCGAGGTGGCCGCCGCGGCTTCGGAGCGCGCCCTTTCGCGGGCGTATTCGAGCGCACCCACCCGGTGGATGGCGGCCACCACGCCTTCAAGGTCCGATTTGCCGCCCTGCTCGATGGCGTGGCGCACCAGCGCGCGCTCGGCCCCGGTTCCCGCCTGCATCACGCGGATGAGCGGCAGCGTGGGCTTGCCTTCGGCGAGGTCGTCGCCCAGGTTCTTGCCGGTCTCCAGCAGGTCGCCCGAGTAGTCCAGCACGTCGTCGACCAGCTGGAAGGCAGTGCCCAGGTGCATGCCGTATTCGGCGAGCGCGTCTTCGAGCGGCGCGGGGGCGCCGCCGACGATGGCGCCCACGCGCGTGGCGGCCTCGAAGAGCTTCGCGGTCTTGTAGCGGATCACCCGCAGGTAGGTTTCCTCGTTGGTGTCCGCGTCGTGCACGTTCAGCAGCTGCAGGACTTCGCCTTCGGCGATGACGTTGGTGGCATCGGCCAGGACTTTCATGATGCGCAGGCTGCCAACCTCGACAATCATCTGGAAGGCGCGCGAATAGAGGAAATCGCCGACCAGCACCGAGGCGGCGTTGCCGAATTCCGCATTGGCGGTCTTGCGCCCGCGCCGCAGGCCGGATTCGTCGACCACGTCGTCATGCAGGAGCGTGGCGGTGTGGATGAATTCGATCACCGCGGCCAGCTCATGGCGCGCCGGGCCCTTCGCATCGAAGGCGTTGGCGGCCAGCAGGACCAGCGCCGGACGCAGCCGCTTGCCGCCGCTGCCTATGATGTAGCTCGAAATCGTGCCGATCAGCACCACATCGGATTCGAGGCGCCGCCGGATGACGGCATCGACCTCGGCAAGGTCTGCTGCGATGGGTTCGCGGATCGCTTCCAGGCTCGCGGGGGCCAGTGGATGACGCTGGGACAAGTCTTTGACCTTACGGGGTATTTCCGTTATTATATCGGGCTTGGTCGAAACGCCCTCGGGCGCGGGCCGGGATCCACGAAAAAACGCAATGGAGTCCACAATGTACGCGGTCATAAAAACCGGCGGCAAGCAGTACCGAGTTGCCCCCGGCGAAAAAATCAAAATAGAACAGATACCGGCAGACGTTGGCGCTCAGATTGTCCTCGATCAGGTCCTGATGGTCGCGGACGGTGAGGCCGTTCAGCTTGGTACCCCCCTGGTGTCGGGAGCAAAGGTCTCCGCCACCGTCATTGCCCACGGGCGCGGCGTGAAGATCAAGATCTTCAAGATGCGCCGCCGCAAGCACTACCAGAAGACCCAGGGCCACCGGCAGAACTACACGGAAATCCGTGTGGATTCGATCGCCTAACCGAAGGACAGAGCAATGGCACACAAGAAAGCAGGCGGCTCATCCCGCAACGGACGCGATTCCGAAAGCAAGCGCCTCGGCCTCAAGGCCTACGGCGGCGAACTCGTGAATGCCGGTTCGATCCTCGTTCGCCAGCGTGGCACGCGCTTCCACCCGGGCATGAACGTGGGCATCGGCAAGGACCACACCCTGTTCGCGACGGCCACCGGCCACGTGAAGTATTTCAAGCAGGGGCCGAAGCAGAAATCCATGGTGACGATCGAGCCGGCCCAGCAATAACGGCTCTTCGCCCGCGAAAGAGCCCCGGAAACATCCGGGGCTTTTTTGTTTCTACCGGAGTAAATCGTGCCTGACCTGGGGCTCTTCATCGTGGCATCCGCGCTGCTCGCCGTCGCGCCCGGGCCGGACATCGTCTATGTCCTGACGCGTGGCATCGCGCAGGGTTGGCGCGCGGGCCTGGCCGCGGCCGTGGGCTTCGCCACCGGCTGCATCTTCCACACCGTGCTCGCCGCGGTTGGCATCGCGGCGCTGATCCGCTCCTCCGACCTTGCGTTCGATCTGGTGCGTTATGCGGGCGCGGCGTACCTGGTGTGGATCGGGATCCAGGCGCTGCGCCACAGCGCTTCGTTTTCGATCGATGGCGCGGGCGAGGCGCGGGCGCTGGGAACCATCTATCGCCAGAGCGTGATCGGCAACATGCTCAATCCCAAGGTCACGCTTTTTTTCCTCGCCTTCCTGCCGCAGTTCGTCGACACCGGCGCGGGCCATGTCGGCTGGCAGATGGCGCTGCTGGGGGCGGTTTTCATGGCGCTCACCGTGGTGATCTTCGGCGCGATCGCGGTCTTCTCGGGATGGATCGGCGCGTGGGTGCGACGCAAGCCCGCCATCGGCCAACGCCTCAACGTGTTCGCCGGCATCACCTTCATCGCGCTCGGCATCCGCGTGGCGCTTCCGGACTTCGCACCCCGATGAAGTTCTTCGACGAAGCCAGGATCGAGGTCATCGCGGGCGACGGCGGTGACGGCAGCGCATCGATGCGGCGCGAGAAGTCCGTGCCCCGCGGCGGCCCGGACGGCGGCGACGGCGGCCGCGGCGGCAGCATCTGGGTCGAGGCCGACAACAACCTCAACACGCTCATCGATTTTCGCTATCAACGAATCTTCCGCGCGAAAAACGGGGAAAACGGCCGCGGGCGCGATCAATACGGCAAGGGTGCGGAAGACATCGAGCTGCGCGTGCCCGTGGGCACGGTGATCAAGGAGGCCGTGACCGGCGAGGTGCTGGCCGACCTGGCGAAAAGCGGCGACCGCGTCCTGCTCGCGAAGGGCGGCAAGGGCGGCATCGGCAACATCCATTTCAAGTCGAGCGTGAACCGCGCGCCGCGCCAGTTCACCCACGGCGAGGAAGGCGAAAGCAAGCAGCTGGAGATGGAACTGCGGGTGCTGGCCGACGTCGGGCTGCTGGGCATGCCCAACGCCGGAAAATCCACCTTCATCCGCGCCGTCTCCTCGGCGAAACCGAAGGTGGCGGACTATCCGTTCACGACGCTGCACCCCAACCTGGGTGTGGTGCGCGTCGACACCAGCCGCTCGTTCGTGGTGGCGGACATCCCGGGGCTCATCGAAGGTGCGGCCGAAGGCGCGGGTCTCGGCCACCAGTTCCTGCGCCACCTGCAGCGCACCCACCTGTTGCTGCATATCGTGGACATCGCTCCGTTCGACGGGGCCGCCGATCCTGCGGCCGAGGTGAAGGCGCTGGCCGGGGAGCTGAAGAAATACGACGCCGCGCTTGCGAAGAAGCCGCGCTGGCTGGTCATGAACAAGGCCGACCTGCTGGAGCCGGCGGAGGCGAAGATACGCGCCGCGGCGCTGGTGAAGAAACTCAGGTGGACCAAGCCCTGGTTCGTGATCTCCGGCATTCGCGCCGAAGGCACGCGCGAGGTGACATTTGCCGTGATGGATTTCCTGGAAACGCAGCGCCGGGAGCCGGTGGAGTGAAAACCGCGCTTGCAGGCGCCCGGCGGGTGGTGGTGAAGATCGGCTCGAGCCTGCTCACCAACGCCGGCGCGGGCCTGGACGCCGCGGCGATCGCGGAATGGGCGCGCCAGGTCGGCGTGTTGCGCGCTCGCGGCATCGAGGTACTGGTGGTTTCCTCGGGCGCCATCGCCGAAGGCATGAAGCGGCTGGGCTGGAAGCGCAGGCCCCACGCGTTGCATGAGCTGCAGGCCGCCGCGGCCGTCGGCCAGATGGGCCTGGTGCAGATGTGGGAATCGTGTTTTTCCGAGGTCGGGCTGCACACCGCGCAGGTGTTGCTGACCCACGAGGATCTCGGCGACCGGCGGCGCTACCTCAACGCGCGCACCACCCTGCGCAGCCTGCTCGGCCTGGGCGTGGTGCCGATCATCAACGAAAACGACACCGTGGTGGTCGACGAGATCCGCTTCGGCGACAACGACACCCTGGGTGCGCTGGTCACCAACCTGATCGAGGCCGACGCCCTCTTGATCCTCACCGACCAGAAGGGGCTCCATTCGGCGGACCCGCGCCGGGATCCGGCGGCCACGCTGATCCAGGCGGGCTTGGCGGGTGACCCGGCCCTGGAGGCCATCGCGGGCGGAGCAGGCACTCACATTGGCAGCGGCGGGATGCTCACCAAGATCCTCGCCGCCAAACGCGCCGCCCGCAGCGGCGCCCATACTGCAATCGCCTGGGGTCGCGAACCCAACCTGCTGGTGCGGCTGCTCGACGGCGAAACCGTCGGCTCGCTGCTTTCGGCCACGACCGCCCCGGTGACCGCGCGCAAGCAATGGCTGGCGGACCACCTCAAACCCGCGGGCCGCGTTGTGCTGGACGCCGGCGCGGTCAAGGCATTGATATCAGAGGGGAAAAGCCTGCTGGCGATCGGGGCAATCGCGGTCGAAGGACAGTTCGAACGCGGCGAGGTGGTGAGTGTGGCGGGCCCGGACGGGCGCGAAATCGCCCGCGGCCTGGTGAACTACAGCGCCGCCGAAACCGCGCGCATCCTGCGCAAACCCACCTCCGAAATCGAGGCGTTGCTGGGCTACGTCGCCGAGCCGGAGCTGATCCACCGCGACAACCTCGTGGTCCTTTAGGCCCAGGTGCCCAACCTGGTCACTTCCTGACCGGGAAGTGCAGAAAATTCGCTAGTTTTGCCAGTAGGTTGGCGCGCATGATTCTTGCACCAGCCATATACATTCGGGCCGGCCGCCTTGATAATGATGGCCTGAAGAAAAAGCAGTCCAAGGGAGAATTCGATGCGCACAAACCACCCCGCGTTCAGCCCGCCGCGTGCGGCCCGCTTGACGCCCCTCGCCGCTGCATTCGCGATGGCGCTTTCGCCCGCCGCCTTCGGCGTCTCGCTGGTGGTCAACACCACCGCGCCGACCGGACCCGGCAGCCTCGGCCAGGCCATCCTCGACGCCAACGCCGCCTGCGGCTCGAGCCCGGTCATCTCGTTTGCCCTGACCGGCACCGGCCCCTTCGTGATCCAGCCGTCGGCCCAGCTGCCCACCGCCTTCTGTGGCGCCATCGACGGCTACAGCCAGGCCGGCGCAACGGCCAACTCCGCCGCCGCAGGGTTTAATGCCGCGCTCAAGGTCACGCTCGACGGCAGCTCCCAGTCTTACGGCTGCGGGTTGACCACAAGCAACGCCGGCTACGGCCCGATCGTGGTCAAGGGCCTCACGATCCAGGACTTCGATAGTGGCGTCTGCGGACGAGCCGACCTCTTCGGCAACGTCATCAGGAACAACAACTACGGCGCGGATCTCTACGGCTACGGTTTCACTATCGGGGGATCGGCACCCGCGGACCGCAACGTCTTCACCGGCAACACCAGCGCCGGCATCTACATTTCGGGCGGCGGCGCGTACGTGGAGAACAACTTCATCGGCACCGCCAACGGTTCCACCGCGGCGGCGAACGGCAAGGGCATCTACATCGCCAACAACGGCGGGACGATCACCGACAACGTGATCTCCGGCAACTCGGATGTGGGCGTGTACGTCGACAACGACTACGGCGGAACCGCAATCTTCGGCAACCGCATCGGCCTGAACGCCGCCAAGAGCGGCAAGATCGCCAACGGGGGCGGTGGCGTGTACATCAATGGCGGCGGCAGTCTCGATATCATCGGCAACCTGATCGCAGGAAACGGCGTTTTTGGCATCGGGTTCATCTATTCCTACGACCTCAACATCTCGAATAACGTGATCGGCCTGAGCTACGGCGGGTCGCCGCTACCCAACACGCGCGGCATCGATGCGTACTGCAGCGGCTATGTCTCGATCGCGGGCAACGTCATCGCGGCGAACCAGTTCGAGGGCGTGCTCCTCGACGGCACAAGTGGCGCCTCCCTCGTAGGCAACACCATCGGCGATAACGGCACGTCGGGTGTGCGGATCGACATCGGTAGCTGCTATGGCGGCGACAATTTCCTGGGCGACAACCTCGTGACCGGCAACAAGCAGGATGGCGTATTGATCACCGGCGCCAGCACCGGCAACACGATATACGCCAACAGCATCCACGCCAACGTGCGCAAGAACATCAACCTCAACAACAACCCGACGACGCTGCCCAACGACAGCACCGATGCCGACGGCGGCTCGAACAACCAGCAGAACTATCCGGCCCTGGACGAAGCGGTGACCGATGCCGGCGATGATGTGACGTACATCTCGTATTCGCTCGATTCGATCAACAACACCTCGTTCCGGGTCGATTTCTACGCCAACGACGCCGCGGGCGGCCCGGCCGGCAAGACCTTCATCGGCATGGATGACATGGTTTTCGTGTACGGCGGCGTCTACTTCGGCACTTTCCAGGCCAACGGCGTCCACAACCACATCTCCGCGACGGCGACCAACCTCAGCACCGGCGACACCTCCGAATTCTCCCCGCAGGTCGCTTCCATCGCCGCTCCCGCGGCCACGGTGACACCTTCCACGGTCAATTTCGGCGATGTGCTCGTCAACACGGAAAGCGCCCCCCGCACGATCACCATCCGCTCGGTGGGCGACATCCCCTACGAAATCGAATCGATCGACGAGTCGGGCTTCTGCTATGGCGGCAGCCAGGACGTGATGGGCGTGGCCTCGGCGGCCCCCGCCCTGTGTTATGGCGGCGCCTTCATCTGCGAGACCACCTGCACACCCACGCCCTACGCCAAGAACCAGAGCTGCCGCATCACTGCCCGGTTCGCGCCGACCTTCACCGGCACGTATTCGACCAACCTCTATATCTGCGACAACACCACCAGCAGCCCGAAATCGATCCTGCTGACCGGCCAGGCGGTCCTGCCGCCGCCGATTGTTGTCACCCCCAGGGCATGGGACTTCGGCAGCATCCCGATCGGCGAGGCGGGCGAACCGAAGCGCTTCGTGGTCTCCAACATCGGCTACGGCGGGCTCAACCTGGAAAGCCTCGCCACCACCGGCGAATTCGACGTGCTGAACTCCACTTGCGGCTCGTTCCTCTACGGCGGCTCCTCGTGTGACGCGGTGGTGAACTTCCTGCCGACGCAAACGGGTGAGGCCACCGGCAGCTTCGTGGCGACGTATTCGTCGTTCGTTTATGGCGGCACCATCGATTCGGGTCCCGTGATCGGCCCGACCCTCTACAAGGCCGGCGCAACCCTCACGGGCATCGGCATCGGCGGCGGCTCGCTGGTGCTGCCGGGCCCGGTAGAGCTCGGGGCGGCAACGGTCGGCGGCGGACCGATCAGCCGTTCCGTCGAACTGCGCAACAACGGCACACAACCGGTCAACATCTCGAGCATCACGCTGTCGGGTCCGTTCACCCTGGTGAACAATTGCCCGGCCTCGCTGGCTGCCGGGGCCAGTT
>Ga0163153_10004012_pt1 | contig 18930 bp, 17 predicted proteins | sample OliLakLV19MP6IB1_FD_148629 | JGI IMG/M metagenome (GOLD analysis project Ga0163153, IMG submission 148629) | Freshwater microbial mat bacterial communities from Lake Vanda, McMurdo Dry Valleys, Antarctica - Oligotrophic Lake LV.19.MP6.IB-1 | ecosystem: Environmental > Aquatic > Freshwater >... | reverse complement strand
GGGGCTTTGTGACCTTGGGCTGGTGCGGGTTGTTCGGCGGGACGGGCGGCGTGGCGGCACAGATTGTGGCACGCATGTCGAACCTGTGCGATGTGGTCTGGAACAACGAGAGCAAGGACTGCTTGCATGTGATCCCGTACTAAACTGTACCGTTGGTTTCGGTGAGCTAGCCCTACGCTCAAGATTCAGAGGGGTAGGGCTGGCCAGCCAGCTAGTAATAAGGGAGAGGACTGATGTTCAGAACGAGCGAGGAGGAGATAAATGGCACTGTTTAGAACTAAAGAAATTATCGCAGCGAGCAAGCTTCCGCCAGAAGGCGTTAAGCTGTCAAGAATGATAGATGCGGTGTACTTTCTTCCCATTGCATATCTGGGAGTATTTGCGACTTTCCATATGCACTTCGACCTGTTAGCAGGGGACTGGGATTTCTGGATCGACTGGAAGGATCGGCAGTTCTGGGTAACGGTCACACCGATCGTAGAGGTGATGTATCCCGGTGCGATCATGTACTATTTCTGGACATTCTATAGGCAACCCTTTGGTGCAACGTTGAGCATCTCTGGGCTTGTCGTCGGGAAGTGGATCACGGTTCTGTTTGCCTGGTACTGGTGGGCGAATTTCCCAGCGAACTTCGTGATGCCTGCCACGATGATATCCAGCGCATTGATCCTTGATGCAACCCTGCTCTTGACAAGAAGCTGGATGCTTACAGCAATATTTGGCGTCTGGGCATTCGCGATGGTGTTTAACCCCACACAATATGCCATATTCGGATACAGCCACCAACCGGTGGTCGTGGACGGGCAGTTGATGTCACTGGCCGACTACATGGGATTCACATTTGTGAGGACCGGAACGCCTGAATACATCCGAATCATCGAGGTGGGATCGCTCCGTACGTTCGGCGGACACACCGTTTGGATTTCAGCGTTCTTCTCGGCCTTCATCTCCATGTTGATGTTCACCATTTGGTGGCAAATTGGTCACTTCGTCGGGCAGGCCTTCTTCTGGGTCAAGGGCAGACGTGGCGTCATGTCACGCATGAATGATGTCATGATCGTTGGCACGGACGAGTTTGCACTGAGACATGGCACGCCGGATGGTATTGCCCCAGGGCACAGAGTGACCACAAAGACTGCGGCGACTTCACTATCATAGGGGAAAACATGAACGTCAAAAACATTTTCAAATTATGCGTGATCGGCTCCCTTGGGATGGCGACGCTGGGGCTTACCCTGGCTTTCAATGTCTCAACCGCCGCCGCCCACGGGGAGCGCTCTCAGGAACCGTTCCTGCGGATGCGTACCGCGCAATGGTACGACACAAGATGGAATCCTCAGAAGACCAATATCAACGAGGAGGCCATGTTGTCGGGCAAGATCCATATTTCTGAAGACTGGCCAAGGGCCGTTGTTAAGCCCAACCGTACCTTCATAAACGTGGGAAGCCCGAGTTCAGTGTTCACACGTCTCAGTTCGAAAGTGAACGGGGTGCCGATGATGACCTCGGGCCCCATGGAAATCGGTGGCGACTACGAGTACGTGATCAAGCTGAGAGGTCGGTTGCCTGGTCATCACCACATCCACCCAATGCTCGCTGTCAACGGAGCCGGTCCTATCGCAGGGCCAGGGGGCTGGATGGACATCACCGGTAATTATAAAGACTTTACCAACCCCATAAAGTTGCTGGTTGGCGGGACTGCCGATACAGAGACTGCTGGCCTGGCAGCTGGGCTCTTCTGGCATGTCGTATGGGGCGCCCTGGGATTCTTCTGGATAGGCTGGTTCATGGTCAGGCCGATGTTCCTCATTCGCGCCCGCGTACTGGCGCAAGAGGGTGGAGACGAGCTCCTGAACGATCCAGTTGACCGCTATTTTGCCGTGGCAATGTTGGGGGTAGTTTTTGCTTTGATTGCCATTGGTTTCTTCTACACAGACAGTCAGTATCCATATACCATCCCACTCCAGGCTGGTGAACCAAAGATCAAGTCCACTCATCTGAAGTCGGACTTGACGGTTAAGGTGCTTGCCGCAGACTATGACGTTCCTGGTCGCGCTCTTCGTATGACCTTGCAGGTCACCAATAGCGGAGAGCAGCCACTCAGGATTGGAGAGTTTACGACAGCAGGCATTCGGTTCCTGAACAAGGTCGGTGTCGCTAACAACAACGACCCGTCCTATCCAGCTGAGATTATGGCGCAAGACGGCTTGCATATCGAAGATGAGTCCCCGATCATGCCAGGCGAAACCAAAGAAGTTAAGCTCGATTCAAGGGATTCGCTATGGGAAATACAGAGATTGATGGACCTGGTCCACGATCCTGACCAGCGTTTCGGAGGGCTTGTAATGTCTTGGGACGAAACAGGTAACCGGCATATCAACAGCATTGCCGGCAACATCATCCCAGTCTTTACAAGGGCCACTGCTGGATAAAGTCGGGGTTCGTCACGTTTGAGAGTGACACTGATCCGCCATTCTGTCGAAAGATGGAATGGCGGATCGGTTTTTTAATCGGTGTGGGCCGCCAATGGGGCGCTACGAACCTACCATGGCTCACGGGAGTGCCTCCAGTAATTCAGGAACGTCCTGGTCAGTCGGTGTGGTCGGCCCGCGACCCACTCAGGCCACAAACGCCGCAGGCACCCGGCCTGCCAGTGCACTATGGGGGCGACCACGATTGTAGTCCTGCTGCCACCGCGCCAACTTCTGTCGCACATTCTCGATCATGAGAAAACACTTCCACATTGAGGCATTCATCCCGTAGCCGTCCATTGAAGCTCTCGATGAAGCCGGTCTCAACCGGTTTGCCTGGCGAAAAAAATCCAGCTGGATCCCATGCCGGTAGGCCCAGGCATCCATGACCCGACTGGAAAATTTGCTGCCGTTGTCCACGGTGATCGCACGCGGAGCGCCACGTTGCATCACCACCGGCTCTAACGCCTGCGCCACCTTCTCCCCGGTGAGAGACTGATCAGCCACCAAACACAAGCATTCCCGCGTGAACTGGTCCACGACGGTCAGAATCCGAAAGCTGCGGCCATCCGCCACGCGCGCGCTCATGAAGTCCATACTCCACCGCTGGTTCGGGGCGGGCGCCCCTGGTTGCGGCACACAGGCTCGGCCCGCGGCCTTCGTGCGGCGTTGGATCCACACCGTCAGCCCTTCGTCCGTCTACAGCCGATAGATCCGTTTGGCGTTCACCTGCCACCCCTCCCGTCTCAGCAACACCGTGAGTCGCCGATACCCGAAGCGTACTCGGCTCGCCTCCAACTCTCGCAACCGCATACGCAACACCTCCTGCGGATCACGGCGACTCCGATACTGTAAGGAGGCTCGCGCCATAACCGACAGCCTCGAGACCCGGCGCTCACTGACCTGATAGATCGTTTGCACCCAGCGTGCCAGCACAAGCCGGGCCTGAGGCCGTACAGATTTTTTCGCACGATCTCCTGCAGCATCTGGCGATCGAGCGAGAGATCCGCCACCAAGCGTTTCAACTTAGCATTCTCCTCACGGAGCTGCCGTAGTCCGCGCAGTTCACTGAGGCCCAGCCTCGCATACTTGCGCTTCCACGCATAAAACGTCTCCTCGCTAATGCCGACCCGCCGACACACGTCCACCCCGGTCGTGCAGCCCTCTGCTCCCCGCAGGGCGGCCAGAATCTGTGCCTCGGTGTGCCCTCGTCGGGTCATCCTTCTGGGTCAAGAAGACCCCGTCGCGGGCCGGTTCCTCAAACTCCCGCTTGCCTACTTTTCTGGTTTTGGGTCACAGGCTCATTTGGGACTAACAACGGACACTACGATATTGAATAAAAAATTTCGCTCTGTTATTCTTTTCCTCACACACAGACGAAATGTTAGTAAGACCCTTCACATAGAAAAGACCAGGTGTACATTTGCCTGGAGAAGTTCGCCCAACCATTCCAGAGAGGAGTTCAACCATGATGAAAAGACGATCACCTCAACTCATGGCCATCGCAGGGGCTATGGTCCTTGCAATGGCCGGATTGATGGGATTGCCTTCCGAGGCATCCGCGAAGACCCATGACATCAAGATGACTGCCCTCGAAACGGAAATCGTGATTGAAGGAACGGGAACGAAATATAAGGCCTGGACGTTCAACGGCCAGATGCCGGGGCCGGCCGTGCGGGTCACGGAAGGTGACACGGTCAACTTCACGCTGGAGAATCCCAAGACCAATGCTTATCCACACGCCATGGACTTCCATGCGGCGGAAATCGATTTCCTGAAGAACTACCGGGCCATCAATCCGGGAGAAACCATTTCTTTCACCTTTGTGGCGAAGAAGCCCGGCGTGTTTTTCTATCATTGCGGCGCAGCGCCCATGATCCAGCACGTCGCGCGCGGCATGTTCGGCGCGATTATCGTCGATCCCAAGAATCCGAAGGTCTGGCCGAAAGCGGACCGGGAGTTTTTGTTGGTCCAATCTGAGCTCTGGAAGAACCCCGACGATGTCGAGGCCATGTTCGCCCGGAAGTTCGACTATACGGTCTTCAACGGAGGGGTCTTCAAGTATCATCCCTTCTTCATCGGCTCGGAAGCGCTGGAGGCAAAACCGAATGAGCGGGTCCGGATCTATTTTGTGAACGCGGGCCCCAACGAGTTTTCCTCGCTCCACCCGATCGGCGAGATTTGGGACAACGTCTACGAGAGCGGGAACCCTGCTAACAAACTCACAGGGGTGCAAACCTATGTTGTGGGACCCGGAAGCGCCGCCACATTCGACTTGGTCTCCGAATCACCCGGGGTCTATCCGATTGTGACGCATTCGCTCACTGGAGCCCTTCGGGGAGCCATTGCCGCGCTGACGATTACACCGGTGGCCAAGAATGCGCCGCTGATGCCACTGACGCCCTGGAACCCCTAACGACCAGAGATATGATAGATGTATGCACTCGAAGGAATCCCTCATTTACCTCTCAAAAAAGGAGCGCCTTTCATGAAACAACTCTCTCGCACCATCAAGACTATGCTGACCGTCGCCTTGCTGTTGATCTCAGCGCCGGTGTGGGCAGCCGATGCTCCGTTGCCCTCACTCTATGAACGGCTCGGTGGAACAGGCCCTATCACGGCCGTCGTCGGCAAGTTCGTCAGCATCGTGGGCGCAGACAAGCGCATCAACGGGTATTTTGCCAAAGCTGATCTGCCGAACCTGAAGAAACAGCTGGTCGACCAGGTCTGCCAAGCCAGCGGAGGCCCCTGCACCTATGAGGGGAAAGACATGAAAACAACGCATGCCGGCATGAAAATCACGACGGCTGCCTTCAATGCCCTGGTTGAAGACCTCGTCAAGGCATTGGATACGTTCAACGTGCCAGCCAGGGAAAAGAACGAACTCCTTGCCGTGTTGGGTCCTATGAAAAAGGACATCGTCGAAGTACCGTAAAGGGCGACGGGCAGGCGGTGAGATGCTCGCCGCCTGCCCATGAACGCGTTCAAGAGAGGAACACTGTAACCCAGCCGAACCGGAGCTTTGCATGGTCCGACAACTCGCATCACCGTCTACCATGAGATCTTAAGACAAATCGATGGACCTACCCAAGGGCTTCAGATCGCCTCCCTGCAGACAGGTATTACGATGACGCGAACAGCCCATCGCAGATACGCAAACCGGACACAGACGCCCTTCGCGAAGAGCGTACCCGCAACCTGCCCACAGCCTCACGTGGTCGGCAAGGCCACGCTCAGGCACAACCGTCTGATGCTTGCGATAGCGCTCATCGTGGGTCTTGCCGTATTTCAGCCGGCCGACACCAGCCACGCTGCCATGGAGAGAGTTCCCGTCGCGCTGATAGGACCTGACTGCTCCACCCATGAGGACGAGCTAAGCAGGGCGTTGCTCACCTTGCAGGGTGTGAACGCCGCGCATTTTCGTCGCATAGCCGATCACGTCTTGGTGGATATCACCGTTGGCAAAATCTCGCCGGAAGAACTGGTTCACCATCTCAATACAGCAGCCACGTCATGGCAATGCCGCGCTGAAATTATGCAGTCCTGCATCACGGCAGACCCGGCTCCCCATACTCAATAATCGCACCGTGAGTGGGCGATTGAAACCCCGCCGGTTTCGCACGCTATGCGGGATCATCGCCGGACTGATGTTTCTCCACAAATAGCCACTGCCGTAACGGGCTTCGGTCAGTTCCTGAAGCAGACGTTGCTGGACAATTCATCCTAAATGTTCAAGAGGTGAACGCGGCCCAAGCTCATGCGGAGTGGGCGGCGTGGGAGAGTTTATTTTGTGATGTGTTTTGCAGCTTCCACGATCGATCGTGCTCCAATACCAAAGTGGTCGATGAGTTCGTCCGGTTTGCCGCTATGCGGGATCGTACGAACTGCAAGTTTATGCACCTTGATACCTTCAGATCCAACCGCGCTGAGCACCGCATCTCCGAGGCCACCGTGCGCATAATGATCTTCAACGGTGAGGATCCGCCCCTGCGTGGCCCTGGCACAGTCCAGCAACGTGGTACGGTCAATGGGGACAACACTATAGAGGTCGATGACTCGCACAGAGATACCGGCTGTTTTTAATATGTCGTACGCCTTGAGTGCTTCGAACAGTGTCACTCCGGCAGCGACGATCGTAAGGACATCCGATGCGTGTTGACGGAGAACCTTCGATCCGCCGATCTGGAATGTCTCATCAGGCCCGTACAGGACCAGACACTTTGGGCGACCGGCCCGAATGTAGACCATCCCTTTGTGCGTAGCAGCCATTTCAACAAGCCGATACGTACACGTTGCATCGGACGGATACAATACAGTCACGCCCGGTTGTGCAGCCATCATCGCAATATCTTCCAACCCCATTTGAGAAGGACCATCTTCCCCGATGCTCACGCCGACATGTGTGCCAACGAGTTTGACGTTCGAGCCGCTGATGGCCGCCATACGGATGAAATCGTAGGCCCTGGCAAGGAAACAGGCAAATGTCGCCACGAACGGAACTTTTCCGCAAGCCGCGAGGCCGGCTGCTGCACCGACCATGTTTTGCTCGGCGATGTAATTTTCGAAAAATCGGTTAGGAAACTTCTTGCCGAACTTGTCCGTGTAAGTCGAATTCTTGACGTCCGCATCGAGTCCCACAACCAGTGGATTCGCTGCGCCAAGCGCTTCCAGAGCAACCCCGAACGCTTCGCGCGTTGCGGCAACCTCGCCTACTTTGTAGGGCGAAGGCGGAAGAGGCTTGATAGTCGATGGCGCCTGAGTCGGCGTCGATGGTTTCTTCAATGAAATTGCGGTACTGCTTGGCCTCAACTGCTTGCTCAACTCATCGATCGCCTTCTGAGTTTCCTCTCCTTTGGCTACCGGCTTCCCGTGCCAGCTAGGATGGTTCTCCATGAAGGAGATGCCTTTGCCCTTAAATGTTTTCGCAAGCAACACCGTCGGTTTGCCTTTGGTATTTGCAGCGGTATCGAACGCTGCGAGTAACGCCGACATATCGTGCCCGTCGACCACCAGCGTTTGCCAGCCGAAACCGGCCCAGCGAGAGCGATACCCCTCCATATCGTGTTGCAACATGGTCGGATCACTTTGACCGAGTCGATTGACATCCACAATGGCACAGAGATTATCCAGTCCATGATGGCGCGCGACTTCAGCCGCTTCCCATACTGATCCTTCGACAGACTCCCCGTCGCCCATCAAGACATAGGTTCGGTGATCCAGCTTGTCGACGAATTTTGCATTCAGCGCAATGCCTATACCAACCGGTAGTCCTTGCCCGAGTGAGCCTGTGGCCATGTCCACGAAAGACAAGCGAGGAGTCGGGTGGCCTTCAAGATCTGACGTCAGCGTTCGAAGCTTGAGCAGTTCGCTCTTGGGAAAGAGACCGGCTTCGGCCCAAGCAGCATAGAGCAAAGGTGCGGCATGGCCTTTTGACAACACAAACCGGTCGCTATTGTATGCTTTCGGATTGTTGGGGTCATATCGCATGACGGAGAAAAAAAGAGCGGCAACAATATCCGCGGCGGAGCAGCAACTGGATGGATGTCCGCTCCCCGCTTCGCTCGTTGCACGAACACTCTCGATTCGAAGCTGCGTGGCTTTGTTCTGCAAGGCAGCAAGCAATTCTGGTGAGGTGGTTGCGCTAGCCATCGGAACTCCTTTCGGGATTTGATGCCAAAGATGTTGCCTGACTCTTCTCGTCTTCTCTATCGGCAGTAATGCGGCGGGGCTTGAGGCTAACAAAACACAATGAGGGAGTCAATCAAGCTAAATAAGTGTGTCAACCCAATTTAGAAATGTCCGCTTTCTCCCCAAGTAGACATGTCCGGGTTATGTTCTCGCCACCGTCGCCTGTGTTCGTCGCTCCGGCCGCAGGCGTCGGCGCCACGGATGATCCGGCCGCGACGTGATCGCGTGAAAGCCGAGTGACCGACCCTGGTGCGTGATTCGCATGGTCCCATCCACGTGCTCTTCCACCAACACGTGGGGGGCCCGGATCGTCTCGTGAATCTGATAGAGTCCACCCTGATACGCAATCGTGAAGTCCTTGCGTAGGCACCGTATCGTCTTGAGGCAGAGCATGCGGTCCAACTCTCGGTGTGCCGGACGGGGACGATGCAGATCCGCGGCCTGCGCGGGCGGCACCGCAACGCGCCGGTTGTAGATCGGCAGATCGCGCTCCAGAAAACGATTCGCCGCCTCCAGCGTCGAGACCTCTGCCAGCCGCAGCTCCTTGACCAGTCGATCCTGGACCGTCTGAAAGAGTCGCGCCACCCGCCCCTTCGCCTGCGGCGAGTGGGCCGGGATCAGCTCAACCGCCAGCTCGCTCAGCGCGCGCCCAAACTGGCTCGTGGGCTTCACCCCGGCCAACTGGTCGTCCACGGTAGGCGGGGCCGGCGACTGATAGGTGGTATGCTTGTCCGCGTAGACGGCCAGCGGAATCCCATACTGCCGAATGGAGTGCTGGAAGCTGTCCATCGCCGGGAGAGTACCTTCGTACTCATAGAAGCGTGCACACACCCGGCTGTTCGCATCATCAATGTAGGCCATCAAGACACAACGGGGGCCGCGCCCCTCGAACCAGTCATGGTGCGAGCCATCCAGCTGGATCAGTTCCCCCACATGAGCTCTTCGCTCCCGCCACGCCCGGTGCGGGCGTTTCCGCCGCTGGAAGTGTGTCACCCCCCGTCGCCAGGAGCCAGCCCCGCAGCGTCTCCGCGTTCACCGCCAGCCCATGCCGCTCGGCCAGCTTCTCCGCCGCCAACGTCGGGCCAAAGTCCCCATACTGCGTCTCGTACAGCGTCAGCGCCTTGGTCGTGACCGGCTCCGGGATCTGCCGGTTCGAGGGCTTCCCCCGTCCCCGATGGGCGAGCCCTTGGTCGCCCGCCTGCGCCACCCGCTCGAGGAGGCGCCAGATGTGGCGTGGCGTCAGCCCCAAGAGGGCGCCCGCCTTCACCTGCGTCAACTTCTTCTCCCTCGTCTGCCGAATCACATGCACCCGCCGCAATTCCTTCACACTCATGATGACCCGGTCCTCTCTGACCATCTGACCCTCCTTGTGAGGGCCGATCGTCTCGCAACGAAGCGGACATGTCTACTTTGGCTAAAGCGGACATTATCATTTTGGGACTACATCAAGCTAAATAAGTGTGTCAAGCCTGGTGTGTGGTATCTACATCCACGGCTATAAAAGTCGGCAGGGCTTCTATCATGCGGCATGCTTGGGTGGGGTGAGGGCCTTCGTGCAGGCTCGCCCCACTGATTGAGCCTTCTCTCCCACCCACAAGATGTGTGGAGTGGAGCAGAATTGTCGGCCGGTGATCCTTCGTCCTGAAAACCTCATTTTCACTTTTACCACGACATAAGGACCATGAACGGAGGAGCTTTTGCCCTTCTCTCTACCTCCAGCGTCGCTCAGGCCGTAGGACACCAGAGAAAATGGTCTCTCCTGAATTCTTCTTCAAGAACAATAGGATAGCTTGACATACCACTGGTCTTCGCGCAGACTCTCGTCCATGCATGAGCTAACAGAACAGGCCCTTCTGGCCAGACTCGCTGAGCGTGCCGGCATTGCGACTGACTATTACGATATCGCAGGGACTCTTCACTTCACCTCCGATGACACCAAGCGCACTATTTTGACTGCCATGGGCTTTGCGATCGATTCGACCGCATCGCTGATACAGACACTACAAGAATGGGATGACGCCCCGTGGCAACGCCCGTGCGATCCAGTGCGGATTCTTCGCGATGGGGAGGTGGGAGACCCTCTGTCCTGTTATCTGTTGCTCGAAGACGGAAAAGAAGGGTCCCTCACAGTGGAATGGCAAACTCGTGACGAAGCAAACGCTGTGGTGCAAGAAGGCCGAGCAGGACCTGGACTCACCGCTGCGGAGGTTCGTTATATCAAAGAACAACGACATGTGCGTGTGGAAGTCCCGGCCCCGCACGGGCTCTCACTTGGGTACTATACGATGACGATACGGGCCGAGAGTCTGGTTGGTGACGTCGAAGGATCGATGCGGCTCATCGTCGCACCTCGCCAATGCTACATCCCGCCTCCGCTCGAAGCAAACCAACGGCTATGGGGATTGGCCTTACAGCTCTATTCATTGCCCTCTGATCGCAATTGGGGTTGCGGCGACTTCACCGATCTCGGGCGGATTGTCGAGTGGGCCGGGAAAGAGCTCGGCGCCGGAGTGATCGGACTCAATCCATTACACGCACTGCGGAATACCGCGCCCTATCACATTAGCCCCTATGCGCCTTACAGTCGACTCTATCTCAATGAACTCTACATCGATCTCGATCAACTTCCCGAATGGCATGAGTCGGAGGAGGCGCAACAGCAGTTCCTGGATCCCGAATTTCAGGCTGCGCTCCGGGCACTACGACAGACGCGCCAGGTAGACTACACCGCCGTAGCAACGGCCAAACGCACCATGCTCGATCTGGCCTACAGCACATTCGTCGCAGAAGCCTACAGCGGAGAGGAACCACACCTCCAGCCAAACACGGAGCGCGCGAGGCGCTTGGAACGGTTTATCCAATCCGAGGGCACACCCCTCGAACTGTATGCCGCCTTCCAGACCTTGGAAGAAGAACACCGGCTGATTCAACCTACGTCAACCACATGGCACGATTGGCCCAAACAATTTCTGATGCCCGGTCAACCGGTCCATGAATATGCCAAACGGCACCGGAAGCGCATTCGCTTCTTTCAATACATTCAGTGGGTGGCACGCGAACAGCTGAACGAAATCCAGCGGACGGCTGAGCAGCTGGCGATGCCAATTGGTCTCTATCATGATATGGCACTGGGCGCCGATCGGAATGGGGCCGAAGCCTGGATCTATCAATCTGTGCTGGCGCTTGGAGCCGACTGTGGCGCCCCGCCTGATTCGTTTGCGCCCGAGGGGCAGAATTGGGGCCTCCCTCCGATCAACCCTCACGCACTACGCTCCAGTGGCTACGAGCTTTTGATCCAGCTGCTGCGGAACAACTTCCGATCCGGGGGGGCGATTCGTCTGGACCATGTGATGGCATTCTTTCGTCTCTTCTGGATTCCGCGTGGGAGGCCCGCATCCGAAGGTACGTATGTGCACTACCCATTTGAAGACTTGTTGGCCATCGTAGCATTGGAGAGCGTACGATCACACACCCTCGTCATCGGAGAAGACCTCGGCACGGTCCCCGATTGGGTGAGAGAGCAATTGGCGAAGGCACGTGTGCTCTCGTATCGTGTGTTCTACTTCGAGCGCGGATGGGATGGTGCATGGAAGTCGCCTGGCGACTATCCTTCGCAGTCATTGGCTGTCACGACGACGCACGACTTGCCGACTCTTGCTGGGTTTTGGTCCGGCGAGGATTTACAGGTACGGTCCAGATTGGGCGCCTTTCACGATAACGCGGCGCACCGTCAGGCCTGGGAAGAGCGCCAGCGCGACAAGGCTCGCATCCTCAATGCGCTTCAGCGAGAACACCTCTTGCCGACTGGTGTGACTGAGGACCTGGCCACTGCACCCGCCATGACGGCTGAACTCTGCCAAGCGATTCACCTTTACCTAGCTCGCACGCCGTCCTATTTGGTGCTGGCAAATCTCGAAGATGGCCTTGGCGAACTGTCGCAGACCAATCTTCCGGGAACGATCGACAGTCATCCGAACTGGACCCGTAAGTATTCAATTCCCGTCGATCACATGCTGCACGATAAACGTCTACGGCAGCTTGGGGCCGTCTTGCGTTCGGCCCGCACGCTAAGGTAAGACCCTCTACCCGAATGCTGAAAAAGTCCGCCAACGGCGTTCTCAGCTCACCGAAACCCTCAACGTACCCCCGAGCGTACGCTTCCGGTTTCGACTCGCTTGTGGCCTTGCTGGACGACCTTTTTGAGCATCCGGTAAGATGTGTCGCTTCTCCAACACATGCAGCTCTTTGAACCCCTGCTGTGGCAAAATAGTTTTTCACAGCCTGCGAAAGATCGGACCATGGTTCATCGGCAATCAACCGGTCGCCCATTCCCATGTTGAAACAAAATCGCATTGTCCTGGCGATCGCAGGGGCGGTATTCCTAGCGATCGTCGTGCTTGAATTGGTCGCCCCAGCCAACGTGGTCGGCGCCTACGGTTTTGTATTGCCGATTTTATTGGTTGCAACCGTGCGCAGTCGCATCCTGATGTTCGTAACAGTGGTCGCCTGTATCGTGGCGACCTACATGGGGTTAATGCAACCGACCAAGCCGGGGCGGTTGCAATCGGCAGTGATTAATCGCAGCGTGGTCGCCGGAGTACTCCTGGTCGTGGCCTATATCGGCATGACATGGGAAGAACGCAAAACCCGAGAAGCGGAGGCACGTGCCGCGTTGGCCCGGGAGACCGAAAATCTCCTGAAGGCGAATACGCAGCTGGTGGATGCAAAAGACCAGCTGAATCGCTCGGAACGCTTAGCGGCAGTGGGGCAACTGGTGGCGTCCGTGGCGCATGAGGTTGGAACCCCACTGCACTCGATTGCCTGGCACGTGCAAGCGCTGGCGGAAGAACCAGGCGTCACGCCAGAAATGAAGAAGCGGGTCACCGTCATCGATGAGCAGCTGACACGGGTGGTTCGGATCATTCAGGATTTGCTGTCCTCAACCAGACAGCGCCAACCTGAACCGACATGGTTGCCCGCGGACAAGGTCATCAACCCGGCGGTTGTGCTGATGGAGCCCGCCTTCCATGCGAAAGAAATTACCACGACGGTCGAAATTCCCGAAGACCTCCCGCTAGTATGGGCCGATGCGGAGAAGATACATCAAGTGATGGTGAACGTGTTCGCCAATGCCTTATCCGCCACCCCAGCGCACGGAGCGGTGAATGTATTGGTGAGAGCCCGTACGGCCTCACCCGAGGAGCTTGACCGCGGCCGCCGGGTAACCGACTCACTGTCACCTCTGGTACTTACCATCGAGGTTCGGGATACAGGATCCGGCATGCTGGAGTCCGACGTGCAGAAAGCGTTTGAACCGTTTTTTACAACCAAGGCGGTTGGCAAAGGCACCGGGTTAGGACTATTCTTGAGCCGCGAGACAGTCTTGGCCCATGGAGGGAGTCTTGTGCTCGAAAGCGAAACTGGGCGAGGCACAACCGTAACCATCACCTTACCTGGATTGAAGACCGAGTCCACGGACATGACGGAGAAAACCTGATGCAACCAGCGAGTATTCTCGTGGCTGACGACGATGCCGTCGCGCGCGATCTCTTGGCAGAAGCCCTAAAGAAAGAAGGCTATGCCGTTGAAGCCTTCGCCAGCGGCGAAGAAGTAATTGCTCGAGGGCGTCAGGGTCGAGTGGACCTGGTGCTGACAGATATTCGCATGGGAGCGGTTGATGGGCTTACCGTCTTGCGTGAGTTTAAACGTATGAGCCCTGACACGGCAGTCGTGATGCTGACCTCGTTCGGTTCTCTTGAGGGTGCCATTGAGGCCATCAAGCAAGGCGCCTATGACTATCTTGCCAAGCCGTTCAAGAAGGACGATATCAAGTTGGTCGTCAAACGGAGTCTCGACCACTGCCGACTCATCAAAGAAAATGCCCGGTTTCGTGAAGAGTTGAAAAACAAAGATGAATGGTCTCCGCTGGTGGGGAGCAGTCCCGCCATGCTGGAAGTGTATAAGCTGGTCGCGCGAGTGACCGAGAGTAAGAGCACCGTGCTCCTGCAAGGAGAAAGCGGGACGGGCAAAGAACTGATTGCGCGGGCCATCCACGCGAATGGGCCTCGTCGGAACAAACCGTTTATCCCGGTGAATTGTGGGGCATTGCCGGATACTCTGCTGGAGTCGGAAATGTTTGGGTATGAGAAGGGAGCCTTTACCGGCGCGGCAGGGAACAAAATCGGCCTTTTTGAATCAGCCGGCGAAGGCACGCTGTTTCTCGACGAAATCGGTGAAATGGGCCAGGCGCTCCAAGTAAAGTTACTGCGTGTGATGCAAGACCACGAAGTACGTCGCGTCGGCAGCACGACATCGATAAAAGTCGATGTCCGTATCATTGCCGCGACCAATCGAGATCTCGAACAGCTCGTCAAAGAAGGAAAGTTTCGAGACGACTTATTTTACCGGCTCAATGTCGTGCGGATCACGCTGCCGTCATTGGTGGAGCGGAGGGAAGATATCCCGATGTTAGTGCATCACTTCTTGCAGAAATGTGCAGCCGGGGAGACGCATGCTGTGCGCGGAGTGCTGCCGGAAACAATGGAGCTATTGATGCAGTACCGATGGCCCGGCAATGTGCGCGAACTGGAAAATGCCATCGAACGAGCGGTCTCCTTGAGTCACGGTCCCCTCCTCACGCCGGAGGATCTGCCTGCGTCGCTGCATCGAACGGAACTGCCGACGAAAGAGACCGGCAGAGCAACCGACCACAACGATGAGGGATCTTTATCCCTTGAGGAGGTCGAGAAGCGTCATCTTGTCCGCGTGCTGAAGGAAACTAAGGGGAATAAAGTCAAAGCCTCAAAGATTCTTGGTATCGATCGGCGCACCCTCTATCGAATGGCCGACCGGTTTGGGTTGGACCTTGGTGAGGATGCCGACAACGGAGAGCCCGAGTAGGAGGTGAGTCGTCTCCCGTTATGAGACGGCTTCTCCTGCGTGGGTAACAAGCGTCACGTCGATCACGTCCAGCTCATGAAGGAGAGGAGGCCAGCATACGTGGGCACGCATTTGACAAGCCTGATTCAAAAATATTGTGAGTCATTTAGCCGTATCGGCCTTCAATCGGTAGACAAGATGCGTGTCGGTTTGTTGGACACCGTCAATCTCATGAATCCGACTCAGCACCAACTGGGTCAGGGCATCCTGGTCTGAAACTTCTACCACCACAATAATATCGGGCTTGCCCCAACAAGGATCGATCGTCTTAATCTGCTTGATGCCAGACAACGCCCGAACCACATCGCCTGTGCGCCCTGGCTGCACATTGATAAGGACGTAGGCCCGATCCGACATGATTCTCCCACCATCGACTGGAGCGTGAATCGTACATGGCACTGCAGGAATCGTGGGGTCTTTGTCAACGTAGCGAATGCTCGGCGCCTCTGTCAATGCAAGAGCGCCTGCAGACGAGCTAGGACGCGTGACGACGGCAGACTTGGGCCTTTTCATGTATCACCTCATTTCGGGGCAACCAGTACGTCAACAGTAAATGAATCGTTCACGCTCGTGAGACTCGTTTCGAAGCCTTGAGGGTTCCCGATACGGCCATCAGGATCGTACATAAAACACAAGAGCGTGGTACAACGGCCGTGGAACCGAAATCGTGCTGCGTCAACCCGAAGTTGATCCGTAAGATCTTTGGCCGTAAGGCCAGGTCTGGTTTTTTTGACGATCACCGCAAGACGGCTCTCATCCAGCAACAACGTCGTGCGCAGGGCCCCGCTCGAATAGCTCGGCGTCCATTCATCCGTGTCGATATCATTAAATTGAACCCGTAGCAGCGCATGCAGAAGATCTTGCGCATCGACCTCGTCTTCCACCTGTAGCGTCGCCCGATGTTCCCCACGAAGTCGCAACTGCCTGACAACAGCATGGAATCGGCCGCAGACAACCTTCACGAGTGCGATAGGGCCCGATGCGGCCTGAGCAAGCTGACCTCCAGGCTCCAGAGGCGAGAAAGCGCTGGTTGGTACTACGGGAGCCTGCTTCGGACTCTGAAGAACAGCCGGGGCTTCCTGCATTTTAGGCTGTGGGCTGGCAATGGGATGTTGGTGCACGCTGGGCTCCGGTTCAGGTTGTGGCGATTGGGCCGACTGGCCGACTAAACACCCATCGGCTTGTGCAGTCTGTCCCGCTTGTGATGGCGGTGGCTCTGGGCCGACTGGAACCACTTGCTCCAAAGACGACGGGGCATGCGGCATCACCATCACAACCGGGGCTGGTAAAACTGGTATTGGTTCGGGTACAGCCATCAATGGAATCATTGCCTCAGGCTTATACACAGGAGCTGGAGAAACCGAGGGAGCCGGAGGTGGGCTCGGTACAGTGGCGGCTTGGACCAGGCCGAGTTGTGGCGGTGGAAGCTTGGGCTCCAGAGCAACTGGAACCACTGGTTGCGAAGGGAAAGAGGTCTGCGACATCGCCATTGCAACCGAGGCTGGTGAAATCGATGATAGTTCAGGCACAGACGTCGATGGACTCAGTGGCTCAGGTTTATGCAAAGAGACCGGAGGAATCAAAGAAACCGGAGGTGGATTCGGTGCGGCGGTAACTTGGGCCACGCCGGGGTTCGTCGTCATGGTCACCGGCGAGGGTGTAATCGTTCCCGTTTGCGTCAGGGTCATCTGCACGGTCGAGATCGATGACGGCACGACGGTCATCTGCCGGCGTGCAGGCGTGGAAATCGGTAAAACCGGCGGGACTGAAGAGGTTTGCTTGGGGGAAGGCACTCCTTGCAGCTCACATTTTTTTCGCTCAAGCGTGGCAATAAGGGTTTTAATGAGGGCGATACTCTGCTGCGTACCCTCAGGGGTATCCATGAGAAGTCTGTGATGGCGATGCTCTTGGAACTCGGGGGATTTCTCACCAAACGTACGGCGAATACACTCGCGGAATTGTAACTCTGCTCTTGCTCTGGCCGCGTCGACATAGGGGAAGCCTTCTCGGCCCAGGTCTTCCACCTGTGCGAGAAATTCCTGGAGGTTTTCGACGCCGCGGGTGAGCTCTTCAACTGTGGCAGTTTTGGACCGCGCGCGAGACGGTTCTGATGTTTTTGCTCGTGCCATAGAATCTGGAGGAAGTCTAGCCCAGCCTCCACAACGTGGCAAGAAAACATAGGAAAGTTGACGAGAATCTTCGAACCCACCTCTGAAACAGGACGACATATCCCCCACTCACACGGCGACTCACTCATGGCCAAACTGATGAGGCTACGACGCCTACGATGACATCGAGATGTTTCTAGACTCCATCTTCCGGCCTGGCTCTCGTACAGTTGAGGCGACGGCAGCCAGCCCCTGCCCAAGTCGATTCCGCTCCATCACGGGGTCAAGGACGTGTCCGCAATTGAGACAGCGCCAACCTGCCAGCCACATATCTTCCGCGCTCTCCATGAGATCCAAAAAGTGATCTTTCGCCATATAACCCTGGCAACGTGTACAGGTCATAATGCCCTCCTTGTGTCCCAATCTAGCCACAAGAATACCGGATCGGTCTGAGCTGGTTAGACCGAAAAGAGGTAACTCAAACGAGGGGAGACGTCACATAGCCCGCATCGCTCATGACGACTCGTTGTCCCCTGCCGTACTTCCGCGATTCTATGGGGAAGAGGGAAATGGGAAGCAAGACTGCGCCGCTCAAAACTCGCTCAGAGGAAAATAAATTTTCTGGGGCCTGTTAGGTTGGTGAGCCCTGGTAGACCAATAGAAGGTCATGGAGTTGCGCCAGCACTGATGGCTCCATCGGGCCAAACTTGACTCCAAACTCTTGATTGCGCGTCCATCGCACATAGGCGCAGGGAATCTCAATGGGTGTGGCAGATTCATCGACCGATAGTCGGAGGGCAAGACGCATACCGACATGAACTGAACGGGTGCCGAGGATCTTCATTCCATCGCCAGAAAGATCCGTCATCGTTCCCTGCTCCGTAAAGTTCGGCCCAAGGTATTCCACCACGCACGGGTTGGCGAGGCGGCTTCTTGGCTTCGAGGTGTTGCGCTTCGACACGGTCGCTCCTTTCTCAAGATGGTTCGCTTCTTCAGAATGAGTATACGCAACCACGCCCAGCGGGCAAGCGAATTTGAACTCCGTATCGATGAGAGAAGATGTGTCCTGTGCGCACAGGGAAGGGGCCGACGGCACGAGCGATGGCTATTTGGTGCCCCCGATACGAATTGAACGTACGACAAACGGTTTAGGAATGTGAGCAAGACGATTTTTAAAAGGCTCGGTGTTTCAAATGGTCTCCCCGTTTTTTATTTGAATACCAAAGCTTAGGAACTCTCTAGCGACTCTGCTGATTTCAATGGTTCTCATCTATTTGAACAACTTTTAGCACAAATTTAGCACAGGCTCTTGGGGTGAACCCCTCGGTTGAGACAGTTGGGAATGAGCACACTTGGTGGTTTGACGTCTCCCCGGAAAACGACGGCAGGTTGAAACGAGAGTCACGATTGTTTACTTGATACAGGGTGCAGGAGTATGATCGCGCAACCTTTTCAATGGGGCGCGCGATGTCTGTTTCTGAGCCAAGCATTTCGCAGTACGCTGCCGTATTTTGGGCATGCATCAATCCATCCTTGAGTTCTAACTCCAAGTGCAACACGACCGGCCCTGATGGGCTAAGGTGTTGCCATGACAAAGTGACCCCGGTTGTCAATAGTGGACGCCATGAGTTGCAGCCTCACGCCGCCGGCTGTTGACGGGCCCACTGCTGGGCAAATGCCACTGGCGAGCGATTCCCGAGCCGGGAGTGTCGCCGCTGTCGGTT
>Ga0163153_10004010_pt1 | contig 18936 bp, 22 predicted proteins | sample OliLakLV19MP6IB1_FD_148629 | JGI IMG/M metagenome (GOLD analysis project Ga0163153, IMG submission 148629) | Freshwater microbial mat bacterial communities from Lake Vanda, McMurdo Dry Valleys, Antarctica - Oligotrophic Lake LV.19.MP6.IB-1 | ecosystem: Environmental > Aquatic > Freshwater >... | reverse complement strand
GTGAGATCGCGTCGCGCCACCGGCGTGCTGCGTTTCGCGCCGGCGGTGACGGTCGCGGTCCTGCTGTTGCCGATCGTCGCGGGGCTGGTCGGCACACTGTTACCTGCATTCGGCTACCTGCCCGCCATCGGCGGCACCTCGTTCGGTTTCGATGGCTGGCGCAGGTTGTTCGCCGCGCCGGGCATTGCGACGAGCATCGTGACCACACTGTTCACCGGGATTGCAGCGTCGGTGCTGAGCGTGCTGCTGGCGATTGCGTTTTGCGCGTGGGCGTGGGGGCGGCCATGGACGCGCCGCGTCGGCGGGTGGCTGGCGCCAATTCTCGCCACGCCGCACTCCGCCATCGCGCTGGGTCTCGCGTTCCTGGTCGCGCCGTCGGGCTGGGTCGTGCGCGCCATTTCACCGTGGCTCACCGGCTGGACCGTGCCGCCGGACGTGGCCACCGTCGGGCATCCCGGTGGTCTCGCGCTGGTGCTGGGGCTAATGGTGAAGGAAGTGCCCTACCTGGTGCTGATGATCGTCGGTGCGATGCATCAGGTGGCCGCCGCGCCGCAACTGGCGGCGGCGCGGGCGGCAGGTTATGCGCGCGCCGAAGCATGGCTCAAGGTGATCCTGCCGCAGATCTATCCACAAATCCGGTTGCCGTTCTATGCGGTGATCGCATTCTCGCTGTCGGTGGTGGACGTCGCGCTGATCCTCGGTCCCACCAACCCGCCGACGCTGGCGGTGCTGGCCGTACGCTGGTTCTTCGATGCCGACATCACGTTTTATTTCCAGGCGTCCGCGGCGGCGATCCTGCTGGTGGGGCTGGTGGTGACCGTCGTTGCAGGCTGGATCCTGCTGGAGCGCGTGACGATCGTGCTGGGACGGCGCTGGATCGTGCGCGGTCGCCGTCATGGATCGATCAACGGGATCGTGGCGACATTGGCCGGGTCCGGGATCGCGCTGTTCGCATTGGCGGTGCTGGCCATCGTGGGCATGGGCATCTGGTCGTTTGCCGTGCAGTGGCGCTTTCCCGACGCGTTGCCGCAGGCGTGGTCGCTGGCCAACTGGCTGCGGCGGTTGCAAGGGCTGGCCGAGCCGGCGCAGTGGACGCTGGTGTTGGGCATGGCGGCAACCGTGATCGCGCTGGCGCTGGCGGTGGCCTGCCTCGAGCACGAATCGCGCGCGCAGGTGAAGACCGGTTCGCGCACGTTGTGGATCCTGTATGTGCCGCTGCTGCTACCGCAGGTGGCATTCCTGTTCGGTGCGCAGGTGTTGCTGGTGCGCCTCGATCTCGATGGCGCCGTCGGCGCGGTGATCTTCGCGCATCTCGTATTTGTGCTGCCCTATCTCTTCCTGTCGTTGGCCGATCCGTGGCGTTCGCTCGATCCGCGCTACGCACGCACCGCCGCCAGCCTCGGTGCATCCCCTACGCGGATCATGCTGCGGGTGAAGCTGCCGCTGCTGCTGCGGCCGGTACTGATCGCTTGCGCGGTGGCATTCGCGGTGAGCGTCGGCCAGTACCTGGCCACGCTCTTTGCCGGCAACGGCCGCATACCCACGTTGACGACCGAAGCGGTGACGCTGGCGGCGGGTGCGGACCGACGCGTGATCGGCGCCTACGCGTTGATGCAGTCGGCGCTGCCCATGCTGTTTTTCCTGGCGGCGGCGCTGGTGCCCGCGCTGCTCTACAGGAACCGGCGCGGCGTGCAGGGCTGGCAATGAACGCGACGCAGCATCGTCCGCTGCACCTGCGCGACGTGCGCATCACGCTGCATGCGCGCGAGCTGATCCCGGGGCTGAACCTCGCCGTGAGGCCCGGCGAGTGCGTGACCGTGATGGGGCCCTCCGGCTGCGGCAAGTCGACGCTGCTCGCCTATGTCGCAGGTACGCTTGATCCGGCATTCCGCGCGACGGGCCGCGTCGTGATCGGCGAGTCGGACATCACCGACGTCGCGCCGGAGCGTCGGCGCGTCGGCATCCAGTTTCAGGACGATCTGCTGTTTCCGCATCTCTCGGTCGGCGAGAACCTGGCGTTCGCGCTTACCGATCGGGTCCGCGAGCGCCAGGCGCGTTTGCGCCACGTCGAGGCAGCGCTGGAGGAGGCCGACCTTGCAGGATTCGCCGCGCGCGATCCGGCCACGCTGTCAGGGGGCCAGCGGGCGCGTGTGGCGTTGCTGCGCACGCTGCTGGCCGAACCCCTGGTGCTGCTGCTGGATGAACCGTTCAACCGGCTGGATTCGCAACTCCGGCACGACTTCAGGCGCTTCGTGTTCGACCACGCGTTGCAACGGGGGTTGCCCGCGTTGCTGGTGACGCACGATGCGGCGGATGCGCAGGCGGCCGGGGGACCAGTGATCGAGTTGCGGTAGCCGCAGGTCGCTGACCCGAGGCCCCGACGCGTGACGCCGGGCACGCAATGCCGCAAACACGGCCTTGCTGTCAGAGGGTATCGGCGGCCGCGAGCACGCGACGCAGTTCCAGGCGGTCACCGTCGTCGATGCGCCGGCACAGATCGCGCCACACGGCGATCTGTCGCACCAGGTCGGCGTTGACGGGGTAGCCCATGCGCCAGTCCGGGAACCACGGGTGATCGTCGGTCTCGTCGAGGATGATCGAGATGTCGAGATGACGTTCATCGGCGGCTATACGAGCCCACACTTTGGCTACGGCCGCCTCCGGCCCTTCGATCAACTGGGCGAAGTCCGCGCCTGTGTACACGAGTACACCGGTCAGGCCATCGCGCGCATTATGGGCGCGCGCGACCGCCACGATTCGTGGAATCTCCGTGACCGCGAGTTCAGGCACGGGCCTGCTCACGTATGCCATGCGGCGAATCATGATGCCCTGGTGGAAAGACGCAGCGAGATCGCTGCCGGGCGCTAATGTAATCTGCAATCCTGAAATCGCCTTGCACGGGCGTGCAAATTGCGTCACAGCGAGAAGTGTGCGGATGCCTCCGGGAGGCTGGAAACTCGCCTACACCTCCGGCGCGGGTGCGCGCACGCCACGCATGCCGTGCGCGAGGTAGCGGAGCATCCGGGCGAGGTCATCCTCGCGAAAGCCGCGGGGCGCGCAGGTACCCCCGGACTTGCCGCACCGGTACAGCAGTGCCTCGCCGAACAGCGCACGTGAATACCTGAAGCCTGCTTCCATGTCGGCCTGGTCCATGGCCGGCAGCGCCGCCGCCAGCATCCGCACGAATTCCGCATCGATGTCCGCGAAATACCGGTGGTGCCACGTATCGCCGTCATGGGCCGAGGCAAGGCGCGCGATCACGCACACGTAGTTGCGCCAGGCGGCATCATTGTCGTCGCGGCGAATGGCGTGGAACGGGTGCCACCACGCGTTCAGCACGTCCTCGACCTCCCATGTGCCACGGGTGCGAAGCTCCGCCAGCGCGGCGCGCCAACCCTCGTTCAACCGGTCGGCGCGACGCGCCACGGCCGCCTCGAACAGCATTTCCTTGCTGCCGAAGTGATAGCTGAGGAGGGCAGCGTGGACGCCTGCTGCGCCCGCAATGGAGCGGTGTGAGGGCTCGTTGAAGCCGTAGTCGGAGATCATCGCCTCGGCGGCATCGAGCAACGCGTCGCGCGTGGCGGCGCCGCGACGGGCCATGGAACGTGTCAGGGGGGTGGACATGGGGTCTCCTGCGCGTGATTGGTCTTGCGTGGACCGCATGATCGCCATGAAGGCACGGCGGCTCCATAGGTCGGATGCTGACCGTCCTGTAGGCGGATTCCGATAGTTGCAACGCGTCCCCGGCGCTGTAGGACGCCACGGACGCCGTAGGGGCTGACCTTGTAGGAATCGTCCCACAGGGAATTAGGCGGAACGTCAATCCTAGGATCAGGCCTGCCCGTCCATGATTCGTCATCGGCACCTGCCATTCACCAGGATCCTCCGCATGCACAACGTCCTTTTGCCTGTGTCCAATGTCGTGACCGCTAATTTTGCGGCAACGATGGCTGCTTCCGCCCCGGCCCGGGGCCGCTTCGGCGAGCTCCATGGCGGCTCGGCCGCGATGCAGGAAATTTACCGCCGCATCGAGAAGGTGGCGCCGACGAAAGCCACGGTGCTGATCACTGGCGAATCCGGCACGGGTAAGGAAGTGGTCGCCCGGACCATTCACAATCGCAGCGATCGCGCCAGCATGCCGTTCGTGGCGGTCAATTGCGGTGCCATTCCAGGCAACCTGATCGAGGCCGAGTTGTTCGGCTACGAGAAGGGGGCGTTCACTGGCGCCGTGCGCCAGCATCGCGGCTGCTTTGAACGGGCCGAAGGTGGCACCCTGTTTCTCGACGAAATCACCGAAATGGCGCCGGAGATGCAGGTGCGTCTGCTGCGCGTACTTGAAACCGGTCGCTACACACGGGTGGGCGGTGAGGAGGAGTTGCGCTCACGCGTGCGTGTGCTGGCCGCCACCAACCGCGATCCGCAGCAGGCGGTCCTGGATGGCAAGCTCCGCGAAGACCTGATGTATCGGCTGGCCGTGTTTCCGATTGCGTTGCCGGCGCTACGCGAGCGCGACGGCGACGCCGAGCTCCTCGCCGAGCGGTTCCTGGCCCAGCACAATGACGACGAGGGCACCACCCGTACGTTCTCGCGGCAAGCCGTCGCCACCATCCGCACCCACCGCTGGCCGGGCAATGTGCGCGAATTGAAGAACGCCGTGCATCGTGCCTTTATCCTGGCCGATGATGTCGTGGAGCTCGACTTTGCCGGACTCGCCTGCGCGGAACCCGTGGGCGAGTGCCTGCGGGTGCCCGTCGGTACGCCGCTGGCCGAGATCGAGCGGCAGGCGATCTACGCGACGCTCGACCTCTGCGAAGGCAACAAGCGTCGCTGTGCCGAAATGTTGGGGGTGAGCCTCAAGACCCTGTACAACCGCCTGAACGAGTATCACGGCGGATCAGCCAACGTCTCCGTGCTATGAAGACGCTGGAATCCCCGACCCTTCCTCACTCAGTCACGCGCCCTCGCTTAAGCCCATGATCCGGATCCTCATCGCTGACGACCACGCCATCGTGCGCGCAGGCTTGAAGCAATTCATCGCCGACCAGAGCGACATGCAAATAGCCGGCGAGGCCGCCACTGGCAGCGAAGCCATCTCGCTCGTGCGGGCCGGCGAATTCGATGTGGTGCTGCTCGACATCTCGATGCCGGACAAGAACGGCATCGACACGCTGAAAACGTTGCGTCAGGTTCGCCCCGAAATGCCGGTGCTGATGCTGTCCGGGTTTGCGGAGGAGCAATACGCCGTGAACCTGTTGCGCGCGGGCGCCGCCGGCTATCTCAACAAGGAAGCGGCATCCACGCAGCTGGTGGGCGCGATCCGCACCGTGGTGCGCGGCCGCAAGTTCGTCAGTCCGGCGCTGGCGCAGATCCTGGCCGATGGCGTCACCGGCGATGCCGACAAGCCGCTGCATGGAGAGCTGTCCCAGCGCGAATTCCAGATCTTCTGCAAGCTTGCGGCGGGTGCCGCGGTTTCGAAGATCGCCGAGGAACTGTTTCTTTCCGTGAAGACCGTCAGCACCTATCGGACACGAGTAATGGAGAAGATGGGCATGAAGTCGAACGCTGACCTTACCTACTACGCCATCAAGAACGGCCTGATCGACTGATCGATACCCCGCCCGATGCGATGCCACACCTAACCATGTCAGACAAACGCCTACATTCGTGCCACGATCAACCTGATACTGTTTCAGGCGTTCAGCGCGCGACAGGTACGCGGACGCGCGGTCTGAACTCTGATGAGTGAAGGCCTGTTACCGGGATTTGCTTCGGATCGTGCAGTTGGCGCGGTTCCCAATTTGATGGTTGACGTAACGAAACTGCGAGTGGTGATCGTCGAGGATTCGGTGATCATACGTGCACGCTTGGCGGAAGCACTGGCGGAAATCCCCAATGTGGACATCGTCGGTCAGGTCGAGACCGAGGCCGACGCGCTGGCCGTCCTGCGCCAGCCGCGCTGGGACGCGGCTGTGCTCGACCTGCAATTGAAGCAGGGTACCGGCCTTGGTGTGCTGAAGGCGCTCGGCAGCGCGGTGCGCCCGCCCAATGCCAAGATCATCGTGTTCACCAACTACGCGTTCCCGCAGTACCGCGACCGCAGCCTGGCGCTGGGCGCCGATTTCTTCTTCGACAAGGCGCGCGAGTTCCATCGCGTTCGCGAAGTGCTGGCCGGCTTGGCGCGGGGACCCGCGCCGTTGGCGCACTGACGCTGCGGCACGCAGCGGTACCTGACCATGGCACGGCGCGCCGCGGCTTCGACGGCCGCCGACGTTTCCCCGCCGCCGGCGGTCGAGCCGGCGGTCGAGCCGGCGGTCGATCCGGCGGTGGCACCGGTGGTCGCGCCGGTGGTCGCGCCGGTGGAACATCCGCCGGCGAAATACTCCGCGCTCGAAATTGCAACGATCGCGATAGCAGTGGTCGCCGCCGTCGCCGCGGCGCGCGTTGCGGAACCCTTCCTCGTTCCGGTCGTGCTCGGCACCCTGCTCGCCTATGCAATGCGCCCGCTGGTGACTGCGCTCGAGCGCATTCGCGTCCCGCGCATTGCGGCGGCCGCCGTCGTGGTCATTACCGTCCTTGGTCTTCTCGTCACCACAGCGTGGGGCTTGCGGGACAACGTCAACGCTGCGGTGGCCGAGTTGCCAGCGGCGGCACGGAAGCTGCGCCAGATGGCGGCCGAATCGGCGCGCGACTCGCAAAGCACGATGACCCACGTGAAGGCTGCCGCGGCGGAACTTGACCGTGCGGCCGCCGAAGCGACAGGGAAGTCGGGCACTCGAATCGCGCCGGCCCCTGCTCCCGCCGGCGCCGGGACGCAGTTGCAGGGGTTTTTGGCGACGCAAGGTTCCAAGGTCGCGCTCGTGATCGGCGAGCTGCTGGTCGGGTTCCTCCTGGCGTTTTTCCTGCTGGTGTCGGGCGACACGTTCCGCCGCAAACTTGCGCGCCTGGCCGGCGCATCGCTGGCGCGGCGGCGCATCACGGTCGAGGTCCTGAACGAAATCGACGCGCAGATCCAGGGCTACATGCTGACCTTGCTCGTGGCCAACCTGCTGATTGCGGTCGTGACATGGAGCGGACTTGCATTGCTGGGCGTCAGCAACGCCGGGATGTGGGGCGCGATCGTGGGCGTGCTGCATATCATTCCATACGCGGGGACGCTGATCGCCGCCGGGCTGGTCGGGTTCGCCACACTCCTTGACACCGACAGTGTTTCGGCGGCGCTGGCCGCGGTGGGCATGATCGTTGCGATCGCAGCGGTCATCGGTGTGGGCCTTCTCACGTGGATGCAGGGCCGCGCCTGCCACCTCAATGTGGTGGCGACGTTCATCGGCGTCCTCTTCTTCGGCTGGCTTTGGGGTGGTTGGGGCCTGTTGCTCGGGTTGCCGCTGCTGGCGGTGCTGAAGAGCATCGCCGATCGCGTGGAAGGAATGCAAGCGGTACGGGAACTCTTAAGTCCCTGAGCTCGTTTGTCGCACGCCATCGCATTGCGATGTCGGCCACGTCCTACGCGTTGCGCAAACTATCGCGAGCAGCTTGTAGTCCGGGGAAAGGACTACAAAATAGTTGCTCCAAGTGCTTGATTCAGTTGAGACCCGTGCAGGCACGGCACTTGCGACAGGTAGGCAACGATGTGCGCGATTGGCGCGCCGCATTCGAACTTCAACCAGGAGTTTCACATGAAGACTTTGATGATTGCATTGTTTGGCGCGAGCGTCCTGCTGGCCGGTTGCAACACCCTTTCCGGTGCTGGCCAGGATGTGCAGGCCGCTGGCTCCGCTGTCGAAAAGGCTGCCGAGAAGGCCAAGCCCAACTGAGCCCGCCGCGCGGTGCCGCCGCGCGGTTGGCAGACCCGTTCAAAACTCGGGAATCGATCATGACTCTGCAAGATGAGATCCGACTGCTTCTACAAGCGCCCATGATGAATACGCACGATGTGCGTACGCAACTACGGCTCGATCATGACGAGGCGCTGCAGGTTGCGCGCGACATGGTCGATGCCGATGGTGGGGATTGCCGGCGAACGTTGCTGCGCCGGCTTCGGCCCTCGCTGCTGGTTCACCTGCAGGCGGTTCGTTCGGAAGTTTATCCGGCGCTCCGCAATCTGAGGGGTACGCGGCGCGCCCGGGCGACGATCGACGAACGCATGGCCGACCATCAGGCGCTTGAAGCCATGCTGGCCTGGCTCGCCAAGAGCCGCAAGACCGAATCCATGGAATGGGCCTCACGCGCGCAATCGCTGCTGACGCTGCTGCGCCGGCACGTCGAGGCCGAACAGGACGACGTCTTTGCGGTGCTGGGCCACTATTTCGACGATGCCGCGCTCGCGCGGTTGGCACAGTCGTACCTGGGAGAAAAGACCCAGCTTTCGGCGCTGGATGGCAAAGCGAATACTTCGCAATCGTTGCGCAATTCCGGGAATGCACCGCGTTCGAGCAGCCGAGTGGGTCGAAGCCGCGGCGTGACGGACGACGAGTCTGCGAATCGCGGGCACTCGTTGCGGGCATAACTTCGGCAGGTGGTGGTTTCCGCCCGCTTCGAGCTTGTCGGGCAAGGCGTTGAGGGGCTACGATGTCGTCATTCCCAACATCGTTGACAGCCCGTGCCCGAGTCGCGCACTGCCTTTCGATTTTGCCGACATCGGCGCCTCTGGCTGCTGACGGCTGGTGCGCTGGCCGCCTGTTCATGGGCGGTCGCGCAGCCAGCCGGCGACACCATCACCTTTATCGTGCCCAATGCGCCCGGCGGTTCGGCCGACCGTGTCAGTCGCGTAGCCGCAGACTCGCTCGCCGAAATCCTGGCCACGAAGGTCGTCGTATCCAACGTGCCGGGCAGCGGCGGCGCCACCGGCACCGCCGCCATCGCCAGCCAGAAGGCGGATGGCAAGACGCTGGGGCTCGGCGTCAGCACGTCGATGATCGGTGTCCAGCTGTTATCGCCAACGGCCACCTACAACCCGATTAAAGACTTCGAGTGGCTGGCCGTCCTCGGCACCTATCCCAATGCGATGGTGGTCAGTGGAAAGCGGCCGGAACGCTCGCTTGGACGACTGCTGGCCACCGCGCGGACACCGACGACCCCGCTTCGTTATGCATCGTTTAGCGTAGGTTCGGCAGGCCATCTCGCAGGCAGCTACCTGCGTCTCGAGCAGCGCGCCAACCTGGAACACCAGGTGTTCGAACGCCCTGAAGACGGATACGCGATGCTGGCGTCGGGCCAGCTCGATGTTCTCTTCGATGGCGTGCCCAATGCGGCCGAAGCGGCGCCGAGCGGCGGACATCGCATTGTCGCGGTAACGTCTTCCACGCGGATCCCCTCGCTTCCCGACATTCCGGCTTTCGGCGAGCGCTGGCCGGGCGAATCATTCGTGGTCTGGGTGGGCGTGGTCGCCCCGTACGGATTGCCGCCCGACGTTTATTCCCGCCTGGCGGCCGCCGTCGGCGTGCTGGTGCTGAACCCGCGGCACGCGGAGGCGTTGCGCGCAACCGGCCTTACCTATGCGGGCCTCAGCGGCGCGCGCGCCAAGGCGTATGTCGAGGACGAAATCATTCGCACGGCGCGACTGATCGGCCGGATGCGCGGCGAGATCTCACGCCGTCCGGGTACCTGATACCGGCAACGGTTCACGGCAGCCGGTCGGGCAGCGCGGCTTGGGACCGCAGTTGCGAGTACCACAGCGCATAGCCATCGTCGCTCGGATGCAGTCCGTCGGCCGCGTGCAGGCGCTGCGGATCGCGGACGAACGGGTCGTCCGCGGCTTCCTTGAACAGGTTGACGTAGACGGCGCCACTGGCGGCAGCCGATGCCCGGACCATCGCATGCAATTCGCGCGAGCGCGACGTCATGATCCATGACAGCGGCGCGAAGAAGAATGGCGCATTGCCGACATTTCCGCTGGGCATGACGATCACCGTCCTGGCCTTTTCGCCAGCCAGCCGCAATGCTTCGTCGATGTGCGCCCGCAACGTTTCCGCACTGGTGAAGCGGATCACATCGTTGCCGCCAGCCTGGATCAGCACGATGTCGAAGCGCGTTGCAGGGACCGCATCAAGCTGGCGTACGACATCCGCGAACCGTGCGCCGTCTCCCGCGCGATTGACGATCTCGAGATGCGGGTGGTCCGCCGCAATCCGTCCCGCCACGCTATAGCGTGCGGTGGACGCACCGGTGCCTACGCCGGTGCTGTCGCCTACCATCAGCAGGCGTGCCGTAGCCGCGGGCGGGCGGACGGTGAAGGGTTCGCTGTCCTGGGCGACTTTCCTGGCGTGATCGAGGCGCACGATGGCGCATCCCGCCGTCATCAACACCACGCCGCCCACCCCCGCCCACAACACTGCGTGCCATCGATTCATGACGCGATCGTCGGGTGAATTGTGCGAGTGCGCCACTGCACAGTCACCGCGTCGGCCTGTCGTCCGCTTCCTACACGATGATCGTGGGTTACATCCTACCGGGTGCAACGTGCATGTTTGTCACGATGGACGTTGTCTAACTCCTTGATTGCACGTGTCGTGACGGGTGGCACGCACGTTGCGAACGGGGTGGTATGGCCAGGCGAATGGCGCCTGGCGTTTGATCCAAGGAGTCAACATGAACTGGGACCGCATCGAAGGCAACTGGAAACAAATCAAGGGTAAGGCCAAAGTGCAATGGGGCAAGCTGACGGACGACGATTTCGACGTCATCGCCGGCAACAAGGACCAACTGGTCGGCAAGATTCAGGAAAGCTACGGCATCAGCAAGGACGAAGCGGAGAAGCAGGTGGAACTTTTCGGCGGCAAATTCCGCGATGACGATTTCACCAACCAACGGTAAGGGAGCCCAATTGAACAGAACCAGACTTATGGTGGCGATGTTTGCCGCCTCCGCCGGACTTGCGTTTGCGGGCGGCGCCAATGCCCAGGGCACGAGCAAGGATAGCTACGACATGACGGTGAAGCGCGCGCAGGAGGCTTACAAGGTCGACCGCGCCTCGTGCGATGCGCTGAGCGGCAACGTGAAGGACATCTGCGTGGAAACTGCCAAGGGCAAGGAGTCGGTTGCGAAAGCCGAGGCCGAAGCCGGCTACAGGAACACGCCGAAGGCTCGCGAAAGCGCGCGCGTGGCACGCGCCGATGCAACCTATGCCGTCGCGAAGGAAAAGTGCGACGACCTGGCGGGGAACACCAAGGACGTCTGCGTCAAGGAAGCCAAGGCCGTGCATGTCAAGGGCACAGCCGACGCCAAGGTGGATCGCGTCGCGGCCGACTCCACGATGAAGTCGGCGGAAAAGACGGCGGAAGCCCGTCGCGAAGCATCGGAAGACAAGCGCGATGCCGAGTACAAGGTGGCGGCCGAGAAGTGCGACGCCTTTGCCGGCACCGCAAAGGACAGTTGTATCCGCGACGCCAAGACACGTTACGGCAAGAGCTGACCCTGCTTCCTCTCCGACAGCGGCGGACTTTCTCCCCTCGTCCGCGGTTGTCGGGGCTCTGGTGCCGGGGTTGCTGCCGCAATCCCGTTTTTTTTGCCCGACGGCGCTGTAGGATTCGACGCTACAACGAAATTGGATGTCGACCGATCGCCCGACGGCATGCATTGCTGCAAAATCGCAACCGCTGGCTTGCTACTTTATTGTTCAACATCAACTGACGAGGTCTCCCATGCTCCGCTACGCTGTCATTTTCTTCGTGGTCGCGATCATCGCTGCCGTGTTCGGCTTCGGCGGCATCGCTGCCGGCGCCACCGAAATCGCCAAGATACTGTTCTTCGTCTTCCTCGTTCTGTTCATCGTTTCTCTGGTGGCAGGCGTCATCAAACGAGGCACGTAACACAATGCGATTCAGTACCCAGGAAATCACCGGCAGCCGTGTTGGCATCCGCTATGCCGTCGAACTGACGTACGAAATCGACGGCCCGGCCGAATTCCTGCTGAATGTGCACGCGGCAGTGACGCCGCGGCAGTCGGTGGCGGAGGAACAGTTTTCCGTTCAGCCCGTGGTTCCGATCACGGTCGAGGCGGACCCCGCCACTGGCAATCGCATTGCCGCATTCCACGGCGAAGTCGGCACGATGCGCGCAACCTACAGCGCGCTGGTGCACCTTGCCCATGACTTCCGCAATACGGACGACATCGTCGCAGAGAGTCCTGCGGCGCTTCCGGTGCGGACATTGCCCTTTCTCTACCCAAGCCGTTATTGTCAGGCCGATCTCGTGGTGCAAGCGGCGTGGGATCAGTTCGGGAACATGCCGCGCGGTTATGGTCAAGTTGCCGCCGTTCGCGATTGGGTGGAGTCCGGTGTGCGGTTTGCGCCCGGCGTCTCGTCGTCGTGCACTTCGGTCCTCGACACGCTGCGCGATCGTGCCGGTGTATGCCGCGATTTTGCGCACGTGATGATCGCGTATTGCCGGGCGCTCAACTATCCGGCGCGGTTCGTCACGGGTGTGGACTACGGCGCAGCGACCGAGCTGGGACCGCCGGACTTCCATGCCTATGTGGAGGTGTTCGTCGGCGGAGCATGGTTTGTGTTCGACCCCTCCGGCATCTCGCCAGTCACGGGCCTCATCCGGATCGGCACGGGCCGCGATGCTGCAGATGTGTCGTTCGCCACCATCTTCGGACCGGTGCGTACTGGCATGCCGATCGTGACGATCTCCGCTGTCGACGATCCTGCCAACGGCGTGTCGCCCCCGGCGGTCACCCGGCTGGCCGTATCGACGGCCGAGTAATCGGACCCTCGGGTTGCACTAGGACAAGCTTCTTCCTCACTGGGCAGACACCGCGGATGCCTGCTCGCTGCCGGTAGTTCCCTCCGGGACCAGCGGGACGCTGACTTCGATTCGGGTGCCGCCTTCCTGCCGCCTGCGGATCGAAAACTCACCGCGGAACGCGAGCACGCGCTGACGCATGCCGGTGATTCCGTGCGCGAGCAGGTTCGCCTGGTCGGATTCCGAGATGCCGATTCCATCGTCGTCGATCACCAGCGAAATTTCGTCTCCACCAACCAGCATCTCCACGCTGACGTTCTTCGCGCGAGCATATTTGACGATGTTGGTGAGCGCCTCCTGCACGATCCGGTACAGCGCAATGGCAATGACCGGCGAAATCGTGCTGTCGTCGTCCGGTGTCTCGATCGTGCATTGAAGGCCGGAGCGGTCGCAGATCTCGTGGACCTGCCAATCCAGTGCCGTGCCCAGCCCCAGGTTGTCAAGCAACGTCGGGCGCAGGTCCTCGACGATGCGGCGCTTGATGTCGACGCCGTCGTCCAGTGCAGACTGCGCACGCGCCAGTTTGGATGCGTATGCCGGGTGTTCCTTCGCCAGCCGTTCCTCGACCCACGCAACGTCCATCTTCGCACTGACCAGGATGCCGCCCAGTTCGTCGTGGATGTCCCGGGCCAGCTTCGCTTTTTCATCCTCGCGCACCACCTGCAGATGGTTGGAAAGGTCGGAGAGCTGCACGGTGCGATCCTCGACCAGTTGCTGCAGTCGGGCGGCTTCGCCAGCGAGCTGGAGGCGGCGCTCTTCGCGCTGCCGCGCATCCCGCCGGGCCAGCAGCCAGACCACCAGCAGCAGCGAGACGGTGAACGCAGTCATCAGCTGCATGCCGAAGCGCGCGAAGGCGATATCGGAATTCCACTGTCGCGTCGCAGCGTCGACCTGGCCCCGGTGTTGCGATGCCATATCCTCCACCTCGGCGCGGATCTGGTCCATGGTACGCCGGCCGATGCCCGTATTCATGAGCTTCAGCGCCGGCTCGGTGCCCTCGGAGCTGAACAGCGCCATTGTGGCTTCCAGTTCCGCCAGTTTCTTTCCCACGAGGCCCTGGAAGCGGCCGACACTTTCCCGTTGCGACAACGTGCCGTTGACTACCAGCAATTCGCGCAGGCGGCTGAAGGCCTCGTCGAGGCGGGGCAGCGCGCGGTTATAGGGTTCGAGGTATTCCTCCTTGCCGGTCAGCATGTGGCCGCGCTGGCCGGTTTCGGCGTCGATGACGAGCGCCAGCGTCTCGTGCAGTGTGGACTGCATGATGACGGCAGCCGCCATCTGCCGGTTGGCGGACTCGAGGCTGCGGTAACTTAGCTCCGCGTAGACCGCAATCGCCAATGAAACGACAATCCCCATGACCAGCGGGACCACGATCTTGATCGGGAAAGGGGATTTCACGCGCGGCGCCCACAACGGCAACGGAAGGGAAACCTACTATACGCAACCCCCTCTTGGGCCTTCAACCGCCGCGGTGTTGTCGGTGTGCGTCCTACAGGCGTATACGCATCAATCCTACACAATCCGACCGTCCTCAGCGTTAACATCCAGGCAGTGGATTGAAGCGATTGTGATCTCTCCCCTCCGCACCACCCTTGGTGGGCGGATTTCAGGCGCCGCGTGATTACGCGGCGCTTTTTTGTGCGCGCAAGTTTCTTTTGCGCTCACTTACCGTGGAACCTGCGAAGTTTCGAGCGCGCCCGGGTGAGGAGCGAGCGCGCCACCTTCATTTTCCCAAGTCTCTACGGGCTTGCGGGGGGCGATCCGGGCGGGCGCATAGCGGTTGTCGAGCCAGCGGCGCATCGCCCAGGATGCGGCTGCGGCGATGGCCGCCACGGCGGCGGCCTGCAGGAATTTCTTCATCATGGCTCCTTCGATATCGGGTGGGTCATTGCGCGAGACCAGGAAGTGTGCACGCCGGCGCCGGCGGTTACTTCTTCGCGGGGTCGAGCGCCGGGGACGAGTGATTGTTGCCCTGGCCGGCCATCGGCATCGACTTCGATTCCTCTTCCTTCGTGAGCTTTTGCATCGGCCCCGTCGACGCGCTGTCCTTCGCCGTCTCGCTGGGTGCGACACCCGTGGCAGTGGGGGGGGGCGTGGGCACGGCAGGGACCACTGGTGCGGTTGCGACGGGCGGTGGGACCGGTGCAGGCTTCGAGGCCTCGTTACAGCCGGTGACGACACCGGCCATGAGCAACACGGCGAGCAAGGCAAACGGGCGATTCATGGTGACTCCTCGGTTAGCGGTCTACGCATCGTGCCGCGATGACGTAGGACTTACCATGCCACAGCCCCGCAAAATGTTGTAGGACAATACTGACAACTGCAGACATTCGTGCAGCCGGGTGTGGCGCGATGGTGACGCTGCAGCTTCCGATTTGCAGCAGCGCGTTTGCAAGCGGCTGATCCTGCACGATTCGTGCGACGACGTCCGATGGCACGCCGAATGCAACGGAAGTGTTCGCATCGCCGTTCAACAACAAGGAAACTTACGAATGAAATCGCGCAGCCCAGCCGCCGCCAAGGCCGACAAGAAGACCGACAACCCATTCCTGACCGATGTCGAGACTTTGCGCAAGCGCGCCCGGCAGCACATCGCCGAAGGTGCGGTCACTTCCAATTACGCCGCGGATCCCGAGCTTGTCTGCAGGGTGCTGAACGAAGCGCTGGCCACCGAGATCGTGTGCGTGCTGCGCTACAAGCGCCATTACTTCATGGCGGAAGGCATCCATGCGGAGTCGGTGAAGGCCGAGTTCAAGCAGCACGCCGCGGAAGAGCAGGAACACGCCGACGCCATTGCGGAGCGCATCGTGCAGCTCGGCGGCGAGCCTGATTTCAATCCGGCCATCCTCGTCGGACGCAGCCATTCTGAATACGTCGAAGGCAAGACACTGCGCGACATGATTCTGGAGGATCTGGTGGCCGAGCGCGTCGCCATCGAAAGTTACCGCGAGATGATCGCCTGGCTTGACGGCAAGGATTCGACCACGCACAAGATGCTGGAATGGATCCTGGGCGTGGAGGAAGAGCATGCAGACGACATGTCATCATTGCTGAAGGGTGTCGGGGGCTGAGGCGGGGCCGCTCGTTTGCTCACTCGCCGCTCGCGATCAGACTATGATTCACATCGAGTCGGTGCCCCAAACCCGAGATTGACCATGCGCTTACTGCTTGCCCCGTTGTGTGCTGTGGTGATCATGCTCACCGGATGTGCGTCGTCACCGTCGTCCTCGACGCAGAAGGTGCGCAATGGTGACCCGGCCAGCGTCAACCGCGATTGCAAGCTGTTGGGCTCGGTCTCCGGCCGCAGCGTGTTCGGCGGCGGCGAGGCCGCGCGCATGGATGGCGCGATGGCCGATGCGCGCAGCAAGGCCGCTGCGATGGGCGCGACCCACATCGTGTTCCTGACACTCGACAACTCCGGGATGTTCAACACTGGTTACGCGACCGCGCGCGCGTACCGTTGTGATGCGAAGACGGGGTCGTAGCGGCGGCGCCTGCCTGCGGACTCCCATGAGGCTTCCATGATCCTGTGTCCAGTTGAAATTGATTTTTGCGTGATGGCGGAGTGCCAATCCGGGCATTGCGCACGCTCCCCCACCACAGCGTTTGCACTGTGTTGGGATTGCGGTGAAATTGCAATGCGGCGTCATGCGTTGGGTAGCTGCGCGACCTGCCTGCTGGTGGTCGAGGAACATGCCCTTTCGCCGCAGGAGGGTGTCTGACATGCCGCGCGCATTGTGGAAGGGCGCGATCTCATTCGGCCTCGTCAATGTACCGGTCGAACTCTACCCGGCGGAGGACCGCAAGTCCTTCAAATTCTCGATGCTGGACAAACGTGACCTGTCACCGGTCGGCTACAAGCGCTACAGCAAAACCAGCGGCAAGGAAGTGGCGTGGGAGGACATCGTCAAGGGATATGAGTACGAGAAGGAACAGTACGTTGTACTGAGCGATGAAGACTTCCGCAAAGCCAATCCCAAGGCAACGCAGACCATCGACATCAAGGCGTTCATCGCCGCCAGCGAACTCGCTGCCGAATATTATGAAACGCCCTATTACCTGGCGCCGGCGGGACGCGGACAGAAGGTTTACGCCCTGCTGCGCGAGACGTTGCGTGCCACGTCCCGCATTGCCATCGCCCAAGTCGTCATCAGGCAAACAGAACACCTGGCCGCAGTCGTGGTCAATGGCAAGGCGCTGATGCTCAACACGCTCCGCTACCAGGACGAGTTGCGCAACACCAACGGCCTTGAGCTTCCTGCCGCCGGCTTGAAGGGCGCCGGCGTGACGGCCAAGGAAGTGGAGCTCGCGAAGCGACTGGTGGATGACATGACGGAAACGTGGAAGCCGGATGCATTCCGCAGTACGTATCACGACGACCTGATGAAGCGCATCAAACAGAAGATCAAGGCCGGTCAGACGAAGGAGATCACGCCGCCCGATGGGGACAGCGACGACCCGCCCCGGTCCGCCGAGATCATCGACCTCGCCGAACTTCTGAAACGCAGTCTCGGGGGCAAGGGTTCCGCGAAATCCGGTGCGACTGCCGCGGCTTCGCGCAAGCCAGCGTTGAAGGTCGTCAAGCGCGCGCCGGTCGCCAAGGCCGCGGCGAAGCGAAAGCGTGCCTGAGCATCGGTGACCCACCGAGAAGCAAAGGCGCAATTCGTACGTCCGTCCATCACTGCCCATGAACGAACTCTTCCAGTCAGCGGTTCATCCTGCGGAGCTTGTCATCCGCGGCACCGCGATCTATCTCGGGCTGGTATTGGTCTTCCGGTTCGTGCTGCGTCGTGACGTGGGCTCGTTGGGCGTGCCGGATGTCCTTTTCATCGTGCTGGTGGCCGATGCTTCACAAAACGCAATGGCGGGGGAATACCGGTCCATCACGGATGGAGCGTTGCTGGTAGGAACACTCGTGTTCTGGAACATTGTCCTCGACTGGCTGGCTTATCGCAGCCCCGCATTCCGGAAATTTATCGAGTTGCCGCCGCTGCCGCTGATTCGCAACGGCCGCTGGGTACGGCACAACCTGAAAAGCCAATGGATCACCACCGACGAAATACGGGCGAAACTGCGTGAGCGCGGGATCGAGGAAATCGGCAAGATCAGGCTCGCGACGCTCGAGCCCGATGGCGAGTTGGGACTCCTCAAGATCGACGAGACACCCGTCGATGCACCGAGTGCAAAGCGACCGCCCCGTTAATTGGCGATGAGTCTCTCGACCTATCGTTCCAAGCGCAACTTCAAGCGCACCAGCGAGCCTGCCGGCAAGGCGCAGCGCGGCACCGCAACCGGAATGTACGTGATCCAGAAGCATGCCGCATCGCATTTGCACTACGACTTCCGGCTGGAGCTCGATGGGGTGTTGCTGAGCTGGGCGGTTCCAAAGGGACCGAGCATGGATCCCGCGGACAAGCGTCTCGCCATGCACGTCGAGGATCATCCGCTGGAGTACGGTGACTTCGAGGGCACGATCCCTGCGGGCGAATACGGAGGCGGTACGGTGATGCTGTGGGACGAGGGCACGTGGCACCCGGAGGGAAACGCGCGCGACGGTTACACCAAAGGTCACCTGCGCTTTTCGCTGCAGGGAACGCGGTTGAGTGGCGCGTGGTCGCTGGTGCGCACGTCCGGCAGCAAGTTTGGCGGCCGGGATGGCAAACAGGCATGGTTGCTCATCAAGTCGAAAGACGCGTCCGCGCAACCCAACAGCGCCATCGTCGACGAAGCGACGGACAGCGTCCGCACCGGCCGCACGATGCAACAGATCGCGGCAAGCGGCTCGCCTGCCTGGCGTTCCCAACGGGCGCCGGTGCGGGATGCCAAGCGCCGCGTCACCGCGCCTTCGTCCCCCGTCCGGCAGGCGCCCGACAGGAAAAACGCGGGCACCAGGGCCGCCCTCCCGGCCCGCCTGCAGCCGATGCTCGCGACGCTGGTCGCGAAAGCGCCGTCGGGTGACGACTGGGTGCACGAAATCAAGTACGACGGCTACCGGATGCTGGCGCGGATTGCCAAGGGCAAGTGCACGTTGTTTTCCCGTAGCGGCAAGGACTGGACCGCGACGTTTGGCGACGTGGCAGGCGAACTCGCTCGGCTGAAACTGCGGGATGCGTGGATCGACGGCGAAATGGTGATCCTCGATGCGCATGGGCGTTCCCGCTTCCAGAAGTTGCAGGCAGCGCTGGCGGCGGGAAC
>Ga0163153_10004009_pt1 | contig 18941 bp, 20 predicted proteins | sample OliLakLV19MP6IB1_FD_148629 | JGI IMG/M metagenome (GOLD analysis project Ga0163153, IMG submission 148629) | Freshwater microbial mat bacterial communities from Lake Vanda, McMurdo Dry Valleys, Antarctica - Oligotrophic Lake LV.19.MP6.IB-1 | ecosystem: Environmental > Aquatic > Freshwater >... | reverse complement strand
GGCTAGAACTGCAGGGCAAGGATGCACGATTACGGGCAGCTTTGTTCGAACTGGGTGCTGTCAGCGAAGAGCGGATTACCGACAATGGCGCCTGGTTGTTGCATGTTGATTTACCTTTGGAAACCGCCCAGCGACTGGCGCGCATGCCAGGTAATGGTGGCGCGGCCATAGAGCAGCAACTTTTGAATAATAATTTGCCCAAGAATTTGACGGCGGCATAAGCTGCCAACTGAACGTACAATAGATTGCCTTGAAACATGGCCCCTTGAACCCAAGCTATGCTGGGCGTCTTATTTTTAACCCTACATACCAAATTGAGCTGATGCAATACTGGAGAAGTTGATGCCCTGGAAAGAACCTGGCAAAGGTAATAAAGATCCGTGGAATTCCGGTGATCAACCACCTGACCTGGATGAAGTTTTTCGTAACGTGAATCGCAAGTTGAAGTCGATATTCGGCGGTGGCGGTGGTCGGAATTCGGAATCCAGCAGCGGTGGTAGCGGTGCCGGTGGCATCCTGTCCATCATCGTGATCGCGGCGTTATTGTGGGTAGGTTGGAATTCAGTCCACATTATTGATCAGGCAGAACGTGGCGTTGTGTTGCGTTTCGGTAAATACAATCGAACGCTGGATCCTGGCATCAATGTGACTTTGCCCAGCCCGATCGAGAGCCTCATGACGGTCAACATCAGCAATGTACGTTCAGTCGAAGACCGGGGCCAGATGCTGACCGAAGACGAAAATCTCGTCGAGCTCGATTTCACCATCCAGTACCGTGTGCTGGAAGCCCAGGATTTCCTGTTCCGCGTGCGCGACCCGGAGCTGACCCTGCAATCTGCAGCCGAAAGCGCCTTGCGGGAGTCGGTGGGAACCAATCGCATGGATACCATTCTGGCGGGTGCCGGTCGAGAGAAAGTAGCGCAAGACACCGAGCGGGCACTGCAGGAGACTCTGGACCTGTACGAAGCCGGTATCCAGGTGACCGAATTCACCCTCAGGGATGTCAATGTGCCACTGCAGGTACGTGATGCCTTCTCGGATGTGAATAAAGCCCGTGAAGATCGCCAGCGCTTTATCGAAGAATCGCGGGTACACGCCAACAGCGTGGTGCCAGAGGCCAGAGGTCAGGCGGCACGGATTCTGCAGGAAGCTGAAGGCTACAAGCAGTCCACCATTGCGCTGGCCGAAGGTCAAGCCATGCGTTTCGACCTGGTTTTGGCTGAATATCTCAAAGCGCCGCAAATTACCCGCAAACGCTTGTATTTGCAGACCATGGAAAGTGTTTTGGGCAGTTCTTCCAAAGTGTTCCTGGATGCGCAATCCAATGGCAATGTGCTGTATCTGCCGCTGGATAAAATGGTGGGTGCGCCGGATTCATCGGGCGGCTCAAACATGCCACCGCTGGTCACGCCGCAATCCGGCCAGGACAGTAATGGCAGCTCATCATCCAGTCGGACACCACGCAAGGAGGGTCGGCAATGAACAAGACAATAATTTTGATAGCGGTGGTGATACTTGGGATTCTGGGTCTGTCCAGCATGTTCGTTGTGTCTGAAACTGAGTATGCGATAAAATTTCAATTGGGCCGCATAGTGAAAGCAGACTATCAGCCTGGCCTGCATTTCAAGTTGCCGTTTGTGAACAATGTGCGCAAGTTTGACCGGCGCATACTGACCCTGGATACGCCCTCTGAATTGATGCTGACTTCCGAACAGAAATTCGTCAACGTGGATTCTTTCGTCAAGTGGCAGATCAAAGACGTATCCAAGTTCTACATCTCGACTGAAGGTATGGAGTTACGTGCGCTCAATCGCCTGGAACAGATCATCAAGGACAGGATGCGGGCACAGATTGCCAGCAAAACCCTGGTTGAAGTGGTGTCGCAGGAACGTGTGAACATCATGCGCGGTATCCAGGAAGCCGCCAGCATCGCCACCGGCGATGAGTTCGGCATCGAAGTTCTGGATGTGCGTATCAAGTCGATTGAACTACCTGAAGACGTGCGTGAATCGGTATTCCGCCGCATGGCCACTGATCGGCAGAAAGAGGCCAATCTGTTGCGCTCCCAGGGTCGCGAAGAGGCTCAGGCCATAACCGCCAATGCAGATCGGGAAGTGCAGGTCTTGCTGGCTGAAGCCGAGCGGGATGGCCAAACCATGCGCGGTGAAGGCGATGCGCGTGCGACCGAGCTTTATTCCAAGTCCTATGGAGCAGATGAAGAATTCTATGCCTTCTATCGCAGCCTGGAGGCTTACACCAAGGCCTTTGGTGGCAACCAGGATGTGATGGTGCTGGACAAATCGTCGGAGTTTTTCAATTATTTTGGCAACGAGTCGATTCAGTAAGCTGATTCAGTAAGCACAGATAGGGGCTGAAGTCCATGATGCAGGACCTGCTGAGCGCGTTTGCCTTGTTGCTGATCATTGAAGGTTTGATGCCAGGCATTGCACCAGCAGCCTGGCAGAAATACCTGGCAGAAATCATTCGCATGAATCCGAAAACGGTACGGGTTGCTGGTATCGTCAGCATGCTGGCGGGAGCCCTGCTGCTGCAATTTCTGCACTGATCCAATTCATAGAAAACTAACCCTCCTGCCGCATGGCTCGAGAAGAAATCATGAAGAAAGCTTACTGGAATGAATAAAAGCGTAGTGGTACTGGGTACCCAATGGGGTGATGAGGGCAAGGGCAAAATCGTTGATTTACTCAGCCACGATGCCGATGCTGTGGTGCGTTTTCAAGGCGGCCACAATGCCGGCCACACGCTGGTCATCGCGGGTGAGAAAACCGTTCTGCACCTGATACCGGCGGGCATTTTGCAGCCGGGAGTAGAGTGCCTGATTGGCAATGGTGTGGTGTTGTCTCTCAAGGCCTTGAAGAAAGAGATCGAAGTATTGGAGCTCCGCGGCCTGGATGTGCGCTCGCGCATTCGAATTTCCCCTGCGTGCGCCATCATCATGCCGTATCACGAGCTGCTGGATAAGGCGCGTGAACTGGCGCGTGGCGACAAGGCAATAGGAACCACGGGTCGCGGCATTGGACCGGCTTATGAGGACAAAGTCGCGAGGCGCGGTCTACGCACTTCCGATCTGCTCAAGCCTGCCAGTCTGCAGGACAAGATCGAACCGGTATTGGATTTTCATAATTTCGTACTGCAGCAGCGCTTTGCTGTTGAGCCTTTGGGCCTGAAGCAGGTAACAGAAGAAGCCGTAGAGCTGGGTGCCTATTTCAGTCATATGGTAATCGATGTAAGCCGTCGCGTGCATGAACTGCGGGCCCAGGGTAAACGCATCATGTTCGAAGGTGCGCAGGGTAGCCTGCTGGATATCGACCACGGCACCTATCCCTATGTAACCTCATCCAACACCACTATTGGCGGTGTTTGTACCGGCGCAGGCGTTGGTCCCAATGCCATCGATTATGTTTTGGGTATCACCAAGGCTTATACCACCCGCGTGGGCGGTGGCCCATTTCCCACCGAGCTGTTCGATGACAATGGCAAGCATATGGGTAAAAAGGGTGCTGAATTCGGTGCTACAACAGGCCGGGCGCGTCGCTGTGGCTGGCTGGATGCAGTTGCCTTGCGGCGCATGATCGAGCTCAATGGCGTGAGTGGATTATGTGTCACCAAGCTGGATGTGCTGGACGGGCTGGAAGAATTAAAAATCTGCACGGCCTATAAGCTGGACGGTGAGGTGCTGGATTCCATACCCATCGATGCAGATCGCTGGCAGGATATCGTGCCCATCTATGAAAGCTTTCCAGGCTGGTCTGAACCTACGGCTGGGACTACCGACATGGAGGCTTTGCCGCAGGCGGCGCGGAACTACATCGAAGCCATGGAGCGCCTGGTGGGCGCGCCGGCGCATATTATTTCTACTGGCCCAGAGCGCAACGAGAACATTATTCGTCAATATCCTTTTGCTTGATAAAGTGACTTGCCTTGCTTGCACAGAGGTATAGAATTCAGTTATTCGAGTTCGTTTAAAGGAGGATGTATATGAGCAACAAGGAAATGAAGGTCAAGAAGGAAGCCAAGAAAAAGCCGGCTTTGACCATGAAAGAAAAGAAAGCGGTCAAGAATGCCAAGAAGGCTTCAAAAAAATAGTAAAAAAAATGCCCCGCATGCGGGGCATTTTCACTTTTTCTTCTTCTGTGCTCTGTTCTTACTGGTCACTGTCTGGTTCCCGGAACCTATCTTTACGTAACCATCAATTCTGTCGACAGAAAACGGTGAAACATGATCTAGTGTCCCTAGTCCTAGGACAGAGGACGCGACGGTGAGGAGACCATGAAAAGTCAGGATATATTTATATTGCTCAAGCTTGTGAGCTTGTCTCGGCGGGAGGAATCCGGCGCGATGCCGGCGGCAGTTGGCTCCGCTAATATAAACGCAGTCAGTGATTGCTATTCTGCCAGGGGGTTAGCGGCGACCTTGGGTATTAGTAAAACGGAAGTGAACGCTTCGATCAATCGTAGCATCGCCGTTGGTATGGCAAAACATGACCGAATAACGGGCCATCCCAAAGCGAATAGTCGCGCTCTTCTTGAATTCATTTGTCATGGCTTGAAGTATGTTTTTCCTGCCAAACCAGCAGAGATAGCCAGAGGTATCCCGACGGCCTTTGAAGCACCCGCATTAAAGGGCGCGCTTATGAGCGCCGGGGAATACATTTATGTCTGGCCCGATGCTAAAGGTAACGAGAAAGGTCAATCTGTTAGCCCTCTGTTTAAAAGCGTACCGGAGGCTGTAAAAAAGGACTCGCTGCTTTATGAGTATTTGGTATTAGTCGATGCCATACGTTTGGGGAACCCTCGTGAGTCGAAGCTTGCTATTAGCATGCTTGAAGATAGACTCAACTCCCCATGAGCAGCGCCTGTGACCAGCTAGCAGGCATGATAGAAACGGTTGCCAGGGCTTTGGGTGATGATCTTCTCAGAGAGGGGGCTTTTGTCGGTGGCTGTAAAACAGGCTTGCTGATTACCGATGAATTCATTAAGGAAGAGGTGCGTTACACCGATGATGTTGATCTGATTATCAATGTTGTTGGTCATGCCCAGTGGGTCGTGTTTCAAGACCGGTTACGCGATAAAGGATTTCGGGAGTCCATGGAAGATGATGTTATCTGCCGCATGCGCCTTGGGGAGCTAAAAGTTGATTTCATGCCTGATGATGAAAAAATTTTGGGATTTAGCAACCGGTGGTATGAAGCCGCCCTGGAGTGTGCTCAAAATTATCAATTGAAGGATGATCTGACAATCAGGTTGCTGACACGGCCGTTTTTTGTAGCAACCAAGCTTGAAGCCTACCTTGGACGTGGCAATGACGATCCTCTGGCCAGTCATGATCTTGAGGATATTCTCAATCTCGTCGATGGCCGGGAAGCGCTTGTCGCGGAGATTGCGGATGCTCATGCAGATGTCCGCGACTACATAGCCGAACAAGTCAGTTTTCTGCTGGACCATAGAGACTTTGAATATGCCGTGCAGGGCATCGTGCGCGGCAGTCCGGGCCGGGAAGATTTGATCTTAGAGCGTCTTGAGGCGCTAAAGGCCATGAAAGGAAGCAATTAGTTAAAAAAATGCCCCGCATGCGGGGCATTTTCACTTATTTTTCTTCTGTGCGTTCGTTCTTGTTATTAATCCTGCAACGGACCGCATTTCCCGCTTGAAACTGGTGCCCAGAAGAGGACTTGAACCTCCACTACCTTGCGATAACTAGCACCTGAAGCTAGCGCGTCTACCAATTCCGCCATCTGGGCTTTAGAGGGCAGAGGCTTAGGGGAAACCTCTGCCCGGGGTGGTTCGAGGAAAGGGGGAACCTGCGAACCGGTGCGTACTTTAGTGATTCGCACCCTGACTGTCAACCAATAAATAGGCTTATTACTATCTGATTTTCTGCTATTTTTTGAATACTTAAAGCAACCCGGAGTGCGTTGAGGCCTGATGAATCAGGCTACAATGCGCTTCCCTGCACGAATTAGACCTGTTTCATGAGTAAAGACCAGAAAAATACCCAAGATCAACATTCCGGCGGCCACATTGATGCCGAGGCGCCAGAGCGCCAGGACATACTGGATTTGCTCACCGATCAGGGGCGCCCATTAAAGCGCAAAGAGATCACTTCGCGCCTTGAAGTCGAGTCGCCGGATAGCCGGGAAATCCTTCGCCGCCGGCTAAAAGCCATGTTGCGTGATGGCCAGTTGGTGAAAAGCCGCAACAACAGCTATGGCCTGCCGGAAAAAATGGACCTGGTGCGTGGTCGCATCAGCGCCCACAAGGATGGCTTTGGTTTCCTCATACTCGAGAGTGGTGATACCGATTTATACCTCTCGCCCCGGCAGATGAAGCAGGTACAGCATGGCGACCAGGTACTGGCCTGTGTTACCGGCGTGGATGATCGCGGCCGTCGTGAAGGTGCCATCACCGAAGTATTGCAACGCGCCCACCAGAAAATCGTCGGCCGTTTTGTGCGCGAAAGTGGCGTTTGCCTGGTGGTGCCGGATGATCCGCGCCTGACCCAGGACGTGTTGATTCCGCTGGATGATACCGCTGGAGCCAAGCCGGGGCAGGTGGTGGTGGCGTGGATCGTCGATCCTCCGTCAGAACACAAACCGCCGGTGGGCAAGGTGGTAGAAATACTGGGTGAAACCGGTGCTCCGGGTATGGCCACGGAAATCGCCATCCGTAATTTCAGTTTGCCGCATGAGTGGCCAGAAGGCGTTGAAGCGCAGGCCGAAGCGTATGGCTCCAGTGTGCCGGAAGAAATGAAAGACGGTCGGCGTGATCTGCGCGAACTGGCCTTGGTGACCATTGATGGCGAGGATGCGCGTGATTTTGACGACGCGGTCTTCGCCCAGCGGCGCAACAACGGCTGGCGCTTGGTCGTGGCCATTGCCGATGTCTCCAGCTATGTGCAAACCGACACCGCGCTGGATGAATCGGCGCTGGAGCGCGCTACTTCTGTGTATTTCCCTGGTCGGGTTATTCCCATGCTACCCGAAGCGCTGTCCAACGGTCTGTGTTCGCTGAATTCGGAAGTCGACCGGCTGTGCCTGGTTTGCGATATGTCTATCAATGAAGATGGCAAAGTCACGCGCTCCCGGTTTGATTCCGCCGTAATCAATTCCAAAGCCCGTCTCACCTACAACCAGGTGTGGAACTGGATTACCAGCGGCAAGGAAGAAATCCGGCCTGGGGCCAAAGAGGTTTCGCAATCCCTGCGAGACCTGTATAGCCTGTACAAGGCCATGCGCAAAGCACGCACCAAGCGCGGCGCGATTGATTTTGACAGTACCGAAGTGCGCTTTGTGTTCGATGAATCAGGCTCGGTGGCCGATATCCTGCCATATGAGCGCAACGATGCGCATATGCTGATCGAAGAATGCATGATCGCGGCCAATGTCGAGGCTGCCAACTTTTTGCAACAGAACGCCATTCCCGCGCCGTATCGCACGCATGAGCCGCCGCAGGAAGCCAAGATCGAAAACCTCGAGCAGTTCCTTAAAGGTTTGGGGATACGCAAAACCTGGAAGGAGCAACCCGAGCCACGCGATTTTGAAGCCATTGTGCAAAGCATCAAGGGCCGCGACGACGAAGCCCTGATCATGGCCATGTTGTTGCGCTCGCAAAGCATGGCGGTTTATCAAGCCAGCAACGGCGGGCATTTTGGTCTGGCCCTGGCGGCCTATGCGCACTTTACCTCGCCCATTCGGCGTTACCCGGATTTGCTGGTGCATAGAGCTATCCACCATGTGCTGCAACACCGCAGCGCCAAGGGTTATCGCTATAGCGAAAAAGATATGGTCAAGCTCAGTGAGCATTGTTCGTTTTGCTCGCGGCGCTCTGAGGAAGCCGAGCGTGATGTCAGTGAGCGTCTCAAGTGCGTTTTCATGGAGCGTCATATTGGTGATGAATTCCGCGGCCAGGTGACCGGCGTTACCTCGTTCGGCCTGTTCGTGGAGTTGTTGCAGAATCGTACCTCGGGGCTCATACACATCACCTCCTTGCCCAATGACTATTATCACTTTGATCCCATCTCGCATCGCCTCACCGGCGAGCGGGCGGGACGCGTTTTTCAATTGGCGCAACGTGTGAAGGTGAAGGTTGCCGGAGTCAATATCGATGATCGTAAAGTAGACTTCACCCTGGTCGAATAAGGTTTTTGACGTATGGCTGAAAAAAAACTGCAATGGCTGATCGGCATTCATCCCGTTTCTTCCGCGTTGGCATCAGGCAAGCAGGGCATCAGCCGCTTGGTACTGGCCAAGGAAGCACACAATCCACGCGTGCTGGAACTGGAAGAGCTGGCACGCAAGCAAGGTATCAAAGTAGAGCGTAGCTCGCGCCGCGAGCTCGACCGCATCTCCGAGGGCGAACGGCATCAGGATGTGTTGGCAGAAGTTGCTGCCACCAATACCTGGGCCGAGTCGGATTTGCCGGCACTGCTCAATCGTATCGAAGGCACGCCGCTGATCCTGGTGCTGGACGGTGTACAGGACCCGCACAACCTCGGTGCCTGTTTGCGCACCGCAGAGGCTGCTGGAGTGCATCTGGTCATCGTACCCAAGGACAAGTCAGCCAGTCTAACCCCTGTCGCGCGCCGGGCTGCAGCCGGGGCTGCAGAAGTGCTGGATATCGTGGTGATCACCAACCTGGCACGGGTGCTGCGATTATTGAAGGACAGCGGCATCTGGCTGGCCGGAGCAGCCGATGAGGCCGATCAGGAAATTTACCAGGCTGATCTGAAAGGCCCCTTGGCTTTGGTGATGGGCAGCGAAGGCAAAGGTCTGCGCCGGCTTACCGTGGAGCTGTGTGATTTTCAGCTACGCATACCCATGGCAGGTTCGGTCAGCAGTCTGAATGTATCGGTAGCCACCGGGGTGTGCTTGTTTGAAATCATCCGTCAAAGAAGCGCTTGATCAGGCGACTTTGTAGGCGGCTTGGGAGACGACTTATGAGTTTGCATCACCATTTCGAAGTCCGTTTGCCGGCCTGGGTGGAGCCATTCATCGGCCATTGGCTGAACGGTGGAGGTCCCCCGCTGGATACGCTTGAGCATCGCATGTTGCTGGCCATTGCGCTGTCAGCAGAAAACGTCAAACAAAGCACCGGTGGACCTTTTGGTGCCATTGTGGTGAGCCAAGAGACTGGCCATCTGGCTGGAATAGGCGTGAACCTGGTAACGGGCAGCGGCTTATCAGCCGCACACGCCGAGGTGGTGGCGCTTAGCCTGGCGCAACGTTCGGCAAAAAGCTGGGACCTGGGATCGACTGCACCCATGCAATTAATCAGTTCCTGTGAGCCCTGTGCCATGTGCCTGGGCGCTGTGCCCTGGTCGGGAGTAGCCAGTCTGGTTTGCGGAGCCGATTGCATCGATGCGGAATCAGCGGGCTTTGATGAAGGCGACAAACCACTCAACTGGACACAAAACCTTGCGGCTCGTGGCCTGGATGTCAAAGTCCATGTGCTGCGGCAGGAAGCCGCTCGAGTGTTGCAGGAGTATGCTGAGATGGCCGGTGAAATCTACAACCCGACTCGTGGCCAGGAATAATTCATGAGTTTGAAAATCGCTTTGGCACAAATCGCTCCGGTTTGGTTGAACCGTGAAGCCACTTTGACCGAGGTCAGGAAGAATATTGCAACCGCGGGCGCGGCCGACGCGCAGTTGGTGGTGTTTGGTGAAGGGCTGGTACCGGGCTATCCGTTTTGGCCGAAACTCACGGGTGGTGCTGTATTTGAATCACCCAAACAGAAAGAGCTGTTTGCTCACTACGCTGATAACGCCGCAGACATTGCCAAAGGTGACCTGGATTCCTTATGTGAAGCTGCACGGCATCAGCAGATCGCGGTGTATTGTGGAGTGATTGAAAAGTCTTCCAGCCGCGGCGGCTTTAGCCTGTTTGCCAGTCTGGTATACATCAATGCACAAGGCGAAATAGGTTCCGTTCATCGCAAACTGATGCCCACCTATGAAGAAAGACTGGTTTGGTCGCCGGGTGACGGCAATGGCCTGCGGGTGCACGAATTGGGCGAATTCCGTGTCGGCGGCCTCAATTGCTGGGAAAACTGGATGCCTTTGCCGCGCGCTGCGTTGTACGGTCAAGGTGAAAATCTGCACATTGCTGTATGGCCGGGCAGTGAGCGTAATACGCACGACATCACCCGCTTTATTGCCAAAGAATCACGCTCTTTCGTGGTGTCGGTCAGTGGTCTGATGCACCGGGATTGGGTATCTGATGACGTCCCCTTCGCGGCCGAAATCAGAGCCAAGGCTGAGCCATGGCTGAGCGATGGTGGATCCTGCGTGGCGGGCCCGGATGGACAGTGGGTGCTGGAGCCGCAGGTAGGGGAAGAGGGCATCTACTATGCCGAAGTTGCCATCGAAGATGTGGCCCGTGAGCGGCAGAACTTTGATCCGGCCGGGCATTACTCGCGCCCGGATGTCACGCGCCTGAAAGTGAACCGTAAACGGCAATCGACGGTTCGATTTAGTGACTAAATGAGAATTTGAATAGATGCATGGCAATTTTTAATTGGCTGCATTTAGTATTTATGAAGATCCGGTAGTGTCCCAACGCCCAAATGATGAGCCTGCTTAACCTGCTGGTAGCAAGTGCAAAAGAGATGAATATTTCTTGCTTCGATTTGAACTGGACGCGCCCGCTCTGGGACCTTGCGAAGAATCACTTCTCGGGGACGGTTACCCGCTATTCGGCGCGCTCTACAGCGGCGTGATGGCGGTTGCCGTTTTCCGGGCTGCGCTGCCAGCCACGTTCCCGCGGGAACGCCGACGAGCTGTTCAAGCTGAATCAGAATCGGGCCATTCGAATCACGCCGAAATCACCACAAAGCCACTGGATGGGGGAAAAAATGGATGATCAACTGGCGGTTGAGGGGCTTCTGTTCAGGGAGTAGCAGCCGCTTGGGCCACTTTGTTTGATTAATTTTGGGATGCTAATGAAAGTAAGAAAACATTTGAAAAAGAAGATATTTTCAAATGTTTGCATTAGTTCATGATCTGGAATTCCCAGTTTTAAAAATTACAGCTTGCTTTTCAAAGTAAGTCAGATTCAATACAGAGGGACATCAATTCGTGACTAACCAACTAGAGATTGAACTGCGTAAGGGGGATACGATGAAAATAGGAATAATTTTTACAGTTTTATTTGCAATTTCTGCTTGCACTAGTTCGCACGTTCTCACAGGAAAACACGTGCACCAATTGATCCAGAAGGAGTAAAAATTTACTCGGCTGCGCCGGCGGGTTCAGAGCAGATCGCAATTCTTAGCGCTTCTAGCCAGGGTTCCTGGGCGCTTAAAGGTCAGCAAAAAATGAATGAAGTTGTGGATGATTTGAAAAAGGAAGCAGCTAAACTTGGAGCAAACAGTGTTGTTTTTTCAGGTGTGGGAGATAACTCACACCTGTCATGACATACGATGCATCAGGCAGAACTTCATGGGCAGGTAACGCTCAGCACAAGACAGGGCAAGCTAGGGCAATCTATGTCGCAGAATGATCAGGTTGTCTGTGACCACGGAGTTTAATCCAACGTGTTCTTTCGATTTTTTGAAATTAACAGAAAAAATCTTCAGGCGCGGGTAATTTCCGCACGTAATTCGTCCAGGTAATCGCGCATGATGGCTACACGACGCTGCGCTTCGGCCTTGCCGCCTTTCGTTTGCATCATGGCGGGCAGTTTGAACAGCTTGGTGTAGAAATGATCGATGGTGTACTGGCCATCATCTGGCTCGCGCGTTTCGCAAAAAGGATCGTCAGCAGCACACAGTGATCGGTTCAGTTTGCCGCCCACCAACAAGCAGCGGGCAATTCCAATCGCGCCTAAAGAATCCAGCCGGTCACCATCCTGCACCACCTGTGCTTCCAGGCTGCGTGTGGGAATAGCGGCAGAAAAGCTGTGCGCTTCTATGGCGTGCCGCACTGCATCCAGCTTTTCTTGCGGATAACCGATGCCCTGCAGGAATTTGGCGGCAGCCTCAGCGGCCAGTTGTGAGCCCTTTGAGCGTAGCGGACTGTCCTTGGCAATGGCCACGCAGTCGTGCAACCAGGCCGCGGGCAAGGTGATCCAGGCATCGGCAGATTCCTCAACCGTCAGCCGGTCTACGTTGCGCACCACGCGACACACATGGCCCAGGTCATGACCGGAGTCGGCCGGTACTACGCCGGCAATAAACTCCGCGCACAATCGTTCCAGTTCGGACAGATTCATGAAATGATTGTTGACCTGTTTCAGCGTTTGTTGTCACGGGGCTTGGCGACAGTTCGACGGCCTGCGCCTGCAGGTGACCCAGGTTTGGAGACTCGTTTCTTGCTCGGCTTCTCGATGTCAGAACTGCGAATGGTTTGTTTGCCCCGACCAGACCTTCTGCCGCCAGCGTTGGCCCAGGGATTTCCTGACTCGCGTTTCTCATTGGAGGCGCGCGGGTCGTTAGCCCGATGGCGGGAGCGATCTCCCGGCGCACCTCCCACATATTCAGGTCTTGCGGCCTGAAGGCTCAGCTCCGGTGTGACGTGCACCAGACCCACGTCTTCCCGCAGCACCGTGTGCTCGTTTTCGCCGATCTCATGATAATGACCTACTTTCAAGCCTTTCGGCAGTTTTGCGGCTCCGTAGCGCACCCGTTTGAGCCGACTGACCATATGGTTCATGGCTTCCCACAGGCGCCTGACTTCGCGGTTGCGACCTTCCAGCAGGGTAACCTGGTACCACTGGTTGGCTGACGCGGCCGTGGACGGCCCACCCATGCGCTGCACGTCATTGAAGTGCGCCGGGCCATCATCCAACTCAACTCCCTGCTTTAACTGCTCAACCTGTTCATCACTCACCAGGCCTCGAACCCGGCAAACGTATTCCCGATCGACCTGGTTGGAAGGATGCATCATGGCGTTAGCCAGTTCGCCATCAGTGGTCAGCAGCAACAAACCGGTGGTATTGATATCCAGTCGGCCGACCGCAACCCAGCGCGCATCCTTGAGAAAGGGCAGGCGATCAAACACCGTGGGCCGGCCTTCCGGGTCTGAACGGCTGGTGATTTCACCTTCGGGTTTGTTGTAGATCAGGCTGCGGTGTTGTGACTGTTCATCGACTACCTTCCATTCCTTCTCGCCCCATTGCAGGCGATCGCCCAGCTTGATGGATTGGCCAAGAGTGGCGGTGGTGCCATTGAGCTGGATTTCACCTTGCCGAATGTGTTGCTCCAAAGCGCGGCGTGAACCCAGCCCGGTGGCGGCCATGATCTTGTGCAAACGGGCCGGCTGCGCCTGCAGTTCTTCAGTAGTGGGTTCTGCTGTATGAGGCTTTTGACTGTGCCGTTGATCAGGGCGTTTGCGACGATCAGGCTTGTAAGGGTTGCTGCGCTCTCCCAGTTTCTTGGGCGCGTTCGCTCCGGCCGACTTATTGCGGTCAGGCTTGTAAGGGCTGCTACGTTCCCCAGTTTTCTTTGGCCCGCTCGCTGCAGCCGGTTCGCGTCGGTCAGGCTTGTGGGCCTTGTTGCGCTCCGCCGGTTTCTTGGGCGCGTTCGCTCCGGCCGACTTATTGCGGTCAGGCTTGTAAGGGTTGCTGCGCTCCCCAGACTTTTTCTGGCCAGCCGGCTTGCGGCCGCCTGAATCAGACCTGTTTTTCATGGTCGTCTTCGTGTTCTATGTTGTCATCGTCGTCATCATCGTCTTTGTCATCGTCGTCGTCATCGTCATCGTCGTCGTCATCTAAGTCTTCGATGTCGTCGATCTCATCCAAATTGATTTCGCTGCTTTCGCCAGCAGCAGGTTCATTTTCGTCTGTCTTTGCTACACCATCATCTGCTGGGCCAGTGCTCTCGGCTGATTCAGTGGTCTCCTCGTGGTCGCCATCCTCACTGGCGTTGGCACTATTGGCAGCTTGGCGGGTATCGAAATCAAACTCAGGTTCGAGATTGGCCATATCGCGGATTTCAGCCAGGGTAGGCAGATCATCCAGACTGGTTAAATCGAAATAATCCAGAAAGGCCCGGGTGGTGCCGAACAGCGCCGGTTTGCCGGGTACGTCGCGATGGCCCACTACCCGTATCCACTCGCGTTCCTGCAACGTGCGAACAATATTGGAGCTGACCGATACGCCGCGCACTTGTTCAATTTCACCGCGGGTAATGGGTTGGCGATAAGCAATCAGCGACAGGGTTTCCAGCAAGGCGCGTGAATAGCGTTGCGGCCGTTCTTCTGTCAGGCGCGAAATCCACGGCATCATTTCCGCACGGGTTTTCAACCGATAGCCGGAAGCGACTTCTTTCAGTTCAATCCCGCGGTTTTGCAGATCATGCGATAACTCTTCAAGAGCCTGGTTGATCTCGGCTGGTGTGGGCACATCCTTGCCTTCAAATAAGCCAACCATTCGCGCCACGCTCAGCGGCTCGCCTGCGGCCAGCAGTGCGGCTTCCAGTATATGCTTCAGTTCTGGCTGGGATGCTGTGGCGGTTTGCGGCATGAAAGACATTACTCCTGCAATAATCCCTGATAATTCGTTTCTGAGTTCAATTTATCACCGGCGCTTCGGCACCTGGACGCTTGATATAGATCTGGCCGAATGGCTTGTGTTGCAATAAATCCACCAGCTTCTCGCGCAGCAATTCCATCAGCGCCAGAAAGGTAACCACTACCCCCATGCGTCCTTCTTGGATAGTAAACAGATTGGGGAACTCGATATAGGATTCCTCCCGCAACCGATCAATGATGCGTGTCATGCGTTCCCGTACCGACAGGGTCTCCGACTGGATATGGTGGTGGGTAAACAGCTCGGCGCGGCTGAGTACATCACGCAAGGCCCGAAGCATTTCCTGCAAATCGATCTCGGGCGGCACGCGGATTACCTCGCGGTCTTCCACCAAGGCTTCCAGCACCACGAAATCGCGTTCCTCGCGGGGCAGTTCGTCCATGTCTTCGGCAGCCTGTTTGAAGCGCTCATATTCCTGCAGACGTCGTACCAGTTCGGCCCGCGGGTCGTCTTCTTCGCCTTCTTCGGTTCTCGGCCGTGGCAGTAGCAGGCGTGACTTGATCTCGGCCAGGATCGCAGCCATCACCAGGTATTCAGCAGCCAGTTCGAACTGCAGCTCTTTCAGCAGATCAATATAGCTGATGTATTGCCGGGTAATTTCCGCAATCGGAATATCCAGAATGTCCAGGTTCTGTCGGCGAATCAGGTAGAGCAGCAGGTCCAGAGGCCCTTCAAAGGCATCCAGTATGACTTCCAGCGCATCCGGTGGAATGTACAGGTCCTGCGGCATTTGAGTGAAAGGCTGACCTTGCACTATGGCAAAGGGCATTTCCTCTTGCTTGACGGATTCTGGCGATTCCGGCGTGATTTCGGGGCTGATGGCTTCCAATTGGGTACCTGACGACATTTTCTGACGAAATTTCCTGGCGACTGGGCTGGCGCTCAGAAGTCTAACACGCCCCGACCCTGGCGCAGGATCACCGGCGATGAGTCGGTCATGTCGACGATGGTAGAAGGTTCCAGCGGGCAGTAGCCGGCATCGACGAATAGGTCCAGCAGGCCATGTACGGCGTCGAACAAGTCTTCGGTGTCGAGAATTTCTTCATCCTGCTCGGGCAAAATCAACGATGAGCTGAGCAGCGGCTCATCCAGGGTTTGCAGCAAGGCCTGGGCCACGCTGTGCTTGGGTATACGAATGCCTATGGTGCGGCGTTTCTTCTGCTGTGCCCAACGCGGTACCTGATTGGTAGCAGGCAAAATAAAGGTAAAAGGCCCGGGTGTGAGCTGGCGGATGTAACGGTAAGCCCAGTTGTCAACTTGGGCTAACTGGCCCACATCAGACAGATCGCGACAGCAGTAAGTGAAGTTATGGTTCTGGTTGAGCTGGCGCAGCCGAATGACGCGCTCTTGCGCACGGCGATTGCTGGCCCGCCAACCCAGCGTGTAGCCGGAATCGGTAGGGTAGGCAATCAAACCGCCACGTACCAGCACGGCCACCATGTGGTCGATATGTCGCGGATTAGGGCCTTCGGCCCGGATTTCCAGTCGTTCACTCATGATGTTTTATTTTTTGGTGTCTGTTATTCGTTGTGTTCATGCCACAATCGATAGGTGTCTTTAAGGCGGCATTCTAATGCAGGTGGGGCGTGCGTGACAGCGGGTTTTAGCTGATCGGCCTCCTACAATGACATTGCCTCTTGCAGGAGCGCGCTCTGCGCGCGAATGATTGGCTGATCGGCGATGGCTCTCGCACATCCATGGATAGCTCTCGGGCATCCTCGGCAACTGCTCCTGCGTTGCTCTACCTCCTGCATCCATGCAGTCGTGCACAAAAGAGCGGCCTCCTACAAAAAATAAGGCAAACTTGTGTCTGACTGCTCAGGCTTCTAAGCTGCCGGTCTGTTTCGTTACGTGAGGATTTTCAGATCATGTGGTATGTCATCTACTCGCACGATAAGTCCGGTAGCCTGCCAAAGCGCTTGCAGGCCCGCCCGGAGCATCTGGCACGCTTGCAGGACTTGTTATCTCAAGGCCGTTTATTGCTCGCTGGTCCTCGGCCCGCCATCGATTCAGCGGATCCAGGCCCGGCTGGTTTCCAGGGCTCATTGGTGGTTGCCCGCTTTGATTCATTAAAAGATGCCCAGGCCTGGGCGGATGCCGACCCCTATATCGCTGCCGGAGTTTATGAAAAGGTAGAAGTCAGCCCCTTCAACCGGGTATTGCCGCTATGAGCCCAGCACCGGAGTTGACCGCGTCTCGAATAGAGATCATGCGTGACAAGCTGCAGCAAGCCCTGCAGCCCACTGTGCTCGAGATAGAAGACGAAAGTCACCACCATGTTGGTCACGCCGGTGCCCGTGATGGGCGCGGGCATTTCAAGCTGCACATCGTTAGTGCTGAATTTGCAGGCTTATCGCCGCTGCAACGGCACCGTCTGGTTTACGCCGCTTTGGGCGACCTGATGCAAACGGATATCCATGCTTTAGCTATTGAAGCTGAGCTGCCCATTTGAAAAGCTAAACAAATTTACTGATTTCCAGATCACGAGAAATTGCCCTACAACAATTCGGGTAATTTTCTGATGATGGTGAATTTTGGCTATGCGATCCTGCTCTTGTGTCAATACTTCATAACAACTTATTTGCGACTAGCAACTCTCAATGCAGAGTTGACGTTATGTGGTTCATTGAACTACAGTTGACTTCGACGGCTGCGAGTTAATGCAAACTCTGGTCCCTGTAGGCACTTTTGAACATACAGCTCTTCGATTGCTGGGTAAGCTTGGCTTTGATGAGATGCTGAAGCTTTTGGCGAGGAGACCAAAAGCGGGCAGAATTATCCAACCGACGGGCGGGCTGCGAAAAGTACGAATTGCGCAGCCAAACAAAGGTAAAAGCGATGGATGACAAACTGTTCAAGGAACTTGACGCTAATCTTCAAGAAGCCGTTAAGGTTGTAAGTGGAAGCGCGGTTGTGAAATCAGTCTATGTGGTTTTAAGCCCGTCTGAAATCAAATCCATTCGAACCGGTGTTGACATGTCCCAGGCCGATTTCGCGCAATCCTTCCAACTGTGTCTCGACACGCTGAAGGGTTGGGAACAAGGCAAACGCAAACCTGATTCCGCGGCGGCCAATTATCTACGAATGATTCAAGCTGACCCGCAACATGTTCGACGCGTACTTGCCGCCTGATCAGGGTTTTTGGCCGTTCCAGCCTTTCGCGGTATGTTCTACAACGACAGTGGTGTAAACCCCACCGCGTACGTTGAACTCAGCGGTCAGGCGCACAAAGCGCGGATCGGTTGCGGTTACCAGGTCATCCAGGATTCGGTTAGTCAGATCTTCGTGAAATCCGCCCTGATCGCGGTAGCTCCACAGGTATAATTTCCAGGATTTCAGCTCGACACAGCGCTGATCCGGAATATACTCCAGCAGCAGGGTGGCGAAGTCGGGTTGGCCGGTCTTGGGGCAGAGACAAGTAAATTCTGGAGTTTCAATCTGGATGGTATAATCCCGCGACGGTTTGGGATTGGGAAATACCTCTAATTCAGTGCTGGGTTGGGTACTCACGGTAACTCCTTAAAATTAAATAAAAATTCCAAAAACATAATAGTTAACGACGCAGTTTAGCGAGTTCATGAAACAACATTCAATGCGGCAGCAGCCCGGAACGCGGCTGACAGGCCAGATACTGACCATGGCAGACACGAAAAATCAACCGCATCTCAGCCACTTAAGCTGTGTAGCAAAGGCTGGAGTAGCCGTCGAATGAGGCTGACAGCAGTCAAGTTGGCGGGCTTCAAATCCTTTGTCGACCCGACGACTTTCTACGCGCCGACTAACCTGACCGGCATTGTCGGGCCCAATGGTTGTGGCAAATCCAACATCATCGATGCGGTGCGCTGGGTGATGGGCGAAGCCTCGGCCAAGATGCTGCGTGGCGAATCCATGGCTGACGTGATTTTCTCCGGCTCATCTACCCGCAAACCGGTGGGTACCGCCACAGTGGAACTGATGTTCGATAATTCCGATGGTCGTGTCGGCGGTGCCTATGCCGGTTACAACGAAATTTCGGTCAAACGGCAGGTAACACGCGACGGAATCTCGTTGTATTTCCTCAACGGCAGTCGGGTGCGTCGCAAGGATGTGAAAGATCTGTTCCTCGGCACCGGCCTGGGTTCTCGCAGCTACTCGATTATCGAACAGGGCATGATTTCTGAGGTGGTTGATGCCCGCCCGGAAGAAATCCGGGCTCATCTTGAAGAGGCGGCCGGAATTTCCCGATACAAGGAACGCCGCCGCGAAACTGAAAACCGCATCCAACATACCCGTGACAATTTGGCGCGTTTGGCGGATCTGCGCGACGAGGTAGGCAAACATTTGAATCGTCTGCAGCGCCAGGCAGCCGCCGCCAATCGCTATCGCAAGCTGAAGCAGCAAAAACGTGAATTGGATT
>Ga0163153_10004008_pt1 | contig 18953 bp, 11 predicted proteins | sample OliLakLV19MP6IB1_FD_148629 | JGI IMG/M metagenome (GOLD analysis project Ga0163153, IMG submission 148629) | Freshwater microbial mat bacterial communities from Lake Vanda, McMurdo Dry Valleys, Antarctica - Oligotrophic Lake LV.19.MP6.IB-1 | ecosystem: Environmental > Aquatic > Freshwater >... | reverse complement strand
CCGACGGACTTGTACGCGCGGACCGGGCTGTTCACGCCGCCGGGGATGAGCTTCTGGGCCTCGGCAAAGATGCGTTCGGATCGTTCGAGCTTCACGCCGCGGAGGATACGGTGCCCGGAACGACTCCGACACAGTCGGAGGTGTCGATACGGTGCCAGGGACAACTCCGACACCCTCGGCGCGACGCGAAGGACAATGTCGGCGCGTACGCGTCGGAATCGTTCCTAGCGCCGTACTACTGACGCCGTATTGAGGTGCAAGCGTGCGTGCGATCACGGAAAGTCGATCACGACCGGCTCGTCCGCGAGGAGAATCCTCGTGCGCGTTGGCTCGTCGGAGGCCAAAAGCCATGACGTCGAGGACGTACTCGCCCGCTGCGAGCTCGATGCGCTCGGGCCAGTCGTAACTCATCGTGAACCACGTGACGAGGACGCCGTCGGCGTCGTACACACGTCCGCCCGATTCGGGCGTCTCCCGACCGTTCGGACGTACGACGAGGCCGACGCTCGGACGCACGCGGAGCAAGACCTCGCCCGGGTCGCTTGTCCTCAGGTCGACGACGCGGACACACGCGCCCGTCGATCGCTCGTGCGACCCGGCTACCGACAGGCGGACGAAGCTGCGCTCGAGGCGCTTCAGCACGAAGGAGCCGTCATCCTCGGTCTTCGTGCGCAACAGAAGGCTGGACGACGGCACCGTGTCGCCGTGCGCGTCGCACGACCCGGAGCGGACTTCGGCCGCGAACGGTCGCCCGCCCTCGTCGACGACGCGTCCGCGGATGGAAGCCGCCGGCGCCAGCTGCACATCACCCAGATCGAGATCGGCGCCCGGCGCGGTCCGGATGGGGATGTTCCGTGTCCCGTGCTCCAGCGAGAAAGTCTGCAACACCCACGGCCCCGGACGGATGCGCGCATCGCAGTCGGCCTGGGTGAAGTCACGAATTCCTCTGCCCCGAAGCGTCGCGCCAGCGGACTCGACGACCTGACGTGTGCGCTGGTCGACGAGTCGGAATCGGAGCCGTGCTGGTTTCAGGCGCGGATCGTCGCGCGCGAGCCGGAACTCGAGCTGCTGAGTCTCGCTGGTCACGACCTGCGTTTCGATCACGACGCGCTCCACCAGGAGACTCGCGTGAAGCGGGGGGGGCCATGAGCTGTGAAACACGGAGAGCTCCGAATGCCCGTCGCGGTGCAGGAACTGGAAGGCGTGCCCGGCGCTTCCCACGGGCATGATGTGATCTCGCTCGATCTCCACCTCGGGGCCCGGCGGCCGCAACGTCGCGACGACCATCGCGCCTTCCGGGGCCCACGTCGATCCGGACTCGTCGACCACGCGAACCTGCACCCGAGCATTGGCGTTCGCCTGCAACGTGAAATCCTGTCGCGCGTCCGCGGCGAGCTCGACGACAGCCTGCTTGGACGTCACGTCGCCCGACCTCGCGCGCACCCAATAGCGTCCGGCCGGCAGACCTTCGAACGCGTACTGCGCGCTCGCGCCCAGTCGCTGCTCGTGCACCCCGCTGATCCCGCTCGTGCAGGTCACCGTGATGGGGTAGGGCGCAAGGCCGCCCACGTCGCCCCACAGTCGGAACCTGCGCTTGCCCGTTTCCTCGATAGCGAGCGGCGCATCCGGTCCGATGCCCGCCGTAGCCGGTTCGCCCACGTGCACACCGACCCCGCCTGGGTCGCCTTCGCGCAGAGCGAGCCAACCCACGGCAAACGACACGGCACCGATGACGACGAGGAGCGCGAGGAAGCGGCGCTCCATCCGCGCTCAGGCCTTCAAGCGCTTCGCCATCTCGACCGCAAAGTACGTCAGGACGAAGTCCGCGCCCGCGCGCTTGATGCACGTCAGCGACTCGACCATCGCGCGCTCTCCGTCGATCCAGCCGTTCTTCGCCGCCGCCTTGATCATCGCGTACTCGCCCGAGACCTGGTACGCGCACACAGGCACGTCGAACTTGTCCTTCACGCGGCGCAGCACGTCGAGGTACGGCATCGCCGGCTTCACCATCAGCATGTCCGCGCCCTGGTCGATGTCGAGCGACGCTTCCTTGAGCGCCTCGCGCACGTTGGCCGGGTCCATCTGGTACGTCGCGCGGTCGCCGAACGACGGCGCGGAGCCGGCGGCGTCGCGGAACGGGCCGTAGAACGCGCTCTGGTACTTGACGGCGTACGACAGGATCGAGACCTGGTCGTGGCGCGCTTCGTCGAGCGCGGCGCGGATCGCCGCGACCATGCCGTCCATCATCCCGCTCGGCGCGACGATCTGTGCGCCGGCGTCGGCCAGCGCCATCGCCTGCAGCTCGAGGTTCTCGAGCGTCGCGTCGTTGTCGACGTCGTTCTGGTCGTCGAGCACGCCGCAGTGGCCGTGGTCGGTGTATTCGCAGAAGCAGAGATCCGCGATGCGCACGAGGCCCGGGGCGGCGCGCTCGATCTTCTCGAGCGCGCGCTGCACGATGCCGTCGGTCGCCCACGCGGCGCGGCCCTCGGCGTCCTTCGTGTCGGGCACGCCGAACAGGATCACGCCGGGGATGCCGAGCTGCTCGGCCTGGCGGCACGTCTCGACCAGCTTGTCGATCGATTCGCGGTACACGCCCGGCATCGAGCCGACTTCCTGGCGAACGCCGGAGCCCTCGACCACGAAGAGCGGCAGGATCAGGTCGTCGCGCGACAGCGTCGTTTCGCGCACGAGGCGGCGCAGTGCGGGAGTGCGGCGCAGACGCCGCGGGCGCTCGATCAGGTAGTCGGGCGGCAGCGGGGGAATCTCTTCGTCGGAATGGGAACCGATGCCCTTGGGCGTTGAGAAGCTCATGACGTGCGCAGGATAGCGACGGCGGGCCCGATCACGACGGATCGACGTGGAAGAGCGCGTGCCGCAGCGCGTCCGGCGTCGGCTCGGACAGCGCCAGCAGGCTCCAGCCGTGCCCGCCGGCGTCCACGAGCAGGGTCTCGAACGTCGTCGGGCCGATCGCGATCGCCAGGCGCGGCTGGCAGGTGCGCGGCGCCAGGTCGAGCCAGGCGAGCACGGCCGAAGGGCTCGCGAAGAACACGACGTCGGTCTCGGGCAGGTCGAGGTCGTCGCGCGTGCGGCTCTCGTAGACGATCGGATCGACGACGTGAAAGCCCTGCGCGCGCAGCAGGCGCGCCAACTCGTCCGATCGATCGCCGCGCGGCCACAGCACGCGCGTGCCGACCGTCCGGCCCTGGGCGGCGCCGGCGGCGAAGTGCGCGACGAGGCGCGCGGCCAGGCTCAGCGCGTCGCGCGCGGGCTCGAGCGCGACGTCGAAGCCGAGCTCGCGCAGGTGCTCGGATGCCGGACCGCCGATTGCGACGGCGCGCTCGGCGAAACGCGGATGCGCGACCAGCGCGCGCTCGACGAAGGGCAGTGCGTTGCGGCTCGTGACGCACAGCCAGTCGAATCGCGGTTCGTCGGCCAGCACGGTGTGGAGATCGACGTCACGCGGCACGATCTCGAGCAGCGGACGCTCGATCGGCTCCCAGCCCGCGTCGCGGACGGCGGCGGTCCACTCGGACAGGTGCTCGACCGGCCCGGTCAACAGGACGTGCTTCACGGCGCTCGCGCGGCGTCCACGATGCGCTTCGCGCCGCGCGCCGCGAGGAGCTGGGCCAGCGCGAGGCCGAGCGCCTCCGCGTCGTCGACCGAGCCCTCGATGTGGTCGTCCAGGCACTCGCGGCCGTCCAGGGAGACGACGCGCGCGTGCAGCGTCAGGGTCTTCTCGTGCGCGCGCGCATGGGCTCCGATCGGAGCGTTGCAGCCGCCGTGCAGCGCGTGCAGCAGTGCGCGCTCGGCCAGCGCTTCGGCCATGGCATCGCGGTCGCGCACGCGCTCCAGGAGACGGCGCACTGCGGCGTCGTCGGCGCGGCACACGAGCGCGACGATGCCCTGCGAAGGAGCCGGCACGCACTGCTCCTTCGAGAAAATCTGCGTGATGCGCGACGCGAGGCCCAGGCGCTCGAGCCCGGCGTGCGCCAGCACGAGCGCGTCGGCCTCGCCTCGCGCGAGCTTCACGAGGCGCGTGTCGACGTTGCCTCGGATCGCGACGAACTCCAGGTCGGGCCGCAGGCGCCGCAGCATTGCGGCGCGGCGCACGGATCCGGTCGCGACGCGCGCGCCCATCGGCAGCGCATCGAGTGAGAGGCCTTCGCGCGACACGAGGACGTCCTCGGCCGGACCGCGCGGGAGGACGCCGCCCAGCACGAGGCCGTCGGGCAGCGTCGTAGGCACGTCCTTCAAGCTGTGCACGCCGATCTGCGCGCGCCCGGAGAGCAGCGCGTCGTCCACCTCGGCCGTGAAGATTCCGGTGCGGCCGAAGCGCGCGAGATCCGTCGTCTGGTCCGTGTCGCCGCCCGACTTCACGGTCAGGATCTCGACGGACGTGTCCGCGCTGCCGGCGCGCAGCACGTGCGACGTCGCTTCGGCCTGCCACAGCGCCAGCGCGCTGCCGCGCGTCGCCAGGACGATCTTCACGGTTGTTCCGGATCGCGCTTCGGCGCGCGCTCGATGGACAAGGACTGCAGGAAGCGCTGGTACTCGACCTCGAGCGTCTCCTCCGAACTCACGCTGCGCGCGCCGGCCTTCATCTGGTCGAGTGCGACGTCGAGCAGCCGCTTCGTCAGCTCGTGCGCGATCTGGACTTCCTTGGGATCCGTGCGCGCGCCCGAGATCGCGTCGAGAGTCGTTTCGCGCACCTGCTCGAAGCGCCGTCGCAGGTCGGCGATCGCCGGGGTGAACGCCGAGTAGGTGCGCAGGGTCAGGAATTTGTGGATCTCGGCCACCAGGATCTCGGACGTGCCGTCGACGGCACGCGCGCGGCCGCGCTCGTTCTCGTGAACGGCGCGCTGCAGGTCGTCGAGGTCCGACACGATCAGGTTGGGCGAGAGGCTCGCGACCTGCGCCGCGACGGCGCGCGGCACGGACAGGTCCAGCACGACCATCGGCCGGTCGCGGCGCGCCAGCGCGCGTCGGTCGAAATGCTGGACCTCGATCGGCGGCGCGTCGGCCTCCACGCAGGCGACGATCAGGTCGGCGCGCGCGACGAGCTCCTTCAGGCGGTCGAGGCCGGAGACGTCGGCCTTGAGCTCGAGCGCGGCTTCTTGCGCGCGTTCCGGACGCCGCGTCGCGAAGGACAGGCCGCCGACGCCGCGCTCGCGCAGGTGCCGCGCGACGAGGATGCCGGTCTCTCCCGCTCCCACGACGAGCGCGTTGACGCGCTCGAAGCTGCCGAAGACGCGCGAAGCAACGTCGATCCCCACGCGCGCGACGGAGAGCGTACCGCGGCCGAGCGACGTCTCGGCGCGCACGCGCTTGCCGACGTGCAGCGCTTGCTGGAGCAGCGGCCGCAGCGCCGGGCCCAGCGCGCCGGCCGCGGACGACGCTTCCATGCCTTGCTTGATCTGCGCCAGCACCTCGCTCTCGCCCAGCACGATGCTGTCGAGGCCGGACGCGACGCGGAACAGGTGGATCAGCGCCTGGACATCGGCGTAGGAGTAGACGTGGCGCGCTTCCAGGTTGCGAAAGAGCTGCGCCTGCAGCCTCTGCACGAGGTCGACGCCCTTCGTGCCGACGGCCAGCACCTCGGTGCGATTGCACGTCGACAGGACGAAGCACTCCGCGACGTCGGGCAGGCCGCGCAGCGCCGTGACGACGGCCTGCAGTTCGCTGTGTCGCACGACGTACCGCTCGCGCACCGCGATCGGCGCGGTGCGATGCGAAAGGCCGACGAGGACGAACGAGGCACGCGGATCCACGGCGTCAGGCTCCGGCGTGGAACGGGTGCGGCAAGAGCATCAGGAACAAGGACAAGAGCAGCACGACGAGCCCGCCGGCCGCTGCGAACGATGCGCGGCGAGCACCCAGTCCCGGGATGAGCTGCGAGAAGGCCACGACGCCGAAGTGGACCCAGAGGAGCAACGACAGCAGCACCTCTGGATGTCGGTAATCGAAACCGGGCGACTTCAACGAATGTGCCAGGCCGATGCCGACGTTGAGCCCCACCGTGAGCCCCAGGAAGCCCGCCAGGGCCGCGCGGCGCGTCATCCGCGACAAGACGTCCAGGTCGGGCAGGCGTTGGAAGAGGAACCCGAAGCGCCGTTTGCGCATCTCGCGGAACAGCGTGAGCCACAGCGCGCCGTGAAGGCCCGACAGCACGAGCGCCGACACGGCCACGACGCTCATCGCCACGTGCACGATGCGCAGCGCGTCGAGCGGCACGGCGCGCGCCAACGGTGTGAGCTCGATGAACGACGACGCCAGGAACTGAACGAACGCGACGAGCGCGAGAACGATGCCGCCCGACCCGCTGTGCCGTGCTCCGCGCGCAACGAGCGACCACAGCAAGGCCGTGCTGAAGGCCGTGGCCGACACGGTCGTCCACAAGTCGACGATCGGGAACTCGTGCACCCGCATCGCCCGCAGGACGAGGTCCAGCGCGTGCAACGCGATCGCCGCGCGCAACGTCCAGCGTGCCGCGCGCTCGCGATCGGCGTCGACCGCGCCGGCGAAGAGCGCCGCGCTGGTGGCATAGACCGCCGGCAGCAGGACGGCCAGCATCTGGAGCGGGTTCACGCGCGTTCCTCTTGCAACCGCGTGTGCAGCGCTCGCGCCGCGGCACGACCGGTCGCGATCACCTGATCGACCGAAACGCCGCCCACATGTGAGCCGGCCAGCGCCAGATCGGGCGCCTGGACGGCCAGGTCGAGTTCGAGCTGCGCCAGGGCCCGGTCGTGCCCCGGCGCGTAACGCGGGATGACGTCGGTCCAGCGTTCGACATGCGCGGCGCTCGCCCGCGGCGTTTTAGCGCTGCCCAGCGCCATTTGCAGGTCGGCCTCGGCCAACGCCGTCACCGCGCCGTGGGACAAATGGCGCACGTCCACGCCGCGGTAGAAGCTCGCGACCGAGCGCCCGCCGGCCGGCGCGTGCTGCGCGAACAGGTTCGACGTGAAGATGCAGCCCAGCGCGCGCGGCGCTGGCGAGATGCGCCCGTCCTCGACCGGCGGGACGAGGTAGCCGAAACCTTCGCGCAGCGCCGGCAGCTCGGACGCGTCGAAGCCCAGAGAAACGACGGTCACGTCGCCCTCGCGGATCGTGCGCAGCGCCGCGAGGTCGACGTCGATTCGCGCCGAAGCGAGCAGCTCGCCCGTCGTGTGCGCGTGCGCCGCGAGCACGACCGCGTCGCCCACCACGCCGCCCGAGTCCGTGCGGACGATCCAACGACCTTCGCTGCGCTCGAGGCCCCGCACAGCGTCGTTCAGGCGCAGGGCCGGCCCGATCGCGCGCGCGAGAGCGTCGACGAGTTCCTGCAGCCCGTGCGGGAAGCTGACCAGCGCGCTGCGCGGGAACGCGGGCCCGGGCGGCGGCTCGGGCCGGCGGATCGAGCGCGCCATCGAGCGCAACACGGCACCGCGCAGGATGCTGCCGTGCTCGACCGCGAGGTTCCACATGCGCGGGAACGCGCTGCGCGCCCCGAGCTCGTCCAGCTCCGCCGCGTAGATGCCGCGCACGAACGCGCCGCCGAACAGGCGCGCCGCTTCGGCGCCGACGCGCTCGTCGAGGAACGCGCCGAGCGTCGGCTCGACGTCGGGTACGGTGAAGCGGCGCAAGGGCTCGCTGGCGACGCGCCGTTTTCCGTTCCACGAGAGCAGGTCGGTCGTGACGAACGCCGGAACCGACGCGGGCAGGGGATGCAGCTCGCCGCGGTGCCACATCCAGCGCGTGCGCGCTGTCGGCGCCGCGCGCACGAGCCGTGACGAGAGGCCCAGGTCGTGGACGAGCCGGCGGAAGTGCACCGAGCCCGCGAGTACCGCGTGCGGCCCGCGCTCGAACACGAAGCCGCCCACGTTGCGCGATCCGACGACGCCGCCAGGCCGGTCGGAGGCCTCGAGCACGACGACGTCGTCGCCCGCGCGCTGGAGTTCGAACGCCGCGGCGAGGCCCGCGAGGCCGGCACCGATGACAATCGTTCGCGTGCGCATGGCTTGTGCAGCGTAAGACGACAGCGGTCCGGGCTCCAATCGCTTCACGATCGCCGGCCTGGCGCGTGCGCTCGCGCCACTATGGTCGACGGCCACCTCGTCGCCGGACGATCCGGTCGAGCGCGTCCCAGGACTGCCAGCTCACCTCGAGCCACTTCGACTCGAGCGCGGCTCAGGCCTGCCAGGTCACCGCGAGCCCGTTCGACAAGTTGAACGTGTCCGGCGTGCAGAACGTGACGTCGGCGTTGCGGTACCAGCACTGGTACGTGCGCACCGACCCGGCTCCCGGCACGAGCCCGCGCAAGGAGATCGGCAGGTCGCCCGGCATCGGGTAGTGCGACGCGCCACCGGCGTTGAACTTGATGCCGAGTCGAATGATGGTTCCGCCCGCGCAGCGCAGGCCGTCGCCGAAGGCCGTGCCGGTGAGCTGGGTCGTGCCCTGGAAGAACAGGGCCGTCGAGTTCGGCATGCCGCTGCAGTGCAGCTCGAACGTGTCGTTCGTCATGCGCGGCGCGCCGATCGCGCTGAGCCCCGCGCCAGCCGCGTTGACCGAACTGCCGCAGCCGTTGCCGGGCGATCCTGCGTTGCCGCACGGGCACGGCGTGCCGCTGCCGTCGCCGAAGCAGTAGGGGATCTGGAACGAGGGCGTCGTGCGGTAGGCCTTCACGTTCGTGCCGACGCCGGCGATGACGAGGGTGCCGTCGCGACCGATCGCGGGCGCGCCGATGTTCACGTTCTGGACCGGGAGCGACCAGCGAATCGTCAGGTCCTCGTCGAAGCTCCACACGCGGCCGTTCGCGAAGCCGCCGTTCGACACGAACACGCGGCCCATCGCGTCGACGCCCATGCGCGGCGCCCACGTGTCGGCGACGAGCGGGCCGCTCGTCGAGACGGTCGCGCCGGTCGCGGGGTCGAGCCGGTCGATCGCGCCAGCGAGAGTGAGGTGGTAGACGCTGCCGTCGGGACCGACCGCGAACTCGCTGGCGTAGGAGTATCCGGCGGGCCGGAACCACTTCTGCACGAGCGCGGTGCCGGTGTCGTCGAACGCGTAGAAGTAGTCGACCGACGCGTTGTTCTGCACGCGCGCCAGGTAGATCGAGCCGTCCGGCCCGACCATCGGCGTCGTCTGGATCGTGAAGCCCGCCATCGTCGGGCCCTGGTACTGGAACGCGCCCGTCGCGAGGTCGAACTTCTTGATCGCATGGCCGCCGACGACCGCGTCGGCGACGTAGATCGCGCCGCCGTGAATCGCTCCGCCGCAGTCGCCGCTGACCGAGCCGACGCGCGAGCTGCGCCACACGGTCGCGCCGGTCAGGTGGTCGAAGCGCCAGATGTCGCGGAACGAGGCGACGACCGGGTCGCCGTTCGGCGCGAAGACGACGCCGTCGTACGCGCCGGCGTTCTGCGATTCGTTCGAGAACCACAGGACGTTGCCGGTCGCTGCGTCGAGGCAGTAGAGCTTGGCCGACACGCTGGCCCCGTTGCCGCTGCGCGAGGCGTACACGCGACCGTTCATCACGCCGGCGACCCACGCTGTCCAGTCGTTCGGGTTGGCGGGCAGGTGCGTGGCCCACAGCTCGGCGCCCGTGTTGAGGTCCTGACACACGATGGGCGAGCCGCCGTTCTCGGGCGGGAAGCTCGTCTGGCGCACCATGAAGACCCGGAAGCCTTCGATCACCGGCTGCCAGGCGATGATCGAGCTGCGCGAGCCCGTCCAGATCTGCGCCGGCGTTTCAGGGCCGACTTCGGGTGTCTGGCCGTTGCGGCCGGCATTGCCGCCCGAGTTGTTCCAGTCGCCGGCCGAGGCCGAGGTCGCGAGGAGGAGGGTCAGGAACGAGGGGAGAACAACGTGGCTCTGCATGGTGGTGTGTCCTGCCTAGAGTCTACGCAGGATCCGCGCCGCCGCCCGGGGTTCCCGGGCCGACGTTTCCGGCGATTCCGTGAGGTCGATTCGAACCCGCGGCGTCCGGATCCGTACCGCGATGGAACCCATGCCCCGAACCTCGTTCGACGCGCTCCTGGAGGAGTCCGGGTGGGCCCGTCGGCTCGCGCGCAGCCTCGTGCGCGACGCGCACGCGGCCGACGACCTGGTCCAGAGAGCGTGGCTGGCGGCACTGCGACGCCCGCCGCACGAGGGCACGCCGCCGCGGCGCTGGCTGGCGAGCGTGCTGCGCAACCTCGCGCGTTCGGACGCGCGCGAGACCGGGCGCCGGCACGCGCGCGAAGCGGACGCCGCGCGTCCGGCGGCGATCCCGCCCGACGTGGACGACGTCGAGGAGCGCATCGCGCTGCAGGAGCGGCTGCTGCGCGCCGTGCGCGAGCTGCCCGAGCCGTCGCGCTCGACCGTGTGGGCGCGCTACGGCGAAGGTCTCGCTCCGCGCGAGATCGCGCGCCGAGACGGCGTCCCGATCAAGACGGTGCGCACACGGCTCGCGCGCGGTCTCGAGATGTTGCGAGCGCGCTTCGACCGCGAGCACGGCGGAGACCGCAAGGCCTGGGTCGCGCTCCTCCTGCCGCTGGCCGATCCGACACCGCTCGCCGTCACACTTCTCGCGACGATAGCCATGGATGTCAAACTCAAGATCGCTGCGCTCCTGACTCTCGTCGTGTGCGGAACGGGCGTGTGGCTCGTCACGCGCGACGGCGGCGTCTCGCCGCGCGCGGAGCAGCCCGTGGGGCCGGCCGCGCCCGAGCTCCTGACGCCGGAACAGGCTGATCCGCAGGTGACGGCCGAACCGGTCGACGCAGCACGCGTCGCGTTGGGCGTTCCCGAGACACCGCCTCTGGCTCCGCTGGCAGTCGCATCTCCGACCCGCACAGGCCTCGTGATCGACCTCGAGCTGCGGCCCGTCGCCGGCCTCACGATCCTCGACGGCTGGAAGCGCGAGCCGATCCTGGTCGACGGCGTGGAGCTGACCAGCGACGCACACGGGCGGTTCCAGGTTCCAAGAGAGGTGCCGCGCGGCTACGTGACGGCGCGCGGACCGGGCTGGGTCTCCGTTTTCGCCACGCAGGACTCACCGTATGCGCAAGATGGGCTGTGCGTCGTCGTGGCGCGCGAGCGCACGCTGTCCGGCAAGGTCGTCGACGCAGGTGGAGTGCCTGTTGCGAACGCGTTCGTCGAGCAGACGCTGGCCGACACCGTTCATCGCAAGCTGGGGGAAGTCTTGCGGGGGGCCTTCGACATGACGTTCACGGCGCGCACAGACAGCGACGGACGCTTTCAGCTGGCTGCGGCGCCCGACGCCAAGGCCACGCTCCACGCGCGCGCAGAAAATGGTCGCGCCGGGTCCACGGGCGTGCCCGCCGGGCCGATCGACGGCGTCGTGATCGAGCTGCCCGCGCCCGCTGCCGGCTCGATCCTGCTGCACGGCCGCGTCGTCGACCCGACCGGAAACGCCGTCGATCGCGCCACGGTCGCGCTGGCGGACGCCAGCGTGAGGAGCGGAGCCGACGGGCACTTCGAGCTGGCCGTGCTGCGCACGTCGCTCGACGCCGCGCAGCGCACGACGACGGACGGGAAACCGCCCGTCGGTCCCATGCCGCTGATCCTGCGCGCCGCGAAGGCGGGCCACCTGCCTGCCAAGCAGGTGCTGCCGGAGCTCCAGGAGCTCGAGCGCATCGCGCCGAGCGAAGAGTGGCGCGTCGTGCTGGGCGGACCGCCGCTCTCGATCACCGGTCGCGTCGTCGATTCGGCAGGCAACCCGGTGAGAGAGGCCTGGCTCAAGCTGCTGGACGAAGAAGCGTTCGGCCGGGTCGAGGCCGAGTTCAGCGGGATGTCGGTCCAAACCATGGAGACGGCCGAGTCGATCCTGCGCGGGAGCTGGGGTGCCGCGCCCCTGAAGACCGACCTCCACGGGCGGTTCGCGATCGAGGGTCTCCAGGCACGCGAGTACCGGCTCGACATCGTGTCGGAAGCGCTGCCGGCCGCGCGCGTGACCGAGCCGATCCGAGCCGGAGCGTCCGACATCGAGATCGTGCTCGACACCACCGGAGCGAGGACGGACCTGGCCGGACGCGTCGTGGACAAGCGCGGTGAAGCGCTGGCGAACGTGTCGGTGCGGGTCCTGGCCGCTGTCGCGGGGTATGAGGGCCTCGTCTCAGGGCGCGTGACCCTGGCGGAAGCCGATGGGCGGTTCCATTTCCAGCGCGTGCGAGTCGGCCGGTTTCAACTCCGAGTGGACGGCATCGACGTCGTGGCGACGACGGTGGACATAGCGCCCGGCGCGGCGCTGGACGACCTCGTCGTGACCGCGCCCCGGCGCGCGTTCGTGCAGGTCGACCTGGGCGGGCAAGCGGATCTGGCCGACACGGCGCGCTTCGTCGATGTGACCGGCGAGCCCGTCTCCTTGAACATCACGCGCACGACGGTGGGTGACATGAACGCGATGTCGATGGCCTGGATGTCGCCCGACATGGAGATCAAGGACGGACGCTCGGAGGTTGGCTCCACAGCCGAGGGCGTCTACATGTGCGTGCTGCTGAAGGCCGGCAAGGAAGTCGCGCGCATCCCCGCGCGCCTGGGCGGGAAGGGCGTGACGATCGTGCGACCCTGAGGCTCGCCGGCGAGCGGGGCGTACGATCCCGGCGTGACGCCCGCGGAGTCCCGCCGTCCCGGCCACGAGCTCGTCATCCGGCACGGAGCGGGGCAGTGCCCACGCGCATCTACCAGGTCTGGTACCGCAACGCCGCCAGCTTCTGCACGAGCGCGACGTTCAACTTCTCGAACGGCGTCGCGGCGTTCTGGGCGCCATGAGCGCGCACGCGCCGTGCGGTGACGCCAGGCTGTTCAGCGCAGGACGATCGGCACGCACTGCGACAGGCGCGTCGTGCCGCTCGGGCTGACGACGCTGCCCTGCGCGAGGATCAGGAAGCCGTCCGGCAACGACGCGGGCAGGTTCAACGTGAACGTGCGCTCGCCCGAGGCCGGGATCGTGCCCAGGTCGTACGTGCGCACCGGGAAGAGCAGCCGGTCCTCGAGCACACCGGGGAGATCGACGAGCGCGAGCTGGCGCCCGATTCGCAGCCGCGCCGCATCGCCCGGCGCACCGCGCAACGTGTAGACGGCCTGCGTGCCCGGGACGCCCGAGCCGCTCATCTGCAGCGAGGGATCGACGGGCGAGACCTCGAGGTGATGGCCCGCAAACGGCGCGACCATCTGGCCGCCGCAATCGTTGAAGTACCGGCCTCCCTGGAACGTCAGTGCGGAGTGCTGCACGAAGCTAGCGACGCCCGCGTTCCGCACGGCGGGGGCGGGCACACCGTCGTTCGAGCAGTCGTCGCCGGTACCGGATTGCGCGCCCTCGATCACGTCGCTCGCACGGCCCGTGACGAGCACCTGAGCGTCGCCCGCGAGCGTGATCGCCGGAGCGCCGTCGCCCGCGCGACCGAGGAACCAGGGGTTGCCGAAGTTCGTGTAGTCGCCGCCGCGGCCGCCGCGGATCGTCGACAAAGACACGTGCACGTTCGCGCCGGCGCGCGCGTCGATGCCCGCGAAGCCCGGCATACCGCTGACCGCAGCCTCTCCATCCTGACCTCGGCGGCCCGTGAGCTGCGAGTGCGTCAGCTCGACGCGCGAGCTCTCGACCAGCATGCCCGCGCAACCTTGCGAGTGCGGGTTGTCCGGCCAGGCGACGACGTTGCGCAGGCGCACGTCGGCCGCTCCACGCACTTCGACGCAGGCTTCGTAGCCGGCGGACAGCGGGTAGCCTGGCTCGACGACGACGTCGATGGCCAGGATGGTCGCGAGGCTCTGGGCGATCTCGAGCTGCTGCAGGCGCAAGCCCTGGAGTGTCGCACGCGGCGCGGGCGGCAGGTTCGCGACGAACGCGGCGCCGTGCACGACGACGCCCGGTCCGCCGAGGATCTGCAGGCCCTTGTCGAGCACGAAACCGGCGTAGTTCCCGGGCTGGACGAGCAGCACGTCGCCCGCCTGCGCGGCAGCGATCGCCGGTGCGATGTCGGTGAAGTCCACGCCCGGGCCGCCGTCATCGTCGACGATGAACGTGCCTGCGAAAGTCGTGGGAGCGAGGGTGAGGAAGATGACGAGCGAGGGGAGCGCGCGCACGCCGGTGACCTCGGAGGGGCTTGTGCCAGGGTAGCTCCCTCTTGCATCCACGGGGAATCGCGTTGCGGGCGACCGGTGGGCCGGCACCGGCGCGCGGTACGCTCTCGGCGGAGATGTGCCCCGCGTGAGATCTCAAGGCCGCCAACGTTCGATCGTCGTCGCCATGGCGCTGGTCGCGCTGGTCGTGCTCGTGGTCCTGAGCGTGTGGGTCTCCTCGCAGCGCACGAGCGAGCCAGCCTCGCTCGCGCCGCGGACGGAGACAGCGGTCGCGGACGAAAGCGTTCCGGTCGATCTGGTCGCCGAAGACGGGACGCGCGAGGCGGCGACCGCGCCGCCCGTCGATGTTGCGCCGTCCTCGAAGGCGAGGGGCCAGAACGTCAAGAAGGTCGTCGTTCCGAAAACCTTTCGCGTGCGCGGACGCGTCGTCGATTCCAAGGGCGCCACAGTGCCGGGCCTCGCGATCGCGCGCAACGACGCCCGCGATCAGACACTCGGCGTCAGCGCGTTCGACGGGACGTTCGAATTCGAGCTGAAGGCCGACTACGCACGCTTGGCGACCATCGCGGACGAATGGGTCACGATCTACCTCGGTGTGTTCGACCACACGCAGGCCGCACGCGAGGTGCTCGTCGTCGTCGCGCCCGGGATCAAGCTGGCGGGACACGTCGTCGACGCGATGGAAGGCTCGGGCGGCGAGGGGGTCGGCGGAGCCAGGCTCGACATCCAGGTGTTGTACGGCTCGCTGCCGGGCTTTCCTCTTCCTCTGCATGCTTCGGAAGCCGCGCGGTTCGAGACGCAAGCCGGAGAGAACGGAGCCTTCGACTTCGGCGAGGCTCCCGCGTTGGGGCAGCTCAGGATCCAGACCCAGGCCGAAGGGTTCCGGATCGATCAGCAGCCGGTGCCGGCGCTCTCCACGAGCGACCTCACGATCGGGCTGAAGCGCAATCCGAGCGGCCGCGCGGCCGCGTCGGGCTTCGTCCTCCACGTCGATCGTTCGCCCGCGAGCGGAGCATCCGTGCACCTGGGCGGTCAACTGGTGGAGGTCGACGAGCTGGGCGCCTTCCGACTCGAACTGCCCGAGCGGGTCGAAGACGGGGTCTCGCTCGTCGCCACGAAAGCCGGGTTCCAAGCGGCGATCCTTCCGGATTTCGACGCCCGCGTCGAAGCTGCAGCGGGCCATCCGGCGCCTGTGACGCTCGTGCTGGGCGGACCCGCGCTCTCGATCGCCGGCAAGCTCGTCGACTCGGACGAGCGCCCGCTCGCGCTCTGGAAGATCGCGCTCGTCGACGCCACACCCCTAACGCAGATGGTGTGGCCCTCCGCGACGGTGGAGCGGATGACGTCGGGCTCGGACGCCGGCGTCACGGGAGAGGACGGTTCGTTCCAGTTCGGCGGACTCAGCGCGCGCGCGTACTCGCTGCGCGCCTACGCGACTGGCACGCTGGTCAGCCTGACGAGCGAGCCGATCCAGGCCGGCAAGCAGGACGTCGTCCTGCGCCTGCCCGCGGACTCGATCGTCCCCGAGCTCACGGGTCGCGTCGTCGCACGCGACGGTTCGCCGCTCGCGCGCGTGTTCGTGAACGTGCGTTACGTCACCGAGAGCTCGCACGTAGGCTCGGTGACCTCGCAAGGTTCGAGCACGCAGACCGCGGACGATGGCAGCTGGACTCTCCAGAAGGTGCCGCGCAGGCACGTCACGATCTTCGCCGGCGGAGACGACATCATGCCCACCGAGGTCAAGATCGAGGAGCTCGAACTGACGAAGCCGATCGTGATCACGGCCATGCGCCGCTGTCACTTCCGCATCGAGGGCGTCGCAAAGGACCAGGGCGTGGCCCGCTTCAAGGTCCAGGACTCGCGCGGTACGACGCTGACGATGATGCAGTTCCAGGGCAGCGGCGCGGCCAACTTCGACTGGTACTGGTTCGTCGACGGCGCGACCGACGCGCTCGCGGTCAGCGAGGCCGCGGCGAAGATCGTTTTCCTCGACCACACGAACAAGGAGCTCGGCTCGCGCGACGTGCAGCTCTCGCCGCACGAGGTCACGGTCGTGCGCTACTGACGCGCACGGTGCCGAGGCCGACGCGCTCCGCGTTTCGCGTAGTCTGAGGCGAACCATGACACCCGAGGAATTCCGCCGCTACGGACACGCGATCGTGGACCGCATCGCGGACTATCGCGCCACGATCGAGGCCCGGCCGGTCGCGTCGCCGGCCGAGCCGGGCGCGATCCGTGCGCAGCTCCCGGCCGCGCCGCCCGACCAGCCCGAATCGTTCGATCGGGTGCTGGCCGACGTCGAGAGGCTCGTCGTGCCCAACCTGGCGCATTGGCAGCACCCACGGTTCTTCGGGTACTTCCCCTCGAACGGCGAGCTCTCGGCCGTGTTGGGCGACTACCTGAGCACGGGTCTCGGCGTGCTGGGGCTCACGTGGCAATCGAGCCCGCCGTTGACCGAGATCGAGGAGGTCACGACCGACTGGTTGCGCCAGATGGTCGGGCTCTCCGAGGCGTGGAGCGGCGTCATCCAGGACACGGCGTCGACCAGCACGCTCGTCGCATTGCTGTGCGCGCGCGAGAAGACGTCGCGGTTCTCGTTGGCGGGTGGCGGGCTGCAGGCGTGCGAGCAGCCGCTCGTCGTCTACACGTCCGAGCACGCGCACAGCTCGGTCGACAAGGCCGCACTCCTGGCCGGTTTCGGCCGCGCGAATCTGCGCAAGATCCCGGTCGACGCGGCGTTCGCGCTGAAGCCGGAGCTCCTCGACGCGGCGATCCGCGCCGACCACGCCGCGGGTCGCGTGCCGTGCGCGATCGTGGCGACGACCGGCACGACGACGACGACCGCGCTCGATCCGATCGCGCCCCTGGCCGAGATCGCGCGTCGCGAGGACTTGTGGCTGCACGTCGACGGCGCGATGGCGGGCTCGGCGATGATCCTGCCCGAGTGCCGCGCGATGTGGCAGGGCATCGAGGGCGCCGATTCGATCGTCGTGAACCCGCACAAGTGGCTCGGCGTCTCGTTCGACTGCTCCGTGTACTGGGTGCGCGATCCCGAGCACCTCGTGCGCGTGATGAGCACGAGCCCGAGCTACCTGCAGACGTCCGCCGATGGTCGCGTGAAGAACTACCGCGACTGGGGCATCCCGCTCGGGCGACGTTTTCGCGCGCTCAAGTTGTGGTGCCTGATCCGCGAGCAGGGTGTCAGCGGGCTCCAGGCGCGTTTGCGCCGCGACCTCGAGAACGCGCGCTGGCTCGAAGCTCGAGTGCGCACGGCGCCGGATTGGCGCGTGCTCGCGCCCGTGCCGCTGCAGACCGTGTGCGTGCGCCACGAACCGCCCGGCCTCGCGGGCGAGGCGCTCGATCGGCACACGCTCGGATGGGTGGAGACGGTGAACCGCTCCGGCGCTGCGTACCTGACGCCGGCTCAGCTCGAAGGCCGCTGGATGGCGCGCATTTCGATCGGCGCGCTCGGGACGGAGCGAAGCCACGTCGAGGAGATGTGGGCGCGCATCCAGACCAGCGCCGCCGAGCGCGCCTCGGCGCGCGGCTAGTTCAGGCCGTGCGCGAGAACGTCCGCTGCCCGTCGCCACCCTGCGCCTGCCGCGCGCGGTAGTACGCGTCGAACGGCAGCGCGACGTTGCGCAGGAAGAGCTGCCCGAGCGGCGTGACGCGCAGCGCGCCGCGCTCCAGCACGACCAGGCCGTCGGCTTCGAGCGGCCGCAGCTCCTCGAGCTCGCGCGCGAAATGCGTGTCGAAGTCGACGCCGTGGCGCTCGCCGACCGCGGCCGTGTCGAGCACCAGGTTGCACATGAGCCCGACGATCACGTCGCGGCGCAGGCGGTCCTCGGCCGAGAGCTCGTGGCCGCGGAACGAAGCGAAACCGCGCTCGTGCGCCAGCTTCAAGTACTCCGGCTCGGCGTGCGCGTTCTGCACGAAGGCGCCGCCGACCTCGCCGATCGCGGATACGCCCAAGGACACCATGTCCGCGCCGCGGCGCGTCGTGTAGCCCATGAAGTTGCGCTGCAGCTCTCCCGCGGCCTGCGCGCGCGCCAGCTCGTCCTGCGGCAACGCGAAGTGGTCGAGCCCGACGTACGCGTACCCCGCGCCGCGGAACAACTCGAGCGCGCGCAGGAAGATCGAGAGCTTCGCGTCGCTCGACGGCGCCGCATCGAGGTCGAGCGCGGCCTGGTGCTTCTTCATCCAGGGCACGTGCGCGTAGTGGAACAGCGCGACACGCTCGGGCCGGATCGACAGGACGCGCTCGACCGTGCGCTCGAAGCCCGCCAGCGTCTGGTGCGGCAGCCCGTAGATCAGGTCGATGTTCACCGAACCGATGCCGGCCTCGCGCGCGGTGTCGACGACGGCGCGCGTCTGCTCCTCGCTCTGCACGCGCTTGATCGCGGCCTGCACGTCGGGCTCGAAGTCCTGCACGCCCAGCGAGATGCGGTTGAAGCCGACTTCCGCCAGCCAGCGCACCTGCTCGCGCGTCGTGACGCGCGGGTCGACCTCGATCGCGATCTCGGCGTCGGGCGCGAAGCGGAATGCGCCGGCGATCATGGCCTGCACGCGCTGCATCTGCGCCAGCGAGAGCTGCGTCGGCGTGCCGCCGCCCCAGTGGTACTGCCGCACCGCGCGCCGGCCGATGCCGCTCGCGGCCACGCACGCGATCTCGCGCTCGAGCGCGTCGATGTACCGGTCCATGCGGTCGTGGTTGCGCGACACGATCACGTTGCAGCCGCAGAAGAGGCACAGCTCGGCGCAGAACGGCAGGTGCACGTAGAGCGACAGCGGCTCGTCCGACCCCGCCGCTCGGCCCAGCAGCTCGGGGTAGCGCTCCGCGTCGAAGTCGCGCGCCCAGTCCACGGCCGTCGGATAGCTCGTGTAGCGCGGCGCGGAAG
>Ga0163153_10004006_pt1 | contig 18963 bp, 14 predicted proteins | sample OliLakLV19MP6IB1_FD_148629 | JGI IMG/M metagenome (GOLD analysis project Ga0163153, IMG submission 148629) | Freshwater microbial mat bacterial communities from Lake Vanda, McMurdo Dry Valleys, Antarctica - Oligotrophic Lake LV.19.MP6.IB-1 | ecosystem: Environmental > Aquatic > Freshwater >... | reverse complement strand
GTGTGGGCGCCGGCGGCGCGGTTGCAGGCGGCGCGGTTGCAGGCGGGGCGGTCGCGGGTGGCGATGTCGGCGGTGGCGATGTCGCGGGCGGGCTCGTCACGGGCGGCGCGATGGGCGTGGTCGTCGGCGCCGTCTCCGACGGATCGAATGTGTACGCGCCGGGCAGCAAGACCGAGCCCGCGTCGGTCAGTACTTCGACATCGAGCGTGCCGGCGACATGCGGGCGAGTCGTAATCGTGACCGTCGCGCCGATCTGGTATTCGAGCCGTTGGGCGCGGCCGTCGAAGAACACTGCGAGCACTTCGGCGTCGGCGAGTTCGGGCACGACGATCGAGACGCGCGTTCCGCCGTCGCCGGTGCCGTGGTCGGGACTGACCTGGAACGTGCGGGGGGTCGGCGGTGCGTCGTCTTCAGGGGGTGCTTCTTCTTCGGCCGGCGGTTGCGTGACCGGCGGCGCCACTTCCTCGGTCGGCGGTTCGGTGACGGGCGGCGCGGGCGGTGCGGTCGTCGGCGCGACGTACGGCGGTTGTGTCGGCGGCGTGGGTGCAAGCGGCGTCACGAAGATCGACCTCGACCGCGCGCTCTCGCCGCCGGTGGAGTAGGCCGAGACCGAGAAAATGTACTGCGCGCCGTTCTGGAGTCCGCCGAGCACGACGGCGCGATTCGCTGTCTGCGCGACGAACTCGCCGTCGCGGTAGATGCGATAGCCGGCCGGTGTCGTCCCGCTCGGTGCATTCCAGACCAGCCGCGCGCCCCCGTCGAGCGGGAAGCCGTCGAATCCGGACGGCTTGTGCGGGATCGGCTGCAACGGCACGGTGATCGGGGGAAGCGTCGGCGTGGCCACGGTCGTCGGTGGTGTGGTTGCGGGCGTCGGCGCGGGAGACGTCGCGGGAGACGTCGCGGGAGACGTCGCGGGGGGCGACGCCGGTGACGTGACGGGTGGCGATGTCGCGGGCGGGCTCCCGACCGGCGGTGTCGTCGCGGGCGGCGCTGTCGCGGGCGGCGCCGTCGGGGGCGGGCTCGTCACCGGCGGCGCGATCGTCGTGGTGGTCGGTACGGGCGGCGGCGGCGTCGGATCGGGCGGCGTGTCGTTGCCGCCGGTGTAGGCCACGTCGTACACGACCGCGTGCGGCCGGCCCACCGCGGTCATCGACGCGAGGTCGACGAGTTCGACAACGAGCGCGTACGTACCCCCGGGCAGTTCGGTCGAGATGCCGAGCGGCGCGCCGCCCGCGATCGCGGCTGCATCGAAGCTCTCGACGCTCAGGAACGCTTCGCCTTCCGCGTCGGTCACGGCCAGGCCGGTGGTTCCGTCCGGCAGTGTGTACGCAAGGGGTTCCTCGGCAACGCCGACCGCGGCACCCGCGTCTTGGGTCGCGACGGTGACGCGGTACCCGAGCGCGCCGGCCGGCAACGCGGCCGGGTCGGCGACGGTGTACACGGCCGTGGTCTGGCCGAGGTCGTCGAGTGCGTCGAAGCCCGTGAACGAGTGCGACACCGCGAGCGGCATCGTATCTGTCGCCGCTTCGGCGTCGAGCCGGCCGCCGCTGATGCTGCGGCCCACGAACGCGTTGCGGTCGGTCGCGGTTGCGATCAACTTGTCGCGTGCGGCGGTGGGTGTGAGCGACGGATCGCGGGCGAGCATCAGCGCGAGCGCGGCCGCCACGTACGGGGCCGAGAACGACGTGCCCGACACGTACCCGTACCCGTTGCCGGGCATCGTCGTGAGCACGTACCAACCGGGCGCGAACAGGTCGACCGACGTCGCGCCGTAGTTCGAGAAGTACGCCATGCCGTCACTTGGTGTCGACGCGCCGACCGACACGATGTTCGGGTGCGTGAACGCGGCCGGGTAGAAGGGCTGCACATCGGTGTTCACCCCGGCGTTGCCCGACGCGACCGCCATGACGACTCCGGCGTCGCGCGCCCGGTTCACCGCGGTGAGCAAGCTCGACGTGTAGCCGGATCCGCCCCACGAGGCGTTGATGACGTCGGCGCCGTTATCCACGGCGTAGTTGATGGCGGCGGCTGCAGTCGAGAGTGACAGCGACGACTGGTTCGAGATCTGCAGCGCCATGATCTTGGCTTCGGGCGCCGCACCGGCGATGCCTATCCCGTTGCCGGTCGTCGCCGCGATGACGCCCGACACGTTGGTGCCGTGCGTGTGGTCGCCGGGGCTGTAGACCGACGAGTCGTTGCGGTAGAAGTCCCAGCCGTTGCAGTCGTCGACGTAGCCGTTGTTTTCGTCGTCGATGCCGTTACCGCACACCTCACCGGGGTTCGTCCACGCCGAGCCGGCGAGGTCCGGGTGCGAGAAGTCGACACCGGTGTCGATGACCGCGACGACTACATCACGCCCGCGGCTCGCGCGCCACGCCGCGGTCGCCCGCATGTCGCTGCCGGCGGTCGCGTCGCCGGGCTGCACGACGTAGCGGTCCCCGCGGTTCTCGAGCGCCCACTGGTTGTCGAACTGCGGGTCGTTGGTTCCGGCGAGCGAGGCGGCTTGGTCCTGCTCGACGCCGACGACACCGGGAATGGCGGCGACCGCGGCTTCGTCGAGCGAGGTCGTCAACACGAAGTGCGTTGCGTCGACGCGCAGGACGTCGGTGTCGGGGAGGTCGGCGAGCACGGCGGGGATCTCGCCGGAGCTGACGACGGCCGGGGTGGAGGTGTCGCCCGCGCGGCGCACCCAGGTGCGGCCCTGGGCGTCGGTGACGATCTCGCCGCCTTCGGCCAGGAGAGACAGATCGTCGAGGCTGGTCCGGTCGCCGGTCCCGAGCAGCGTCCCGCCGCCGCCCACTTCGACGAGGTCGTTCGGCAACTCGACGACGAGGTGATTGCGCCCGTCGGTGAACGCGACCTCTTCGGTTCCGAGGACCGGTGCGTCGAGGGGGCCGAGGGGTTCAGCTTCGGTTTCGCGCGCGGGTTCGCGCGCGCTCGTCGCTTCTTCTTCCGGCGCGTCGCCTCGGCGCGAGGCAGCGACGAACGGAGTGGCTACGAGTGCGACGAGCGCCAGGCCGACGACGGGCGCCGGCCATCTCTTCCCGCGCGACGGCACAGCAGAGGGATCGGCCTCAGGGGTGGCGGGGTTCACGGCACCGGTCCCGGTGTTACCCCTGTCACGTTGCTCACCGGCGGCATGACCGTCACCGGGGCGCGTACGTCAGCCAGGGAACCAGCTCGCGGTCTCGGAACTCCTCCGACTCGTCGTCGGAGCACGCGCCGTCGAGCCCGTCGAGCCCGGCCGTGAGCTGCGTGTTCTGCGCGTCGTCGAGCAGCGCGCCGCTCGGGATGCTCACGATCAACGCGCGCAACACGTCCATGGCCCCGGCGCAGGCGCCCGTCGCTGCGACCGGCTCAGGGAGCACGGCCGGGCGGGGAACGGCGGGGATCGGTTCAGATCCGGCGACGTCGAGGGTGGCCTTCGTGCCGGGTGGGGGGCTGTCGACCGGCAGGCGCGCCATGGCAAACGCCGCGGACGCGCCCGCGGCGAGAGCCAGAACGATGACGACAAACGTCCTCCGCACCCGGTATTCGTCGGCGCGCGGGGACGGCTCCTGGACCGGCTACTCCCTCGCGGCGCCGTCCGTGGCTTCGCTCGTCCGCACGGCGTCTATGACTCCCTCGCGGCGCCGTCCGTGGCTTCGCTCGTCCGCACGGCGTCTATGACTCCCTCGCGGCGCCGTCCGTGGCTTCGCTCGTCCGCACGGCCGCCTTGGCCCACTTGTAGTCGGCCTTGCCGTTGGGGGCCCGGACGATCTCGGGGACCACCACGTAGGTGCGCGGCCGCTTGAATCGGGCCAGGGCGTCGAGGGCGGCCCCGATGTCGGCGCCGGTCGCGGCCTCACCCGGACGCAAGGAAACGACGGCCGTGACCGCCTCGCCGAAGCGGTCGTCGGGCACGCCGACCACCAGGCAGTCGGCCACCGCCGGGTGCCGTTTCACCGCCTCCTCGACCTCTTCGGGGTACACCTTCTCGCCACCCGAGTTGATGACGACCGACCCGCGTCCGAGGAGCACGATGCTGCCGTCGGCCTCGACCCGGGCGAAGTCGCCGGGTACCGACCAGCGCGTGGCGCCGAACGTGCGGAACGTGCTCGCGGTCTTCTCCTCGTCCTTGTAGTAGCCGAGCGGGATGTTGCCGCCGACCGCGAGCAGCCCGACCTCGCCCGATCCGGCCGCGATCTCGACACCGTCTTCGGTGAAGACGCGGGCGCCGGCGCCGATCATGAATTTCGCGGTCGTGGTCTCGGCGCCGGGCGCGGTGATGGAGTTCGCGAACCCCACGCCCTCGCTCGACCCGAGGGAGTCGAAGCACATGAAGCTGCCGTACTTCATGAGCGCGCGCTTCACCTCGGCCGACCAGATCACACCCGAGCTGATGATGAGCAGGAGCGACGAGATGTCGTACGGCTCGCCCTTGGCCTCGGCCTCGTCGAGCGCGGCGAGCATCGGCTTGGCGAACGCGTCGCCCACGATCGCCATCTGCGTGACCTTCTCGCGCTGCACCGTTCGCCACAGCTCGTGCGCGTCGAAGTGCCGGCCTTCGAGCGTGACGATGCGGCCGCCGACGAACAGCGACTGGAACGACGAGAACGCGCCGGTGCCGTGCATGAGCGGCGACGCGGGCAGGTGCACGATGTCGCGGCCCTCGCTGATCGTGCGGGCAATCGCGCCCGCGCCCGCGGCGTCGGCGGGTGGCGCGGCGCCCGCGAGCGCGTACGTCGAGTCGGCGAGCACGTTCCAGAGGTCGCCGGCCCTCCACATCACGCCCTTGGGCATGCCCGTGGTTCCGCCCGTGTAAAGGAAGTAGAGGTCGTCGTCTGATCGTTCGATGCGCTCCATGGGCTCGTTGGCGGAGATGACGTCTTCGAACCGGACGGCGAAGTCCTGGTGCTCACCGCCGTCGTCGACCGAAATCCACAGCCGCACCTTGGGGGCCCGGTCGCGCACCTTCGCGACCCGGTCGCCGAGCGAGCTGTGGAACAGGAGCGCCTCGGCGTCGGAGTTGTCGAGCAGGTAGACGAGTTCGTCCTCGAGGTAGCGGTAGTTCACGTTCACCGGGACGCCCCGCAGCTTGAACGTCGCGAAGAGCCCTTCGAGGTACTCGTTGCTGTTGTAGAGGTACGACGCGACCTTCGAGTCGGGTGCGAGTCCGGCCGCCGTCAGCCCCGAAGCGAGGCGGGCCGAACGGTCGTCGAACTCGCGCCAGGTGCGGCGCCGGTCGCCCTGGACGAGTACCTCCCGGTCGGGAAGGGCGTCGCCGACCGATTCCCAGATCGTTGCGAGGTTCCAAACCAACGTGAGTTCTCCCTGGTCGCAGGCGGCTCGCAGTCTGGCAGCACCGGTACCGTTCTCGCATGGCCCAGGCGAGAGGTCCGGAGGTCCGGTCGACGCCCCGGTTCCGCACGCGTGTTGGAGGACCGGAGGCCGGAGCCGCATGAGTAGGGGAGGGCAGCAGCGGATCCCGCGGCCGCCGTCGGTCCGGGCCGGTGATCCCGCGCCGTGGGCCGACCTTCCTTCGGACGGACGGCGCTTCACGCTCGACGCGATCCGCGCACGGCTCGCGGCACTGCCGCCGGTGGGCGAGGCCCGGGAGCTCGTTTCCGGCAGCGTCGCCGCGGCTGTGCTCGTCCCGCTGTTCGAGGTCGGCGGCGAGGCGCACGTCGTGCTGACCAAGCGGCCCGACACGATGCCGTCGCATCAGGGCGAGATCGCGTTCCCCGGGGGCAAGTTCGAGGCGGGCGTCGACCGCGACCTGCGCGACACCGCGTTGCGGGAGGCCCGCGAGGAGATCGGCCTCGATCCCGCATCGGTCGAGCTGGTGGCCCAGCTCGAAGGGCTCTCGACGGTGGCGTCGAAGTTCGTGATCACACCGTTCGTCGGGTTCCTGCCCGGACGCCCCGACCTGACGCCCGACGAACGCGAAGTCGTGCGGGTGATCGAGGTGCCGCTCGCCGAACTGATGGACGACGACGTCTACCGCGAGGAGCTCTGGGAGTCGATCCGGCCCGAGTTCTTTCCCGAAGGGTTGGGCGTGCACTTCTACGAACTCGCCGACGAAACCGTGTGGGGGGCGACGGCCCGCATTTTGACGGGTTTCTTGGGCCACCTGGTTGCCGGTACCTAGCGCGCGACGCGGATATCCTCATTGTTTCCACGCGCGGAGAGCCGGAGGGGCCAGTGGAAGTAGAAATCGGCATCGGTAAATCAGGTCGGCGGGCGTACGGGTTCGACGACATCGCGATCGTGCCGAGCCGACGTACGCGCGACCCGGAAGATGTCGACATCAGTTGGGAAGTCGACGCGTACAAGTTCGAACTCCCGATGATGGCGGCCGCGATGGACGGCGTCGTTTCGCCGTCGTCCGCGATCGAGATCGGCAGACTCGGCGGGCTCGCGTGCCTCAACCTCGAAGGGTTGTGGACGCGATACGTTGACCCCGAATCGATCTTCGACGAGATCGCCGCACTCGCGCCCGAGAAGGCGACGCGGCGCATGCAGGAGTTGTACGCCGAGCCCATTAAACCTGAGCTCATCGGGCCGCGCATCCGTGAGATCAAGGACGCGGGCGTGCTCGCGTGTGCTTCGCTCACGCCGCAACGCGTCGAGGAGTACGCGAAGTTGGTCCTCGACGCCGAGCTCGACATGCTCGTCATCCAGGGCACGGTCGTGTCGGCCGAGCACGTGTCGCACGACCCCGAGCGCCAGCCGCTCAACCTGAAGAAGTTCATTCGCGAGTTCGACGTGCCGGTCATCGTCGGCGGGTGCGCGTCGTACTCGACGGCCTTGCACCTCATGCGCACCGGTGCGGTTGCCGTTCTCGTCGGAGTCGGCCCGGGTCACGCCTGCACGACGCGCGGTGTGCTCGGCATCGGTGTCCCGCAGGCGACAGCCATTGCCGACGCCGCGGGCGCCCGCATCCGTCATCTCGACGAGACCGGCGTATACGTGCACGTCATCGCCGACGGCGGCATGCGCACCGGCGGCGACATCGCCAAGGCGATTGCGTGCGGCGCCGACGCAGTCATGATCGGATCGCCGCTCACCTCGGCGTACGAGGCGCCGGGCCGCGGCTACCACTGGGGCATGGCGACGTTCCACCCCACGCTGCCCCGCGGCGCCCGCGTGTTCGCCGGGCAGAAGGCGACGATGCAAGAGATCCTCGTCGGCCCGGCCCACGAGAACGACGGTTCCCTCAACCTGTTCGGGGGCCTGCGCACCTCGATGGCCACGACCGGGTACGAGACGGTGAAAGAATTCCAGAAGGCCGAAGTGATGGTCGCCCCCGCCCTCAAGACCGAAGGCAAGTCGTTGCAGCGCGCGCAGGGCGTCGGAATGGCGTGAGCCAGCACACGGACCTTGTTCTCGTCGTCGACTTTGGGGCTCAGTACGCGCAGCTGATTGCGCGGCGTGTGCGCGAGGCGCACGTATACAGCGAGATTGTGCCGCGGTCCATGCCGATCGCGGAGATGCTCGCCAAGAAGCCCACCGCGATCATCCTGTCGGGTGGTCCGGCGTCGGTACACGTCGAAGGCGCACCGTCGATCGACGCCGCCATCTACGAGGCGGGCGTGCCGATCCTCGGTATCTGTTATGGCGCCCAGCTGATCGCCCGTGATCTCGGCGGCGAGGTGCGCAAGACCGGCACCGGCGAATACGGTCGCACGGAACTGCGTATCGAGGGTTCGTCGCTGCTGTTCTCCGACCTGGCGGTCGAGCAGACGGTGTGGATGAGCCACGGCGACTCCATGACCGCCGCGCCTCCGGGCTTCACCGTGACCGCCCGCACCGACGCGGTGCCCACGGCTGCGTTCGAGGATCGTGACCGCGCGATCTACGCGGTGCAGTTCCACCCCGAGGTCGCCCACACCGAACGCGGCCAGGAGATCCTCAAGACGTTCCTCTACGACGCGGCGGGCTGTCGGCCCACGTGGACGAACGTGTCAATCATCGAAGATGCGGTCGCCGAGATCCGCGCCCAGGTCGGCGACCGGCGGGTGCTCTGCGGTCTGTCCGGCGGCGTCGACAGCGCAGTTGCGGCCGCGCTGGTGCACAAGGCAGTCGGCGACCAGCTCACGTGCGTGTTCGTCGACACGGGCTTGATGCGCCGCGGCGAAGCCGAACAGGTCGAGCAGACCTTCCGCGAGCAGTTCGCCATCGACCTCGTGCACGTGAAGGCGGGCGACCGGTTCCTCGAGAAGCTCGACGACGTCATCGACCCGGAACGCAAGCGCAAGATCATCGGCGAGCTGTTCATCCGCATCTTCGAAGAAGCCGCGCGCGACTTGGGCCGGCGAGAGCGGAGTGGCCGGCTTGGCGGAGCCCTCGATGCCGAGGAGCGGAGCGCATCAACAGCGCCCGCGAAGTTTCTGGTGCAGGGAACGCTGTATCCCGACATCGTCGAGTCGGGCGGCGGCGACAACGCCAACATCAAGTCGCACCACAACGTCGGTGGCCTTCCCGACGACATGGACTTCGAGCTCGTCGAACCGTTGCGGCACTTGTTCAAAGACGAAGTGCGCGCCGTCGGCGAAGAGTTGGGGCTGCCCGAGGAGATCGTGTGGCGCCAGCCGTTCCCGGGACCGGGACTCGCGGTGCGCATTATCGGCACGATTACGCCCGAACGGGTCGAGATCCTGCAGAACGCCGACGCGGTCGTCACCGAGGAGATCAAACGGGCCGGCCTGTACCGCGAGATCTGGCAGAGCTTCGCGGTGCTGCCCGCGGTCAAGACGGTCGGTGTCATGGGCGACGACCGCACGTACGCGTACCCCATCATTCTGCGGGCCGTGACGTCGGACGACGCGATGACCGCCGACTGGGCCCGACTGCCCTACGACGTGCTCGAGCGGATCGCGTCGCGGATCATCAACGAGGTACCTGGTGTCAACCGGGTGGCGTACGACATCACGTCGAAGCCGCCCGGCACGATTGAGTGGGAATAGGAGCACGATGGACGCGGCACAAAAGGCACTAGTCGAGACTGCGCAGGCCCTGGTGGCGTCGGGGAAAGGCATCCTGGCGGCCGACGAGAGTGGCGGAACGATCAAGAAGCGGTTCGACACGATCAACACCGAGTCGACCGAAGACCGGCGACGCGCGTACCGCGAGATGTTGTTCACCACCAAGGGCGCAGCCGACTTCGTGAGCGGCGTGATCCTGTTCGACGAGACGATCCGCCAGACGGCATCCGACGGCCGCAAGCTCGCGAAGATCCTCGAAGACCAGGGCATCATCCCCGGCATCAAGGTCGACAAGGGCGCGGTGCCGCTTGCGAAGTCGCCCCGCGAACTCGTCACCGACGGGCTCGACGGACTGCGCGCGCGCCTCGTCGAGTACCGCGACCTCGGCGCCCGGTTCGCCAAGTGGCGCGCGGTGATCGACATCGAAGGTGACTCGGTCCCGTCGTCGTACTGCATCGACGTCAACGCGCACGCGCTCGCTCGCTACGCGGCGTTGTGTCAGGAAGAAGGCATCGTCCCGATTGTCGAGCCCGAAGTGTTGATGGACGGCGACCACTCGGTCGAGCGGTGTTACGACGTCACGCGCGCCACGCTGCATACGGTGTTCGCCGCGCTGTACGACCAGCGCGTCGACCTCGAAGGCATCTTGCTCAAGCCGAACATGGTGATTCCCGGGAAGAAGTCGAAGTCGGGTCCGGCGTCACCCGACGACGTTGCCGACTGGACGATCCGCTGTTTCCGCGAGGTCGTCCCGGCCGCGGTGCCCGGCATCGTGTTCCTGTCCGGTGGCCAGGGCGACGAAGAAGCGACCGCGAACCTGAACGCGATCAACCAGAAGGGCCCGCACCCCTGGCAGCTCTCGTTCTCGTACGGCCGCGCGTTGCAGGCGCCCGCGCTCGCGGCCTGGCAGGGTGAAGACGCCAAGGCCGACGCCGGCCAGAAGGCGTATCTCCACCGCGCCCACATGAACGGCCTCGCCCGCTCCGGCGCCTGGACCGGCGACGCCGAAGCCGCCGCCGGCTAACTGCTTCTGGACGCGCGTATCTGTTCTCCACGACATATACGCGCGTCCAGAAGGTTCAATGCCGTGGCCACGGGCACGATGGCGTGTGCACGACGACCCGGTCGCGGGCGTGCGCGTGCTTGCGGGCGAGCCTGATCGTGTCGAGGACGGCGCCTTTGTCGGACCACAGGTCGTGTTCCCACACGACGGCGACGGTGAATCCGGCGTCGTTGAACCGTTGATAGCGAACCTTGTCCTCGACGCGATCGCTCGGCGACGAGTGGTACGTAACGCTGTTGACCTCGACCACGAGCGGGAGATCGCTGTCGCAGTAGTCGACACGACCGATCGGCTCGTGCCCTCCGATCACGACTTGGCGTCGCAGCGACGAGATGCCGGCCGTTCGGATTGTCTCCTCGAATCGGTCCTCGTTGCGGCTCTCGGTCGGGCTCGACCCCGGGTGGCGGCTCTGGGCGAGCTCCCGCATGAGCTTGGTACCGGCTCGCCCGCGTTCGCTGATGTCGTCGACCATCTCGTGGAGCGCAGACCACGTGACGAGACCACGTACGTGCGCGTCGTCCAACAGCCGGCCGATGCGGCGGACACCGAACTCGAAACGGTGCGGCGCCGCGAACTTTGCCGCCTCGGCCCACAGAGCCCGCAGAGGCGTTTCCGTAGGCACGCCCCGTGCGACGACGACATCGTGCGCGCGGATCCGGCGTAGTTGGTGTAGGTGGCCGAGTTCGACGCCGGCTCCGCTGATCCCCCGTGATCGCGCCACGCGGATCGTCGCCAGGTCGTATCCGCGTGAACCGAACCATGCGAGCGTTGTCGGTCCGTGAAGTACTGCGCCGGGGCTGGCGTCGAACACGGCGGCCAGTGCGCGCTGTTCGTCGGTTTCGGGCACCCCGTGCAGGCGCAGGACGCGAGCACTCAAGAGCTCCCACCGCTGCGATCGGGCTGCCCGCCACCAGTGGTCGGAGTCGAAGCCGAGCCTCGCCACATGGAACTTCGCCAGCAAGCCGTGCTGTCGTTCGGCTTCCTCACGGAACGCCTGTTCCCAATGCATGGGGAGCCAGGTTGCCCCGGAGGTGAGACAACTTCCCCCAACCCCCGCTTCTGGACGCGCGTATCTGTTGTCGGAAACAGATACGCGCGTCCAGAACGGTTATTCGTCGTCGAGATCGTCCGGAGAGGGGTCTTCGCCCAGGCGGGCGAGGAGCCGGTCTCGTATCGACACGCCTTTCTCGCGCGCTTTCGTGTCGGCGATGCGCCAGCCGTGGCGGGCGGAGTACGCGAGTGGGTCGGCCTTCAGTCGGCCGTACCCGTACGCGGTGACGTTGGCGAAGAACAGGTCGTGGTCGGCCATCGGCTTGCGCTCGAACACCTCGCAGCGCATCCACGCGATGCAGTCGGCCACGATCGGCGTGCCGTCGACGACGGTCAGCAACTCGTCGGCCACGTAGCGGAACCGCCGGCCGGGATACGAGAAATACTGGCCGGCCTCGACCTGGTCGCCCGCGAGCACCGACACCGAGAACCAGCCCGTGGCGGTAATGAGCGGGTGGGTGTCGTGCTTGGGGGACACCGATGCCATCACGATCGGCGTCTCGAACGCGACCTGCGTAACCCAGTGCGAGGTATACGCGCGAGTCACGCCCTCGTGCGTCGTCGCGACCACTTGTACGCCCTTGATCATCTGGCCGAGCGCGCGTTTGAGCTTCGGATCGATCACTTACCCCGCCGCGATTTCCAGATTCTTCATCTCGTCGCCACGGCCACGGAGCGTACCGACGTAACGTAATAGTGACGGAGATAGCTCGAAATCACCCCCGATTCTGTGAGCATTGGGACGATTCGAGTAGAAAATGCCGTTGCGCATAGGGTGACGCAGGCCCTTCACTGGGGGTCCGGCGGTGGGGCAAGGGTTGGCTCGGGAGGGGACACCATGAAGGTAAGGAAATGGGCGCGTCGTATCGGCGCGGTCGCGGCAGCCGCGACGATTATCGGCATCGGCACGGTCGCGGGGGCGCCCACAGCCGATGCCCTGACCGGCAAAGCAGTCATCCTCGACAGCTCGGTGAGTGGTGGAGCAGCCAGCATCGAAGCGCAGGCTGCGATTGCTCTCGGTCTCACGGTCGAGGTCAAGACCGACGTCGAGTGGGCCGCGATGACTGGCGCCGACTTCGCGACGTACCGACTGATCGTCATCGGTGACCCGACGTGCGACTCGCTGTCGCCGGCCGCCGAGGCGAACGCGGCAACGTGGGGTTCCGTCGTGAACGGCAACGTCGTTCTGATCGGGACCGACCCCGTGTTCCACCAGTCAATTGGTGGCGCCGCGCTGACGAACTCGGGCATCGGATTTGCCGCTGCTGCCGAGGGCCGGACCGGCCTGTACGCGACGTTGAGCTGCAACTACGACTCCGCGGGTCCGAACACACCCGTGCCGATGCTGGCTGGTATCGGGTCGTTCACCGTGCAGAGCGCCGACTGCAACAACAACGCGCACATCGTTGCGTCGCACCCGGCACTCACGGGCCTCACCGACACCGACCTCTCCAACTGGAGCTGCTCGGTGCACGAGGCATTCGACTCGTGGCCGTCCGACTTTGCCGTGCTGGCGATGATGATCCCTGAAGATCCCGCGACGCCGACGCCGTTTACCGCGGCCGATGGCACCAAGGGCATCCCGTACATCGTCGCCCGTGGTGAGGGTCTGTCGGCCAGCGACATCTCACTGACGCCGCCGACCTCGACGTTCGCTACGGGCGGAACGGCCACACTCACTGCTGAAATCAAGAGCGGTGGTGTCGTCCAGCCGGGTGTGACGGTGACGTTCACGGCCGCCGCCGGTGGCCCGAACGCAGGCGCGACGCTCTCCGGAGTGACGGACGCCGCCGGACGCGTGTCGGTTACCTACGTGAGCAACGCGCCGGGCACCGACACGTGGACGGCAACGTTCACCCGTGACGGCATCGCGCAGGTGTCGAACGTCGCCACCATCGTGTGGGAAGGTGCCGCGATTGTGGCGGCAACGACGACGACCGTTGCGCCGGCAACCACGACGCCGACGACCACCGCCCCCGCAGTTGCCGCGCAACTGCCGGTCACGGGTAAGTCGTCCGGTCCGCTCACCGCCATCGGCGGCGGAGTGGTGATCCTCGGCGTAGCGCTCGCGCTGTTCAAGCGCCCGCGCTGGAGCGCCGGCACGTAAGCAGTAATCGTCAGTAGGTGGAAAACGGCCCCGGGCACCGCCCGGGGCCGATTTCTGTGTCGTGGTCACGAATCTTCAGGAATACCTGAAGATCCGTGACCACGAGCTTCTACGGTTCCGTCGTGCGCGCGCTTGTCCAACGAGTAACCGAGGCTCGGGTCACGGTCGACGGCGACGTCGTCGGCGAAATCGGCGCCGGCCTGTGCGTGCTCGTCGGTGTTGCGCACGACGACACGCGAGAGATTGCGCAGAAGGTCGCGACCAAGGTCGCGAACGTGCGGGTGTTCGACGACGGCGACGGGGTGATGAACCTGTCGGTGCTCGACACCGGTGGCGCGGTGCTCGTCGTCTCGCAATTCACGCTCTACGGCGACGCGAACAAGGGGCGGCGACCGGCGTGGTCGGCGGCGGCGCCGCCCGAGGTCGCGGAGCCGCTCGTCGACGCGTTCACGCACGCGCTCGCCGCGACGGGGGTGCCGATCGCGACCGGACGGTTCCGGGCCGAGATGCAGGTTGCGCTCGTCAACGACGGGCCGGTCACGCTTATGGTCGAGAGCTGAACGGAATCATGAAGATGTCGGGTTCGAGCAGCGCGAACACGTCCGACAAACCGCCGTATCCGACGAGGCGATCCGAGCCGACGAAGAAGCGGTCCGCGCCGACGCTCCTCGACGTGTCGCGGGGGACGTCGGCTGCCCGAACCCACGTGTACGTGTCGCCGACCGCGGACATGACCTGATTGCGGCAGTCGACGTACCACACGACGCCGTTCTCGACGTGCAGATCGCCGCCGCACTCACTGTCGCGGAGATCGGCAAACGGTGCGTCGACCCACTCCGCTGCGTCGAGCGCAGGCAGGACCCGCAACGAAATGCCGTCGGTCGCCAACAACCGGTCACCGATGGTCGCGCCGGCGCCGTACGTGAGCCCGGAGTCGGGGAGACTCACCCAGCGGTTGCTCGACGACTCGTAGCGCCACACCGAAGGCAAGGCGAACACGATCACCTCGCGTCCCGTCGACTCGACGTCGACCCACGTGAACTCGTCGTGCTCCGGCAACGGCGCGATCTCAGACCACGAGTTCGAGGCAACGTCGTATTGGAGCCCGGAGACCGGCGCGAAGATCTTGGAACCCACGGCGATCGCGCGGCCGAGTGAACGCGGCGGCGCCGCGAGTTCGCGCCACTCGTCGCGGTCGACGTTCCAAGCCAGCGCGCCGTCGTCGCCGATGACGACGACGTCGTTTCCGATCCACCATGCCTGCGGCGCGGCCAGCGCGCGCGGCGCCGGTGCGAATCCCCGCCAGACGTCGGCCAGTGCGTTGTAGATCGCGCCCGCCGCGGTCCACACGGGCATGCCCGTCACCTCGTTCCCGCCCCAGATGAACAAGTCGGTGCCGTTCCACGCCGTTGCCGCCGAGCGCCGTTGCTGCAGCGGCCCGTCGCCGATCTCTCGGGGTGCACCGAGGCTCAGCACGGGTGCGGGAGTCATGGTCGTTGTCGGCGCGTCGGTCGGCGACGGAACGGTGATGACCGTGTCCATGGTCGTCGTCGGCGCCGCGACCGATGTCGACGTCGTCGTCTCTTCCGATGGAGGTGTCGTGACGATGCCGTCGGGTTCGTCGTCGTCGAGCACCACGAGACTGCCGCCGATCCCGAGTGCGACAACGACTGCAACCGCGGATACACGCGCCGCCCGGCGCCGCGCGAGTCGGCGGCGAAACGCGCCCCACGCATGGTCGACGTCGGGCGCGGCGACCAGAGCGTCGAGATCGGCCGAGAGGTCTTCGGGTTCAGGCGCCATCGTTCACTTCCAGGTTCGAGCGCAGTCGGCAGCACCGCTTGCCACAGGTCGTTGTCGACCGCGGCCGGCTCGGCCGGTGCCATCGGCGGCGCGGCGATGCGTTCCGTGGCGCGGTTCTGTCGAGATCTTCCCCGCCGCTGGTTGAGGGCACGGTTGACGGCGACCTTTCGCAGCCACGAGGCCGGGTTTTCGTAGTCGCGCACCTTCGGCCAGACTCCATCTCACCCCCCCGAGGTCGTTTTGGTTGACTCACACGTATGTGATTCGTCTCGCCACATCGGTACGATGACCTGGTGGCGGAGCCCGTTTCCCACGCACCGGAGGTCGAGCCTCCGCCAGATCCCTACGCCCGGCCCCCGCGGCCCGAGCTCGACCTGTCGGGCCTGAACCCCGCCCAGCTCGAGGCCGTCACGCTCCCGCCGGGCCCGGTGCTGGTTATCGCCGGGGCGGGCTCGGGCAAGACCCGGGTGCTCACCCACCGGCTCGCCTACCTCATCCGCGAGCTGGGCGCGTCGCCGTTCGAGCTGCTCGCGATCACGTTCACCAACAAGGCCGCGGGCGAGATGAAGGAACGGGTCGCCGCCCTGGTCGGTCCGGTCGCGCAGCGGATGTGGGTGTCGACCTTCCACGCCGCGTGCTCGCGCATCCTGCGCCGCGAGGCGAGCCTGCTCGGCTACCGGTCGAGCTTCACGATCTACGACCAGGCCGACTCGCAGCGCCTCACCGAGTGGGTGCGGCGCGACCTCAACCTCGATCCGAAGCGGTTCCCGGCCCGCGCGCTGCACAACCAGATCAGCGCACTGAAGAACGAACTCGTGCTGCCCGCGCAGTATCGCGACATGGCCGTGAACCCGGCCGAACGCCGGCTCTCCGAGGTGTACACCGAATACCAGCGCCGACTCGCCGACGCATCGGCCGTCGACTTCGACGACTTGCTCGTACTCGCAGTACGCCTGTTCCGCGAGCACCCCGAAGCACTGGCGCGCTACCAGCAGCGCTTCAAGCATGTCCTCGTCGACGAGTTCCAAGACACCAACCTTGCCCAATGGGAACTCGTCCGCCTGCTGAGCGCCGAGAGCCGCAGCATCATGGTCGTCGGAGACCTCGACCAGTCGATTTACAAGTTCCGCGGGGCCGACTATCGCAACCTCATTAAGTTCGAGGACGCGTACCCGGACGCGACGATTGTGGTGCTCGACCAGAACTACCGGTCGACGCAGCGGATTCTCGACGCGGCCAACTCGGTGATCGTGAACAACCCGTCGCACCGCCCCAAGCAACTGTGGACCGACAAGGGCGAGGGCGAACCGATCGTCCGGTTCCAGGGCGACGACGAGCACGACGAAGCGTCGTTCGTCATCCGCGAGATCCACCGGCTCGTCGACGAGAACCACCATCGCTACGGCGACATCGCCGTCTTCTACCGCACCAACGTGCAGAGCCGCGTGCTCGAAGAGTCGCTCGTGCGCGGGGGAGTGCCGTACCGCGTGTTCGGCGGCGTGAAGTTCTACGACCGGCGCGAAGTCAAGGACGCGCTCGCGTACCTGCGCGCGCTCGTGAACCCCGACGACGAAGTGTCGTGGAAGCGCATCGTCAACACGCCCCGCCGCGGTGTGGGCGACACGTCCGTCAACAAGATCGACTCCTACGCCAAGGGTGCGAACGTCACGTTCCGCGAAGCAGCCCGCAGCGCGGCGGTCGCGGGCGTGTCGGGCAAGGCGCTCGGCGGCATCAAGGACCTGCTCGAGCTCGTCGACGAGGTCACCGAGGCCGCGAAGGGCGGTGTCGCATCCGCGCTCGAAGCGGTGCTGTCCCGCAGCGGCTACCTCGCCGAACTCGAAGCCGAACGGTCGGTCGAAGCCGCGGGCCGCGTCGAGAACCTCCAGGAGCTGATCGGTTCGGCCCGCAACTTCGACGAGCAGGTCGAGAACGGTGAGATCTCCGGGCTCGTTGCGATCGGTGGCGTCGGTGTGGGCGACGACACGCCCGCGGTACCCGAAGGCCTCGACCGCATCCAGACGTTTCTCGAAGCGATCTCGCTCGTCACCGACCTCGACGCCGACGACCCCGAAGTCAGCACCGTCACGCTCATGACGCTGCACTCGGCCAAGGGCCTCGAGTACCCGGTCGTGTTCCTCATCGGCATGGAAGACGGCGTGTTCCCGCACGTACGCAGCCTGGGCGACCCCGACGAACTCGAAGAGGAACGCCGCCTTTGTTACGTCGGCATCACCCGGGCCGAGGACCGCCTGTACCTGTGCCACGCGTGGAGCCGCATGTTGTTCGGCACCACCGACTACCGCCCGCCGAGCCGCTTCCTCGACGAGATCCCCGAGGATCTGATGATGGCCGTCGGCGCGGAAGAGAAGCGCGGCCGCGGCCTGGGCGCGCACCGCGGTTCGGTCGTCGCCGCGGCGATGCGCCGCGAAGGGCAGATGGGACCCGCCGCGACACCCGGCGCGCGCGGTGCCGAGCAGATCGGCCTGAAGATCGGCGACGACGTCCGCCACGACAAGTTCGGCGAAGGCGTCATCGTCGACATCGAAGGCACCGGCGACAAGGCCGAAGCCCGGGTCAATTTCCGCGAGGCCGGCGAGAAGATCCTCCTGCTCGCGTGGGCCCCGTTAGAACGAGTGTGAAGCGCAGTGGCCCCTGAGGGGCCATGTAGCTTCAAACCGGGGTCGTCGTCGCCGGGAGCGGGTCGAGGTCGACGACGAATACGTCGACCTCGGCTCTCGTGACGATGCGCACCGGGTACTGCGACAACTCCGCGGTGTCGACGGGTTCGCCGTTGCACACGAACTCACGCAGGCGCTGGTCCAACGTGCAGCCTTGGGGTTGGCGGACCCGGTAGGCGACGACGTCGCCGTCGTCGAGCGCCAGCCAGAAACTGCACTCGCCGCCGCCGCTCAGGTAGAAGGGCCCGGCTTCGAGGCGGTCGAGCACGTCGTCGGCTTCACCTGCGGCGATGCTGCCGCATTCGGCGCCGCTGTCGTTGGTGGCCACGAGCAAGCCGATCGCGATCAGGCCGCCGGCGAGGAGCACCGCGACGGTTGCGCTGATGATGAGCTTGATGTCGCCGGCGCGTTGGCGGCTCGTCCTCAACCGTTCGGCTCCCGATAGCGTGGCGGGATGCAGCGACGCTACCGGGTCGTCATCGCCAAACCCGGCCTCGACGGGCACGACCGCGGGGCGAAGGTCATCGCCCGGGCGCTTCGCGACGCCGGCTTCGAGGTTGTCTACACCGGGCTCTTCCAGACGCCCGAGCAGGTGGCGGAGGCGGCACTCCAGGAGGACGCCGACGCGGTCGGGCTCTCCCTCCTCTCGGGTGCGCACATGACCCTTGTGCCCAAGATCGTCGACTCGCTGGCGGAGCGGGGCCTGGCCGACGTGCTGGTCTTCGCGGGGGGCATCATCCCCGCGGAAGACATCACCATGCTGAAGGAGCGGGGCGTCGCCGCGATCTTCACGCCGGGCGCCCCCCTGATCGACATCACGGGTTGGCTCGAATCGGCCCTCGACTCGCGCGCAGGCGAGCCCGCCACGTAGGTTCTGCCCCCGTGGACCTCTTCGAGTACCAAGGAAAGCTTCTCTTCGCGCGCTACGGCATCCCCGTTTCCGCGGGTGAGGCCGTCACCACCGTCGACGATGCCGTCGCTGCGGCCGATCGGGTGGGCTACCCGGTCGTCGTGAAGGCGCAGGTGCAGGTCGGGGGCCGGGGCAAGGCGGGCGGCATCAAGCTCGCCAACAACGCCGACGAAGCGCGCACCCACGCCGCCAACATCCTCGGCATGGACATCAAGGGCCACCTCGTGAAGGTGGTCTGGGTCGAGCACGCGTCCGACATCGCCGAGGAGTACTACGCCTCGTTCACCCTCGATCGCGGCGCGAAGCAGCACATGGGCATGCTCTCGGCGCAGGGCGGCGTCGAGATCGAGCAGGTCGCGGTCGACAGCCCCGACGCGATCGCCCGT
>Ga0163153_10004005_pt1 | contig 18963 bp, 17 predicted proteins | sample OliLakLV19MP6IB1_FD_148629 | JGI IMG/M metagenome (GOLD analysis project Ga0163153, IMG submission 148629) | Freshwater microbial mat bacterial communities from Lake Vanda, McMurdo Dry Valleys, Antarctica - Oligotrophic Lake LV.19.MP6.IB-1 | ecosystem: Environmental > Aquatic > Freshwater >... | reverse complement strand
CGCCATCGGATTGGGCGTGAACACGGGCGACACGCCACCGAATGGCGCGACGCTGCACGTCGATGGATCGGAGCAATAGAGGAGCCCCGCCATGCCGCGGTCGGTGACGCGTTTTAAGTACGCCGCGAGGCATGCGATGTGATGCGAACGGCGGATCACCACGGTGCCGGTGCCGTACGTTTGCGCCATCGCGATGGCGGTATCGAAGGCGCGCACGGTCAGCCATGGCCCCGGCAGCCGCAGGCCATCCCAGGTTTGCGCCGCAGGCCGCTGGTTGATCACCTTCGCCTCGCCGCTCTTGGCCATCGTGCCCTTCTCGAGTTCGGCAAGATAACCGGGCAGCAGCGCAAGACCGTGGGTGTTGTGGCCAAGAAGGTCGCCGTCGACCAGCACGGTGGCGACATCGCGCGCGATGTCGTCGCGTACGCCAATCTTCGTCAGCATTCCGTGCGCGAACGTGACGAGCGCGTCGGCGCGATAGCGGGGGACATGCAGCGGTGCGTTCATTGGCTCTTCCATCCGTGATTGCGATACATCTCGAGGCCGGCCCTGGCGCCCTGTCCCAGGATCCAGGTGTCGGCGCCGTACAGCAGCACGTTGACGCCCATCGACGTTACGCGCTTGGTCTGCGCATCGGACATCGCGGTGGTGCCGACCGACTTGCCGGCGGCACGGACGATCTTCGCGGCGCGTTCGACGAAGGCCTGCACGCGCGGATCGTCCACCTGGCCGGGGATGCCGAGCGCCACCGAGTAGTCGTACACGCCGAGGTACACATGGTCGAGCGCTTCGATTTCGACGATGCGCTCCAGGTGCGACGCGGCCTCGGGGGATTCCACCAGCACGCCGGTGAACGGATAGCCGGGCACGTACTTCGGCTGCGGCGGCATGCCGTAATTGCCACCGCGCGTGAAGGGATTCATCCCGCGCGTGCCGAGTGGCGCGAAGTGCGCCATCTTCACCGCGCGCTGCGCGGCCACGGCGTCCGGGATCTGCGGCACGACGATGCCGTCGGCACCGAGGTCGAGCGCGCGCTGCATGAAAAACGGATCCGGACCCGGCACGCGCACGATGGGCGACATGCCACCGTCCTCGCAGGCGGTGATCGACGCTTCGAGCGTGACGAAATCGAAGCCGCCGTGCTCGCAATCGAGGATGGCGAAGTCGAAGCCGGCGGCGGCAACAGTGCCGCTGGCCTGGGCGGTGGGCAGCACCATCCAGATGCCGGCGATGGGGCTGCCGCTGGCCAGCTTGGCACGCAGCGGATGGGAACTGGCGGGAGGGACGGGCATCGGGTAACCGTGGTGGGCGGGTTGGCGTGGCGTCGCAGTGGCGCGGTGCGCGACGCCGCGCCTGCGCTCGAGTTGACTGTTGGGGGTGATTCGCACACGATTCTAGCGCAGCGCGGTTCCCCGGTACGCCGCCGCCTTAGTCCTCCATCGCGCCAACGGCCCTCACGTGCTCCCCTCATCGCTGCAGATCAGCGTCGTCACCCACCGGCCTGACATGAAGCTGCTCGAGCGCTGTCTGCGCAAGCTGGCGCTCGCCATTGGTGCCGGTCGCGAGTCCGGCGCGATGCGCACCGTGCATCTGGCGCTGATCGACAACAGCGAAGACCGCGAGGTGGCCGATGCGGTAATCAGGTTGGGCAAGATGCGCTTCTCCGATTCCGGCGTGCATGTCACGTATCTGCGCGGCCACGCCAACATCGGCTACGGCGCAGCGCACAACCTCGTGCTGCATGGCACCGGCTCCGACTATCACCTGGTGCTGAACCCGGATGTGGAGGTGGCACCCGATGCGCTGGCCAACGGCGTGCGCTGGCTGGACGAGCACCCGGATGTGGGCGCGCTGGCGCCGCTGGTCGTAGGCCCGGACGGCCGCCGCGAGTACCTATGCAAGCGCTATCCGGCGGTCTTCGACCTGTTGCTGCGCGGCTTCATGCCGTCATTCGTGCGCCGGATGTTTCGCCAGCGGCTCGATCGCTACGAGATGCGCGACATGATGGACGTCGAGCCGCCGCGTGAACTGATCGGCATCCCGGCGTTATCGGGCGCGTTCATGCTGGTGCGGCGCACCGCCATCGACCGCACCGGCGGCTTCGACCCGAAGTTCTTCCTTTACTTCGAGGACTTCGACTGGAGCGTGCGGTTGAATCGCATCACCAAGACCGCCTATGTGCCCAGCGTGCAGATCGGCCATCACGGCGGCGGGGCGGCGCGCAAGGGCGGGCGGCACGTCATCTGGTTCGTTCGCAGCGGCTCTCGCTTCTATCGGCGGCACGGCTGGAAATGGTTCTAGCGGCACCGGTCCGGCGCGTCGCCGTCACGGGCGCCGGCGGCTTCATCGGACGCGCGGTGATTCCAACGCTGGTCGCGCGGGGGGTTGCCGTGCGCGGGTTGGTCCGCGATGCGCCCCCTGGTTTCGCGAACGTCGAAGTCCGCGTGATCGGCGATCTCACCCAACACAACCAATCGGCCCTCACCGACATGCTGCGCGACACGGATGCGGTCGTGCATCTCGCGGCCCGCGTGCACGTGCCGGCGCGCGCCAACGCGGAAGCCACGTATCGCGCAATGAACGTGGAAGTGACGCAACGGCTGGCACGCGCGGCGGTCGCCTGCGGCATCGCGCACTTCGTGTTGGCCAGTTCGATCAAGGTCAACGGCGAAGCAACATTGCCGGGTCGGCCATTTCGCGAAACCGATGTGCCGCATCCGCACGATGCGTATGCGCGCAGCAAGTGGGAGGCTGAAGCCCTGCTGGCGCAGGTGGCGGCCGACACCGGGTTGCGGGTGACCGCATTGCGGCTGCCGCTGACCTATGGTCCACATGCCAAGGCCAACTTCGCGGCGTTGGTGCGCGCGATCCGGCGCGGCATCCCGTTGCCGCTGGACGGCATCGTCAACCGGCGCAGCCTGCTGGGGGCGGGCAATCTGGCGGATGCGCTGGCGGCGGTGCTGGGCGATGTCGATGCTTCGGCGCAAGGTCGCTGCACGACGTATCTGCTGGCCGACAGGGAGGCCGTGTCCACACCGGAGCTGGTCCGTGCCATTGGGACCGCAGTAGGCGTGCCGGCGCGGCTCTTCGCGCTGCCGCCTCAGGTTCTGCGCACCGTGGCCCGGCTGGCCGGCCGCGAGGAGGCGCTGGCGCGGCTGGCGGGATCGCTCGAAGCGGATACCCATGCCTTCCGGTCGCGCTTTCACTGGGCGCCGCCGCAGACGCTGGCGCAGGGGCTGCGTGCGGCGCTGGCCCCGGCATCGCCGCTATAATCGAGGCTCTGTCCCCCAAGGCCGCTGTCCATGGATCCCCGTGCTTCCGGCCGCCGCGCCGACCAATTGCGCACCGTGCGCGTAACCCGCGGCTTCACCCGTCACGCCGAAGGCTCGGTGCTGATCGAGATGGGGGACACGCACGTGCTGTGCACTGCCAGCGTGGAAGAGGGCGTGCCGCCGTTCCTCAAGGGCAAGGGACAGGGCTGGCTCACCGCAGAATACGGCATGCTGCCGCGCGCCACCAACACGCGGATGCGCCGCGAGGCGGCCGAGGGCAAGCAATCGGGCCGCACGCAGGAAATCCAGCGCCTGATCGGCCGCAGCCTGCGCGCGGTGACGGACATGCAGGCGCTGGGCGAACGCACGATCAAGATCGACTGCGACGTGCTGCAGGCCGACGGCGGCACACGCTGCGCGTCGATCACCGGGGCGTGCATCGCGGTGGCCGATGCGGTGGCGTGGTGCCGCGAGCGCGGACTGGTCACGGGCGCACCGTTGCGCGAATTCGTCGCGGCCGTGTCGGTGGGCATCGTCGATGGCGTGCCGATGCTCGACCTCGACTACGGCGAGGATTCGCTGTGCGGCACCGACATGAACGTGGTGATGACCGCGGGCGGCGGCTTCGTCGAACTGCAAGGCACCGCGGAAGGCGCGCCTTTCAGCCGTACGGAGCTTGATACGCTGATGCGTCTTGCCGATGGCGGCATCCGCGGCCTGCTCGCGGCCCAGGCCGAGGCACTGGCGCGGTGATCTCCCGGCTGGTGCTGGCGTCGAACAATCCGGGCAAGCTGCGCGAGTTTGCCCGGCTGCTGGCGCCGCTTGGCATTGACGTCGTGCCGCAGGCGGAGCTTCGCATCCCCGATGCGCCGGAACCGCACATCACGTTCGTCGAGAACGCGCTGGCCAAGGCGCGGCATGCGAGTGCACTGTCCGGGTTGCCCGCGCTGGCCGACGACTCCGGCGTGTGCGTCGAAGCCCTGGGTGGTGCGCCGGGCGTTTTCTCGGCGCACTATGCGGGCGACCAGCGCTCCGATACCGACAACAACCTGAAGCTGGTGCGCGAACTGCAAGGTGTCGCGGATCGCCGCGCGCACTACTACTGCGTACTGGTGCTGGTCCGGCATGCGGACGACCCAGAACCGCTGATCGCCGAAGGCACGTGGCCGGGCATCATCATCGACGACGCGCGCGGCGATGGCGGTTTCGGCTACGACCCGCACTTTCTCGATGTGGACTCGGGGCTGACCGGCGCGGAGCTGCCGCTGGAGATCAAGAACGCACGATCGCATCGCGGGCATGCGATGCGGACGCTGGTGGTCAAGATCAACGCGGTGCAAACGCTATGAACACGTTGCCGTCCGCAAGCGTGGTATCGGCGCCATCGGCGCGGCCGCGCTTCGAGGTGCTGCCGCCGTTGGCGCTCTACGTGCACATCCCGTGGTGCATCCGGAAATGTCCGTACTGCGACTTCAACTCGCACGAAGCGCCGCAGGCGTTGCCCGAAGATTTGTACGTCGACGCGCTGCTGGCCGACCTCGAGTTTGCGCTGCCGCAGATCTGGGGCCGCAAGGTGGTGTCGATCTTCATTGGCGGTGGCACGCCCAGTCTCTTCGCGGCGGCGTCCATTGACCGATTGCTGGCCGGCATCCGCGCGCGGTTGCCGCTGTTGCCCGACGCGGAAGTCACGCTCGAAGCCAACCCCGGTACGTTCGAGCGACAGAAGTTCGCCGACTTCTACGCCGCGGGCGTCAACCGGCTTTCACTTGGCATCCAGAGTTTCGATCCGGCGCAGTTGAAGGCGCTGGGACGCGTGCACGATGCGGAGGAGGCGCGCCGCGCGGCCGAGGCCGCGCTGATGATCTTCGGCAACGTCAATTTCGACCTGATGTACGCGTTGCCGAACCAGACGGTGGCCGGTGCGGAAGCCGATCTCGCGGCCGCTCTGGCCTTCGCGCCGCCGCATCTCTCGTTCTATCACCTGACGCTCGAGCCCAACACCCTTTTCCACCGCTATCCGCCGCCGCTGCCCGACGACGATACCGCGGCCGATATCGCAGACGCAGTCGAGGCTACGCTGGCGCGCGCCGGATACACGCACTACGAGACGTCAGCACACGCGAAGCCGCAGCACCAGTGCAGCCACAACGCCAACTACTGGCGTTTCGGCGACTACTTGGGCATCGGGGCCGGCGCGCATTCGAAGCTGTCGATGCCCGATCGGATCGTGCGGCAACTGCGCTACAAGCAGCCGCGGCAATATCTCGCGCAAGCGGGCGACGGCGCACCGGTGCAGGAAACGGTCGACGTTGCGCGCACCGATGTGGGCTTCGAGTTCATGCTGAATGCGCTGCGGCTGGTGGAGGGTGTGCCGGCGACGCTGTTCGCACAACGCACCGGCTATCCGCTGGCGCTGATCAATGCGCCGCTGGCCGAGGGCGTGCGGCGCGGCCTGCTCGAACCTGACCCTGTGACACTGAAGGCCACGCCGCTGGGGCAGCGGTTCCTCAACGATTTGCAGGCGCTGTTCCTCGCACCGGCGCCGCGCGCGGCCGCGTCGGTGCCACTCGTGCGGATGGAAGCCACGGGGATCGAACGATGAGCTCGCATGAGCGCGACGGGCCGCCCCAAGCGCGAATTCCGGAGCGCGAAGCGCCAAGGTCATCCTTTGAACCCTGGCGCTGGTCGATGACGGAGGCGGTCGCGGCGATCACCGCTGGATCGATCACGCCCGTGCTGCTGGCCGAGTCGCAGCTGGCGCGAATTGCCGCCACCGATGCCGCCATCGATGCATGGGCGACGCTCGATCCGGACTTCGTGCGCGCGCAAGCCGCGCGCGTGCCGGCTACCGGTGCGCCGCTCGGCGGCATCGGCGTGGGGGTGAAAGACATCATCGATACGGCAGACCTGCCCACCGAGATCGGCACGCCGATCTTCGCATCGCGCCAACCTGCGACGGATGCGGCATGCATCGCGCGGCTGCGCGCGGCAGGCGGTTTCGTGTTCGGCAAGACCACCAGCACGCCGTTCGCGTACATGGATCCGTCGAAAACGCGCAATCCATGGGACCCGGCGCACACGCCGGGCGGATCGTCGGCAGGCTCCGCGGCCGCCGTGGCGGCCGGGCACGTCGCGGCGGCGATCGGCACGCAGACGAATGGCTCCGTCATCCGTCCCGCGGCGTATTGCGGCGTCGTCGGCTTCAAGCCCACGCTCGATGTCATTCCGTTCACCGGCGCGCATGTGTTCAGCCCCACGCTCGATGTGGTTGGAACGTTCACGCGCAACGTGGCCGACGCGGCGCGCTTGGCCAGCGTGCTTGCGGATCCTGGCCGCGTCGCCTCCGCCACGTCCGCGCTGCCGCGAACGCCGCGCTTTCTCTATATCGGCGATTTCCCGTGGACGCAGCTCGACTGCGACGCCGTCGCGGTCGTCGAGGCGGCCGTCACGCAGTTGCGCACGCGCACCGAGGTCGTGCCGCGCGATGTGCCACCGCTGTGGCGCGAGGCGAACAAGGTGCACCGGACGATCATGCTGTTCGAAGGTGCGCGGGCGCTGCGTTCGCTGCAGGAACGCGAGCGTGGGCGGATGACCGCGGCACTCAACGCGGCCCTCGACGAGGGTGCGACGATCAGCGATGCCGCCTATCTCGACGCCATGGCCATGCGTGAACGCGCCATTGCCTTCTTCACCGATTGGGCCAGCGGCTTCGACGCGATCCTGGCGCCATCCGCGCCGGGTCCCGCGCCGTGGAGCCTTGCCACCACGGGCGACCCGTCATGCTGCACGCTGTGGTCGCTGCTCGGATTTCCCGCGCTCAACCTGCCGGTCGGCTTCGCGGAGCAAATGCCGATGGGCCTGCAGCTCGCCGCGCCACGTGGTTGCGACGACCGGTTGCTGGCCGTCGCCGCATGGTGCGAGGCAAGGTTGCCGTACCGCGGGCTGGTCTAGTGGCCTGTAACAGCGCAAACACTAGTGTCTGGCTTGCTCTTCGCGACGATTGCCGCGTTGCCGCTGCTTGCAAGGGGACTACCCTTGCCGCGCAGTGGCGCCTTGCACTCGCCGCGAATAGCGGCGCCATAACACTACCGTTTGCGCTGTTACAGGCCACCAGCGAGCGATGACGGCCAAGCGATGAAACGCGCCAAGCTGCATCCGCCGCCATTACCGAAAGTTCGCAACGCCGTCGCGCGCTCGCCGCTGCTGGGCAAGGGCGGGCCGCATGGCAAGACCGTGGCGGCCAAGCGGCGCCAGGCCAACATCGACATGAAGAGGCGGCAACGTGACCCGCATGCCGAAGAATGACCTGACGACATTGTGCCGCGGCGACCTCGAGTCGGGCCGCATGCGCGATCTCTACGTCGCGGCGATCGGCGCCACCGGGCACGCGCTCAACGACGAACAACTCTCGGATTCGCTGACCACCACGGTGGCGCTGCGCCCCAAGGGTGCCGGTTGGTGGGTATTTGCGTACGGTTCGCTGCTTTGGAATCCGCTGTTCCCGTTCGTCGAGGCGCGGCCCGGCATCGTGCGTGGCGTGCATCGCCGTTTCTGTCTCCATTCGATGGCGTCGCGCGGCACGCCCGTCGCGCCGGGGCTGGTGCTGGGCCTCGATCGCGGCGGCGCGTGCACCGGTGTCGCGTACCGGCTGCCGGCACCCGTCGCGCTCGACGAGTTGCATCTCTTATGGCGGCGCGAAATGGTGGTGGGCTCGTACCGGCCGCGCTGGGTCAAGATGCAATCCGGCGATCGAAGCATTGTGGCGCTGACCTTCACCGTCAAGCACGCGCATCCGCATTACGCCGGCAAGCTCTCGCTCGATGCGGAAGCGCAGGTATTGGCCACCGCGCATGGTGCATTCGGCTCGTCGTTCGATTATTTCGAGCGCACCCGCGTGGCGCTGGTCACCCACGGCATCGTCGATCCTTACCTCGAAGCGCTGGCGGGGAAGGTCATGGCGATTCGCGCTACCGTTGCGCCCGCGATCGAGACGCTGGCGTCGAACGTGGACGCGTCTGCGATCGGCGATCTACAGGGCCGGTAGGCGAGGCTTGTAGGCGAGGCTTTAGCCTCGCAGGTTCAATGCAACGTGATCCCTGCGAGGCTGAAGCCTCGCCTACAGCGATTGCCAGCATCGCGATCAAATCGCGATGTTCCGTCCGCCGTCGACGTTGAGCGTCTGGCCGGTGACGTAACTGGCGTCGACCAACAAGTAATGCACGGCGCCCGCGATGTCCTCGGGCGTACCTTCCCGCTTCAACGGCGTGTGCGAGATGATCCGCTGCCGCGACAGCTCGTCGAAGGATTCATCATCCGGCCACAGTACCGGCCCGGGGGCCACGGCATTCACGCGCACTTCGGGCGCCAGTTCGCGCGCCAGCGAACGCGTGAGGCCGATCAGGCCGGCCTTGGCGATCGAGTAGACCACGTAGCTTTTCAGCGGGCGATCCGCGTGGATGTCGGCGATGTTGACGATGGCGCCGCCCGCCTTGCGCAACGACGGCGCCGCGGCCTGCGCGAGGAACAGCGGCGCCTGCAGGTTGGTGCCGATCAGGTCGTTCCAGCTGTCGATGCCGATTTCGCCCACGGGCGTGGGAAAGAACGACGACGCATTGTTGATCAGGCAATCGAGTCGCCCGAACGTGTGCACGGTCTGGTCGACCAGCGAGGGCAGTTTCCCGGTGTCGAGAAGATCGGCCTGGATCAATGCCACCGAATTGGGCCGCGCATGATTGAGCTCCGCCTGCAGCAACCGGGCTTCGCCGCCGGATGCGCGATAGTGGAGCATCAGGTTGGCGCCGCTGCCGTGCAACCGGCGGCAGATGGCGGCGCCTACACGCTTGGCCCCGCCTGTGATCAACACGACTTTTCCCTGCACGCGGCGCTCCGGCGCTAGACTTCCGGCACACTAGCACATCGACCCGGGGGCAGCGACCGCTCACCGTCCTTCCGCGCGCATGTTGACCGCACTGTCCTCTGCATTACCCGACCCCGACGCCGATGCACGCGCCCACAGTGCCGCGGTGCTGGCCGACGTGCGCGCCGCGATCGCTGCCGCGGGTGGTTTCGTTCCGTTCGACCAGTACATGCAGCGGGTGTTGTATGCGCCCGGCCTCGGCTACTACGTGGCCGGTGCGCGCAAGTTCGGGGTAGACGGCGACTTCGTCACCGCGCCGGAGATGACCTCGCTGTTCGGCACGGCGCTGGCCACGCAGGTGGCCGCGATCCTCGCCGTCTCGCAAGCGCGGCAGGTGGTCGAACTGGGCGCGGGCAGTGGCGCGCTGGCGGCGGACCTGCTCAACGCGCTGGCAAAGCGCGATGCGTTGCCGGCGCAATACCTGATCCTCGATGTCAGCCCGGAGTTGCGCGAGCGACAGCGCGCCACGATCGCCACGCGTGCGCCGGCCCATGCCGGCCACGTCGCGTGGATTGACGCACCGCCCGCCACTATCGACGGCGCCATCGTGATGAACGAAGTGCTGGATGCCATTCCACCCGCCATCGTGGCGCGTCGCGGTGGCGCGTGGTTCGAACGCGGCGTGACGGCGCCAACGGGATTGGCGTGGGCCGAGCGCCCGCTGCACGATGCGGCACTGATTGCCGCCGCCGAAGAGCGCTTTCCGGCGACGATCGATTTCACCAGCGAGGTCAACCTGAAGGCCGAGGCGCTGATACGCGATCTGGCGCAGCGCCTGACCGGCGGCGCCATGCTGATCGTCGACTACGGCCATGCGCAGCACGACTATTACGCGCCGCACCGCGATGGCGGCACGCTGCGCGCGCATTATCGCCATCGAGCGCTGGACGATCCATTCATCTGGCCCGGCCTCACCGATCTGACGGCGCATGTCGATTTCACCGCCATCGCCGTGGCGGGCTGCGATGCCGAGATGACGCTGGCGGGTTACGCGGCGCAGGCCTCCTTCCTCGTCAACGTGGGCATCCTCGATGCGTTGCAGGCGACCGGTGCGCCAACGACGCCAGTGTATCTGCGCGAGGCATCCGCCGTGCAGAAGCTGCTGTCGCCCACCGCAATGGGTGAATCCTTCAAGGTGCTGGCGCTGGCGCGCAGCGCGGATATCGTGTGGACGGGTTTCGCGCAGGGCGACCGGTCGCACAAGTTGTAGTCGCGGCTGACGCTAGGGCGCGAACACGCGCGTGATCCCGTCGCGCAATATTTGTCCCACCGCGATCCCCAGCGCCGCCGCGCCCGCATTCACATGCGACACGATGCCGTGGTCCCACGCATCCTGCGCGTCACCGATCCGTGCCGAGTCGTGGCTGACCGCAAGTCCCGGCGTGCCGCGCGTCTCGAGCATGTCCAGCGCGACGATGCCCGCGCAATCCTTGCCCACGCCGGCATCGTTCAGGCAGCACAGCGCCAATGGGAACAGGATCGCGTACTCCGCGGAGCTGCGCCCGCCGTGCGAACCGCTGATCACGATCTGGCCGGCGTCCGCGGCCTCGATCCACGTGATGGAATCGAGCAGCAGCACCCGCCGCTGACCCAGCACCGCGACGACCCGCTTCCTCATCGGACCTCCATGGCTGCGATGATACGGGGGGCGGTAGACCGGCGGAACTCACTCGTCCCGCACATTGACCCGGCGCACCGAACCCTCAATACTCGGGCTCCCGCAAACAAGGTGTCCATTCGAACACCCCTGAAGGAGGCCGCATGTCCCCGTCACGCATAGTCCTCACCGCCGCGCTGCTGCTGCCGGCCCTGGCCCTGGCCGACACGATCACGGTCGTCACGTCGTTCCCCAAGGAACTCACCGCCGCCTACAAGAAAGCCTTTGAAGCGAAGTTTCCCGGCGACAAGCTCGAAATCCTGAACAAGAACACCGCCGCCGGCATCGCCTATGTGCGCGAGCAGCCCGCGGGCAGTCGTCCCGAAGTGTTCTGGGCCTCCGCACCCGACGCGTTCGAAGTGCTGACCAGCGGCAACCTGCTGCAGAAGGTCGACGGCGGCAATCCTTCGATCCCCGACAAGGTGGGTTCGTATCCGATCAACGATCCGCAGGGGTACTACAAGGGGCAGGCGCTGGCGGGTTACGGGATCATGTGGAACACGCGTTACCTCGCCGCCAACAAGTTGCCGGCGCCGAAGGAATGGGCCGACCTGGCCAAGCCGGCGTACTTCAGCCACGTCGCGATCTCCAGTCCCTCGCGTTCGGGCACCACCCATCTGACGGTGGAAACGATCCTGCAGGGTGAAGGCTGGAACAAGGGCTGGGCGCAGCTGCTCGCCATCTCCGGCAACAGCGCGGCGATCACCGAGCGCTCGTTCGGGGTGCCCGATGGCGTGTCCAACGGGCAGTACGGCGTCGGCCTCGTGATCGACTTTTTCGGTTTGGCGGCGAAGAACTCCGGCATGCCGGTGGAGTTTGTTTATCCGTCGGTGACGGCGATCGTGCCGGCCAACATCGCGCTGGTCGCCGGTGCCAAGTCGCCCGATGCCGGCAAGCGCTTCATCCAGTTCGCACTGTCCGAGGAAGGCCAGATGCTGCTGCTGCAGAAAGACATCAGCCGCCTGCCGGTGATGCCGACCATCTATGCGAAGGCACCGGCGGGTTACCCGAATCCCTTCACCGGATCGATCCAGGCCAAGGTCAACTTCGACACCGATCTGTCCGAGTCGCGCTACTACGTCGTCGTATCGCTGTTCGACCAGATGGTCACATTCCGGCATAAGGAGCTCGCGCAAGCGACAAAGGCCATATGGGAAGCCGAGAAGCGCCTGGGCGGCAAGGCCAGTCCGCAACTCGACGAGGCCAGGAAGCTCGCGTTCTCCCCCGTGGTGGACGACAAACAGATCGCCGACAAGACACTGCTGGCGCTGTTCAAGGCCGACAAGAAGGACGAGGCGGCCTCGAAGCAGAAGGCGAAAGTAGAGGAAGAATGGGCTGCGAAGGCCAAGGGCAACTACGCGCGCGCGGTGGAACTCGCCAATAGCGCGAAGTGACGCGCACGAGCCCGGGAATCGTCGCGATCGCGCTGCTGATCGCGGCGTTCCTGCTGGCGTTCCTGGTGGTCCCGGTGGCCACCGTGGTGTACACCGCGTTCAGCAACGCCGAAGGCGGCTTCACGCTGGCGCACTTTGCCGCATTTGCGGAAATATCGCTGATGCGCGAGTCCTTCGCCAACAGCCTGTATGTGGCGGGGATGACGGTGCTGTTCGCGTCGCTGCTGGCCGTGCCGCTTGCCTACCTGACGGTTCGGTTCCAGTTTCGCGGCGCCGTGATCATCCAGACGCTGGGCGTGCTGCCGCTGATCATGCCGGCGTTCGTGGGGGCTGCGGCGATGCAGCTTTTGTTCGGCCGCTCAGGCTCCCTCAACCTCATCCTGAACGAGCTGTTCGGCTTCACGCTGCCGCTGATGCAGGGGCTGAATGGCGTCATCTTCGTCGAGACGCTGCACTACTTTCCCTTCGTATTGCTGAACCTTGCAGCATCGTTGGCCGTCATCGATTCCTCGATGGAAGAGGCCGGCCAGAATCTGGGCGCTTCCGGTTTCCGGCTGTTCCGCAAGATCGTGTTCCCGCTGGCGTTGCCCGGCTACATTGCGGGCGCCTCGCTCGTGTTCATCAAGGTGTTCGATGACCTCGGCACGCCGCTGGTGCTGAATGTCACCAACATGCTGGCGCCGCAGGCCTACCTGCGCGTGACCTCGATCGGTCTCGAAGACCCGATCGGCTACGTGATCTGCGTGATCCTCGTCGTGTTCTCGATCGGGGCCATGGGTGGCTCGTGGTGGATCGTCAAACGCCGCGACTTCGCCATCCAGAGTCGAGGTGGCGTGGCCGCGCCGCTGCGCAAACTCACGCCATGGCAGAGCGTGCTCGCCTACGGCTGGATCGGCGCGGTGATGCTGCTGGTCCTTTCGCCACACCTTGGCATCCTGCTGCTGTCGCTGTCGAAGGTGTGGAGCTTCACCGTGTTGCCCGAGCAGTTCACGCTGGTGCACTACGCCACCGTGTTCGAGGACTCCACGCGGATGATCTACAACACGTTTCTGTATTGCGGGCTTGCCGCGTTGCTGGACGTGGTGCTGGGTACCGCCATTGCCTACCTGGTACTGCGCACGCAATTGCCGGGACGCCAGTTGCTCGATCACATGGTGACCGTCGCGCTGGCGATGCCGGGTCTCGTGCTGGGCATCGGTTACCTGCGCACCTTCCGTGGTGTGGACTTTCCCTTTATCGGCCCGCTCACTGCCAGCTGGCTGATTTTCGTGATCGCCTACGCGGTGCGACGATTGCCCTTCGCGTTGCGCTCGTGCATGGCGGCACTGTCACAGGTGCATGTGTCACTGGAGGAGGCCGCGGAGAATCTCGGCGCCAATCGCTGGCATACGGTGAGGCGCGTGATCGTGCCGCTGATGATGGGCGGCATCCTGGCCGGCTTCGTCACCAGCTTCGTCACCGCGGCGGGCGAGATTTCGGAGACGATCCTGCTCACCAGCCGCGAAAGCCTGGCACCGATGTCCTATGGCATCTACCTGTACATGCAGTCGATCGCCGGACGCGGTCCCGGCGCGGCACTCGGTGTCATCGCCGTGGTGTTGATCGGGCTCGGTACGTGGTACTCGCACCACATCGTCTCATCGCGTTCGCCGCTTGATGTCCCTGGGGAAAAAACATGACGCCTGTGTCCGTCGAGATTCGCAACGTTGCGCTGAGCTTTGGCGCAACGCAGGTGCTGCGCGACATCACGCTGTCGGTCAAGCCGGGAGAATTCTTCGCGCTGCTCGGTCCTTCCGGCTCCGGCAAGTCCACGCTGCTGCGGCTCATTGCGGGCTTCAACCGCAACCAGTCGGGCCAGGTGCTGATCGCAGGCCGCGACGTCAGTGCCATTCCGCCGTGGCAGCGCGATGTCGGCATGGTGTTCCAGAGCTACGCGCTGTGGCCGCACATGACGGTGGCGCAGAACGTGGCCTTTGGCCTGGAGGAGCGCAAGTTGCCGCGCGAGGAGATCCGCCGCAAGGTGGCGGCCGTGCTGGACCTGGTGGAACTCACCGGGCTGGAGGCGCGCCGCCCCGGCCAGCTATCCGGTGGCCAGCAGCAGCGCGTGGCGATCGCCCGCACGCTGGCCATCGAGCCGCAGGTACTGCTGCTGGATGAGCCGTTGTCCAATCTCGACGCCAAGCTGCGTGTGCAGACGCGCCAGGAGCTAAAGAAACTGCAGAAGCGGCTCAACATCACCACGATCTTCGTCACGCACGACCAGGAAGAGGCGATGACCACCTGCGACCGGATCGCCGTGATGGACCAGGGCGTGATCCAGCAGGTGGGTACGCCGATGGAGCTCTTCGACCATCCGGTGAACCGCTTCGTCGCGCAGTTCGTCGGTTCGGTGAATCTCTTTCGCGGCACCTTCACGCGGGACGCAGGTGCATTGCATTTTTCGTCATCGGCCATCGGCGAGGTCGCGCTGCCGGCCTCACTCAAGCCGCCCGGCGCCGAAGGCGAGATTGCGTTTCGTCCTCATACGATCCGGATGTCCGTAGGTCATCCTGCGGCCGTGGAAGGCGAGATGCGCCTGACCGGCACCATCGAAGGCGAGGAGTTCCTCGGCGAGTTCCTGCGCTATGACGTGCAGGTGGCCGCCGCGCGCGTCGTGGTCGACCATGCGCATGCGCGGGGCGAGGCGTCGCTGGCCACCGGGACGCCTGTAACCTTGTCCGTGCCGGCCGAGGAGATCCGCTTCATCGCGGCCTGACGCGACGCTGACGATGTCGTCGACGAAGGGTCGGCGTGCCCGCGGCGGGAGCGTCAGTAAGCCGTTGCCAGTCCGCGCTTTTCCAGCAACGGCTCGACGCGCGGATCGCGGCCCCGGAACGCGCGATAGGCTTCGGCCGGGTCGCGTGAGCCACCTGCCGAATAGACGTACTTCAGAAGCCGCGCCGCGAGTGCCGGGTCGAAGGGATCGCCGGCCTCGACGAATGCATCGTAGCCATCCGCGTCGAGCACTTCCGCCCACATGTAGACGTAGTAGCCCGCCGCATAACCCGGGCTGCCGAACAGATGCCCGAAGTGCGGCAGCCGGTGGCGCAGCACGATCTCGCGCGGCATGCCGATTCGTGCAAGCTCCGCGGTTTCGAACGCGGTGATGTCGATGCCGGCAGGGTCGTCCTGCGCATGCAGGGCCATGTCGATGAGCGCGCAGGCAGTGTACTCGACGGTCTCGAAGCCCTGGTTGAATTGCCGCGCGGCGTGGAAACGCTGCAGCAATGCATCCGGTATGGGCGCGCTGGTCGCGTAGTGAAGCGCGTGCCGGCGCAGCACATCGGGCTCCAGCGCCCAATGCTCGAAGACCTGCGACGGAAATTCCACGAAGTCCTTCAGCACATTGGTGCCGGAGAAGCGCGCGTAGGTCACCTGCGAAAGCAGCCCATGCAGGCCGTGACCGAACTCGTGGAAGAGCGTGCGCACGTCGTCGATGGACAGCAGCGTGGGTTCGCCATCCGGCGCCTTTGCGAAATTGTTGTTGTTGACGACGATCGGCAGCACATCGCCGTCGGTGCGCGACTGCGCGCGATAGAGACTCATCCATGCGCCGCCGCGCTTTTCCGGCCGCGCAAAGTTGTCGGACAGGAAGAGGCCGACGACGGCATCGCCGCGATCGCGTACTTCGTAGATGCGAACGTCCGGATGATTGGCCACGAGGTCCGGGCGGGCGACGAAGTGGATGCCGAAGAGGCGACCCGCGCAATCGAACGCCGCGGCCAGCATCCGGTCGAGGGAAAAATAGGGCTTCAGCGCTGCGGCATCGAAGTCGTACTTCGTGGCCCGCACCATTTCGGCGTAGTAGCGCCAGTCCCACGGCTCGATCGTGATGTCGTCGCCGCGCGCGCTCGCCGCGGCCTGCAGCGCATCCCGCTCCTTCATGGCCTGCGCTTTGGCAGGTTCCCAGACGCGCGCCAGCAATTCCGCGACGGCCGCAGGCTTGCGCGCCATCCGGTCGACCAGCGCGTAGTCGGCGTAGCTGGCATATCCCTGCAGATGTGCGAGTTCATGGCGCAGCGCGAGGATTTCACGCGCGACGGGGCGATTGTCGTGTTTACCGTCGCTCTCACCCCGGCGCGTCCACGCGGTGAACGCCTCCTTCCGCAAGTCGCGGCGGTCCGAGTACGTGAGGAACGGGACGACGAGTGAACGCGACAGCGTGATGACCCATGCGTCGGCCACACCGCGCTGCTGCGCGGCAGCGCGCGCGGACGCGCGCAGCGATTCGGGCAGGCCCGCAAGATCGGCTTCGGTGCGCAGCACGAGACCATAGGAGGCTTCGTCGGCCAGCTCATTCTGCCGGAACTGCGTATAGAGCGCCGCGAGGCAAGCGCCAATGTCGGTCAATCGGTGCCGCGCCGTCGCCTCGAGCCGCGCGCCTGCGTACACGAAGTCGAGATAGGTGCGTTCAAGCAATCGCAGCGCCTCGGGTGCGAGATCCAATGTCGCGCGGCGCTGATGCAGCGCGTCGATACGGGCGAACATGCCGCCGTGCAACAGCACGGCATTGTTGTGGGACGCGAGTTTCGGCATCAGGTCGCGTTCGACCGCCTGCAGGTCCGGGGATGTATGAGACGCGGTAAGGTTGAAGAAGAGCCGCATCGCGCGCGTCAGCATCCGTCCGCTGCGGTCCAGCGCCGCGATCGTGTTCTCGAACGTGGGCGGCGCGACGTTGGCGGCAATGGCCTCCACTTCGTGCCAGTGATTCTGCATCGATTTTTCCAGAGCCGGAGCGAAGTGCTCGGCACGGATTTGCGCGAAGGGGGGCAGCCCATGCGGGGTGTCCCAGGTCGAGAGCAGTGGGTTGGCGGCGGTGTCGGTCATGGCAATGGCATGGGTGAGCGATAGAGGCATATGGCCGATTCAAGAAGGATCGCGCAATGGCAGCCCCATTGACATCGTCGCACGAATCAGGCAAATGAGCGCGAAGCGCCGGGCTTCCCGGCCGGTCTGGTAACGTCACCCCTTTCCGCCATTCCCTGATCCCTGCAGCCATGTCCGGCATGACCCTGAAGCAACGACTGTCCACGCGCTCCCTGCTGGTAGCCCCCGGCGTCTTCGACATGGTGTCGCTGCGACTCGCCGACACTTTCGGCTTCGATGCGCTGTACATGACGGGCTATGGCACCGTGGCGTCGCATCTCGGCTTGCCCGATGCGGGCATCGCCACCTATACCGAGATGGTGGGCCGCGTCCGGCTGATGGCCGCGCAGGCCAGCGTCCCGCTGATCGCCGACGGCGATACGGGATATGGCGGCCTGCTCAACGTGCGGCATACGGTGCGTGGCTACGAAGAGGCGGGCGCCGCCGCGATCCAGCTCGAGGACCAGGAGTTTCCGAAGAAATGCGGGCACACCCCGGGCCGCCGCGTGATTCCGACGGCGGACATGGTGAAAAAGATCCGCGTGGCCGTGGAGGCGCGCACGAGTCCCGACTTCCTGATCGTCGCGCGCACCGACGCACGCACGACGCTGGGCCTCGACGAGGCGTTGCGCCGCGCCGATGCGTATGCCAACGCCGGCGCCGATGTGCTGTTCGTCGAGTCGCCGGAAACCGAGGAAGAGATGCGCACGATCGGCGCGCGCTTTGATCTTCCGCTCGTGGCCAACATGGTCGAGAAGGGCCGCACACCCGTTCTGCCGAAGGCCGACCTCGAGGCCATCGGATATCGCGTCGCGATCTTCCCGGTGTCGGCGATGCTTGCTTCCATTGCGGCGATGGCCGGTGTCTACGGCCATCTCAAGACCACCGGCTCCTCGCTCCGCACGCCGGTGCCGCTTTATGAATTTGCGCAATTGTCGTTGCTGATGGGGTTCCAGGACGTCTGGGACTTCGACAAGAACCACGCCGAGTGATCTCTGAGGATTCAAACAATGAAAACGCGTTTGCTGATCTGCATCGCAGCCCTGCTGCTGCCCCTCGTCGCACTGGCGCAGGGTACGTTCCCGGACAAGCCGATCAAGTTGATCGTGCCCTTCGCGCCCGGCGGCGTTACGGACACCAGCGGCCGCTTGATCGCGGATGCGTTGGGCAAGCGCCTCGGTGCGCAGGTGGTCGTCGAGAACAAGGCGGGCGCCTCGGGCAACATCGGCACGCAGGGTGTCGCGGCCGCGGCAGCCGATGGTTACACGCTGGTGCTGGCCTTCGATGGCACGATGGTCATCAATCCACACGTGTTCAACAACATTCCCTTCGATACGCTGAAGGACTTCGCGCCGGTTGGCAAAATCGGCGATGCCACGCTGATCATCGTCGCGTTTCCGGGCTTTCCCGCGAAGACCTTGCAGGAACTGATCGCGTATTCGAAGAAGGACGCCAAGGGCGTTTCGTACGGCACATCGGGCATCGGTGGCACGCCACACATCGCTGGCGAGCTGCTCAACCAGCAGACCGGCTCCAATCTCGTCCACGTGCCCTACAAGGGCGGCGGACAGGCGATCAGCGATGCGCTCGGAGGCAACATCCCGCTGGTGTTCACTGCGGTTGCCGGCGCACAACAGTACGTGAAGTCGGGCAAGCTCACGGCGATCGCGGTTTCAAGCGCGAAGCGGTCGAGTTCGTTGCCTGACGTGCCGACGTTCATCGAAAGCGGCGTCAAGGATTTCGAAGTCAACTCGTGGGTGGGCATCCTGGCGCCGGCGAAGACGCCGCGTGCCGTCATCGACAAGCTCAATCGTGAAC
>Ga0163153_10004004_pt1 | contig 18964 bp, 17 predicted proteins | sample OliLakLV19MP6IB1_FD_148629 | JGI IMG/M metagenome (GOLD analysis project Ga0163153, IMG submission 148629) | Freshwater microbial mat bacterial communities from Lake Vanda, McMurdo Dry Valleys, Antarctica - Oligotrophic Lake LV.19.MP6.IB-1 | ecosystem: Environmental > Aquatic > Freshwater >... | reverse complement strand
CAGATGCGCGCGATGGCCTCGGCCGCGGCTCGCGCCTCCTGGAGGTTGCCGCTTTCGGCGACGACACGCACGACCTCGAGCACCCGACGCTCGGGCTGGGTGAAGCGCTCCCGCTCCGCTGCATAGCGCTGCCGCAATTCCGCTTCCTCGAGCGCCGGAACTTGGGCGCGCACCAGGCGCTGCATGACGATCTCGGTTACCAATCTGTCGTGCAGGCGTGCGAGCTCGTTGCGGGTCGGTGCGGGAGCGTTGCGTTCGCCGACGCGCACGAGCAGCTCGTCGTCGACGGCGCGCTGCACCGCTTCGCGAAGAAACGGCGGGCGCCGCTCCAGGCCCAGATCGGCAAGGGTCAGCACATCGTCGCCGATTCGCGCCACCGGCAAGGTCGCGAAGCCGGGATCGGTCGACACGATGGCCTCGTCGTCGATGCTCGATGGAAACAGCGCGCGTGCTTGCTCGAGCGCCTCGTTCGCGCGCTCGGTGCGCTGCTCTTGCAGCATGCGCCCGCGCATTTCCAGCGCGACGCTCCCGAATGGAACATCGCTTGCCGGCAGGACTTCTTCGAACAGCACCAACGCCAAGCCGTCTGGGAGTCGCACGACGTCGCTGATTTCGCCGGGCTCGAGGCCGCCGACGACCCGTTCGAACGCGTCGCCCATCTCGCCGCGCACCCACGGCTGCATGGCTCCGCCGACGGCGGCGCTATCGTGCTCGCTGTGCTGCACGGCCAAATCCGCAAACGATGCACCCGAGAGAAACTGTGCCTGGACGTCGCGCAGGCGGCCCAACTCTTCGTTGAGCGCTGCGCGCGACGCGTTCGCCGGCAGGCGGCGCAGGATGATTCGGGTCTTGATCCGTTCGGGCCGATTCAACTCTTCGGCGCGATCGTCGTAGTAGGCGGCAACCTGTTCGTCGTTGACCTCGATCCCGCGTGCGCGTGACGCTTCGGAGGATTCGAGGAGCAAGTTGCGGCGTGCGAGTCGAAATTTCCGGATGAACTCCGGGTCGCGTTCCAGGCCGGTACGCCGCGCCTCGCCCGCCAGAAGCTGGCTGACGACGTAGTCCTCGACCAACTCGCTCGCGGTATGCGCCGGCCTCTCCGTTAGGCGTTTGCTCGCGAACGCCTGCAACTCGACGCACGACACCGAGCGCGATGCGAACTCGGCGACGGAATTGCCGGGGCGCGTCGCGGCGCACCCGTAACCGAGAGCGGCAACGGAGATCAGCAACGGCAGCGACGACAGACGGATTTGCAAGCGTTCGGTACGCACGATGCTCAATCTCCTTTTCTCGGGCCGCGCGGCTCCATGGACGAATCCGCGCTGCGGACATCACGATCGGCGCGTTCGGGTGTGATGTCATAGATCGGCCCTGAACGCGATTCCCAGAGCCCGCGGGTGACATGGACGTTGACGTTCGCGTCGCCGCGCTGAACCCGGGCTTCGAGCCAGCGCTGCATGGCGCTTTGTAGAACCCGGCGCGTCTTCGGGATGAGGCAGAGCAGGCCCAAGGCGTCGGTCAGGATGCCAGGCGTGATCAATAGAGCCCCGGCGATGACGACGATCATGCCGTCCATCAGTGCCGCGGCGGGCATCCGGCCGGCGGCCGTTTCACGCTCGATCTGGCGCAGCACCTGCAGCCCCTCGCGCCGGGCGAGCCAGGCCCCGGCGGCGCCGGTTGCCAGGATCAGGAAGATCGTCTCGGCGATCCCGATATGACTCCCGACCTGGATCAGGAGGGCGAGTTCGACGGCGGGAAGGATCAAGAACAGCAGAAAGAGCAGACCCATGAGGAGGTTTTACCACGCGAGGCGCCACCGCGGTACATGCAAGCTCCACCGCGGGCGCCGCCCGCGGCTATCGTCCTGCCGCCCTATGAAGCTGAAGGCGGATGGTTGTTTTGCTTTTCAGCCCCAACGGGGCGGCCGCATGGAAGCCTGGGGCAACGCCCCAGGTGGCGTCGACAGCAAACGGAGACACGACCGGAACGCGTCGTTGCCTGGACACGCAGCGCCGAACTTGCTACGAACCGCGTTTTTACCGGGAGCAGCGTTGAGCGCCTCCCGGGGCGAGGCTGCAGGAGCGGCGACGCCGGGCAAAATTTGCAACCGAAGCGAGGAGATTCTGTATGTCAGATGGCGATTACCTACCGACGGAACGACGTGAGCGCTCGCCGCGCGGAAAAATGCCGGCATTGACGGTGATCGTTGGCGACCGCGGCATGGAAGTGGCGCTGAAGATCTTCAAGAAGCTGGTGATCAAAGAGGGTCTGTTGAAGGACCTCAAACGCCGTGAGCATTACGAAAAGCCGGGGGATCGCAAGCGCCGCAAGCAGCGCGAGGCGATCCGCCGCCGCCGTCGGCAGGCCGCCCGCAGCCGGAGTCGATTCGGAGAGCGATAATGTCCAAAGACGACCTGCTGCAGATTCCGGGGACGGTCACCGAGCTCCTCGCCGGCGGCCACTTCCGGATCAAGGGCGATAACGGCAAAGAGTTCGTCGCCCGCATCAGCGGCCGTCTCCGCCGCTTCCACATCAAGGTGATCCCGGGTGACCACGTCACCATCGCGGTTTCACCGTACGACCCCACCCACGGTTTGATCGTCCATCGCGGCTGATCCCGCGGGCTACCCGCGTGACATCGCCCGCCCCGAGCCTCGCCGGCAAGACTGCCCTGGTGACCGGCGCGGGCAGCGGTATCGGCCGCGCGATCGCTCTGCGGCTCGCTGCCGATGGCGCGCGCGTGGCCGTACTCGACATCGACGCGACGGGCGCGACGACCACGGTCGACGCGATCCGCCAGCGCGGCGGTGTCGCCGCGGCGGCATCAACGTCAACGTCGTTTGCCCCGGTCCGACCGAGACGCCCCTGCTCGATGGCATCACCAGCGGTCCGCAGGGCGCCGCCGTGATCGAAGCGATCAAACGTTCGATTCCATTTCGTCGCCTCGGCCGCCCGGAAGACGTCGCCGGCGCGGTTGCGTTCTTCGTCGCGGCGGATGCCGACTTCATCACGGGGCAAGTGCTCAGTGTGAGCGGCGGTCTCACCATGGTGGGTTGAGTTTCCGGCTCGTTGGCAAATCGCGGCTTGTTTGCGTCCGTTGCCGTTGGTACTGGAATCGAGCGGAAGTGTGATCGTCGAACTGATTCCCAGGGGTGATGTATGAGCTCGGGTACGGTTCCGCCGTGGCACCGGGGCACGGCGGAACAGGCTGCAATCCTCGATGCCCTGCAGGCGCATATCGCGCTGCTCGACGGTGATGGACGAATCTTTTCGATCAACGCGGCGTGGCGGCGATTCGGCGCTGCGAACGCTTTCTCCGGGAGCGACTTCGGCATCGGCCGAAATTATATCGAACTATGCGATGCCGCTCGCGGCGATTGCACCGACGAGGCGAGCGCCGTCGCGCAGGGAATTCGCGACGTGTTGGCGTCTCGGCTCGAGTCGTTTTCGTTGAGGAGGTCCAGATCGTCACGTCCCAGGGCACCGAGCTTTGGGTTCGCATTCTCGCCGAAGCGGTCCGCAATGCGGCTGGAAAGATCACAAAGCTTCAGGGGGCGGTGCAGGACATTCACCATCGCATAGTCGTGCAACGGCAGGCCGATCCGCTGGCGGCGCGCCTGGCCTTCACCCTCGAGAGCATCAGCGAGGGGTTCGTGCTGGTGGATGGCAACGGCGTATTCTCGTTCGTGAGCGACCGGGCGACGCGGCTTTTGCAGCGATCACGCGAGGAATTGCTCGGTAAGGTAGCATGGGAAGTGTTCGCGGACGCTGTGCAGCAGGAAGCGCACCTGATCTACCTTCGCGCGATGGAAATCGGCGAGGCAGCCGAGTTCGAATTCTACTTTCCGCCACTCGCCGCTTGGTTCGATGCTCGCGCGTACCCTTCACAGGAGGGGCTAGCAGTTTATTTTCGCGACGTAACGGAACGCCGAATCGTCCAAGGACGGCTGCGCGAGAGCAACGAGCGCTTTCGCATCGTTGCACGCGCGACGGCCGACGTGATCGGGGATTGGGACCTCGTGCACAGTACCCTCTGGTGGAACGACGGGATGGAAGCGCAATTCGGATACCTGCCGAGCGAACTCGAACCGGGCCGCGAATCCTGGACGAACCGAATTCACCCCGATGACCACGATCGCGTCGTGCACGGCATCGACGCCGCCGTCGCCCGCCGCGACGAGTACTGGCAGGAACAGTACCGATTCATGCGCAAAGATGGCCGCGTTCTCAATGTCGTGGACCGGGGCTATCTCATCTTCGCCGAAAGCGGAGAGCCGATCCGGTTCGTCGGTGGGATGACCGATATCACCCAGCGGCGACGGGGCTCGGCGTCGACGATTTCTTGCACGCCTCGCAGCGCTTCGGTGCGACCAAGACCCTCGCCAAGCCATTCTCGATGACCCACCTTTTGAAGGTAATCGACGAGTGCCTCGAACCGTCCGGTCCGGGCAGTTCCTCTCCCTGATCACGGCGCGCTCCCGCACGAGGTCGTTCGCCTTTTTCTCGCCGCCGCATTCGCGTAAACCATGAGCATATGAGTGATCGCGATTTCCGCCTATCGAAGTCCATCCGGCCCCTCCGCTACGAGTTGCGCATCGACGCCGACCTTGAGCAATGGCGCTTCCATGTCGACGAAGTCATCGATCTGCACCTCGACGCGCCGACGTCGAGCGTCGTCCTCCATGCCGTCGGCCTCGACATCTGCAGCGCCGAGGCCAGGGCCGACGATCGCGTCATCGCCGCCACCGCCGCCATCAATGAGGAGGCCGAGACCGCCACGCTTCACTTCACCGAGCCCCTGCGCGCCGGCCAGGTGCGGCTCGAACTGCAATTGCGCGGCGTCATCCTCGAACGCCTGCGCGGCTTCTACCGCTCGAACAAGGACGGCGAACGCTACGCGTCGACCCAATTCGAAGCCGCCGACGCTCGCCGCGCCTTCGCCTGCTTCGACGAACCCGAGTTCAAGGCGCGCTTCGCCCTCACGCTGATCGTCCCGGAGGACGCAACCGCGATTTCCAATGGAAAGGTCATTGGCGAGCGCCTCCTCGGTGGCGGTCGCAAGGAGGTGCAGTTCGCCGAGACGCCGCCGATCTCCTCCTACCTCGTCGCCTACTGCATCGGCCCGTTCGAGTCGACGCCCACGGTCGAGACGCCGAGCGGTTGGCCGGTGCGCGTCTTCCTTCCGCGCGGCATGGTCGACAAGGGCATCTTTGCTCGCGACGCGCACGCGCACTCTCTCGCCTACCTCGAGGACTACACCGCGATTCCCTACCCGTACTCCAAGGTCGACGCCATCGGCGTGCCCGACTTCGAGGCCGGCGCAATGGAAAATCCGGGAGCGATCACCTACCGGCTGACCGCGATCGCAGCCGATGAGAAGCGCGCGTCGACCCACGCACTCAAGGGCATCTACTACACCGCTGCCCACGAGTTGACGCACATGTGGTGGGGCGACCTCGTGACCATGGCGTGGTGGGACGATCTCTGGCTCAACGAGTCGTTCGCGACCTTCATCGGCTACAAGGTCGTCGCCGACCTCGTCCCCGAGTGGGGTCTGTGGCGCGACTTCGTCGCAACGCTTTCGCGGCCGTTCGCGCTCGACGCGCTCGTCTCGACCCACCCGATTTCGTTCGAGGTCAAGAACGCGCAGCAAGCCACCGAACGCTTCGATGTGATCACCTACTGGAAGGGCGCAGGCGTGGTCCGCATGATCGAAGGGTTCCTCGGCGCCGACGATTTCCGCACCGGCGTGCGCGCCTACCTGAACAAGTACCGCGAAAGCAATGCCACCGCCGATGACTTCTGGCGCGAACTCGGCACCGCTTCCGGTCGTGATGTCGCCACCATCGCCAATGCCTGGATCAAGGAGCCCGGCCACCCGGTCGTGCACGTCGAGGCGACGCCCACCGCCGATGGATTGCGCTTGGCGTTGCGCCAGGAGCGCTTCTTCGCGGACCCCCGCGCCGCCGACGGCGCCGCGAAACAGATCTGGCCCGTGCCGCTCGTGATCAAGTACGGTCGTGGCGCCGCCCAGGAGAGCCGCAGTGTATTGCTCGATCGCGAGTCCGCACAAATCGACCTCGATGGTGCAGAGTGGTTCTTCCCGAACGCTGCAGGCGCTGGCTTCTACCGCTTCACGCTCGACGATGCGGCCCTTGCGACCCTCGGCGAACGGCTGCAACAGGTGCTCGAACCGCACGAGCGCTTGCTCCTCGCCAACAACCAATGGGCTTTGCTCAAAGCCGGGCATGTTTCGATCGAACAGTTCCTGCGCCTGCTCGACGCCTACCGCGGCGACGAGGACCGTGCCGTCGTCTCTACCGTCGTCGAGCAACTCGCCTGGATCGGCGGCCACGTCGCCAACGATGCAAGCAATGCACGCTACGCCGCCTTGGTCGCACGTACCTATGCGGATCGTCTCGGCGCAGTCGGCTGGGATCCTGCACCCGAGGAATCACCCGACGACCGTATGAAGCGCGCCGCGATCCTGGGTGCGATGGGGCGGATCGCGCGGGTACCGGCCGTGCGCGACGAGGCACGGCTGCGGCTGGAAAAGTACCTCGCGGATGCCGCGTCGCTCGATCCCAACATCGCCTCGACGGTGGTCGGAATCGCTGCGATCGACGGCGACGAGGCGCTGTTCGAGCGCTACCTCGAGCGCAAACGCAGCGCGACCAGCGACCCGGAGGAAGAGCAGCGCTTCCTGCTCGCACTCGGGGGTTTCGACGATCCCGCATTGATCGCGCGCGCCCTGCAACTCACGTTGACCGATGAGGTCCGCCCGCAAGACCGCACCTTCCTTTTCGCTACGCTGCTCGGCCGACCTGCGTCACGGTCGGCGTCGTGGGCGTTCGTGCGCGATCGCTGGGAGGAGATCGAGGCAGGCATGGACCCGATGCTGATGCAGGGTCTGGTGCGTGCGATGAGCCAGCTCACCGAACCGGGAATGGCGGACGATGTGCTCGCATTCCTCGGCGCGCGCGAGACGCCGCAGACCAAGGAGACGATCGCCCAGGCGCGCGAGCAGCTGCGTATCGACGCGGCTGCAGTGCAGCGACTTCGCCCCGCATTGGCAGCAGCGTTGCAAGGGTAGGCGCGCGCAGCGCATCTGCCGGACAGGGATCGCGATGGACGACTGGTTCCCGGAACTCGATCCGGACGAGATCAAGCGCGAGCGCGCCAAGGCGCGCGAGATGCGCGCGTCGGCGTGGTGGAAACGCAAGCGCTCGACCGGCATCTGTCACTACTGCGGCGAGCATTTCCCGCCGCGCGAACTGACGATGGACCACCTGGTCCCGCTGGTTCGCGGCGGCCGGTCGGTCAAAGGAAACCTGGTGCCCGCGTGCAAGCCCTGCAATGATCGCAAGAAGCACAGCCTGCCGTTCGAATTCGACCCTGGCCGCGCGGACGAGCAATAGGTCGATGCGGCCGAGTGGGGTACGGTGGGCGATGCGATGAGACTGCTGAACACTCTATCGCTGTGCGCCGCAATCGCTTTCGCCGTGATTGCATCCGGATGCGGCAAACGCGCCGGCGCGCCGTGTTCCATTTCCGGAAGCGGGTTTACCGCGAGTCACGATTGTCGCAGCAAGTGCCTTGCGCGCTGGGAGCAGGAAGCGGAATCGCGGGCCACGCTCGCGCGTAAGCGACATGAGGCCGCCGGTCATCACTGGCAGCGGACACCCCAGCGCGAACCGGGGTTTTGCGCTGGCGCCGACACTGCGCCGGATTCAGGTCAGGCCGAGTGTCCGCCTTGAACACCACGTATGCTCATCCCCGCCGCAGGCGTTCCCGCTCCCGAAGGCCGTTAAAAAGACCTGCACACCCCAAATAAGGTCATTCCCGCGCCGGAAGTTCGAGAAGTTCAACAGGCAGCACGGCGCCGTCACCGTTCGGCAGCGGCGACCGCCACGCCATCGACGACCAGGTCGCTCGGATGGACGATCACTGCGTCGCCCTCGGCGACGCCCTCGCGAACCTCGGCCGCCAGAGGGTTGCGATGGCCGATACGGACGACACGCTCGACCGCCTTGCCGGACTCGACGACGAAGACCCGCCACTCGCCGCGGGCGCGGAATAGCGCGCCCGACGGCACTTGCAGCACGTCGTCGCCTTCCCACGTGACGATCCGCGCCTCCAGCCGATAGGCATCACCGAGCGCCGCGGGTGCCGCGACGAAATCGGCAATCACGTTCACGCGCTGCTCTTCGACGCCCAACGCGGAGACCTTGGTGAACCCCGACGGCTCGACGTGCCGCACTTGCGCGCGTAACGGATCGTCGCCACCCCAGTCTTCGACGAACACGGTCGCGCCGGGGAGGATCTTCACCGCCTCGGTCGACAACACGTCGATGACGATCTCGAGGTCCGCCGGGTCGCCGATCTCGAGTACCGGAGTTCCGACCGGCAACACCCGGGCGCTCTTCTCGAACAGGCGCAGAACGCTGCCGCGCACCGGTGCGTGCAACGCCACGCGCGCGTTCGAGCCGACGTCGTCGCCGGTGGCAAGCAGCACGGCATCAGCCGCTTCGAGATTGTAGGCCGCCGTGCGCGCCGCGAAACGTGCCGCCTCGACTTCCTTCGTGCGCGTCGTCGCCGCGAGCGTCGCCATCTCCAGCTCCTCCGACGATATCGTGTTGTCGCGCGCAAGCCGCCGTGCGCGTTCGGCGGTGCGCTGCGCTTGCGCGAGCGCTGCCTCCGCCTGTTCAACCCGTGCCGCCGCCTCGCTCGTCTGCGCGACAGCCGCCTCGCGGCGTGCGCGCGCCTCGGCGAGGAGACGTGGGTCGAGCGCCTGCGGCACCATCTCGGCTAGCACTTCACCCACTGCGACCACGTCGCCGGCATCGAGTCGCAACCGCTCCAACTTGCCGGTTACCGGTGCGGCGACCGTGTAGCGCTCGCGCACCAGCGTCTTGCCTTCTTCGTCGACCGTGACGCGCAGTTCGCCGCGCGTCACCCTGCCTACCTCGATGGCGATCGGGTCGGGCCGTGCCCCGAGATAGATCAACCCGGCGACGATCAAGACGAAGGCGACGAAACCGATGCGGCGTTGTGACAACATCCTCACTCCCGAGTCTTCAAGACGGCGACGAGGTCGAGTCGCGCGAGACGTCGGCGCACGATCAGCGCCGACGCGATCGCGGCAGCCAGAACCGTCACCAGCGCGAAAACGTATGTGTCGCTGCTGATGACCAAGGGCAAACGGAAGAGTTCCCACTGGTAGTTGCGCGACAACAGCGCGCAGATCCAGTAGCCGAATCCGTAGCCGATCGGAATCGCCAAGGTCGTCAGCAACGCTTGCTCGCCCAGCAGCATCGCGCCGATCTCCGCGCGGGTGAAGCCGAGCACCCGCAAGCTGGCGAGTTCGCGGCCACGCTCCGACAGCGCGATCCGCGCTGCGTTGTAGACGACGGCGAACGACAAGATGCTGGCGAAGGCGACGATGATCGACGTGAATACTGCCATGCTCTGCCCGAGCGTCTCCGCAAAGCTGTCGATCATGGATTTGCGTATGCTGACCCCGCCGATCGCCGGTAGCTGCTTGAGTGTGCGGTAGAGTTCCACCTCGCGCCCCGCGTCGATCTGCAGCATCGCCCCGGAGACCGTGCCGCCTTCGCGCAGCAGGCGGGCGAGCGCGTCGCGGTTCATGTACGCCGACAGCCCGATCAACTCGTCGACCGTGCCGCTGACCTGCACCTCGTGCGTCGGTCGCGCTCCTTCCAGTACCTCCACCGTCAATGGATCGCCCGGTCCGACGCCGAGGATCTCCGCGAGCTTCGTCGTCAGCAACACCCCTTCCGGCGGCAGCGCGACGTCCTCGAGATCGCTGTTGATGAGACGTCGCAGTTGCACATCGTCGTCGAGCCCGGTGATCGCCGTCTTGCGAGTGGTGTGTCCCGCGCGCAGCTGCACCGGGACCAGGCGAAAGGCCTCCGCGCGGACGACTCCGGGCAAGCGGGCGAGCGCGTGCCGCGCCGAAGCGGGCAGGGGCTCGTGCGAGACCAGGGTGACGTCGTCGCGTTGCACGACGCGGAACTGCACGTGCGCGAGGTGCTCGACCGCGTCGATGAAGAAGCGGCCGAGGATGAGAATCGCGACGGCGAAGGCGATGCCGAGCGTCGAGAGGATGGCACGAGCGGGCCTGCGGGCGAGGTTGCGGACGATCATCCGTGCCGCTGGCGAAATCAACGAGCGCAGCCCCAGGCGCTCGAGCAGACCGGCGCGGAACTGCGCCGGGGGCTCCGGGCGCATCGCTTCCGCCGGTGGCACGCGCCACGCGCGGCGCATCGCGCCGAGCCCGCCGACGAGCGCGGCGATGAGCGTGACCCCGATCGCAAACAGGATCACCTTCGCGTTGACTTCGTAGCGCAGCAACGGGAAGTGGTAGAGCTGGACGTACGCGCGGTTCACCAGCGATCCGAGCCACAGTCCGACGCCGGTGCCGATCACCCCGCCGGCTAGCACCCCGACGAGCGCGAAAGCCATGTAGTGCACGGCGACGGCACGGCTCGAATAGCCGAACGCCTTGAGCACGCCGATCTGGTCGCGCTGCATCGCGATCAGCCGCGACAACAGCACGTTCAGCAGAAACGCCGCGACGGCGAGGAAGAGCAGCGGCAAGACGATGCCGAACTCGCGGTTCTGGCGGATCTCGTCGGAGAGAAAGCGGTCGGAGATGTGATCGGCGCGACCGTAGGCGCGCAGGCCGCCGTAGGGCTGGAGAATGCGGTCCAGACGCACGAGCACCTCGGCTTCGCTCGCAGCGGCATCGAGTTGGACGACGACGTCATTGAACGCGCCGTCCATGTCGAACGCGGGACCCATCGCCTGGCGGCTCATCCACAGCACCCCGAATCGCCGGTCGTCGGGGAGAACGCCGCCGGAGGGAATGGCATAGACGAACTCGGGCGACAGCGCGAAACCGACGATCACGAGCTGCGCCCAGCGGCCGTTCAAGACGGCGCCGATCCGATCGCCGACGGCGAGCCGATTGGCCGTAGCAAAGGCCTCGCTGACGAGCACCTCGTTGCGCCGCTCCGGGGCGATATAGCGGCCCTTGGCGATGTGAACGCCGTTGAGGATGGGCGCTTGCCGCTCCGGAATCGAGACGACGCGGCCCTGCGCCGGTTCGTCGAGGCCGGGCACGTCGAGGGTCACTTGGAAGACGACACGGGTGCGCACCTCGCTGACGCCCGGGATCGCGGCGATCTTCTGCGCAACCCTCTCCGGCGCTCGCTTGAGCGCGGCGAAGACATCACCGAAGCGGTACTGCGCATAGTAGGTGGCGCGCGACAGCTCGAGCGATTCGTAGCCGACGCGCGAGGTGACCACGGTGGCGACGCCGCAGACCACCACCAGCACGATCGCGAGCATCTGGCCGCGCAGGTGCCAGAGGTCGCGCAGCAGCTTCCGGTTCAGGCTCGACATCGGCGGCTACCACTCTAGCGAATCGGCGCTGGCGCGCACGGCATTGACTTCGATCGCGGCGATGCGGCCGCTGTGCATGTACACCACGCGGTCGGCCATCTTGGCGATCGCGACGTTGTGGGTGATCACCGCGATCGTCGTGTGCAGGGTGCGATTGAGCTCGTCGAGCACGCCGAGAACGATCTTCCCGGTGTGGACGTCGAGAGCGCCCGTCGGCTCGTCGCAGAGCAGCACGCTCGGACGCTTGGCGACGGCGCGGGCAATGGCGACGCGCTGCTGCTCGCCACCCGAGAGTTGGGCGGGAAAATGGTCGGCGCGCTCGCTGAGCTGAACCAGCGCCAGCGCCTCGTCGGGCGACATGGGATCGGCAGCGATCTCGGTGACGAGGGCGACGTTCTCGCGCGCGGTGAGACTGGGAACCAGATTGTAGAACTGGAACACGAAGCCGACGTGTTCGCGCCGAAACAGGGTGAGCTCCGCGTCGCCCGCGTTGGTGAGATTGTGATCGCAAAACTGCAACTCGCCGGTCGTCGGCACGTCGAGGCCGCCGAGAATGTTCAATAATGTCGACTTGCCGCTGCCCGAAGGGCCGAGGACGACGAGGAACTCGCCTGCGAACAGTTCGAGCGAAGTGTCGCGCAATGCCGGCACCTCGACGTCGCCCATCTGGTACGTTTTGGTGAGGTGGCGCGCGGTGAAGACAGCGCGCCGTGCGCCTTGAAGGTTTTCGGTGTGGTCCACGAATTCAGTCCCGACGCTCGCGATAAAAGCACTCAGCGCTAGCGAACGCCATCGGCGCGATGGCGATGCACACGGGCTATCACGAATCGGCGCACATGGTGATAGAAGCCCGGGAGATGAACGATGCGCATACTCGCTGCGTGCACCAGGGCGCTTGGCTCGGTGCGCTCGTGCTTCTGGTCGCGGTCGCCGGCTGTACGGCTGCGCCGGTTCTGCGAGTCGGTAGTAGTGGCGACTACCCGCCGTTCAGCTATGCCGACGGGGATGGCGCGCTTGACGGGTTTGATGTCGCGGCCGCGCGCCGCTTCGCGGAAGATTTCGTGCACCAGGTCGAACTCGTGCCGTTCGCGTGGCCCGCGCTGCTCGACGACCTCGAAGCAGGCAAGTTCGACGTTGTCATGAGCGGCGTGACACTGCGTGCCGACCGCGCTCTGCACGTTGCCTACAGCCGCCCCTATGCGGTGACGGGCGCGGTCGTCGTCGTCCGGCGCGAGCGCGCCGCGGAGTTGCACTCACTCGTCGCGGTCGATCGCGCCGAGGTGCGCCTGGCCGTCAATCGCGGCGGGCACCTCGAGCGAGTCAGCCGGGAACGCTTCGCCCACGCGCAGCTCGTTGCGGTCGACGACAATACCGCTCTCGTGCCGTTGCTTTTGAGTGGCGACGTAGACGCCGTGGTGAGCGAAGAGTTCGAGGCGCGTACGTGGCCGCAAGACCGCATCGTCGTGCTCGGACCATTCACCCGCGACCGCAAGGCGTACGCGGTAGCGCCGCAGCACGTCGAGTTGCTCGCGGCGGTGAACGACTGGCTCGCTGCGCGTGAAGACGACGGCTGGCTCGCGGCGCAGCGCAGCCGGTGGCTCGGCCCCGGAGCGGCTGCAACCGCGGAGCAGGCCTGCTTCGAAGCGATCGGCGCGACGATCGACATGCGGCTGCAACTCATGCCGTACGTGGCTGCGGCCAAGCGCGCGGCAAACCAACCCGTCGAGGACCGCCAGCAGGAGGAACGGGTGGTCGACCGAGCACGCGGGTGGGCCGAGGCGGACGGACTCGCACCCGACGGCGTCGCCGCGCTTTTCCGCCTTCTGATCGCGGCAGCAAAGCAGATCCAGCTAGCTGCGGCGGACGCGGGCGCGGGCGCAGTGGATCTCGAATCGCTGCGGCGCGCGATTGCACTGCAGAGCCGGCAACTCGTGGGCGAGTTGGCCCGCTGCCGACGCTTTCTCGAACCGGCGCAGTCGCCGGTCGCGCTCGAGGCGGCGTTGCGCGCAGGAGTGCCGCAGCTGGCGCAGACCGAACTCGATGCGGCGACGTTGGCAGGTAGCGTGCGGGCGGCGGTACTGGAGGTGGGTTCGCGCGTCCCCCGCCCGGCCCCTCCTTGCGCGCATCCGACGGGCACCCCGAAAGCCTCTGCAACGCTGCGCAACTACCTGGAGTCCAAGCTCTTTTTCCCATCCATTGCGACACCCGCGGATTCTCGCAAAAAGCGCCGCCCGGCGCTGCCGCTCGTGACCTTCGCGCGCGGCACTTGGTTCGCAAGGCGTTGACGAATCCGCGCCATGGCGAGGTTCGTGACGGGATGGTCGTCTACGCCGCAGCCCGCGGAGATACTTCCTTGTCGATTTCCTTGCGCAGCGTACGCTCGGCGACGTCGAGGTCGTACATTGCCTGCAAGCGGACCCAGAACTCGGCGGATGTGCCGAAGTAGCGCGCCAGCCGCAGCGCGGTGTCCGGCGTGACCGCACGGCAGCCGCGGGCAATGTCATTGGCGCGCGACCGGGGAACCTTGATGGCGGACGCCAGCTCGTAGGCGCTGATTCCGAGTGGGTCGAGGAACTCGTGGCGCAGGATTTCGCCGGGATGCACGGGCGCCAGCCTCCGTCCCGAGGCGACGTCGGTGAAGTCCACCTTCTGCTGGTTGATGTCCTCGCGGGAAATGCTCATGCCGTTCCTCTTCAGTGGTAGTCGACGATTTCCGCATCCCAGGCGTCGCCGCCTCGCCATACGAAACAGATCCGCCATTGTGCGTTGATTCGAATGCTGCGTTGGCCCTGGCGCTCTCCTCGAAGCGATTCGAGCCGATTGGCCGGCGGAACACGCAGGTCCTCGAGACCAACCGCCGCATCCAACATGAGCAGCTTCGCACGCGCCCGTTGCTGCAGAGTTACCGGAAGACTGCGCACGGCAACTCCCGAAAAGACCGCTGCCGTTTGCTTGTCCCGAAAACTCTTGATCACGATCGAACGTACTGCGACGCGGTACGTTGCGTCAACGGAAGACGAGAGACGCCCACGCGGGGACACCCAAACATCAGGCACACCGGCAAGCTTCGGATGTGGAGATGCTTTGCGTGCTCAGCCCGCAATTTTCGCCCCTCGCTTCATCGAGGGGTCCGCGCGGACAGCACAATTCTCGTGCCTTTCCCCGCGCCGGTCGCCGCCGACCGTGTCCTTTTTCCTTTCTCCCATCCCCCGCGGCGCATGCGGATTCTCGCAACCGCAATGCGGGTTTTTACGGCGATCAGGATGGCGCCCCGCGATGCTCGCCGCGAACCAGCAACGAGGCAGGTTGCGACCACATGGCGGAAATGACGCGCGCAAAACGCCCATGTGGTTACAACAAGGTGGGGTGTTGCACGAATACAAGGCATGTTGCGACAACATGGTGAAGATGACGTGCGCAAAACGCCCATGTGGTTACAACAAGGTGGGGTGTTGCACGAATACAAGGCATGTTGCGACAACATGGTGAAGATGACGTGTGCAAAACGTCCATGTGGTTACAACATGGCGGGGTGTTGCACGAATACAAGGCATGTTGCGACAACATGGCGGGGTGTTGCACGAATACAAGGCATGTTGCGACAACATGGCGGGGGCGCACGCCGTAAATCACCCCTCGCCCGCCGCCGGCTCCTGCGGCGCTACCACTCGGATCTTCCCCAGCCCGAACACCGTGCTCTTGCCGACTTTCAACTCCTCCAGCGCCCACAACAACGGCAGGAACGACCCGAACGGGCCGCGATAGCAGGCGGTTCCGGTGAACCCGGACACGGCGACGCGATCTCCTTGACGCGTCGAATAGCGCTCCCCCCGCTCGACCTGCGTGCTCAGCGCCGCCAGCTCCACCGCGGTCGCCGCCTCGATGAGCCCGACGAAGTCTCCGATTCGGTCCTCTCATTCGGACGGCAGAGCGGGGACATCCATGTAAGCGGCGTCATCCCGGAAGCTCAATGATGGATATCCCTATATCGCGGCCCCAGGGGGAATTGTCGGATTTGTCTCTACGTCCCCAAGTTCCAACGCAAGGCCGGGGCCATCCCCCCCGGCCTTCGGCCCACGGCGCAGTTCCCGGGAGGGCGAGGCTCCGGCCGAGCCGCCCTCGTCCGCGAAGTCAGTAAGAGTTACAAAGTAGGAGTTACAAAAGAGTTACAAAGACACCCATGATGAAGCGACGGGTCAATGACTCGGGCGGAGTGCCGCATTCCGGAGCCCGCCTGGGAATGTGCAAGACGCGGTACTCCGGCGGATAACCATTGCAAGCGGACCGTCATGGGTGTCTTGATCAATTCCCGCTGACGTGGCTGCCGGGGTTCGAGCCCGAGTGGGCGCAGTAAGGCGAATGCCGCTGCTGCCTACCGCCGGCTACCGTCGAGGTGCGTCCGGCGCCCGCAAAATCTCCTATTGATAGGGTTCGAGCACCTGGTTTAAGGCACTGGGCAGGAGAAACCGGTGGTGGAAGCGCGGCAAATTGCGAAAACAGCGCACGCCGTGCGGGCATGGGTTACGTCCGATACTGGGTGTCATGACCAATACCGCAGCTAATACGGCCTATCCGCAACACCCAGCCTCAGTCTCGGACAAGGGACCTGGCAAAAAGGCCGTTTATGTTTCCTGTACTCCAGCGATCTCCAATTCAGAGTTGACTTCCGCCCCGACCAGAATCGCGATCCCGGTTATGTAGAACCAGAGGAGCAGGACAATGATGGCGCCGACTGAACCATAGATCATGTTGTACGTGCCGAAATTGCTCACGTAGAGCTTGAAACCGTAGGAAGCAATAAACCAGAGGCCCACCGCAACCACAGTGCCGGGCATCAGCCAGTGCCATTCGCGGTGTTTGATGTTCGGCGCGTACAGGTAGAGCAGGTTGAAAACGAGCAGTACAAAGGTCACGGCCAACGGCCATTCGACAATACGCAATATGGTCGTCAACGTGCTGCCGAGTCCCAGACCGGCGGCTATCGCCTGCGCAATTCCACCTCCATAGACAATCAGGGTCAGCGCCATGATGATCAGCACCATCAACGCAATCACTAGGCCGATTGCGACGAGACGCCTTTTCCACCACGAGCGGGATTCGTCGATTCCATACGCGAGGTTGAGCGCGTTCATGATCGCCACCATGCCGCTCGATGCCGCCCACGACACAATCAGCAGCCCGAACGAGAATCCGCCGCCGCTGATTCCTTCGGAAATGTGTTGGAAAGCACCATCGACCAGCCCGGATGCGGATTCCGGAACCACCGCGATAAGCAGCTTGAACAGTGCGCCGCGCAACGCGGATTCCACAAAAGCGAAGCGGTTGAGCAGCGTCACCATGATCAGCAGCAGCGGGAACAGGGACAGCAGAAAGTAGAAGGAAAGCTGTGCCGCGCGGCCCAGGATGCGGTCTTCGGACATCGCTGCCCACACGTTTTTACCCAACTGTCGCAACGTCAGGCCGCCAAGGTTCCATAAGGTCGTCACGGCGACTTCTCTGACGCCTGAGTGGCCGGCTGCGCGAGTCGCGGCTGCCACGGCCATCGCCCTTCCAGTTCGACCTGTAGCGCCAGGTTGAGGAGAGCCCGAATCGCAACGATCGGGCCGATGGTGAGTCTGTGGACTTCGTCAGCCATATCGGCGAACGTATATGCGTCGGCGCCTACTGTCACCCTAACGCACGGATAGGAGGCTAGGATTACATCCTCCGTCCAGAGGCAGCTCATGAAAAATTTTACTCCGATCCACTCTCTCCGACGCCAGGCGTCACGACCCTCCTATTTCAAAGCTGCTGTACTGACTCTTCTCATGCAGGTTCCATTGCCCGCTTTTGCTGGAGGCGCTGACACCGAAGTGCCGTGGGATTCCTTCACGGCCACCACACTGACCTACGAGAAGGTCGACAGCAGCCGTCTGCTTGGTCAGCCGACGCTGCTCATCGTCACGCCATCCAGGGCTGCAGCGGACTCCACGAAAGCGTGGACGAATGCCCTGCGCAAGGCGCTGGACGTCAAGGCACTGCGTATTCGTGCCGTGCTGACGTTCGATCTGCCATTCTTCGTGTCCGAAACGGATGCTATTGGCCTTGCCAGAAAAGCGGTGCCGGAGCGCTACTATGATCAGACTTGGATTCTCGATTCGCAGCTCATCGAAGATGCACTCGATATTCCCACTGCGAGCAAGCTTCCAGCTGTCCTGATTCTGGACGCCTCCGGGACCATCATAGCTCGGGTCCATGGACAGCTTACCGACCAGCGGCTCGAGGTGATCGTCCTTGCCGTGAACTTAATGTTAAAGCCGCCGTCGTTAGGGAATAGGGAATAGCGAAGAAGTCGCAGGGCGCGCGATGTCCGATAAGAGGGAGTTTTCGTCAACCAGGGCGGTAATACTTCCTACCGACGCAACGGCATGGTCACACTGGCCGGAGTTACAAGTCAGGAGTTACGGGGAGTTACAAAGACACCCATGATGAAGCGACGGGTCAATGACTCGGGCGGAGTGCCGCATTCCGGAGCCCGCCTGGGAATGTGCAAGACGCGGTACTCCGGCGGATAACAATTGCAAGCGGACCGTCATGGGTGTCTTGATCAATTCCCCAGCGGAATCGACGCCCACCCGATTCAACCGCGAAATGAGCCACCTGGCGCTTCCGTGAACGCCGGCGGACAGGTCGCCCAGGCTCCTCACATGCAGGAGGTCCCTGGTTCGAATCCAGGTGCGACCACTCGCCTCAACAAGCGCAATGACCGGCGCAGGATGGTTCCCGATTCAAGCGCCCAAAAGGGGCAACCCATGCAAGCCCAGAACGGGCGAACGGGGACACCCACCTCGTGCGCCGTTGCCGGCGGAGCGGGAGACGCCGGCAACACCCTAATTTCAAGACGGATTCGCTTCGAGCACCTGGCTTAAGGCACTGGGCAGGAGAAACCGGTGGTGGAAACGCGGCAAATTGCGAAAACAGCGCACGCCGCGCGTGCACGGGTTACGTCCGATACTGGGGGTTATGACCAATACCGCAGCTAATACGGCCTATCCGCCCTGTCGAAGCATGAACTCCTGGTTCCAGCAGCCCGTCGACGGGCTCAGGGCGAACGGAGGAGGGATTCTCCGATCGCCGGCTGCCGCTCCCCTCGTGTCCCGTTCGTGCGCGATTGTCCGAAGCTTCTCTACGTCCCGGAATTCTTCCGGGATCTTTCAGCGCGCCGTGCTTTGCTGCGAATCGTGGGCGAATGCGCCGCGCAACGACGCTGCGGGTCTCGAGTGGTGTGTGGGTCACCGGATTTCCGGCGATATGCGTCGTGAGTAGGGTGTGGGTCACGCGCGCAGCGCCGAAATGAGGCGCGCAGGCGGGATTTTCGTCGGAGGAATTCCGGGAAGTAGTGAAGATTCGGAAGATTCCCGAGCGGCAAGATTGGAGTAATAAAGTTGTCATAGCTGGGGCGCTGCGGTTCAATGTCGAAATGCCGCGTTCCGCTCGGCTCGACGCCTCTGGTGCTCTCCATCACGTGATCGCTCGTGGCATCGAGCGTGGCCATATC